>BNJT01002281.1_pt1 | contig 78784 bp, 131 predicted proteins | sample 8540491 | NCBI WGS metagenome assembly BNJT01 (sample SAMD00202455, study PRJDB9452) | human saliva metagenome | host: Homo sapiens | reverse complement strand
GAAGAGAAGGCCGTCTTTGAAGGCGGCCGCCGAAAGGCCAGCGCAAGACCTACCGCCAGGCCTGAGCCTTGCGTGTCGGCCCTGCTCAATAATTGGTGTTCGAGCACCGTCCACACCTTTCAGCCGACTCCCGTGCCATTATGCTCACCCCCCTCGCTCGACCGTCGCGGCAACACGTTCACCGGTACGTGTCGGGCAACCACAGGCCGTGGTGTGCCTCGGCGCCGGCGGCGGCAAGGTGCTGGATCGAAGCTGAGCAGGCGGCGGCAGCGGCAAACGGTGCGGCCGGGCAGACTCCATTGCCGACCCCTTCCTGCCGAAACCGACGTGACGAGACCACCCTGCCAAATCCATCGGCCCACAGGATTGGTCATAATCGAAGACGATGAAGACAGACGCGCATTCCATCTTGTTACCCTGGCCAAAAGCCTGGTGACCACACCTGTACGCGCAGACCACATGCGGATCGACGTCAGTGGCGTGGGTGCCCTTACCAGGTACACCCCTCGCTAACGCCCTTTGCGGGCACCGGTCGCTGCCCGCACGCTCGACACCATCATCATTGACGATCTCAGCACAGCATGTTCCCGCTTCGGTCAACGTCACCGGCTCGTACGGCACCCACTCGACATGAGCACTGCGCAGCCAGGTGCCATCGTCTCGTCGTCGGTCAGCCTTGACCAACGCGGAGTCAATTTCCGCCTGACTGGCCATTGCCATCGCCCGTCGGTGGTCTGTCCGAAAACCGCGGTGACCGGCGAGAACGACGACATTTCCAGCGAATTTTCATCACGCCATTACCAAATCTACCACGAGCTCACCATCAAGGGCATCTTCTCACCATCGCCTTCGTGAGCAAACGAAGCCCTTCGCCTCAACGTGGCCATTTGGGACAGGCAGAACGTCGAACTGCCTCAACACCGAACTATCATCTCTCGCCCACCTGGTCGCCCGACGGCAAGCGTACGTCTCGTTCGAAACGCGAAACCGGTCTCACCGATGCAACCACAGCCGCAGCGCCGGGCCGGCCCGGTCAGGGCGGCAACGCCCGGCCTGGTCGCGATGGCTGTGTCACCCTCACCGCGACGGTGGTTTCGCAGATCTACCTGAGTCGGTGCCGAGGGCGTAGCCAGAGCGCGCAACAACATCGACTTTCGAGCCGGTGTACTTTCCTTGATGACGATTCCTCTGCTGCCACCTCCGACGCGTGAAGGGTGCCCGAATCACCGCATGCCCGCCACCGGCGTACCGCCACCAGGTCACCACCGACAAATCCTACAATGTCTCGCCGCGCATGGTCCCCGTGGCCGCAACATGGCCTGTCACCAGCGCGACGGGCGTTTCTCATCTCGCCCTCAGAACTTCAGCGGCGGCTCCTCTGGGCTCGGCGAGGAAAGAATCACCCAACTTCTCCCAAACGGCCAGTGGGTCATGTACCTGCCACCCAAACAAAGCGGCGGCCCGTATTGATGTCGTCTCCGTCGACGGACGCATCCAAGCAACCTGTCAGCGACACACCGGCTTTAACGTGCGCAAACCCACTGGGGCCGTTCTTACTATTGTGTTTCAAATCAACAAGAACCCACCACGATGTTTTCCTCCTGAACAAACGCCTCTTAACAGCCTGGGGCTGGTGCCACCTCTGACGGCTGCGCGTCGGTCACAGCGGGTGAGTCGAAGCATAGTCGCCCGCCACCGACAATGACCAAACGCCGATAGCAACGGCATGAACGGCGCCAATAACTCAATGGCCGCGACATCACCCCATCCTGAAGGGCGGGATCCCAACGCCGATCCTCAACGACGGTGCAACCCGGCAGCCCAGCTGTCTTCTTCGAATTCGACAGCGCCATCGCGGTACCAGAGGCGTCGTCGAGGCCATGCCAACGCTACCTGTCCAACGTCGTGACAAGCATGTGTCGTGCTGGGCGCACCGACTGAATTCCGGCCCGCACCCAGTGCAACGCCTCTGCGGCCGAGAGCGATGCCGTGGGTGCGTCGTGCCTGAGCACCCTCGGCGCGGACGGAGCAGATGGAATCATCGCTTCGGCGAAGCCCCGTGCGCCGATGACGCCGCCCGTTGCCAGACCGCCGTGTCGACGCATCAGGAAGTACGCATGATGATGCGGCGCTTCCCCGCTCGGCCGCCTTACCTCTGGAACCGACATGATGCTTCTGCGCACCGCTCGCCTCAAGGCCGGCACTGGCCCTGCTGCTGTTTTTCCGGCCGGCCCAACCCCTGCCCTCCCGCCGCCATCTTTGTTGTTGACGGCAGGCGTCCTGAACCTGCGTACCAAGGTCGATGACGCAGCGCTTCTCCTCGACTCGGCAGGCTGTCCCGCAACAGGTGACATCGAGCAGCACCTGAAGCCGGCACGGAATTAATGAAGGCCAACCTCTCGCGCCAGTGACATCGACAGCCTGCGCCAGGGGAAGTGGCCCAGCTGCGTGTCGTAGTACCTCAACCAGCTGCGGGAAGCCCAAAACAACAGACCGCCTCGGCGGCCGACATCGACTCTGCGCCTCGCGCTTCAACCGGTGGAAAGTGACGGTCATTGGCCTGCAAGTTCACGGTCGAACAGACCGAGCGAGTCGACGAAGCCCTGGGCCCTGTGCGCAAACAGCCAGGCCGCCAAACGAGCCCCAACGCCGCGGGCCATCCCAGCCTGCACTGCCACGGCCCTCTGCACAACGGTGGCGCCAGTGGGCAGCTACAAAACAGCCATCAGCACCCTGCAGGACCTCGTCAAGCGCTTCCCCGACGAATACGCACGACCGACGCCCCTGCTGCTGATCGGCGGTGATACCCGATTGACGCCGGCAACGACTGGCGGGGCCCGCAACCCGCCAGACCTTCACGCATCGCGCGGGGAATTTGCCGGCGATGGCGCTGTAACACGCGGCGCGAAGGAGCGTCTCCATATCAAGGGCTTTTGAGGCAATTGGGCAAGGTCATTCTCCTGCATCATCTGGCCCAGCCAGCTGGTTCCTGTGACGTTCACCCGTGTGATACCCTGCGATCCCAGGGCAAAAGAGCTGATCGGCTACTGCTGCCCGCCGCGATGGATGACGGTCACGGCACCGAAAGACGATCGAGCCCCATCAAAATTTTTCCACGGCAGGGGCGCAAAGCTAAAAGCTAAATGCCAGCATTCGCTGATCGACAAACGCAGCGAACGACTTGCAGACGGCAATAACGGTTTTACCCACAGTTTTTATTTGGGTCTGGCTCGGTTATTTGTTGTAGCGGACTTTTAATCCGTTGGTCTGGTTCGGTACGACCACCAGTTTTGACTTACTCGGTCATGGTGCAGCGCAGGCGTCAAAGCCTGCCTGGTTATCGGGCGATTCCTGAAGTCTTTTGCTTCTCGTTGAAACCGATTGCAGCCATGGTTCGCTCATCGCCATCAGCGATGATCTCGAAACTGGAAACAGGTTGGCGCACTGGCTGAGCGTGACCGCGTCATTGCGGCGACTTCCCATGGGTCGTGGTGGCGAGCAGAGAAAGACCGAAGATGCACAACAATCTTACGGGTGCCCACGCTTTACCAAACCCGTCGTATCGCGAGTCAAATGGTCTTGCATAGCAACAGGGAACTTGCGGAGATCTCCCACCACATTCACCAGCCAGGTTTTCGTTTCTGAAAAGGATTTCGGGGAGCGGCGAGAAAAACTTTCGAGGCCATCCCACATCCAGACACCGGGGCCTTGGCGAGGTCATCTGTCAACGGATACGCGTATTTGAACGGGACTCAGCCACGCCAGGACGTTCAGAATGCCGCGTTGCCGCGCAAGAAGACAACAGGCGTCCACTGGATGGCTACAGCCTGACAGGGGAGGAGGATGCATGCTCGCAGGTTTTCGCGTATCTGGACGGAGATGCCTGGCAGATTGCCATGCTGTGACATCTCTACCCTACGCGGGAACCATTGCCAGCTTCTTCCAGCGGAAAATCGGCGGAAGCCGCAACGAGGACGAGCATGTGAATCTGTTTCGCGGTGAGGGTCCACTCCCTCCCTCCGGCCCGCGACCTCGATGCCATTCCTTCGATTTCCGGCGGCTGCGCCCGCAATGCCCTGCGAGGTCGCCATGCATGCCGGTCCATGCCGGTACTATCCGGTCGATCTGCGCCTGACGCGCCCACTGTTTCTGCACCAGTCTGCTTGCGTTCCCTGTCGAGATCATCCTGCGCACGTGGCGTCGGCTTCGCGAATGGCTTTGACCCGATGCCGGAAATGCGGTCCAGTCGAGCCCCGATACCACCAGCTTCGGCCTTGCCCACTGCAGCCCCTCCCCGCCAGCCGGGTCGCAGTCCTGCACCTGCCAGAATGGACGTATGCGCAGCAGTTGGCCACCGCCGCAGCGCCGTTCGCGGCCCCGTGCCACCCACGCTTCCCGCACATCAGCCGAGGTCGTCGATCTCCTTCGGCGGCTGGCAGAATGCCGACCCGCCGTCAGCCTTGGCCGCCCGCTGGTCAGTGCGCAGCTTCTCCAGCCAGCCCTCGCTCCAGTTGCGCGTGCGCTTCGATTTCCCACAGGATCCGTCCGCCACCTACGCCGCTCTGGCTGAGCACCGTGTGCGGCTCCGCCGCCGCCGAACTCGCCCTGCGGCACCGGGTCGATGGTGTCGAACGCAAAGCGCTGGCGCAGTGGGTGTTTTTCCAGATCCCAGCTCCTGCGCCTCACACGGCAGCTGCTGCAGTAGCTGTTCGGCCCGCTGGCTCGCTGCGGCAATCTTCTGCTGCATCGAGGTGCAATCATCTGGTCCTTCTCCACCACCTTCGAGGCGCGACGGCTCCTCGGCCTCCTGCCGGGCGCTGCCGCCGTACGCCTCCAGCCCTTCCGACACACGCTGCTCCACCGTCCAGTCAGCTCCCGGCGGTACGTCCTCCAGCTCGCGCGCTGCCTGCCCAGCATGTCGGCCTGGGCCTGCTGCGCCTCGGCCAGCTTCGCATCGCGCGCCTTCAGCACCTCCTGCAGCTCGGCCAGCGCCTTCAGCCCGGCACGGCCAGCTCGTCGGCAGCCGCCGCCTTCGCCTGCGCGCCTCCTCCGCCACCACGCTTTGCACGTTCGGCGCAGCCGTGCCTCACACCTGTTCGGTCACCTGCGCGCCTGCAGCTGGCGGGTCTGCGCAGCAAGCGCCGCCTCGCGCTCAACCATGGCTGTGCCTGCGTCTGCAGCTGCGCCGCTCGCGCTGACGAGCAAAGCGGCATCCTTGTGCGGCTGCCGCTCGTACTGCTCGCGGGTGGCCGCCACCGGGCGCCGCGGCGCATTCGGTCCGCCGCACCGTGATATGACCGGTTTGGGACGGGTGGGCGGTGCGGGTTCGGACATGGCAAATGCAGCGAGCGTGAAAGAAAAACCGGAGCGCCACCACAGGCTACTCGCACCTGATGCGGCAGGCGCGGGTCAGCGCGATGGCACGGGTTCATGCGTCCCCATGCTGGCGGCGGCTCTGTGCCCGGCAAATCGAATGCCGCAGCAGCAGCAGGCCGACTGTCTTGCCGGACACGGGCAGCGCCAGCGGCAGAGCAACGATGGTGATCCGCCCTCGGCGCCGCCCAGCACCGGCGCCATTACACCGGTTAACATCGCCACTAACATCGCGCACGACATCGCACTGGCATCGCCGCATGCATCGCACAACATCGCCACAACATCGCCACAACATCGCCACAACATCAGACGCATCGCGCTAACATCGCCACAACATCGGCGCAGCGCCGGCACAGCGCCGGCACACACGCAACCACCACCGTTTACGCAATATTCCAGAATCGGCATGTCGTTCGGCACCGCCTTCCGTTCGCACAGCACGTGCCACGCTTCTCTTCAGGGCAATAATCCAGCATTGAACAGTACATCATCCGCGACGCCCGGCACCCGCTTTCGAACTGCTGCTGTTCCAGCTTGGAACCCTGTCGCCCCTACAACTGGCCTGGCTCTCAGGCTGCTGCTGGTCCCAGTGCGAGGCCGATGCCATGCTGCGCGCGGCAGCAGGCCTGCCGTTGACAACACCGAACGGCGCCGCAGGCTTTCCCTCGCCCTTTGCCGGGCGGCCTCAGCCGGCCTCACCCTGCCTGACCGGCTGCGCGGCGGCACGCCACAGCCCCCTCTTCAACCAGGCGCCATTTTCCCAGGACAGCCTTTCCGGACAGATTTCCGTCTGGGCGGGAGGGTCAGGACCGATCTCCCCGCCCAGGCCGTCGGCCACCTGGCACGACAGCAGACACCGCAGCGGCTGCCGCATCACCATCCTGTCGGCCTCACAGACTACGCATTGCCCGCCAGGTGGCCAACAGCTGCAGACGGTCTGAAGGACAGCCGGCCTGCAACCCCTGACGGCGTGGGCGACTACAAGAGCAAGAGCACTGCCGACGAGGGACATCCGATGCTGCTGGTCTCCTCACCCAGGGTGAAGCGGGGCCACCGGAAGAGGCGGTGCCCCTGCACAAGTTCCTGTTCGGCAAGAAAGTCCCCAAACTGGATGCCCTGCATTTTGCCGTGCTGGGGCTGGAGATTCGTCCTATCCCACATTCTGTCAGGCCGGCCGCGACTTCGACGCGCAACTGGAAAACTGGGTGCCCAGCGCCTGCACGAACGCACCGACTGCGATCTGGATTTTCCAGGCGACCGCAAGCGCGTGGTGGCTGCCATCACGGAAAACTGCAGAAAATCGCGGCTGCACGCAGGCGGGATCCGTCGACGCAGCAACAGCCGGGCGAGCCGGAACGACAGGCATGCCCGGACAGCCGGGGCGGCAGGCTTCCAGGGACAGCCCGCCATGCCCGGACAGCCCGGTTCGGCGGCAGCCAGCCCGTTTGGCTTTCCCTTTGGCACACCATCCGGCAGCGTTTGCCGCCCCGGCTGCGGATTCGTTTCGGGACAGGAGTTTCCGCCGGGCACGGGTGTGCCCCACGCAGGCATGGCGCGGGCGTCTACATGCCCGCCTTTGCCGCCTTCCGGGGGCGCCGGCGCCGCCATAGCCGCGACCCCGGAAGCCGGCGCAGCCACCGCAGCGCCGAAGCCGGAACCGCCGTCGGTGCCTGGACCCGCAACGCCCCTTCGGCCACGCTGTCCACCCGCCAGAAAATCACCTCGCGAAAATGCCGAAAGGATGTACAGCACGTGAAAATCGACCTGGAAGGCTCAGGCATCAGTACCAGCCGGTGAGTGCACTGGGCGTCTGGCCCGTCAATGCCCCGGCACTGGTGAGCGAGATTCTGGACAGTCACGAGCTGGATGGCGCGGAAACAGTAAAACTGGCCGACGGCGGCGAAGCCATACTGCGCGATGCCCTCACCCATCACGCCGACATCCGCAGAACACCCCCACACTGGTGGAGACGGTACGCAGCGCTGAGCAAGCTGCGCCCGCTGCAGGGACTGGTGGAAGACCGCAGGGCGCTGGACGCCCTGCTGGCCACCGCCAGTGGGGCTCTTTGCCGAATACCCGCACCCGCTGCCGGCGCAGCGCTCTTCAGCCTGTTCCGTCCGCGGTCGCCACGCCTGTACTCCATCGCCTCGGCCCAGGACGAGGTGGGTGATGCCGTGCACCTGACCGTGGGCGTCGTGCACCTGCGCCACCGTGGCCAGCACTACATGGGCGCAGCCTCCGCTATCTGGGCCATCTGCTGGAAGATGACGACGTGCGTGTCACTCAGTCGAGACCCAACCGGAATTTCCGCCTGCCGGCGACGACGACACCCCCATCATCAGCCCAGTCGGCGCAGGCACCGGCGTGGCCCCATTCGTGCCTTCAGTGCAGCGGCAGCGGGATGCCGCGGGTGCCGCCGGAAAGAACTGGCTGATTTTCGGGGAACCAGCGCTTCACCGACGATTTTCTATATCGGTCCGAGATGGCTGCAGTACCGCAAGAGCGGCCTGCTGGCGGGCCGATCTGGCCTGGTCCCGGCAGGGGTGAGCACAAGGTCTGTAGTACGCTGGAAACTGCAGGAAGCCGGTGCCGATGTCTGGCAGTGGCTGCAGGAAGGGACGCACGTCTATGTGTGTGCGGCGATGCCAGCCACATGGCCCGCGACGTGGAACACACCTGCTCGACATCATTTCGCACTCTACGGCAGACTGGACGAGGACGATGCCGACGATTATCTGAACACCCCTGCGCGAGATAGCCGCACACTACCAGCGCGATGTCTACCGAGGCCCGTCGCTGCCCCATGCATCACGCCGTGCCATGACGGGGCATGCACGGCACCTGCGCCAGTGACAAGCCGCAGGCCCCGCAATGACGGACCACATCGCACAGGATCCGCCGACTGCCTCAGATCAGGGACACCTGCAGGGTGTCCCATTTTTGCGTGTCGCATGCTCATTCACTCGTGCAGCCCGGTTTCCACATGGGGCGCGCCGAGACACACCACAGCAGAAAACAAATGATTCCCATAAATATTCACAAGCATGGGTCTTCGCGGATCGGTGTGGGTGAGATGGAGGGTGGAACCGGTATTTGACCCATTCCCTCCTGGCGCCCATCCAGGGCGTGTCATGAACGCTTTCGTTTACACTGCAAAGAGGGGCCCCATGACGGCACAGACAAGCGGCCTATGACGGCACATCATGTCGTGCTGAAAAACCCTTCGTTTCAACACGGGGTTTCACCTTAAAAGTGACTGCAAAGCCACACGGTGCACGATATCACGCAGGGCCCGTCATGTCCACGTTCTGGAAGAAAAAACCCCAAAGCCGCCAAACGCCCGCCGGTGGACGAACGCGCCAAACTGCCCGATGCCCCTGGGCCGACAGCGAACGCCTGAAAGGCGGCAGCGCCTACTGAGAGGGACCATCGCGAACCTGAAGGATGGCCTGTCGAGGCGGATTCGGGGCGACAATTTCCAGCTCACTCCGCTTTCACGGCATGTACGAGCAGGACGACCGCGACATCCGTGCCGAAGGCGTGTCTCGCAGAAGCTGGAGCCGCTCAAGAACGTGATGCTGCGCTGCCGCCTGCCTGGCGGCGTGATCAAACCGCAACGGTGGCTGGGCATCGACAAGTTTGCTTCCGAGCAGACGCTCTACGGCAGCATCCGCCTGACCAGCCGGCAGACCTTCGGTTTCATGGTGTGCTGAAGGACCAGATCAAGCCGATGCACCAGTGGCTGCACCAGCTGGGGCTGGACAGACGTGCCACTGCCGGCGACGTGAACCGCAACGTGCTCTGCACCCAGCAACCCGGTGGAATCGTCGCTGCACCGCGAGGCGTACGAATGGGCGGCCCGCATTTCCGAGCACCTGCTGCCGCGCAACTGTGCCGAAATCTGGCTGGATGGCAGCTCCATTCCACCGAGCCATGCCGGCCCAGCCCGTCATCGAAAAGGCGCTCGAGTGGTGATGCCACCGAACCGGTACTGGGCAGGTATCTGCCCCGCAAATTCAAGACCACGGTGGTGATTCCGCCGCACAACGACGTGGACCTGCACGCCAACGACCTCAATTTCATTGCCCATTGGCGAGGGCGACAGGCTGCTGGGCTTCAGCGTGCTGGTAGGCGGTGGCCTGTCGATGGAACATGGCAACACCCGCACCTACCCCAACGTGGCCCGAATTCGGCTTCATTTCGCTGGACAGGTGCTCGACTGCGCAGCCGCCGTGGTGTCGGTGACGGCGCGACTGAAGCAACCGCAGCGACCGCAAGAATGCCAAGGCCCGCTACACGCTGGAACAGGTGGGCACCGACGTGTTCAGTGCCGAAGTGGAAAACCGCATGGGCGCAAAATTCAGGCCCATCCGCCCCTACCAGTTCACCACCCGCGGTGACCGCGTTGGCTGGAGTGCAGGGCGAGGAGGCAGCTGGCACCTGACGCTGTTCATCGAAAATGGCGGCTGCGGTTACCCCGGACGCCTCAAAACGGGCATGCGCGAAATCGCCAAATCCACCAGGGCGTTTCCGGCCGACCACAACCAGAACCTGATCGTGGCCCAACGTGCCGGCTTCGAAAAGGACCGCATCGAAGCCGTGCCCGCGCACGGGCTGATCAGCTCCGGGTCAGCCGCCTGCGCGAAAACGCCATAGCCTGCGTGTCGCTGCCACCTGCCCGCTGGCCATGGCCGAGTCCGAGCGCTTCCTGCCCTTCATCGACCATGTGGACGAGGCGGATGACCTGGCATGGCCTGCAGGACGACCACATCGTGCTGCGCGTACCGGCTGCCCCAATGGCTGCGGCCGCGCATGCTGGCCGAGATCGGCCTGGTGGGCAAGGCCGTGAGCCGCTCACCAGCCATGGGCGGCAGCCGCGAGGGGCACCCGCATTCACGGCTGTTCCGCGAGAACATCACCGGGACGAAATTCTCGACATCATCGACGGCTGGCTGGCCGACTGGGCGAAGCACCGCGAGCCCGATGAAACTTTGGCGATTTTGCGGTACGCACCGGCATCACTGAAACCCGTGCTGGATGCGCGTGATTTCTGGGGAGGCGGCGGCTGACATGTCTGGTTTCCATTGTTTGCCGATCTGAACGACAGACCGGTGCTGCTGGTGGGTGCCGGCGGTGGCCACCCGCAAGGCCGAGAGCCTGCTGGCCGCCGGTGCCCAGCTCCGGGTGGTGGCGCGAACGCTGGCCCCGCCTTCCGAGCGGTGGCTGCAGGAAGGCCGCATCGCCTGGCTGGGCCACCATCCCAGCGCGCATCTGGACGGGGTTTTTTCTGGTGACGTCCGCCACGGGCGAGCTGCCGCAGTGGATGCCGACGATGTTTGCCGCAGCCAGCGCCCGGCAGGTGTTCTGCAATACGGTCGACGGCCCCGAACACTGCAGGTTTTCATCGTGCCCGCCGTGGTGGACCGCGGCCCGCTGCGGGTAGCCATATCCAGCGGTGCCACCGCGCCCATGCTGGCCCGGTACTGGCGCCAGAGTCGGTGATGCTGCCACAGCACCGGTGCGCGTAGCACGCTGGCCGGCCAGTGGCGGCGGCAGGTGCAGGCCAGGCTGTCCGGCATGCGTGCGCGACGCCGCTTCTGGGAGCACATTTTTCCGGCCCGGTGAACACGCTGGTGGCACAGGGGCCAGCTGGAGCAGCAGCGTTCCTGGCGGCGCGGCTGGGCCAGTGCATCCACCGCACCCCAGTCAACAGGGGCCAGACAATGGCACATACAGCATCATGTCATCCGCGGAGCATCGCAGACCCACTGCCAGCCAGCGACGCGCGAGAGACCTTCCAGCGTCAGCGCCCCGTGAACAGCGCGCCGCAGAGCAGTCTCCTGTCACGCCCGGCGATCCCGGCCCTTCACGCGACTCATCGTCGTGGTCGATGCCAGCAGCAATGACGGGCAGCTGACGCTGCCGCCCTGCGCGCCCTGCAGGCAGCCGACCTCGTCGTGCTGACGGCTGGCCGATGGCATTCGCCAGCAGATCCTGAGGATGCCGGCTTGCGCTGCCGACGGAACCAGCGCCAGCAGGCACCCGCCCATCCCATGCTGCCGCTGGTCCACCCCCATGGATCTGCTGCCCCACACTTCGGCAGCCTGATCCCTGCCCCTGCAGGTAGCAGCGCCACGCATGCAGCCAGCCATCATGCGAGAAAGCACCATGCCCGCATGCCACGCGCGGTGCGCTGCATGCCAGCGTCAGTGGACGAGCGCGCCAGGCAGAAGCAGGTGGTCTGGCTGCGCGGCGGCTGCCACGATGCCCACGGCAATCTGGCCTCGCGCACACGGCACGGGCGGCTCGTGATGCTGCTGCGCAGGCGGCGTTCCCTGGCGCCATGTGCCGGTGTGGTGCAGCGCCCGCCACCTGGCGAGCTACGGGCGCAAAACACCGCAGCCCGCCCAGCCGTGCCGGCTGCGCACGTTCCGCGTGGCCCAACACAGCGGCCACGGCGGCTGGCGGCCTGAAAACCGGCTGATTTCGTGCTGCGGCGCCTTCACGAAAAACAGTTCGAGTGACTCGGGCATCAGGCTTCCTATAATGATTTGCAGGCGCCGTTCGGCACCGTGCCGGACAGCCGTCCACCGATACGCCATGCTCAGTATCTCCCTCACTCCATTCCCGACAAAGCCGCTGAGACCCAGACGTCTGCATCGTCGGTACCGGTACCGCCCATGGCAGCCGCCCAGGAGCTGCTCGACGGCGGCCTCGATATCATCCTGCTCGAATCCGGTGTCGAACCCCGGTACCGCCACCCAGGATCTGGCGGCCGCTCTCGGAAGACCGCCCGATCTCTGCCCGACATCGTCTGGTCGCGACCGCCGCTTTCGGTGGCACCTCGGTGCAATGGGACGTGCAGGTCAACGGCACCGCCTGCCACCTGGCCACCTTCGACCCATCGACTTCGAAGCGCGACTGGATGCCGCACGGCGGCTGGCCCATCGATTACGACACGCTGCATCCGTATACCTGCAGGCCCGTAGGCTGTCGAAACCGGTATCAGATTCGCTGGACATCATGCCGTGGGTATCGGACGGGCGAAACTGCTCGCATTCAAAACGACGCCCTCGAAACCAGCTGTACGCGGACGGGCTCGCAGGCCGTCCTAGCCCAGGGCATCGGTGGCCGCGTGAGGAAAGCAAAATATCCGGCTGATCACGGGGCCAACGCCGTCAGGCTGGACACCAACAAAATGCAGCACCGTCACCGGCGTGAAAGGTGGCCTATACTGGACGGGCGCCGTTTCACCGTGACAGCCAGACGTCATTCTGGCGCAGCTTCAGGTCCCCCGCTGCTGCTGGCCTCGACCGGGTGGCCAGGGATGGCCTGGGCAACGACCACGGGCTGGTCAGCCCGCTTCCTGATGGACCGGCAGATCATCAGACGCAGTTTCTCTACAACGCCCATCACGCTTTGGCCTCCTGTGACTGCACGCATCGCGGCATTGCATGTGCTGGGCAGGCTGGCCATTCCGCAGCGCACGCTCGAAGAAAACAGCTGATAGACAATCACCCGTCGGGGCTCAATGCCCAGCCGAGCATTCTCGCGCGCGCTAGCCCAGCGGCTGTTCGGTCGCAGTCACCTCCGCTCCCCGCCTGATTCGCTGCGCAAGCTGATGCGCGACGTGCGCGCCGCCGCATCCCGAGCGCCCCTGCATCATCTGGGCGGTGCTGGGCGGGACTGGACGACCTAGTGTTCATCAGGTGGCGCGCCCCGTGGCTGCAGATTCCCATACAACCGCGACAGCGGTGGCTGCAAAATACGGGCTGCACGCGACCAGTTCTTCAAGGTCATCGACCTCTACCAGTTGCCGAGCAGTCACCCGATCGGACAGCCGCATCCGCTGGGCGGCGAACGCGACGCCACCGGCGTGCGCCGGCCCACCGTACATTTCCGCTGGCGCGACCTCGACATCCGCAGCGCCCTGGGCTCGCAGAAATCGTGAAGAACGCCCTCAGGAGGCCGGCATCGGCCGCGTGCTGATGGAGCGGCGCGACGGCATGCCGCTGGTCACGCAGATGACGGCGCACCGCAGCCGGCAGCACGGCCCGCAGCCGACGAGGCCCACCGAGGGCGTGGTGGACCGCAACTGCCGCGTCCGCAGGGTGGACAACCTGTACGTGGCCAGCGGCGCCGTCTTCACCACCGGCGGCTGCCGCTTCCGACGCTGACCATCGTGGCCTGACCGTACGCATCGTCGATGCCGTCAAGGCCAGTCTGGGCAAGGGCTGACGGGCGGCCTGCAGCGTACCGCTTCCCGAAGAGCCACGGGCATCTCCGGCCCTGGCCCTTCGCGCCTGGACCCGCCTTTCCCCCATGGAGCCGCCCATGCCGGACCCGCCCCTGTCGGGTGACGCCGTCCATATCCATTCCTGTAAGCCCACCCTGCCGAGCCCCTCATTGTCCCATCCCGTGCACTTTTGGGTTTCACCGCTTCCATCACCGCTGCCGACACGGAAAATCAGGGCACCAACCAGAAAATCACTTATCATTTGCGCCCTGCTTTTCCCTGGCGCGCGGGGACGAGCGCATCCATAGCGCACCAGGAAGAAAACAGGCCGCCTGCCATTCGCAACGTCCTTTCGTCCCTCGCGGTCCGCACTGCCCCTTCCCGCTGCGCCGTCTGCCCCTGATGCTGGGCCTGGCGCTGGCTACCCCGCTGGCACTGGCCCAGCAGGCCGACGAAGTCACCGTCACCACCGAAGAAGCCATCACCGTCCAGCCGGCCGAAACCATGCAGGCCGATACCGGCTGACCAGCCAGGCCGCCGACAGCCGTGACGCCACCCTGCGAGGCCGTGCGTCCGCGCGCCGTAGTGTCCGAGGCTGGGCCCGTCACCGTCAAGGCCGGCACCTTCCGTGGCGCCAGCGTGATGGACGTACCGTCCACCGTCAACGTCGTGACCTCGAAGGTGCTGGAAGCACAGGCCGCCACCGGCCTGTACGATGCCGTCAAGAACACGGCCGGCGTCACCCGCCAGCAGAACGGCGGCGATACCTGGGACCAGCTGGTCATTCGCGGCATGGGTGCAGAACCGCACCAACTACCGCCTGAACGGTTCCATGCCCATCGCGAACTTCTCGCGGTGCCCATGGAGAACAAAGGCCCGCGTGGAAGTGCTCAAGGGGCGCCTCGGCCCTGTACTACAGCTTCACCGCCCGTCGGGCATCGTCACTGCGTCGCAAGCGTGCCGGCCTGCATCCGGTCACCTCGGTGAGCCCTGCGCTTCGGCAACGGCACCGCGCTGGTCAGTGCCGACCTGGGCCGCCGCTTCGGTGACGAAGACCAGTACGCCCTGCGCCTGAACGCCGCCGGGGCAGGCTGGAGCAGCTATCTGGACGGCGTGGACGCCGGCAACCGCAGCTCGTCTCGGCCGCCTTCGACTGGCGCGTCACCAGCCGCCTGATGCTGCAGGCCGACTTCGAATCGATCACCGCCGCGTGGTGGAACAGGCAGCCGTCACGCTGCCCACCGCCGTCAACGGCGTCGTTACCCTGCCGCACGCCGTCGATCCGAAAAACTGGTCGGCTCGAGCTGGTCCACCTTCCGTGCCGACACCACCAACTTTCTGCAGCTGCAGGCCGACTACGCACTCAACGACGCCTGGGCCCCTGACGCTGGAAGCCGGCCGCTCGAAGGTGGACCGTGACCTGTACACTGCCCACCTTCCGCTTCACCAACGCTGCCGCCGTGGCCACCAGGGGCGCTAGCGGCATTCGCGCAGCAACATGCAGAACAACGTCAGCACGTCCGATCTGCTGCGTGCCGAACTGGCCGGCATCGTCGAGCCAGCCAGCGCGGCCGCACAACATCACCGCCGGGGTGGCCAAGGCCGACAGGAACAGGGAGCCGGTCTACCAGCGCAGCAACACCGCCACCGGCCAGAGAACCTGCCTGACCCGGTCCGCCCTGACCAACTACGTTCACGGCCCGCCCAGCCAACCCGACCTCGCCGCTGCTCGAGCCACCGACCTCGGCGTGTACGCCATCGACCGCGATGGAAATCTCACCGGAATGGCAGGTCATCGGCGGTCTGCGCTACAGCAGGTACAAAGAGCGACCAGGGCGCAACCACTACCGCGCCACCAGACCGCCCGATGGCCTCGGTGGTCTACAAGCCGACCGACGACCGTGTCGTTCTGCGCCTCCTAGCAGCAAAGCCCTGGAAGAAGGCGAAACCGCCCCAACGGCACAGCCAGCCAGAACCAGCGCATGCGTCGGGCGCGAGCGAGCCAGTACGAGGTGGGGGCCGCTGGCAGATGCCCAACGGCACGCTGCTGTCGGCTGCGCTGTTCAACATCAACCGGCCGGGCTGCTACCCAACGCGAACAACATCTTCACGGCCGATGGCGAACAGCGCTACCGGTCTGGAGCTGTCGGCGGGCGACTGGTCAGGAACGTGAACTGGCGGTCGTCGCTGATGCTGCTGGATCCGAAGTTCCACGGGATCAACGACCAGTACAACGGAAGCTCCCGAAAACGCCGCCAAACGCACGGCCAGCCTGTTCCTGTCGTAGCTGACATCGACGCCCCTGCCCGACCTGTCGGTCAACGGCGGCGCTACTACCCAGCCGTCGCCCGGTCAACGACCCTGAACCAGGCCTGGCTGGGTGGCGTGACGCTCTACAGCGCCGGCGTGTCGTACCAGGCCCGCCTGTTCGAGCGCAACACCACGTGGCAGCTCAACATCGACAACCTGGCCAACAAGCGGTGCTGGGCTGCCGCCGGCACCCGCCTGGCCGCCAGTGCGCCGCGTGTCATCAAGCTGGGGGCTGAAGGTGGATCTGTAATCACCATCTCACTCTCGCCCGCCAGCTGCCCCTGCGGTCAGCCTGGGCGGCGGCAGGCGGCTCATCCACCTGACAGGCCACCTGTCGCCCTCACCCGAACAGGAGCACTGCACCTGTGGCAGCGACTCCCGTTTTTCATCGATGGATGGCACCATGGCGCACATGCCCCTTGGTTTGACATGCTTTTCGCATGCCACAGGCCCCAGGAGCCTCTGCGAAAAGTCCTGCGGCGCACTGGGCTCCTGGCGCTGGGGCATGCCATGCCAGCCACCGCATGATCCGTCAGCTGCTTCGCCATTTCTGCCGGCGCCAGTGTCGGTGCCTGCCTGCCGCTGGCTGCTGGGCCGGGGACTCAGTGCTGCTCTTTCCCGCCATCCCGCCGGGGCACTGGTAGCCAACCTGCTGGGTGGCTACCTGATCGGCGTGGCCCTGGGAGTTCTTCGGGCAGCACATCGATCTGGCCCCGAATGAAACTGCTGGTGATCACCGGGTTTCTGGGCCGGGACTGACCACCTTCTCGACATTCTCCGCGGAAGTCACCGGCCTGCTGCAGCACGGCCGGCTGCTGTCGAGCAGCGTGCGCCATTAGAGGGTACACGTAGCCGGCTCGCTGGTCACTGACGGTACTGGGGGCTGATGACTGTCGGGGCGTGGCAACGGTTCCTGAGCGACCAGACCCTGCGGCACGTTTCTGGCGGGAATACGGCGTGAACATTCTTTCAGGGGCAGGAAAAGGACCCTGAGTACGGCAACCACAAAAGTCCATGTCCCCTATGTCAGGAAAACAGACAGTGCATATAAAATAAAAATCATTTTCTTATCCACTGAGGCACCTTCCATCGCATGCATCGTCTTTGACCGAGAGTTCTGGTTCCGGGCACGCAATCCATGGCTGCCGGCACGCAGCAGGACTCACCACAGATGCCCGACGATGCGGTCTTTCTGTTCTCGCACGGCCCCACGCTGCGTACGCACGGTGTGCAGGAGATCATCAGACCCCGGCCGTGATGGCATGGACGCGGACAGTGCATTGCAGCAACACGTCCGGGCAGCCTTCGCCCGGTGCGCGCAGCCGGTGTGGAACGGCCCATCGTGGTGGGATCGATCCCCTTCGATACCCGCGAGACCAGCTGCCTGCTGTGTTCCGGCCCCGGTCGAATGGATCACGGGTTGGGAAGACCTGACCACGGCGGATCTGCCTGCTCCCCTGCCCCGCACAGCCTCACCACCATCCCGGACCAGCGGGGCTTCGAGCAGGGGCGTAGCCCGCGCGCCGCAGCAGCCTGCGCAGCCGGCCCGCTGCGCAAGACCGTGCTGGCCATTTCCAGCCGTCGACCTTCACCGCCCCCCTGCCCGTGGCGGTGCTGCGCCTGCAGCTGCGACAGCAGAGACCCCAGCGGTTACCTGCTGCGGGTTCCGCTGCGGTGGCGAGTCATCTGGCCGGCGTCAGCCCGAGCTGCTGATTCGCCGGCGCGAGGAATGTGGTGCAGTCAGCCCGCTGGCCGGATCGGCCCGCCGCCTGCCGACCCGAGTCGACGACCGGGCCAATGCCGACCGGCTGACAGCCTCGGCAAGGACCATCACGGCATGGTTTCGTCACGGCCGACATCCGTGCCCGGCTCTCTCCCCTGTGCACGACGCTGGAAGTGCCGGAGCATCCATCGCTGATCAGCACGGCCGCACTGTGGCATCTGTCCACCTGGATTCACGGCATCCTGAGAGCCCCCTGCTCCAATGCCCTGCAGCTGGCCTGCGCCATTCACCCACGCCGGCGGTATGCGGTAGCGCCACGTGATGGGGCGCATGCCATCATCCGCAATATCGAGCCGTTCGAGCGTGGACTGTTCACCAGCTTCACCGGCTGGATGGATGCCGACGGCAATGAGCGAATGGGTGATCACCATCCGCTGCGGCGTGCTGAAGGACGAGCAGCTGCAGATCTTTGCCGGTGCCGGCATCGTGGCAGCATCCGACCCGCACGCGGGTGGAATGAAGTACAGACCAAGCGGCGCACCATGCTGCGGGCCTGCGGCATTTCGTGAAGACGCTTCCATATTTTTTCCGATAGCCGAACCGTGGCCATTCCTGCCATTGGCAGTTACCCTGCCACCCCGACAGTTTTCCGAAGAACAGAGGCGAGCTGGACACTGCAGCCTGCCGCGCCGCCCTGCTGGTCCACGACGTGCAGCGGTATTTTCTGCGCTTCTACAGACCAGTTCGGCACTGCTGAAAAGCCCTGATCGGTAACATTGTCCCGCACTCAAACGGTGGGCGGCCCGGCACGGGTCCCCGTGTTCTACGGCCAGCCCCACCAGCAGCCCGCGGGCGACCGTGCCCTGCTCAACGACATGTGGGGCCCCGGGTTTGCCGGCGGCAGATGCGGCCCAGCAGAGCCATCGTGCCGGAGATTGCGCCATCTGCTGGCGATGTGGTGCTGGACAAGTGGCGCTACAGTGCCTTTCAGCGCAGTGACCTGCGCAGAGCGGCTGAAGGCACCAGCAACGCGACCAACTGGTCATCGTGAGGCGTGTAGCCGCATCGGCTGCACGATCACGGCCGTGGAAAGCCTTCATGAAGGATGTGCAGCCTTTCCTGGTAGAGCGATGCGTGGCCGATTTTTCCGAAGCCGAGCACCGGATGGCCCCTGCAGTATGTGGCCACCCGGGCCGGTGTGATGCTGACCACGCAGGACATCACGTCCACGGCAAACTGATCCACCCGCAGCCCTGTCGCCCTGTCCTGCACGCACAGAGGGCATGTCTCCGGGACGAGATGCGTCCGCGACACGCCAGGTGACGGCGGCTGTTTTTCATTTTCCTGAATCGACCTCATGCGGGGCCCCTGTCATGACCGAATTCAACATCCACCGCGGTTTTTCCGGAAAACGCGTCCTGGTCACGGGCACGGCCCAGGGCGCAGGCCGACGCGTTGCCGAGCGCTTTGTCAGGGAAGGTGCCGAGGTGATCGGCCTGGACCGGCGAGGCCCACCGGCGTCGCAACCCGGTACAGGGAGAGCGCCATGAGTCCTCCGCCTCCCCTTCTGCATCTGCCAGCGCCGCTGCCGCCGGCCCAGCTGCAGCGGGTGGACTGACGGATACGGCCGCCATTGCGGGTATGCGCCCAGATCCGCCAGCGCTGGGATTCGCTGGATGTGCTGAGTCAACGCCGCCGGCGTGCTGCGCGATGGGCGGGCTGGATACGCTGGGCGCCGACGACTGGCAGGGCGTGTCTGGACGTGAACGTCCGCAGCCCCTTCCACCTGATCCAGCGGTGGGCGCAGGTACTGAAGGCGCAGCGCCGTGGCGCCATCGTCAGCACTTGCCTCGAACGCGGCCGTGGTGCCGCGCATCGCGCATGCTGGCCTACTGCACCTCGAGGCGGCCATGGCCGCCGCCAGACCAGACCGTGGCGCTGGAAATGGCACCTTTTGAGGGTGCGCTGCAACATCGTCTCGCCGGGATCGACCAACACACCGATGCTGGCCGGCATGCTGGGTGACCGGCCGGGCAGAAACGCCTGATCGAGGGCTGCCCGAGACTACAAACTGGGTATCCCGCTGGGCAAGATCGCCACGCCGGATGACATTGCGGACGCCGTGCTGTTCCTCGCGTCCGACCAGGCCCGGCACATCACGATGCAGCAGATCGTCATCGACGGCGGGGCCACCCTCGGCGCCTGAACGAGATGGAAAGGCTTCCGTCAGACTCTGGGCTGCCGGGACGAAACCCCCGCACCGGACGGTCACCCGACGACGGTACACCCCACCTTCACCCCAGCGCCACCATGGCCACTACCGCCGCGCAGCCTACCGCGCAAAGATGTCTGGCAGGCTCACCTGCCGGGCCCGTCAGCGCAGCCACCAGGGAACGAGGCCAGCAATGCCGCCGAAGCGACCGATGCCCAGCATCCAGGCCACGCCGGTGGCCGCCTTCGGTAGGGATAGAAGCCGGCTGCCAGCGCCGGCATCGAGACCTGGGCGGCATTCATCACCACCCGGCCACGAACACCAGCATCAGCGGACCGTGGTCGCCCATGGCACTGGCCGATGGCCCGGACAGTCAGCGCCGTCCTCCATGGCCAGGGCCCAGCACCCGCTGCCATTGAAGCGGTCCATCAGCCAGCCAGCGCCACGGCCCCGCCACCGCGGGAACGGGGCCGTGACCAGCGAGCGGTGCGCGGATCCATGCCGCTTTCACGGAACAGCACCGGCATCGGTTGATCAGCGCATAGAACACCACGCCCATGAGTGGGCCACCCACAGCATCAGCGACCCCAGCAGGTAATGCCGGGACGGCACGAGGGCCGGTACCGCACGCGCGCCATGTCACGACGCACCTCCTGCTCGCGGCTGCGCGCGGCGGACCTGCAGGTACCGGGGCGATTCGGCGGCCGGGAGCAGGGCAGCCACCACCAGCACGCGGCGCCGCGCGCGCCAGCGCGGCTGCGCTGCGCCAGCCAAAAGGCGGAATCAGCCAGCCGGCCCAGAAAGCCGCCCAGTGCAGCGCGCCCAGCGAAGCCGCAGAACATGGCGTTGGTAGTAGAAGGCGCCGGCGCGATGGCGGGCTGAACTCACTCATCAGCGTGACGGCGTTGGGCATGGCGGCGCAGCCCACGCCGGTGATGAGGCGCAGTACGGTCAGCATCTGCAGGTCGAGCGAAAAGGCCGAGGCCAGACAGGCCACACCGAAGACCAGCACCGGGGCCGTCAGCGTCAGCCGCCGGCTAACCGGTCAACCGACCGGGCCGAAGCAGCGCCCCGCCGCCAGACCGGGTGGGGCCGCGCTGAGGCACCGGCGCCAATGCCGGCTTGGCCACACCCCATTCCTGCATCAGCGAGGGCGCGATCGCTCAGCCAATGGCAGCCGTGTCGGAGCCGTCTAGCAGCACCAGCAAAGCACAGCGCAAAAGATCAGCCAGCGCGCGCGGCCCCTGCAGACGGGCTGTCGAGTGAGCCCACCTCGCAGACCCAGGCTGTCGATGGCCTCGTTTCTGCCTGGCCAGATGGTCCGGGCGCATCCCGCCTGGTGGATGGGGTTGCCTTGTCGGTGCGTGATCAGGCGCATGATCGCATCCCCTGCATATGCCGGCGGGAGCCGTGACGTACCGCAGGGTGGTTTCAGGCCCGTGGCAGGTTTGCCCTCCATCTGGCCGAAACGAAAAAGTAGAAAAACAGGCCGCGATAATGGCGCGTACGGCGCGTGTCATGGACGCGCTCTGCTGAAAGGAAAACTGAACACACCACACAATCACCGGGTCACTGTTTTGACGGGTGCCAGACAATTCCTATACTGTCGCCGCTCTGAAGGCCCAGAGCGCAAGCACGTCTTATTTAACATTCAGCAGGGCTGCGCTGCCTGCAGGGAACAAAAGTACCGCAAGTTTTGCGGAGGCTCCCGGAAACAGGTGCTCTGCGCCTGCAGCTTTTACGCATCTCCCTGTCGTACCTGGCGCATCATTCATCAGCCAGTCCCTGCTGACTCACCATCCTCTTCCTGCAGCCCCGACAGGCCCCCTCAACGGGCAAAATCATGTTCTCCCCGCAAGGTCATTTGCCGCCACCCTGCTGTCCGGCTGGGTCTGGGCGTTTTCGCCCGGCAGCCAACGCCACCACCTATCGCTGAAGCTCGAGGGCTGCGGCTATCCGCTGACCTTCGACAAGGCGCCGGCCGGCATGAGTCACCGTCGGCCAGGCCGGCACCGAAATCCTGTACTCGCTGGGTCTGTCGCCGACAAGGTGGTCAGTACCTCGGTGTGGTTTCAACCCGGTGCTACCCCAGTTCAAAGCCGTCAATGCCAGAAATCCCCCGCCCTGGACGACAACGCGGCTTCGAATCCGTGGTCGACAAAGAAGCCGAGACCTGGTGGTGCCACGCAGTTCGATGGACATCAGCAAGGAAGGTGTGGTCGGTACGCGTGAACAGTTCCACGACCTGAAATCCCCACCTACTCGCTACTGTCCGACTGCGAGGCGAGAACAACACGCAGGGGCTCCGACAGTGCCCGTACCGACCTACAACATCAACACGCTGTACAAGGCATCGACCAATGGCCCACCATCTTCCAGCATCAGGGCCAGGGCGAGGAACTGTCAGCGCAGCCTGAAGAGCCCGTGACCGCCGCCGTCGAGAAGGTCAAAAGGCCGGTGTCAAGAACCTGTCGGCCGTGGTCTGGATGTCCAGCACCGACGCGGAATCCGACCCGTGGCTGGCTGGCCAGAAAGGGTGGCCGGCTACATGCTGAACCAGCTGGGCATCAAGAACGTGGTCACCTCCAGCGAGAGTGAGCCGACCGTGGGCTGGGGAAACCGTGGCCAAGGCCAACCGTCGATGATCATCATCGCGCATGGACCGTCGCCGCTTCCGGCTGACGACCACGAGAAGAAAATCGAGTTCCTGAAGAACGACGCCGTGACCAAGCACGTGGACGCCGTGAAGAACAACCGCTTTGCCATCGTGGACGCCGACGCCCTGCGGCCTCGATCCGCATCGCCGGCGGCATGGAGTCGATTGCCGACACCGTGGTCAAGATAGAAGCCCTGCAAGCGCTGAGCTGCGTTTTCCGAACGCCACGCTTCGTGGCCTGAACGGAGCACACCGCGCCCTGCAGGGACGGCGCCCGCCGCGGGGCTGCCTGCCCTGCCGGCGGCGCACGATGTCCTGAACGGGCCACGACCAGGCGGGCAGCGAGTCCGTGGACGGTACACCTTCCTGCGAAGGTCATGTCCGCCCGGCCGCTGTCCGCCTTCCCGCTTCAACAGCCCGTGACAGGGCCGTCCTGCACAGGGGGCCGCCGGCAGGATGGCCATCCCGATGCCGCTGGCCCGCCCTGCCGTCTGCTGGCACATTTTCCCGACCATGGCTCCCCCGCCCAAAAATCTCACCGTGCTGTGGCGCGTGGCCCGAGCATCACCGTCATCGCCCTGGCCGTGCTGTTCTCAGCCATGATGCTGTGCATGTCGGTCGCGAGATCAGCATGCCTTTGCCTCCATCCGCGATGTGCTGGCCAACCACCTGCTGGGAGGCTGCAACATCGAGTCGAACCATCGATGGCAGCATCATCTGGAACTACCGTCTGACCCGTGCCATCGTGGCCGCCTGCTGCAGCGCCGGTCTGGCGCTGTCGGGGGTCGTGCTGCAGACGCTGCTGCGCAGCTCGCTGGCCGATCCCTACCTGCTCGGCATCTCGGCCGGTGCCTCCACCGGTGCGGTGCTGGTCACCATCGCCGGCGTGGGCGGTGGTCTGGTCTCGATGACCTTCGGCGCCTTCATCCGGCGCGCTCACCGCTACTGCGCTGGTGGCGGCCCTGGCCCAGGCGGCCCGGTGGTGGCGGGCTGCGCAACAGCAGCCAGATCATTCTGGCCGGTATTGCCGGCTCACGCAGCTGTTCAAGCGCTCACCTCGCTGTGATCATCGCCAGGTCAGGCGGCGCCGGGCAGGCCCGCGGCATCATGTTCTGGCTGCTGGGCGGCCTGGGCGGCGATGCGCTGGCCCGACGTGCCCATCCGCCACCCTCGTGGCCATTGCCGGTCCTGGTCATCTGCATGCTGCACGCCCGCGCCTGGATGCGCTCCGCCTTCGGCGCCCGAATCCGCCCAGGCCCTGGGCGTGCCGGTGCGCCGCGTGCAGGGCATCCTGATGGTGACAGCCGCGCTGATGACCGCCGTCATGGTGTCGGTGGTGGGTGCCATCGGCTTCGTGGGTCTGGTGATTCCGCACGTGGCGCGGATGCTGGTCGGCGTGCGCCACCAGCGGCTGCTGCCCGCCAGTGCGCTGATCGGTGCCCTCTTCCTGATGCTGGCCGACATCACGTCGCGTCATGATCAAGGGTCAGGTACTGCCCATCGGCGTCGTTACCGCCTGGTGGATGCCCCGGTATTTCGCCTTCATCCTGCTGGGTCGCGGCAAGGCACAGCGCTGAACCGAGCAGACGCAGAACATGAGACGCAACCCCGTCACCGGCCACGCCGGGCACCGCCACCGCAAACCCGGCTGCTGCGGCCAGCGACCAGCCAGCCGGCTGGTGCACCCTGATCCGCGAAGTGCCGGCGCTCGAAATCAATGGTGTGTCCTGGAATGCCGGGCGCCAGCGCATCGTCCCGACGTGTCGTTCAGCGTCAAAACGGGCGAGCTGCTGGGCCTGAGTCGGCCCCAACGGCTCAGGGCAAGTCCAGCCTGATGCGCGTGATCGCCGGCATCTACCATCCGTCACCAGGGGTCAGGTGCACCTGCGAGAGCCACAACCTGAAGTCGCTGCGCCGGCGCCAGATCGCGAGGTGATGGCCATGGTCTCGCAGACCGCCGACACGCTGGATGCCATCAGCGCCCGCGATGCCGTGGAGCTGGGCGCACCCCTGGCTGTCGGCCCTGCAGAGCTGGTCCGAGCACGATGACCAGCTGGTACGGGAAGCCCTGCAGGCCGTGCAGATGCACGAAAAGCAGGACCGCCAGTGGGGCCAGATGTCGGGCGGAGAGCGCCAGCGCATCCACATCGCCCGCGCCCTGTGCCGGCAGCCGCAGATCCCTGCTGATGGGACGAGCCCACCAATCACCTGGACATCCACCAGCGGCTGGCGCTGATGGACCTGGTGCACTAGCCTGCCCATCACCAAGGTGCTGGCCATCCACGACCTGAACCAGGCCATGCGCTGCGACCGGCTGGCCGTGATGTACAACAGCCGGCTGCATGCCATCGGCACGCCGCAGCAGGTGCTGACCAGGAACTGATGCGCGACATCTTTCCAGGTACAGGCCGACGAGCTGACCGACCCGGCCGATGGCGCCCGGGTGCTGCGCTTCCGGTCCCTGCCCGGCCAGGCCGCTGCCTGGAACAGCAAGACGGCAGGTGTGCCCGCGCGCATGCCCTGCCCGCGGATCACCTGCCTGCGCGCATGGCGCGGCGCCCGCCAGCGGCGTCTGCCACCCGACACATCCTTCTGGCAGGATTCGCGCCAGCCCGGAACCCTCCACCTCCCTGGTGCGCGTCATGGATCCATTCGTCCCGCGACACCACCTTTGCAGACAGAGACCGCCAGACACTCGAAAAACCACGCCTCCGTCTCTCCCTCGCCGGCGCCCTGGGCACCCTGCTGCTGGCCGCCGCGCCGGCCATGCCAGGAAACCGTCCGAGAGTAGAAATGCTCAATCGCGGGTGCCAACGGTGCCATGGTGTACAGGCCGGGAGTTCGTGAAGATCAAACCGGGTGACACGGTGGAATTCCTCCGACCTCGGCCAGGGCGCGACGCCGTAATGCATGCAAGGACATGATCCCGAAGGCGCCGAGGCCCTTCCGCGGCAAGATCAACGGGGAAATCGCCGTCACGCTGAGCTCAAGCCAGTTTCTACGGCGTCAAGATGCCCCACTATGCCATGGGCATGGTGATGCTAGTCCAGGTAGGCGATGACGCCAAAGCTGTCCGAGCTGAAAGTGCCGGCCGATGCGGCCAAGGTGAAGAAACGCTTCGAAATCGCCGAACGCGCCTCGAAGCGGTAACAAAGCTACCAGCCCTCCCACGGCCCGTCGCCCTCCGGCACGGGCCATTTTCGTCCCGACGCCTCCTGGCGTGTGTCATGGGCTCATTCGCACCACGCTGGCGGGCCGTGTGCCGACATAGCGCGCACTGCGCATCAGGGCTGGCCGCCTGCCAGGCAGATGCAGCGCCGGCGGCACAGATACTGGTACGCGCCGCTGGGTTTGACGCACCGCGCGCTATCTCTCTATACTGCGCCGCTCTGCGTTTCGCGCAGTCGCCCGCCAGTTTTCCGGTGGCGTGGTCGCCTCCTGCTGCTGCACGGACCCACCCGCTGCCGGCAGGCGGACGAGCGCCGTGCAGGAGTCAGCAGGGGCCGTCGTCACCCTACCGCTTCCGGGCCACTCAGGAATCCGGTGCGGACATGCGCGGTGCGCACCCACCAGCCCATTCACCCGTGTCCTGCCGCAGCCATGCAGCAGGCGGTCCAGCTTTTCCTGATGGCCGGTTGCACGGCGGTGCACCACACGCCTGCCCGCCCAAAGATGGGAACTGCCCCCGCAGCTGGGCATGGAGCCGGCTTCGGCGGAATCTGACACCACCGGTCTGCACATCCGTCACACACTGAGACTGCCCAGACAGCAGCGCCCGCCTCCGGCGGACTGGCCTTCCCTCCGGGAACTGCTCTGCAGTTCAGGAAGGCGAAGTCCGGCGCTGAAGTGCCAGTCAGGAGACCTGCCCGAGCTGAAGGAACCTCACAGGCCCTTGCCACGGTTTCTTGACGGTTCATGGCCGGCGGGGTGTCTCCCCAGGCACTGTCGCGATCCTTGCTGCATCGTGCCTCATCCACGCAGGCAGGGGCTGCACACCGAGGCTGAACACGCCCGGTGGTGATGCCGCCATTGCCCGCCCCATCCGGCCAATGCCTCAGGGCTTCCCTCCCTGCTCTCTTCCGGTCCCCGGACCATTACCCGGCGCAGCCACCATGTCGCGCCGTTCTATCCCCGACTCGAGGCGGGTCCCATGTTCCTCCACTAATACCGTCCCGCATGGCTGCGTTTCAGCCACGGGCGTCTGATCTTTGGCCAGCCAGCCTCCCCCGCCGGGCCATGGCCGCGGCCATGCGCCCTCCTGTGGTACAGGCGCCCAGCCCATGTCACGCTGAGGCCACCTCCTACCCGCTGAAAGGTGGACAACTGTGGCCACGCTGGAATTCTCAGCGCCCCGCCTCGGCCATCACCATCAGCCAGGCCGGTACCGAAAATCTGTATTCGCTGGGTCTGGGCGACGACTGAAAGGCACCTCGGTATGGGTTTCAACCCGGTGCTGCCGCAGTTCAGGCCATCAATGACGGAGGTGCCCCCGCCTGACCAAACCGCACGACCCGAGCTTCGAATCGGTGGTCGAGAAAAAGCCCGGCATCGTGATCACGCAGTTCAGATGGCACGTCAGCGGGAAGGCGTGGTGTGCACCCGCGAGGCAGTTCACGACCTGAAGATCCCCACCTACCTCATGCCGCATCGGACTGCGAGGGGCAGAGGACAACCCTGACCGGCTCGGACGGCACCCGCACTCGCCGAATACAGCATCGACGCCCTCTGCAGGCATCAGCCAGCTGGCGCAGAGATGTTCGATGTGGAAGCGAAGGCGCAGGCCTGGTCGGTGACCTGAAAAGGCCCGCCAGGCCGCCGCCGTCGACAAGGTGAAGCAGGCCCATGTGAAGAACCTGTCGGCCGTGGTGTCAGTTCTCCAGCGCCGAAATGGACAGCTGGACCCGTGCGTGGCCGGCAGAAGGTGTGGCCAGCTACATGCTGAAGGCGCTGGGGCATCACAGCGTGATCAAGTCGAATGAAGAATGGCCGACCGTGGGCTGAGAAACCATCTGCCAAAGGCCAATCCGTCACTGATCATCATCGCCCGCATGGACCGCCGCCGCTTCCGGCCGATGACTACGAGAAGAAAGCTGGCTTCTGAAATCCGACTCGGTGACGCGAAACACGATGGACGCCGTGAAGCAGGAGCCGCATCGCCATCGTGGACGCCGACGCCCTGCAGGCGTCGATCCGCATTGCCGATGGCATGGAATCGATTGCGGACCGCAGTGGCGAAGATCAGACGCTGGTACGTCCGGCGGGTGGCCAATGCGATTGGCTACCCGCGAGATCAACGTCAGGCGTGTTATGACTCATTCGTCCCACAGCTGGTCCAGATTCCATGTGCTGACAAGGCGCTGCGCAGTCACCCGATCTGCCGGGATGGTGAGACCCGCGGTACGGCGTGGACGCCAGCACACAATCCCAGCCACACACACGAGCGGAGTTGAAGGAAAGACAGGACCATTTTGCATTGGCCTCCCGCGCTTCTGGGCATACTGTCCGGCTGGTTGACGGGCACTGGCGTGTGTCATGAACGCATTCGCGCCCGTCACGGCCGTCTCCTTTCTTCCCTGCACCCGGCCCGCCCATGGAATTCACTCCTGTCCATCGCCTTCGTCTATCTGTTCTCCGCCGTCGTGGCGGTGCCCATTTCAAACGCCTGGGGCTCGGCTCCGTCTGGGCCTGACCACTGATTGCCGGCATCATCATCGGCCCCGTGCTGGGAGCTGGTGGGCAGCGAAACCCACGAAATCAGGAAGTGGCCGAATTCCCGGCGTGGTGAGTGATGCTCTTTCTGGTAGGCATGGAGCTGGGCCAGCCACGCTCTGGCGGCTGCGCGGCAAGCTGCTGGGGCTGGGCGGGCTGCGGGTGCTGGGTACCGTGGCCGTGATGGCCTGTCTGGGCATGGCCTTCGACATGCCGTGGCGAGGTGGCGGTGGCGGCTGGCTGCGTGGTGGCCTCGTCCTCCACCGCCATCGTGCTGCAGACGCTGGGAGAAAGGGCCTGCTGGGCTGCCCGGGAGGCCAGAGCGCATTTTCGTGCTGCTCTTTCAGGACATTGCCGTCATCCCCATGCTGGCCCTGCTGCCGCTGCTGGCCATGCCGGAACTGGCCGGCCATGCGAGTGGTGAAGCAGAGGCCACCGCCACGCTGCTGGATGGCCTGAGCGGCTGACAAGACGCTCATCATCCTCGGTGTGGTGGGCGGCATCGTCGGGTGGGCGGGCATTGTCTGTCGCGCCCGGTGTTTCGCTACATTGCCAGAATCGCGCCCTGCGCGAGGTGTACCTGCCTTTGCGCTGATGCTGGTGGTGGGCATTGCCGCGCTGATGAAGCTGGTGGGCCTGTCACCGGCACTGGGCGCCTTTCTGGCCGGCGTGGTGCTGGCCGACAGCGAGATATCGCCACGCCCTGGAGAGCACGCTCGATCCCGCTTCAGGGGCCTGCTGCTGGGGCTGTTCTTCGATCACAGTGGGCGCCGGCATGAATTTCGGGCTGCTGGCCAGATTCTTCACCATTCTGGGCATGACGGTGGGCGTCATGGTGGTGAAAACCGCCGTGCTGTATGCGCTGGGCAAGGCATTTTCGCCTGAAGCGTCTGGACAACCAGCTGTTTTTCCTGCTCACTGTCGCGAGGCCGGCGAGTTCGGCTTCGTGCTGCAGTTTCCTTCGCGTAGTGCGCATGCGGTGATGCCGTCGGCCATGGGCAGACAGCTGATGCTGGTGGTGGCGCTGTCGATGCTGCTCACCCCAGCTCTTCATCGTAGTGCGAGAGCTGCTGGCCCCTCGCGCCGCCACCAGCGACACGCGCGGGAGCCGACAGCATCGAGAGGAGAATCGGTCATCATTGCCGGCCACGGACGCTTTGGCCAGATGGTCGGCAGCCTGCTGCTGGCCGTCGACCCAGTCCCGCCGTGATCGACTACGACGCCGGGAAAGCGGTGGACGGCGCGACCCGCTACGGCGAAGACCTACTAGCTGGCGACGCGACGATTTCCGCCCTGCTGGAACGGCCGGCATCGCCCGAGCCAGACTGCTGATCCTGGCCATCGACGGCCGCGAACAGGCCGTGCAGATCATCAGTATGTGCATCGCCTGTGCCGGACCTGCCCATCATCTCGCGCGCTACGACCGGCTGCATGTCGCACGAACTCCACCGCGCCAGCGGCATTACCCTGATTCGTGAGCTGTTCGACTCGTCCATCCGCTGCGGCCAGACGGCCCTGGGTTCCTCGGCTATGGACGCCAGCGGGCGAACGGATGGCTTCGTTCTACGCAGCCCGCGACCGCCGCAGCGATGCGCCTGATGGCGGAAGCCCTGGCAGCCAGGCCAGGGCCGCTTCAGCAACCCGGAAATGGCAAAGATTGGCCAGGACGGCGATGCGAGACGCAGGCCATGATGGCCGCCCTGATGCGGCGAATCCGTGGACGCGGCAGCCGGGCGAGGAAGGCTGGCAGGAGCAGCTGAGCAGCGGCGAACAGCTGTGCGCAGGAGCACAGACAAGGCCGGCAGCGCAGAACGGACGCAACGCGGACACCCGCCGTGACCTCCGGAAGAAGCGGCGCCCATCCGTCCACGGGCAGGGCGACCAGCCCGCACTCACGGAGCAGCCAGCGGCCACGGATGAGAGGCCAGCAGCCATGGATGAAGAGCTGGCGGCCATGGATGAAACCACCGCCTTCCCCGCGGGGACGCTCATGCGCAGACTGCAGTTTGCAGCATCGGATATCGCACTGCCGCGAGCGTTTGCCAAAACGGACTCAGGAAAAACCATTAATATCTGCAGACGACACCGGCCGGTGACGGGGCATTCCCGCCCCTCGGCCCCTGACCGCGCACGACGAAAGGAGTTAGCCGCATGGGTCTGAACGCTCTCTTTCTCAGGTACGGCCATGCGGCGCGGCCTGGGTGAAGCCTGGCTGGCTGCCGGCCTCGTGGATGGCATCGACGCCGTGGATCCACTGCGTGCCCAGGACGTGAAGGCCGCATCTACCGTCAGGCCGCGGACCTGCCAGCCGCGGTACGATCTGGTGGTCTGTGCGTCAAGCCCGCCATGGCCCGCGAGGCGCTCGGTGCCCTGCCCGCCTCCCAGCTGGAAAAGGCCACCGTGATGTCGGTGATGGCCGGCGTGTCCATCCGACACCCCTGCGAGGCCGCCCTGCCGGTTCAGCGCCCGGTGGTGCGCGAGCATGCCCAATACGCCAGTGATGGTCCGTCAGGGCTGTGTGGGCCTGTACGCCGGCAACGATGTCTCCCTCACCCTGCGTGACACCTCACCCGGCTGCTCAACGCCGTGGGCTGCGCGCCTTCTGGGTGCAGAACGAGGACCAGCTGCATGCCGTCACGGCCATCAGCGGCAGTGGCCCTGCACTACTATCACCTGTTCAGCGAGGCGCTGGCCGACGCGGCCGTGCAGCTGGGTCTGCCCAGGATCGTAGCCCGTCAGCTGCCGCGCAGACCGCCTAGGAGCCGCCACCCTGCAGGCCAGGAAGGCGCCGACTTTGCCGAGCTGCGCCAGGCCGTCACCTCCCCAGTGGCACCACCACGCAGCCATCCAGGGCGTTTCGAAGCCAGCCATGCCCTGCAGGCTGGTCCACGAGGCGGCAGAGCAGGCGCGCAAGGCAGTCGGTGGAGCTGGCCGAAGGCTGAGTCGGCAGCATGCCCGTCCGGTTCCCCCGAACGGGCAGTCACTTTCGCATGCCATCCAGCCCCGCACGAAAACTTCTGCAACGGCAGCGGTCTGACGCCCGCAGCTCCACGGGGACGATTCGACCATGGCACCATCAAACCAGGCGACAAGGCTGGCAGTCACCGCGGCCGTGGCGCGATGACCTTTGCCCGGCGTAAAAGACGCCCGATGTCCCACACCGCCGCTACCGGCACCGGTGCGCCATGAATTCCGCCACATAATCGCTGGAGGGTTGTCCACCCAGCTCCGTGGTGTGCCCTGCTGGATCAGCTGGCCCTCGTTGAGAATGGCGTTACGGTTGCCCATTTTCAGGAGCCTCATCGATGTCGTGGGTGATGAGATGATGGTCTTTTTCAGGCGCTGCTGCAGGGTCCACGCGATCCTGCAGCTTGATGCGGATGGGCGGATCCAGCGCCAGCCTCGTCCATCAGAATAGATGTCAGTATCGGCCGCCAGTGCCCGGGCCAGACCGACACGCTGGCGCATGCCACCGGAGAGCTGCTCGGGTAGCGGTCTTCCTGCCCAGTCAGCTCATTTCATCCAGCCAGTGACGCGCGCGCTCCTCCTGCTCCCTGCGAAGGCCCCTGCACGCAGGCCATAGCAGGTGTTCTGCAGAACCGTCATGTGCGAAATCAGCCCAAATGCTGGAACACCATGCTGACGCGGTGACGGCAGGAATTCGCGCAGGCCACGTTCGTCAGTCGGTGACATGGGTGTCGCAGGCCCAGACCTCGCCGCAGCTGGAGTTCGATGAGGCCCGGTTGACGTGGCGTCCCACCAGTGGGACTTGCCAGAACCGGACATGCCGATGATGCGAAAATCTCTCCCTCGTCGATGCCGAGATTGATGTCGCGCAGCGCACCTGGCAGCCGGTGCGGGCCAGGATGTCGGCACTGCTGGCGCCGTCGCGCAGCATCATCCAGCGCAGGCCCCCGTCTTTCGGCCGATAGATCTTTGCTGATGTGTCTGAACACGATGCTGGTCATCGCGCGAGCCTCCCGCCATCCGGACGCGCCCGGCCCGTCAGGTCCACGCGCCCCCTGGCGTGCCCTCCCCGTCCCGGTTCCGGTGAAGCCCTGGTCCATCAGGCGCATCTGCCCCATCATGCCTTCCTCCCATATGCCTGCGTGATGCGGTCGGTGGCGATGGCCAGAATCAGCGATGGCGGTACCCGCCTGCACCCTGCCCGATGTTGAGGTCTGGATGGCCTGCAGCACGTGCTCACCCAGCCCCCGGGCACCGATCATCGAGGCCACCACCACCATGCAGCGACATCATCACTGCCTGATTGATGCCGGCCATGATGCTCGGACGTGCCTGCAGCGGCGCACCCACACAGCAGCTGCCAGCGGGTATTGCCGAAGGAATCGGCTGCCTCCACCATCCGCGCATCCACCTGCCGGATGCCCAGTGCCGTGAGGCGGATGAGCGGCGCAATGCGCATGAACCACGGTGGCAGACGGCGCCGGTACACTTGCCAATGCCGAACAACATCAGCACCGGAATGGGGTACACAAACGACGCATGGTCTGGATGATGTCGAGCACCGGCGTGAAGATGCGGCACAGGCGTTCGTTGCGCGCCATGATGATGCCAGCGGAAGCCCAGCGGCATGATGAAGAGCGACGAGAGCCAATCAGCAGGGCCAGCGTCTGCATCAGCGCCGTCAGAGGCCAGAAAGCCCCCACGCACGAAGCCCGCCATGCAGCACAGCCATCAGAGCCGACGGGTGGCGTGCCACGCCACCAGGCCGAGCACGGCCGGCACCAGCCAGGGTGGCAGACCGTCGAGCGCCTGCTCCAGCGGCAGCAGCGAGGCCATCGAGCGTGAGCTGGCTGATGCGGCGGAACTGCTCGCATGCTGCTTCTGCACCATGCGGGCCAGCGAGATGGTTCAGGGCATCGGCCACCGACCACGACGGGAAAAAGCCCGCCAGGCTGCAGCAGGATTTTCTGCGGCACTGCCGTATTTCTGCTGCAGGCGCACGCGGGCATCATCCGATACCAGTGTTGCCAGATATCGGGATTGTCACGCAGGAAGATACCGGCCTGTTCATCCTTGCGCCGGTGTTCAGCCATGTCGAGGATCATCCGGTTCAGAATGGCCGGCTCGAACTGCAAGCTTTTCCAGCAGGGGCCACCAGCTCAGGATGCTGCTGCCAGGGTACTAACATGGATACGGCAACCGTCAGTTTCGAGACAGGAAAACCCGACACACAGCCGGGGCCTCCTCAGCCATCCCTTGCCTTGCCGTCCTTTTTCCCCGCCGGCCTGCGCCCCGGCATCCAGCGCCTTGCCATCCTTCGTCTTGCCGTCCTTCGTCCTGCCCTCCGTGCCGGGCTGTGCCGTTCATCCGGTGTACTGTCTGTCGCCGCATCCTGACCGGCAGCAGCATCGTCTTCGGCCTTCAGCAGCGTTTTCCAGCACCCTTCATCGTAGGCCGGAAATTCGATGGGCGCATGTATGTACTTCGCCATCAGGGCCCGAGGGCTGCCAGTAATAGAAGAGAATGGGCTTATGCTGCTCGAAGGCGGCCGAAATCTCGGCATCAGCGCAGCGCCGGTGCGGGGTGGACGTTGTTGCATGCAGCGGAGGCCGGTGTTTTCAGCAGGCGGGTGTTGAAGGTTTGCGCACCCAGCCGGAGGGCAGTTGAGCAGGCAGGCCTTGCCGGGTTTTCCGGGTCAGGAAACAGGCGGGCGTAGCGGGCCAGATCCTGCACCGTTTTTCAGATCGGGATGTGCCTTCTGCACATGAGTCGGGCACGCCTACCAGCCCTGCACGGCACCACCGCTTCAGGCGTGTCACCGATGAGTGGCCACGCAGTGCCTCGCGCTCGGCCTGCAGTCCATCACGGCAGAGCGCCCCACCCGCCTGTTCGGCAATGAGCTGGATGTCGTTCTGCATCAGCGCCGTTTCCAGCGACGCAGACAGACCAGGCACGATTTCCGTACGGCAGCCATAGCCGTCACGCAGCAGGCGGTCGATGATGGCGGTGGTGATCTGGCCGTCACCAGTCAGACCGGCAAGGCGGATGGGGCGCTTTCGAGGCACAGGCGCCGGTTGCAGGAACCGGGCGCCGTGCCGGCAACAGAACAGCCCTCATCTTCCCCTGCTGGCGTCCCATCTTCGGTACCGGCTGGTACTTGCCTTCGGCGCTGTTTTCGGTACCAGCCTTGGCGTTGCTTTCGGTGACCGGCTGGCGCAGAGTACCACCCCCTGCCGTCAGAGGCACGGGCGCAGCCGGCGCAACCGCTGACAGCGCTGCTCGCCATCAGCAGCAAAAACAGGGCTATGAGCCACTTCTTCTGGCATGCGCGCGTCTCACTCTCGCGAAGGGGTTTGTGGAAAGGGCGCACGCTGCAAGGCGGCGGGACACGCTTCAGAAATAGTGCCACATCCGGCGCGACAGACGCATGGGTGTTTTGCAGCGATGTAACAGCGCCAATCGCTGCCCTGAATCCCCCGCCCGTCGTCGCCAGCACGGTCAGGTTGCGTTGCCCCTGCCCCGTCGCGCCCTGTCAACTGCCCTGCCCGCTCGCTTGGTCAGCCCGCCAGGGGCGCCACCCTGCCAGCCCACTCTGGCTGCCAGACTTGCCCAGGTCGTCTGGCTTGCCCGGGCAGCCTGCATTCCCAGGCTGCCGGTATGGCGCGTCTTTTGTTATTTGCGCTGTTTGCCCGCCTTGCGGACTCGGCCGGAAGAGGCCCACTCTTCCACGACGCGGCCATCGGGCGGAGTGGCAGTAAGCCCGCTTCACCATCGGCCTCCTGGCGGATTTCCAGCTTACCACCCTGCTGGATGCAGAAGTCGGAAGCGGGAGTTGGGCACTGCCGATCATCGGGGATTCCTCCCGGGCTGCCCCACTGGAGGCTGAACGCCCGATGACGGTTTGCCGGATGACCGGGTTTGCGCAGAGCGCCACCGGACGGACAGGTGCTGTGCTCGATGCTGCATGGTCTGGCCCGAAGCGGAAGTGCTGTTCTGGACGGCGGTGTTCTGTGCGGAGGATGTCGTACCTGTGCGGGAGGACACCGGTTGCTGCACGGACGACGCTGCATCCTGGACGGGGTGGTGCACGCAGCCAGGAGACCGGCAGACAGGATCAGCAGCAGTTTCTTCGCCAGGTTTACCTCTCCAAAATACAACGGTACGCGGCTTTGGCACACAGGCACGGCAGCACCATGCACCAGGCCGGGAGTACGGCAGCCACACCCAGCAAGACCGGAACGTCTCCACGGCGAAAAACCAGGAAACCCTGCAATGCCGGACGCCCCTGACGCAACGACGCCCGGCACCGCACCTGCGTACAGGCACCGGTACCGGGCGTGCAGGAAAACCCGGCAGCCCGATGTGATCAACCCGCAGCTGGCAGCATGCCACACTGGGTGCAATAGTCACAGCCATCCTTGCGGATCATGGCGTAGGCGCCACACTCGCTGCATTTCTTGCCAGCCATCACGCCCGATTCTGTTCCGGACACCGCCGGCTGGTACCGCTGCCGACGACTCGGCGGCAGCTCGTCGAGATCGAACAGCGAGGCCTGCACCGCCTCCTGCCGGCGGGCAGTGAGGTTCTGCACGCGCATGAGCAGTAGCGCGCCACCTCGCTGTCGTGCCGGCGCGGCACCCGGTGCCATCGGCCTTCTCGTAAAAGCCCAGACGCACCGGACCGCGGTCCCACGTGACCTTGCGCATGTCGGACAGCGCCCGGTCGAGGAAACCGCCACGGGCGGCCAGGCTCAACTATCCGCATGGTGGCGGTGATCCACTGCTGCGACTCGCCGCTCTGCCCCACCAGCGCCAGAAGAACTCGATGGCGCGTTCCACATCGCTGCCATCACCCGCCTCCACGGGCAGGAAGGACCACGATGAGATAAAAGGCGCTGCTGGCCCTCCTGCGTCAGTATTCGATCTTCTCGGCCACGGCGTTCAGCGCCCCGGCGGGTAGGCGCTCGATCGCAGCGCATCGGATCCACGTCCGGCACGGCCGGAGCAGCCGCGTTTTCTGCAGGCTTTTCCTCCGGTTTCGCCGGGTGCGAGCTTCAGCACGGCACCCAGCACGTTGTTGGGACGGTATGGTCAGGCAGCGCCCTTCGCGGGCCCTGCTGGTACAGGTCCTTGAGTCCTCATGCGGATGGTCGGCCCGGCACGTTGACCGTCTTGGAAATGGACGTGTCGATAGAACGGCTGCACCGCTTCCATCATCGCCACGTGTTCCGGCGCCGTCATGCCCAGCGCGTTGACGAAATAATCGAGGCAGGCTGTTCACGTCACCGCCCTGCTCCGGTAGAGGCGCCAGGCGTGATCTTCCACCACGTACTCGCTCTTCGAACCGTCGGCCTCACGCTTGCGGCGGGTGTAGGTCAGGAGAACGGCAGCTCGATGCCGTTGCTGGCATTGTCGGCAAAGGCCAGGCTGACGGTGCCGGTGGGCGCAATCGACAGCAGGTGGCTATTGCGGATACCGTGCTTGCGAATCGTCGGCCTTGATGTCGTCAGGCGGGCCGGTGGCGAGGTGCCTCACCCGCACCCGCTGCCGAGGTACCTGTCGGCATCGAACTCAGGGAAGGCGCCCTTTTCGCTCGCCAGCTCCACCGAGGCGGTAGGCCGCGTTGCGCATGGTTTCGGCAATGCCGGGCGGCCGCCATGGCACAGCCCTCCGCACGGTCAGTAGCGCAGCTGTCAGCGAGCCAGCGTGTTGCCCAGACCGGTGAAGCCCGCCGATGCGGCGCTTGGCGGCAGCCTCGGCACGCTGTTTGTCCAGCGGCAGAGGTCACGTCAGCACGTTGTCGAGGGCGCGCACCTGAATGGCCACCACCTCCTCGAAGGCCCGCAAAATCGAAGGCCGGCTCACCGCCCTGGCAAAGGCATGGCGCACGAAACAGGTGAGGAGTCTCAGCTAGGTCGCAGCAGCCATAGGGGCGCGCGGCTGTTCACCACAGGGGTTGGTGGCCTCGATGGCCTCCGCAGTAATTCAGGTTGTTGTCGCGGCGGATGGCGTCGAGGAACAGGATGCCCGGCTCGCTGAAGTCGTAGGTGGACTTCATGATGGTGTCCCACAGCTGCCAGGCAGGCACGGCGATAGACCCACTTGCCGTCGGCGCGCTGGGTGGCGCCGGCCTGCATGATCTTGCGACCCGGACGGGCCTTGTGCACCAGCTCCCAGTCAGCGTCGTCGGCCAGGGCCTGCATGAAGAGCATCGGTCACGCCCACCGAGACGTTGAAGTTGTTCCACCGGCCCGGCGTGCGCTTGGCGGTGATGGAAATCCAGCACGTCCGGATGGTCGATGCACAGCACCCCCATCTGCGCGCCCGGCGGCTGCCCGCGCACTCTCGACGGTGCGCAGCTCTGGTCGAACACATTGATATAGCTGCTGCACGGACCGGAGCAATGGAATGCGTGCCCTTCACTTCCGCGCCGTTGGGACGGATGCGGGAGAAGTCGTAGCCCACGCCACCGCCACGGCGCATGGTTTCGGCCGACTCTGCGCAGCAGCCCTCGTAGATGCCCGGGGGTAGCCGTCGTCGTCGAAACCCTGGATGCGATCACCCACCGGCTGGACGGAGACGAGTTGAGTGAGGGTAGGCTGGATGTCAGTACCGGCGGCACTCATGATGCAGCCGGCACCCGTAGCCCCCACTGCAGGTGCCCAGGAACTTCGCCTCCCATTCGGCACGGATGTCCTCCTTTTCCACCGAGGCCAGCGCGCGGGCCACGCGGGCGTACAGATCAGCCGCCGTCTGCTCGTTGCCCTTCAGGTACTTCTCGGCCAGCACGTCCTGGCTGATGGGCTGTACAGGCAGCGTCAGAGCGGTATTGGCGGCAGAGCAGGGGATCACACGTTTTCGCGGGAGGCAGATTCCAGAACGACGGGGCGCAACAGGGCTTCCGGCCTGTTTTGCCAGAAAGACGGGGCGTCGAAACCCGCGGGCACAGGGGCCCCGGCGAATGGCATGCCGGATGGAGCCGGTGGCTCCGGGAGGACTGCAGCCGACGCAGCAGCAACGCTGGACGAGGAACAGATGCCTGCCCCAGCGAAGACCGCAGCATAGCACAACATACAGTGCCCAAAAACCCTACACCACACTGGCGACCGGGCGCACGCTGCAAGCATTATAAGCCCGGACCGGCATGGTGGGGTGTTTCAGACAGAAAAACGTTGTGGTGTGGTGACGACGCCACGGCACCCGGCAGAAGACGTGGCAGCCGCGCGAGCGGCACGACAGACACGACAGACGACGACAGACGACGACAGCACGACAGACACAGGCACGACAGACACGGCAGACACGCAGACGTAAGCCGAGCTGGCCCAGCCAGCGGGAGGAGGGCGCCTTGTGGAAGGGAGGGAAATGGATTAGGATACACAGAAAACATCACGGAATACACAATGCGCACAAACGCAGATGTCGATGGCGACCTCGCTGGCCGCCGCCGTGCAGGGGCGGACAGTACAAAAACCAGACGCGAGGCCGTCGAGGACGAAGCTCCAGCTCATCGCCCGCCACCGCAACCCGCGCGCGAAGTGCTCAAATGGGAAGGCAAGCTGCACTGGGGACGACCAGCCCGATCCGGCCGCCATCCACACGGACATGCTGATGGAACGGCCTGCCTGGCCAGGTTCGCCCGAAAGGTGCCAGCCAGCCCGGCAGCGCAAACGGAGCCGCCATGGTTCTACGGGTAGAAGGCATCACGGCATCCGGTGAAGGCGCCATGATCGTCGTGGACAGCAGCGTCTGGATCGACTTCTTCCGCGGTGCCGACACCCGGGCCGGCACATGCTGAGGAGGTCCTGCAGCGGGATGACCCAGCCATCGTCGTGCCGGATCTGGTGCTGCTACGAGGTGCTGCGGCTTTCGGCACGCCCGCGACTACGCCAACGCCCGGCGGCTGCTGGAAGGCTTTGACGTGGTGCCCGCCTTCAGCCCTGCTCTGGCGTGCCTGGCGGCCGAGCATTACCGCACCCTGGTGGCGCGCGGCTTCACCATCCGCAGTGCGCTGGACGTGATGATCGGCACGTTCTGCCTGTATCACGACCATCTGGTGCTGGACAGCGACGGGGATTTCGAGGTGATGGAGCGGATGACTGGGGCTGGGGCGGCTGACAAAGGGATGAGAGGGTGAACAACCCTGCCCGGTGCACCATGTCGGAACCACCGCTTTCGAGGCGGAACCGGGGAGTAAACAGCCAGGGCATTCATGCACGGATGCTTCATGGCGGCATGGCCATGCGGCCGAGCCGCCGCCCGACTGAACAGCAGAACGGCAGAACGGCAGAACGGCTGAACGGCTGGAATGGCGGGAACGGCGCCAGCTCGAGCACCGACCCCTCGAAAAGCACGGCGCGACCTTCGGTAGCAGCCAGCCGGAGTCGCTTCGATTGGCAATACTCAGCACTGCCGTACCAGGCTCGCGCAAACGCCATGTCCGGAAAGCGAAGCACGGCCCGCCATCCGTTGCCGGCCCCTCCAGCGCTTCATTCGCACCATTGAACACGATGATCTCGCCGTGGTACTTCTCAGCGTAGGCGCCGCCTCGCGGATGTGACTGATCGTACGCCGCACGATCCTTCATTTTTGTCCCGGATGAAAACGATATGGCGGACATGGCATGCTCCTGGGTTGTTGCGTTTGAAGGCCCTGGGTTTGTGTCATGGACACGTTCGTGCCCGTGCAGGCCCCAGACGCGGGGCTGACGGATGGATGCACGGAATGATACGGCAAACGCTGCGACCGGAATGTCGGCACAGGGGGCCCCACGGGCACGTGGAAGGAAACCACCGTGATACGCCCTGCAGTGTAACGTCAAAGGCAAGAAACCACCACCAGGTGGACCGGCAAAACCCGGGCACTTCCTGATGACCGATGTAAGCAGCATCGTACAGCTGCTCATGTAAACGAACACGCACCATGTACACCACACAAGACCCAGAAAGCGGTCAGAACGCTGGCTGAACGATGAAGCACCCATGGCCTGGCCGCTCTCCCCATTGCCTTGCCGCGCCGCTCCATTTTGATCAGATTACTGCAAATGGGTCTTCGCGGATCAGTGTGGGTGCAATCGGGCGTTTTCGGGTAGCGGGGGCAGGAAACTGGCAATGACCTTGAGCCTCAGATGAGTCCTCATCCCGGTATCCCGTAAGCACTGCGCTGAATGACCCGGATCTTGTTGTTCAGCCCCTCCACCATCCCAGGCTGACCTTGTTCTCAGGTCGGCAGTAGGCGCGCAATGCCATCCAGTGCCGCTCTATCATTTCGGCAAACTTTCGGTGCGGTTCAAGACGCGCTGCCATCGCAGGCTCTGTTTCCAGCGCTCGAAGAATGCCCTGGCACCGCGCTCAGTTCTGTGGCTCCACAGCTGCCAGACGACTCCTTCAGCAGGTAGGCCGTGTTCAGCCGCCGATTGGCTGCCAGCAGCTTCTTGAGTGCCTGCCGTCCCTCCAATGTCAGGTTCTCCCGTGCCGACGGCGGCGTATAGCGCTGCCCTTGATCCGACCTGTCCTTGCCTTTTGCAGACGCCTGTACTCGTCGCGCCTGAGCCTGATCAGGCGCCTTCGAGGAGATGCCGCATGATGTGGAACTTGTCAGAACACGATCGCTGCGTTGGGGAGCCTTGTCGCGCACCGCGTTGCAGAGAACAGGCGCCATGTCGATCACCACAAGCTCGATGCCATCGCGCATGCATCAGCTGGGCAGAGAACTGCTCACATCGGCTTGCGTGCGCCCGCTGCCGCCCATCCATATCAGTCTGCCCTGGTCCAGATCACTGAGTCACCACGCGATAGTCATGCCTTTTCTGACCGCTATCTCATCGATGCCAATCGCTCTGGGCCTGAGCCGACCGGCGACAGACCTGTTCCTGCATGTACAGCTTCGACAGATCCTTCACCGTGCTGTCGTGAAGCCGCTCCAGCTCTGCTACGGCCTTGTTACTCATGCTCGTACAACCTGCCGACATGCGGCGCAAAAGCGCTCGGTATAGCGATGGATTCTGCGCCAGCCAGTCAAGCCGTTCTACGCGCACGCCGCCGCACCACGAACACCATGCCGCCAACGTTCGAACTCCAGGTACACCACACCAGCCTGCCGAAGATCCCGCACGGCATCTCCGCTGGTCGTAACGCCCCCGACAGCGGTGCCCACAATTCGAGCAAATGGCGTCGGCGTCTCAGCTGCTGATCCTTGCCTTGGGATCCCGAAGATTCCCTTCAACCTCGCCGATGCCCACGAAGCCGGGAACGGACAAAAGTTCCCTCAGACTGCGACCTGTTTTTCATGCACAGCACCTCGATCCAGTATCGATGCACGATACGACATCATCATCTGTGCTGTAAAGTCCTCGATTTCAGGCGTCAAACGCCAATTTCGCTCCCCATCTCACCCACACTGATCCGCGAAGACCCTCAATTTGATCATGCGCCCCCTTCTTGAGGATGAAGTTGCTACCGCCCCGACCATCAGTTTTCCTTGTCCTTGTGCATGTTGTCGCACGACAATTGCGGGCGTACTTTCCGGAGGAAATGATCGATTAGTCAATCAGGAACTTGCAGTACTTCTCCATGTCGCTGGAATTTTCATGGCGCCAGTAAGCATTTTCCGGCTTTCTGAAGGGAGACTGAAACTATCTGGTCGTGGATGCCTACATGTTCATTCCGTAGTCATTTTTCCGGCTCCCGATATCCTGGGTAAGGACGGGGAATCAGGCCTGACACACCGTAATACTGCATGCACTTGTCTTCCACCCAATGCCCATCAACCAGATAAGTCCTGCCGTTCAGCCCTGCGCAAGGTTCATTGCCGTCAGCGAATTCTTGTGATTCACCGGCGGATCAACCCGCTGCAGATGCTCAGGCAGTTCATTGAGCACAACCCCTGCCCTTTTTCGGCACGCTCCATCAACACCCAGAGGAAACATCCGAAGGTCGCTGTCTGGTTCCGCAGACTCCGGACCGAGCCATCCTCCACCGATGTCCGAATGCGCGCCCGCCAGGAAGATCTCTTCGCGAACACCTGTCCACCTGCCGTTCTCCGGGTTACGGTTCAGCTTGCGAGTGAATCCCGATTCAGGCCCGCATGTCGCCATTGGGCCGCATGTTGACCTGGCTACCCAGCGACCCACCTTTGAAAAGGTTGCCCCGACGATCATGTGCCGCGACAATGTTCACGACGTTTTTCCCATCTGCTGTCGACATCCATGGGTTTTGCATTTCTGCTCCACCCTCCACGTCCAGTACATGTGGTCATGACGGGGTCCATCAAGCCCAGGCGCAGATTGACCCTGTCGCTGTTGGCGATTTCCCCATTGTTCAGCATGCGCGCGACAATCCGCCCCAAACTCGAGTGCCTGAACCGAGCCACGTGAAAAGCCGACCACGTCGACATTCGAAAAGGGTTTCACCCTCTTTTGAGATTCCGACGGCAGTCATGAACCTCATGACCTGAAATTCAACGTTTTCCTTCCACACTCAGGCGTAGATCGGTTTCAAGTTTCTCCCTGTGTACCCCTCTCCTCAGTCCGTCCATATGCCGCGTTCGGACCATTTCTACCCCACCTCAGATAGGCCCGTGTAACGTCACTGCCCGGCCCGTTGGCCCCGGCGTTGTGCACGCCTGAAAGAAGTGCCACACATTGGTGGGTCTGTCCGGCGCGTTGTGCGTCCGTCGAACGCAAACAGCATCAGCCCGGTGGGGTCCACGTTCTTCAGTGGGTCGGCCCCCACGTGCAGGTACCAGATTCGGCCCCGCCCGCATGCCCAGAGGATCGGGCGATACGATACCCGGCCCATCATCAGAGTCGTAGTCGCGCATCATGTTGTAGTACAGCCCCGTGGCCAGCATCAGCCCACTGGCCCGAGCAGGCGCAGCGTGGGATCGGCGCCAAAAGCATGCACATCCGAGGCAGCTCCGGCATTGCCCTGCATCGCCACAGCGGCGCGCATGACGCACTACCTTGCCCGCTGCTGCAGCAGCATGTCGGCTACCCTCGCCCTGGCTGCGCCCTGCTTCAGTCCTCCTGGGCGTCATGGTGTTCGTGGCACCCGGACGGAGTGCCCCACCCTGCGGCTCCCCAAACGGACCAAGGCCTGCTGCCACACCACCTGCCGCTTCGCGTCCGTACTCATCAGCGGCAGCCCGCGATGATCCACATGCAGCCAGTTGATGGTCAGTTCCCCAGCGCTGTTGAAGAAAAGCCCTTTTTCTGCGGGCCACGCTCGATGACCGCAACCCGGAGATCTCGCCCTCGTGCCACGCAGTAGCGAATCGCCTCGGTAGTCGAACTGGCCTGCAGCGCGGGCGACCCTGACCGTAGTCGTAGAACTGCCAGTCGCTGCCCTGCTGCGGGCGATGCGTTCACCGCGGTGGTTGTAGAAGTAACGGATCTGGCGACCATCCGTGTGCACCATGGTCGCGATCTGGCCACCCCGCGGGTGCCGAGGTCGGCTGCCGGTCCTGCCACATCAGCGGACGGCCTGCTGCGTCATGTGCGAACATCCCTTTGATGATTGGTTCTGCTGGCTGACATACGGTCTGTGTGCCGGTGACATCCGCGAAGGACGCCAGAGTCGGCTGGGCGAGTATCCGATGTGCCCGGCACCGCAGGCTCACCGGCGTATGGACGCCCGTAGACAGCCGGTTGCCATTGTCGTCGTAGGGCATACCAGCGGGCGAGATACCGCATGGCCGATTCTGGCATCGGGTCGGCAGCCTGGGCGGTCTGCTGTGACGATGAATCGGAAACCTTGCGCGGTTCGGAACCCCATGCGGTTCATGGCCCCTGCGCGACCCGGACATCCCTGCAGGGGGTTCGGCATGGGCCTGCTTTTTGCGCGATGATCAGCCTGCCGGCATCGTCGTACAGGTAGCGGTTCGAGTCCGTCGGCGTATCGATCTGCGCAATCCTGCCATCGGGCCGGTAGGCATAGCGCATGCCGTACAGCAGCGTCCTTCAGCGCCTTCGTATCCGGCAGGGCTTCACGCAACGCGGTCAGCTGGTTCTGCGCATTCCAGAGAAGCCGGCGCTCATAACCGTTGCCCAGCTGCCAGTGGTCCTCATGGCCCCTGACCCGCTGCCTCACTGCCGGTCAGGGTGCGACGATAGAGTGGCAGGCCCCTACGGGCATCAGCGCTTTCATCAGGGTCACCTCCACGGCCATCGTGCGAAAGGCCAATGCCTGCCCCACGGCAGAATGACCCTGAGCGAGGCTGCGCTCCATGAGGACATGGGCCTGCCGTCCACCATCCGCGGCATCAGGAAACACGCCACCAGCCTTCATCATGCCAGTGGCTGCGTTGAAGGTTTCCGGCCTGCCAGCCTTTGCCAGCACCGGGACGCGACTGATGACGGCCCCATCAGGCATCTGCACCGTGTCCAGTCTCTCGCTGCTGCCGGCATGGGTGTAGCGATAGCTGAAGGTTCTGCGCTGCGGTGCACCGGCTGGGTGAATCTCACCTCCCGTGCCGTGATGCGGCCCTGTGCATCGTGCTGGTAGCGTTCCGTGCTCGAGGCGCCCTGCACCTCGACCAGCCAGCGGCCCTCGTAGCGGTAGCGGGTTTCCTCGCAAAAACCGTCTGGCCCCGTGACCGTTTTTGCTCAGCGGACGGTCCACGCATCGTGGGTGAAGCGCACCTCGGCCCCGGTGGGAATCGGGTTTCCCGGATGACCCGGTCCGCCGCGTCGTACCAGATCGTGTCGGTGCCGGCATCAGCCGATGCACGGTCTGCGTGATGCGGTTGAAGTCGTCGAGCTGCAGGGTGTTTTCGGCACCATTGTCGGCCACATGGCGCAGGGCACCGGCTTCGGCGTGGAAGTGACCGACATCCTCCAGCCAGAGCCATGCTGCTGCCGGCCCAGTGATCCGTATCGCGGGGAAATCTCGCGGCCCAGGCTGTCGATCAGTGTCCAGGGTGCTCTGGCCATCATCGAGGCCGGTTACGGCGAACCTGTACCGTGTCTTCTGCACCCGGCAACGGGCCGTCGATGCTGAGCAGCAGACCGCTGTCGTCGTAGCTGGCGTGCACGCTGCGGCTGACCCGTTCGCCGTGGCTGCTAGCCGGACTCGATGATTTCCACCGGCAGCAGTCGCCCTCCGATGAATTCGTACTGGAAGCGCACCTGATACATCTGGCCCGGCTCGACGCTGGGGCGTTCGATCAATGCGGGGTACGGGTTGAGCGCACTCGGCGTAGTCGTAGCGGCGATGGAGCTGCCAGGCCACGCTGGCAGGGCCATTCTGCAGTTGCCATCGGCCGCTTTCTTCTGCCGCCAGGTACGCTGGTACACGGCCAGTGTCCGGCCAGATGGTCGCGTTCGAAAGTGGAATTCGCGGTGCAGGCGCTGACGCTTCGTATCGCGCCACTGATGCATGCCCGTCAGGGCGACCGGCATCATCGTAACGGTACGCCCGGTCGATCAGCCGGGCAGTGCGTGCGAGTCCTGCCCGTGATGGACAGCGTACCGCCAGACGCCTCCCGTAGCTGCTGGAAGCGGTAGGTCTGTTGCGGCCCTGCCGGTCAGTAACTTCGGTGGTTTCGATGCCCCGGGCATCGGTGGGCAGGCATGAGCAAAGCGCATGTCCTCACCCCTCCAGCCCCGGTACTCCCGCACCCTGCCCCGCACGTCGTACTTCCACTGGCTGGAGCGTCACGCGGCGGCCCAGCTGCGGCGATTCGACCTCGATGGCGGTCAGTGCCGACGGGAAGCCCGTATCCTCGTAGCGGAAGAAGCGCCGGTTACCCGTGGGGCTTTCCACCGACTGCAGGTGGCCATCGGCAGAGACCCGATAGCGCCACGTGCCCTGTGGATGGTCGATGGCCATCAGGTAGCCATGGGGATCGTAGCGGAAGGTCATGCGCCGGCCGGCGGGATCGGTGACGAGTCTGGATTTTTCCGTCCTTTGCACGGTCGATGGTCAAAACCTGCTCATGACCGGAATGACCACGCTGGGGCATGACCAGCTGCAGACACGCGGGTGGCACCAGAACCCGCTACGGTGCCGTCGCCATCCACGCTGACACGCACCAGCCAGCCGGCCACGTTGAAATCCAGCTGCCGGCCATCGGGCCAGACCCAGCGGTATCCCCCTCCGGCAACACCGTGGCTGACCGTCCTCGGGTGAGGTACTGACGCAGTGCATGCCCGGCAGCACGCCGGAGCCGGCCACGTCAGCCGAAACGCCCGGCACCGAGGAAGCCTGCGCCTGCGGCTTCCAGAAAATCCGCCGGAAACCATCGGCCTGGATGATCTGGATCGTTTTCCTGGTGACAAGTACACGCGTGTCATAGGAGAAGGACCAGGCCTTGCCCAGGGCGCCATTGACGGAGCCGAGCGCGGAAATTGTAGTGGCGGCGCGATTTCGAGGGCTCAGGGGACCATCGGTGGGTTCGACATCCAGATCGACCTGGACCTTCTGGCCCGTTTGCGGGTTGACGGGGTTGCCAATGGCCGTTTGATGGCTTTTGTGGAAGGGAGTGAGGCAACACCCAGGGCTGCGCAGGGGGCCTCGACGGCACTTGCCTGACACCCCGAGGCAGAACGCTGGTCTGCTCCCCAGATCTTCAGCTTCTGCTCAGGGGTTGCGCGCGGCTGGTCATTTGGTACCGGTTTGTCCGGTACTGGAACCCCGAGCAGGGTAGTAGGGTTTCCTGCGGAGCCATTCCCGGACTCACCGTCGGGGACAGCATCATTTTCTGTTCGACCGCAACAGCCCACCCTGGAACCATCAGTGTCGGTGACACAGCGCCAACGAACGTACGCCCCATTTTCATGATCACAGCCTTTGCCCGCAGGCACCTGATTTCAGACGAGGCGCTACTCTGCAGAAAAATCACTCCCGTTGCCGATCGGCCATATGGATATGAAGGGGTTTGTCACAGGGGTGGGCAGGACATATGTCACCCGTCAGCGAACTGGACCGCGAGAACGACACTGAGCACCATGCCAAGCGCGCGTCATTGTGCAAAGGCGTCCCTGCCCTGCCGCATGGCTGGATGGACAGACGGGCTTCAAGGGGGACATCAGGCATGATGGACAGAGGTGCCAGGTGGGCGAACCGACGGGGGCAAGGGAGACGGAGGCGACAGGGTTTCGGCATGCACGTTACGGACGGCCATGATCAGGGTTCAGCCGGCCCCTGCCAGCGATAACCAGTCATCTGCCAGAGCCGGACGACATCACCCCGGATGATGGATGACTGGGAGCAGCAATCCTGACAGGGTCTGGGTGGCCAGGCCCCTAGATTGCCGGGACGAGAACGGCACTGGCGTGATCCTGGAACAGGCTGGAGTTGCCCTGTTGTAGTCATCACAGGGAGACAATGTATCTCTGAAGCTACACAAACGGTGCCAATCAACACCCATATCAAGCCGTAGAACTAATGTTTGACGCCTCGAGGCAGTCGCTCATCGGCAGTTCCAGGCCGCTGGTCCTTCGGGCGAGGGTCGGCACTGGTCTGCCCCATCATCACCCTTCAGGAGTACATGGATGTCTCTGCACGGGAAACCAATGTCGCCAGCCTTGCTGGTCGTGTGCTGCTTTCGGCTTGTGGGGTGGGGGCGGCGGCAAGCCGAAACGGCGGGAGTGCAGTGTCAGCCAGTCCGGTTGCGCCGGCGGCGGGTGGCTACGCCAGCTCCAACAGTACCCCCTCTCCAGCAGCCCCTACCCCTGAATGCTGACGGAAATCAGGGCACGCCCACCCTGGAAACTCCTGCCTCCTCTACCCTTGTCACCACCCTGCACCAGCCACCACCCCTGCACCCAGGGCACCAATCCAGCACCAGAATCCCTTGCCACTCAGAGCCCCGCCTCCACACCAGCCCCTGGACAGGTAGCCGGCGCATCGATGGAAATGCAGAGGCCACCGCAAAGCGCAGCAGGTTACAGAAACTGTCTCGACAAACAACACAACATCGTCTTCACGGGGCAACGCCGCCGATTCGGTAAACACTGTTGCGGGCAATGTCCCTCACAACACAACCGTCTGCTGCAGCTAAGCCAGCAACAGATCAGGCCATTGGCAAACAGCCGCCTGTCCTCGTACCTGGAAAATACCTGCGGGGTGACGCACTGATGACCATGCTTGGTTCAAAGACTCCCATCCGGAAATTTATGAAACAGCACAGAATATACAAGGCGCGGATGAGAACGGCTACGTCAGGGATGAAAACGGAAAGATCATCAGATTTGACGACGGGATAGACTGGAAGTTCTTCGGAACGAAGGATCCTCGCCAACAGACGACAGGCTTAACGCGGACGGAACCAGGGATGAAAAATACCGCAGCCATCGAGGCCGGAAGCTACACAACGCCCAACTTCTGTGCAGCGATCAACGATGGCGAAGATCTTCGCAGGGGATCCATCAATACCGTCCCCAGGAAAACTATGCACAGCGATCTACTCAACACTCTCGAGCCCCCGGGAACTCAAGAGACTTCACGGATATCACTGCCACCATCTACGCCAACCAGAACGAAAACACGGCGACGCTGGACGGGAACCTTGTCCTGACGACTTACCGTCGGCTTCCTAGAAATAATCGCGCCCTCGAAATCCAGAACCCTCATCGCCTCATCGAAAAAGACAATTTTTGCAAACGACCAGATCCCTGAAGGTCAAAGCTCATTCATTCATGGATGTCCAAGGCAGGGCCAAGCGAAGCTGTACTGGAAGAGCGCAGAAGCAAACAATACCATCGACCTCTGTCTTGAGACGACCATAGAGAGCACTCACAGGGACACACTGCACGATTTGGGACATTCAGGACAACTGGGATTACGGGCACGGGTTCATGAAAGGCGGGACGTACATAGAAGATGAATTAATGACACCGGGGAAATAAACTCGTGAGACGCTGGATTGAAACCGGGGAACGGTACGACCCGAGAATAGAGTAGTCAGTCCTGAACAACCCAGAATCCGCACGTCAGCCTGTTGCTGAACGGAACGACCGAGAGACTGGACAGGACCAGGTTGGTGCCGCTCTGCCGTCTACAACGTTATTTCTGACCGATCCGGCAGCATCAGCCGTACACAGGCCAGAATCGACAGCAAAATAAAAGGCACATAAAACGCCGCAGCCAGCGCTGCAGCCGACGCAGCAGCAGCCGGATGTTGGGTCCGGCACCGCACAGCACTGCGTGAAGTGCATCTCCCAATGCCACTTGTGATTCCCCTCATCTTTGATCACATGGACATTCCCAGAACAATGTCATCAAGTCGGCGCATCCCTTCCAGATAACCTCGTTTCCCGGTGGCCTGTCATTCTTTCTGGCCAGATAACCGCCAAGACGCGCCACCAGGACCACGCGAGTCATGCAGCGTTCTTGGCTCGGACTGTGTTCTTCCAGCGTACCGTCACCAGCGCCTTCAGAGCCCGGATCTCCTGCTCCGTGAACACTACCCTCGGGGTCGGCCTCGGGTTCAAGGCGATTGAGCATCGCCATCCACATCAGCCGCCATGACAGAATGCAGTACACCGCCATCAGGTTGCTCAACCGTTCTGCGGTGCGAAGCTGCGCGTCCTCGGCCTTGCAGCCCGGATTTCATCACCTTGAAGAACGTCTCGATGTTCCAGCGCATCGCATACCAGTCCAGCTTCTCGATGGTCCTGCTCGCGCGACTGAACCGGCAGATCCGTGATCAGCTTCCAGCTCAGGGGCTTTGCGATTGAGCGGCGCGCCTCGCTCCGTGGCGTGCAGTACCGTCAGCGTCAGCTCGGGCAACGCCTTGTGCTCCTGCGGCGGCCGTATCCGCAGACGCCGATGACGCAGCGTCATGGTCGCCTCGTGCGCATGGCCCCAACGATCACGAAAGAACACCCGGTGCAGGGCCCTTGACCGGCGCGTCGGCCATCTCCTCTTCCACCGTCTGCTGGCCGTTACCTGTCGGGCGATCCGTGCTGGTGCGCACCAGGAAATGTGTGCCCAGCTCCCCTGGCCGCGTAAAACAGCGCGTAGATGTCGCTTTCGCGGTCCGCGATGTGCACGCATCGCCCGGACTCCGCCTGCAGCAACGCCGTGGCCTGCTGCAGCCCCCTCGACCCAGCGATGACTTTCCCTGTCCTCGACACGCTTGCGCGCGGCCCCTGCCTGCCGCCTGATCCTTGCTGAATTCCTGCCGGTTCCAGAACTGCAGCGCACACAGCCCCAGGGCAGCGCATCCTGCGTGATGGCCAGACTCGCGTGCATCAGCATCCCGCAGATCCGGGTCTGTGCCTCGGCTCCCGCCAGCCTGCCCAGAAAACCGACATCCTCTGGATACAGCCGGTCAAACGTGAACGAGGTCGTATCGCAGCACCAGAATCTGCCCCTCGCTTTGTTGCACGCGACGCCGTGTGGCCTGCAGGTGCCCCGAAATGATCGCCTGATCGTCCACCCGATCATTGACAGCATCCGGTACGCTGCTTTCGTCGCAGCTCAATCCTCGAACGAGGACGGAATCGAGTTGGTCACATCCTTGCCGAGATGACGCATGATCTCGCCCAGGCGTGCCTTCAGACGCGCATCCGGCATCTGCGCGCCACTGATCTCTTCGTCAACCCACTGGGCAACCTCAGATCCTGCACTTCAACCTCTGTCCGATCTGCCTTGCCCATCGCAGCACCCTCCGGTTCAGCATTGCCTCGTTCTCTTCCCCAAATTATGGGCGATCCTCCCTTGTCATGTTGATTTCATTAAGAAAGTTGTGAGGAATCACTGAGCCCAATGCCCCTTGAGGCCAGTTTCGGTCAAGTTTGCCATCGGTCTTCATGTGGCCTATCGTCGGTTCGATGGCACTGCGGCGTCTGATCATCGCCCTGATCCCGCGCGTCACGCCTCGCCTCTGTCCTGATCGCAGGGATTCTCACGCCCGGCACGTCAGCACCGCGATAGCCCTTGTCCACAACGGCAGTGTCGATACGGCAATCTCCCACAATCGACGCCTGCTCCAGCGCTTCGTACAGGGTGTGGCCGTCGTACGCAGCCGGCCCGGCATCGATCTTGCGCCCACAACGAAACCTTCCCTGTGCGTCGTGGTGATCGAGACCTTGACACCGAACTCGTAGGGATTTCGGGCCTTGCCCTTGCTGATGCACTCCACCTCCTGCGCATGCAGTGCGTACAGCTATGTTCCTGTCTTTCGGCTGCTGCGTCAGAATCCGTTCGGCCCGTGCCATCAGGTCATCAAGCCATTGACGCAATGGGCCCGGTCACCTGCTCTCGTTGCCGGTCGATATCCCGCCAGATACGCCCGACCCGTTTGCGCAGCTTGCCGAGCACATTTCGCATCCGCTTGAACTGTCTCGCATGCGCATGGCGGCCCACCTGCCCTCGCCAGCTGAGGGGCCACACGACTGTAGCTCTGCCGCAGTTTCAGGCCACACGCCCTGGCAGCCTTGACCAGATGCTGTCTGGTACGTTCCAGAAGCCGGGAATCCGTTGGATGCGCAATCGCCTTGGGCATGACGGTCGTATCCACGATCACCGTCTTCAGGCTGGATTCCCTGAGCATGCCAAGTTCCTGCGCCAGAACCAGCGTCAGCGACAGCATCTCTTCCACGCCAGTCTCGCCCAGCCTTTTTGCGCCAGCGCGTCAGGCTGGACGGATCAATCGGCGGCCTGGTCTGCAGGTAGATCTCCCCGGTGAAGACCTGCCAGTACGGGTTCTCCACCCAGGTTGCCACCACTTCTTTCTTCAGACAGATCGAAGGCGTGCTGCAGATACAGCAGCCCCGCAATCAGACGAGGGGACGTGGCGGGCCGCCCTGTACGGGACTTGAACTGGTCCGCCACCAGTTCATCGATGCGCTCCCACTGGATCCGGTCGCCCAGCAGGATCAGCGGATGCTTCAGGTTCAGGTGATCGCGCAGCGGATACCCGAACAGCTCGCCAGTCTGTGGTTGTGATGGCTTTGGGACCCAAGGAAGACCCCGGAGAAATTGTAAGAAAACGAGCCCTATGATCGCAAATCCTGCAATTTCTGCAGGGTAGTTCCCGGGGTCAGACACTGGGTATCAGGGGGTGAGACGGGTTGTTCAGGACCGACTAGAGTAGCCCCGGATCATCTCAAACATTTCCACCGATCACATCCGAAAGCGCACCAAACGCCCCCGCTGTCAGTTCGATGTCCGCAGCGGAAATGCGGTGCCGACGGGCCACGGCCCGCCAGTCCGACACGGCACGAATGACTTCACGCAGAATGCGCGTCGCCTCCGTGTCGGACAGGTCGTAAAAAGGCGCAGTTTCCAGTACCGTTGCCAGCTCCGGCCTATTGTCGCTGTCATCGATATTCAGGACATGTTCGGCCTTGTCGATGTTCGGGTTCACATCGAAGGTCGGCGCCAGACGCCACCCCTGCCCCCCAGCAAAAAGCCGTGATTGCGCAGGTGATCGTCCCGGTTCCCGACCGCCACATTGAAGGCAACGCGCCGGAACAGCTGGACAAGATCTGATTCGACATGTTCAGGGTCACCATGAGACCGAATGAACTGGGCCAGCTCCAGATAACTGCTGCCCTCACTCCGTTCTTTCTGCAGGAGCGTCATGGCCGAGGCGTAGAAGCGACGTCTCGCCACTCTTTTCGGTCAAAGCGTTGAACGCAGAAAGTATGGTAGTCGTTGTTGAACCGCGCCAGCCGGCGGGTGGAACCACGATACCCGCCTGTTCGGCCATTTGATGCGTGGCATACTCCCATGCGCCAATATCACGGTCATCATCCCGTGCCGGGGAATTTGCCAATCCAGAGAGAACCGTCCAACTCAGTGAAGTTGGCTTTCGGACGAGCCCCGCCCAAAGACGCACCGGGCGCGACCAGCACAGCCAGCCAGCGACGCAGTTCATCCAGATCATCCAGCCGACGATGCGTCAGGCGGTATGCCACGGCTTCCAGTTCCCGCAGGCTGGTGACGGGAGGCGCAGCCATTTTCTCGTTATCCAGAAAAACATCGGAACCAGGCAGGCAGAAGCGCAGCGCCCCCTGACGGGTCAGGTCCTGTACACCGACCAGATAATCCCACGCGTACAGGGTGCGGGGAGAGCGCTGTTCATCCCTGGCCTGCAGGGCCTCGCGGCGCTTCATCAGCGTCTGCCCCCAGCGGTCCGGTGACGAATCCAGAAAGATGCCGAAATTTCCCTGGTCAGGCCGGGGAAAGAACGGATGGGAGTCCAGCTGCAGCGCAGGGTCAAGTGCAAAGGCGCGAGGGGCTCTTCAGCCATGCCGTGTCGTAGGTGAAGCGGGTCTGGCCACGATCATGCGCCAACATCCCGACCCTGCAGGCAGGGGCCAAGATCGTCATCCAGCCAGACCTCGAGCGAACTGGTGTGCTGAATCATGCCCCGCCCTCCTCTTCGAGCAACGACGACGAACGCGCCTGGTCGGTCAGGCACCCAGACGCCCTGACAGTCAGCCGCCGAGACCTCCATGCCCGGCTCCCCTGCCATCACAGAAACTTCTTGCTGTGAGACTTTGCCACCGGCGAGAGCTGCGCGACCGTGGTCGTATCTTGCGTTTGGGCCGCGGCGGCGTTCGAGCCCCAGATCCTGCAGTTTTCGGCCCAGCCGGTCATCGGCTGCGATGTGGTCGAAGTCATTGACCAGACTCAGGCAGGCCAGCACGCGAACGCAGGAACCCAGCGTGACACCGGGGTCGCCGGCTTCGATCTTGTGCAGGGTGCTGCGGGAAATGCCCGCCCCTGCCCGAGACCGTGGTGGTGCTGAGACGGCGCCGGCGACGGGCAAGGCGGATGCGCTCTCCCATGGCGGTGAGAACGCGCTGTTCCTGCGGAAAGACGATGGGAGGTTTGTGGGCATGTCCGCCATTATGAACAAAAACATACCATATTGTCCATAATGGCGGACATTGACGCGCTGATGGGAGCGCTGATGGGAGCGCTGATGGGAGCGCTGATGGGAGCGCTGATGGGAGCGCTGATGGGAGCGCTGATGGGATGCCGATTGGGGGTCGATTAGGGGGTCGATGGGATAACGGAGAGGGTGCTGGTGGACGGGCTGATATCCCCTGCCCGACCCTTTCTCTCAGCCCTTATTCCCCGCGCCGACAGTACGGTGGCGAGGGATGATCAGCCAGCCCCGGCCAGCATGCGCAGGCTGGGCTGGTCACCGAAGAGCCACCAGGCGCAGGCAATGGCGTACACGGGCTCCAGCGCGATGATCATGCCGGCGCTGCGGGCATCCAGTCCATCGAGGGCTTCTGACGAACAGGGGTATCGTGACAGGCCGGTGCAGAAGATGCCCAGCACGGCCAGCCAGAACCAGTCGGCAAGATGGGAAGGCGTTGCCACAACGGAACCGGCAGCATCGACGGCATGCGTGGATCTGGCCACCTGGGTGGAACCAGCCGTATGGCCAGCAGCCTCCTTCTGAGCGGAACCGGCCACATGGACCGCAGCTTCCTGCATGGTGGACACGTCGCCGGCCTCCATGCCACCGCATCGCACCGGCCAGCGGCAGCACAGCAGAAACACGATGGTGTTCTGCCACAGGGCGACCTGAATGGCGTCGACACCGCGGCTGCCCCGGCGGTTGAGCACGGCCAGACACGCGAAGGACGGGCCTGACAGCAGCCCCAGAGCAGGCCGATGGGTGCCGCTGTTGCCAAAGTCGAAGGACGGGGTGACCAGGATCAGCCCTGAGGGGTGACCAGGGTGAGCAGCGTGCCTTCACCGGCGCCGATGCGCTCGCGAAAGACCAGCACATCGAGCAGGGGCGATGAAGGCCGGAAAGCTGGCAAAGCCGAGCGTGGCAACCGCCACGCCGCCCACCTTCACGGCCAGAAAGAAGGTGACCCAGTGAACGGCCAGAAAGATGCCGCTGGCCAGCAGGACACGAATATGGCGGACGTTGAGGGCACGCACCACCGGGCGCCTCTGCAGCAGTGCCAGCACCAGGAGGGAAACGGCGGCAAAGCCCGCGCGACCGGCGGTGATGGTGGTGGGGGCGAAGTGAATGAGCGCCCCGAGGGATGCCGGTCATGCCGAACAGCAGCCGCCACGTGGGCAATGATCAGCGCCCTGCGTGGCGAGGGTGGCGGGGAAGTGTCCAGACGGGAAGATGGCATGCTGGCTTGTCTCCTGCCGGCAGGAAAACTCTCTGCCCCAGAGGCCCCTGCTGCCTCGTCCCGCCCCCAGGAGAGGTTGCGCGGTGGCGAATGGGCCATTTGTTCCAGGCGGGGCGTGTAAAGGCGGAATCAGTCCAGCCAGTGCATCGTTGTGGATCTGCAGGTTGCTGCTGTGCTCCTGCAGCTTCTTGACGCCCTCGATGAAGTGCGGGGTCTTGTTGTGGAAGTCGACGGCGGCCTGATCCTTCCAGTGTTCGACGATGTAGGCGGTGATGCCGTCGTCGGCGTAGGCGGCGTTGTACGAGACGCAGCCGGCTTCCTGACGGCTGCCAGCGACGAGGCCGGCAATGGCCTGCTGCAGGGCTTCCATCTGGCCCGGTTTGGCCTGCAGGGTGACGAAGAGATGAACGGGTTTTGGACATGGAGGCTCCTGAATGAGGAGGGGGAAAGAAGGCGTTATGGTAGCGCCCATGGCGGCGGGGCCATGGTTCGGTCTCGGCCAGGGCGGGGGTTTTTCATGATGCGGGCCGGATCGGCCCTGACGTGGCCATGCAGAGACAGGAGCAGGAACGGCGAAGCGCGCCCCGGCCATGCGCGGGCAGCGCGCTTCGTGCACCTGCTGCGAGGCTGTGCTCCAGTGGGCCTGGGTGACGGCCGTGGTGATGGCGTCGAAGATGGGCCGGTCGAGGTCCGTGGCTGGGGCTCGATCGTTCAGGTTCACCTCGGAGGCCGTTTTCACGATGACCAGTTCGTTCTGCGGATCGATGTAGATGCGCTGGCCGCCGAAGCCCTGGGCTTCGAAGCTGTGGTCATTGCCGGGGCGATCCACCACTGGTTGTGGTAGAGGAACCTTCACGGGCATTGGGACGACCGGCCCGGAAGGCATTCTGGTCACCGCCCCTTGCGCAGTTCGGCCACGGTGCCCGGCTGCAGGGAAGGCCTGACCGTTGTAGCGGCCTTCCAGGCGGACGGCTTCGCCAAAAGCGGGCCAGGTCACGCGTGATGGCCCCCATGCCGGCGCCGGCCAGGGTAGGCGCTGCTGCTGTCCTGCAGTGCGTAGGCGGCCGTCTGGGCACCGATGGGCGCCCAGATGCGTTCGGACACCAGGGTGGGGGAAGGACTTGCCGGTGATCTTCTCGATGATCAGGCCGATGACCTCGGCATCCACCGTCTTGTATTCGAATTTGGCGCCATGATCACCGTTTTTCTTCAGGGACTTCAGGAAGTCGATGATCTTCTTGGGCCCCTGGTACAGTGGCCCAACGTTGAGCAGGTCGGCGGCAAACATGTACCGCACGACGCCCGGGTCGGCATCGGGACGCTCGGCGTAGTCAACCGCCGTGGTCATGTCCAGCGTCTGCTGCACGCTGGCACCGTCCCAGGCACTGCCCCTGCAGCTCCGGCACGTACTGGGTGACGGGAGCACTGGGGTCGAGCTGGCCGGACTGGATCAGGTCGGTGGCGATCAGGCCGGTGAAGGATTTGGTCATCGACCACAGGGCATGGCGCCGCTCCTCGATCATCCCGTGGGCGTAGTGCTCATAGACGATCTGGCCGCGATGCAGCACCAGCAGGCTGTCGACGTCACCGCGGTTCTGGTAGTCGGCCAGCGTGACCGCGTTGCCATTGCCGTCCGTGACGGAGACGCCGGAGAGATCCACACTGGCCGTTTCCAGCGCCGACGGTGCCGAGCCCGTGGCGATGGCGCTGTTGCGCGGATGGACGAAGTCCAGGTGCTGGTTGACCCAGTGAGTGCCGGGCAGCTTGAACTCTTTCCGGGCGACATGGGAGCCGGACGGTTCGCTGACCGCGGACGGCGTGCTGGCTGCGCCCGGGAGCTGGGCGCGAATGGCGGCCTGGATCTCGGCCTGGGAGGCGGTGCAGACTCCCTGCCTGGGCCTGCGATGCCGATGCGGCCTGCAGAGGCATCGCTGGAGGCGGCACCTGCCAGTGGTGCTTCGCTGGAAGCTGCTGCCGCCTTGTCTGCCGCGGGCGATTCGTTACCGGCTGCCGAGGCCGCCGACGGGAACAGTGCGGAAACGGCCAGGGCCAGAATCGAGCGCGCGGGCGGGAAGCGGGGGCACGAAGCCCGGAGAAAGGACGGTTTGACTGGTTCATGTAGACGGTTCCCTGTTCTGGTCTGCGGAATGCATGGGTGAACCAGCACTGCCCCGGGAGGGGCCCTGCCGGCGCTTCCCGGAACCTTAAGGAAGCAGCGCGGAAACACATTATCAACATGCTGCAGAAATGTATGAAGTTGGCGGCAGATCACAGCATTTATGACAGGGAAAGGAAGCAAAAACCAGCAGAAACAGGGTTTTTCCGGTGGGAGGACCACCCAAAAACGGACATAAGGCAGGGGTGTACACTGCCCTCTTCTGGCCGCCCCGGTAACCCCCTCTTCCCGTCTGCCGCGCTACCTTTCACCCTAGAGCGTGTCATGGACTCATTCGTCCCGCCTGACCCCAGCCGTGGGCTGACAGGGCGCCGCGCAGGCAGGGCTGGCCGCCTTGCCCTACACGCCCAAAGGGGGAAAAATGACTCCATTACACGCTCCAGGATTTCTCCATGCAAAAACTGTTCTCCTACGGCACGCTGCAACAGGAAAACGTGCAGCTGGCCACGTTCGGCCGGAAGCTGACGGGATCACCGGATGTACGGTGGGGCTATCGGCTGGGCGAGATTGCGATCAGTGATCCGGCCGTGGTGGCTACGAGCGGCAAGACGCACCATCCAATGCTGATCAGGACGGAGAACCCTGGCCGATGAGGTGCCCGGCGTGATTTTCGAGATCACCGACGAGGAGCTGCTACAGGCCGACCGGTATGAGGTGAAGGAGTACGCGCGGGTGATGGCGACGTTCCGGTCAGGGGCGCAGAGCGTGGATCTATGGGGATGCGCGGGAGGTGTGACTCCGCTGATAGTCGGCCAGCAACGTCTCTCCCAGCCGGCCGGCATCTTCCAGAATGGCCTGCTGCTGCTCAGGCGTGACGGCGGCGGGGCTGTATTTGCAGAGAATGGCAGCAACGCCTTCGGGGTCGTGGCCATGGCCCGCAACGCTTTCGACCAGGGTTCGACGCTCGATGTCGGGCCAGTTCACCCGGTCAGGAGATTCATGGGCGTTCAGGGGCCTCCTGCGCCTGTTCCCAGAAAATATGGGCTGGTCCCCGGCACGTTCGAGGCTGGGCAGCATGGCCAGACGGCGCTCGCACTCGTCAGCGGCAAGCCTCGCTTCGGCAGATGTCAGGGCATCGGAACCATGAGCGACGTCGCCAAGCAGACGGGAGATGGCCAGGGCGTAGTTGTCGATGAAGAAGCTGACGTAGGGAGCGTAGTCACCGGTTTCGTAGTAGTGAACGGTGGCGCGCTGGCGACGGTCGATCAGCGAGTCGTGGGAATCGGCATAGGGGCGGCCTCTGGGCTGCACCTGCCACACCACCCGGCATGCGGGTCCGCACCGGGCGGTTCGAGAGGACATTCAGGATAATGCCAGACGGGGCAGGCCAAGACTGTCGAACCATGACAGGGTCAGCACGCTGTTGAGCGGCATCGCACTGTTGTGCCACCAGCGCCGGCTGTTTGCCGCCACTTTCCGGGCCACTTCCGTGCTTGCGCCCATGGCGCACAACTCCCTGAACATGGTCTTGCCCCGCTTCCACTGCCTGAGCTGGATGGCCCGCAGCCGGTGACGTATCCATTCATCCAGCTCTCGCCAGACGCCTGTCGTTTGCGCCAGTCCGAAATAGGCTCTCCATCCCAGCAGCAATGGACGAAGCCCATCGACCACCTGCTGTATGCTGCGTCCGCCACTGCGGCGGGTCAGCCAGCGCACACGCTGCCTGAAGGCCATCACGGCTTTCCGGGCTATCCTCCGTTTGACGACCCCTTTCGGAGCCATCCAGAAGCTGAAGCCCAGAAACTTGCGGCCAGTGAAGACGCTGGCCACCGCACTCTTGGACTCGTTGATCCGCAAATGCAGCCTGCCGTACAGCCGGCGCAACAGCTGCATCACCCGTTCGCCTGCCCGACGACTGTGCACATATACGTTACAGTCGTCGGCATACCGAACGAAGCAATGCCCGCGCGCCTCCAGCGCCTTGTCCACCTCATCGAGCAGCAGGTTGGCCAGCAGCGGCGACAGCGGTCCACCTTGCGGTGTCCCCTCGTGCCGCTCTACGACCACGCCGCCATCCATGATTCCCGCGTTCAGATACGCCCGGACCAGACGGCATACGCCATCATCTCCAATGCGCTTTCTGACGCGATCCATCAGGATGTCGTGATTGACCCGGTCAAAGAACTTCTCCAGATCGACATCCACCACGATCTTCCTGCCGGACTGGATGTACGACTGCGCGGCCAACACCGCGTCGTGCGCACGCCGTCCCGGCCTAAAGCCGTAGCTGTGTTCACTGAAGCCCGGATCAATCATCGGCTGCAGTACCTGCAGCAGTGCCTGCTGGATCAGTCTGTCCGTTACCGTCGGGATGCCCAGCTCTCGCTGTCCACCTCCCGGCTTCGGAATCATGACCCGTCGTACCGGGCTGGGCCGGTACGTCCCCTGCAACAGTGCTTCGCGGATTCGCGGCCATTCGGTCTTGAGCTGCCGGGCTGTCTGGTCGATGTCCAGACCATCCACACCGGCCGTTCCCCGATTGGCCTTCACCCGCCTCCATGCCCGCTGCATGTTGGCTCTTTCCAGAACTGCATCGAGCAGCCCTGCTCCTGTGTCTTCGGTGTCATGTCGCGGGCCGCAGGCTTCATCACGACATGCGCCCCTCGGGGCTTCACCCCTACTCACTGCATGTCGCCCCACTCGTGCAGGCTTCTGATGCATGGCCTTTGACATCGACATGATCCTGTCAACACATCCTCTCGTTCGGTCCTTCGCCTGACCTGTGTCCCATCATGGGGCTGGTCCTGCTACTACGACCTCTGCTGACTTCTCGCTCCGGCTCGACACCGTCGCCCTTTCGAGCATAAGGCGAGATCTCCCCAGGTAAGAACGCACACCTTCTCTGCACGACCGCCGGATCTACGCCACCTCGCCTTGACCACAAGAGCTTCGCGGTTTATCATGCCCGCTCGCCCTGCTCGGCAACGCCTTGTATCCGGTTCTTGTACATCGGCCCGCAGATTACGCTCCACGCTTCCTTCCCACACTCAGTCGCCCTTGTGCAGTTGCGCTTCGCTTCACTCACTGTGGCCAGCTTGTGGCGGGACTTGCACCCACAGGTGTGCGCCCATGCTGGGCGCACAGAAGAGAGGCAGAACGTTACCCTGTACCAGGGCTGCGGTCTGCATCAGGCGGGCGGTCCGCTTGTTGCCGTCACGGAAGTACTGCAGGTAGGCCAGGTTGCAGTGCAGGTAGATGGCCCGCTCGAAGGGTCGGTGTAGCGGCTGGCTTCGGGTAGGGATGAAACGGATTTCGGTACGCAGGCGCGCGGGGTCTGCAGGCGGGTCGTAGGAGGAGCCGCCAATGGTGACGTGCGTGGTGCGAACGATGCCCTGTTCGTGCACGGGCAGCAGATCCTTCATGAGGATCTTGTGGAGGTCGCAGAGGTAGTCCAGGTCCAGGCGGGAGTCGGGTTCGATGGCCATGACCCTGGCAAAGCCATCCCGAAGGTTGACCAGCATGATGGCATCGGAGAAGCGCTTGCCACCGGCAGTAGCACCCAGACGCAACAGATTGTCGGTGTCGATGCGGTCGTAGGTGTTACCTTCGATTCTGGCGGAGGTGAAGACGAAGTCGACCGCCATTTCTTCGTAGTTACGCGTATCGGCGCGAAACTGCGCCAACGGAAGACGTGCCGCCAGATGGTACAGCCGCTGGCGGTCTGTATCGAACAGGATGGGGCGGTGGGCTACGAAGGATGGATCGGATTGCATGATGGCCTGCCAATCCGTCAGGGCAGAAAAAAACCGCCAGACGGGCGACGTGCACCGGACGCTGGCGGAACCATTGTTTGAATGGGTTTGAAACTGGAGCGGGCGACGAGTCTCGAACTCGCGACCTCAGGCTTGGGAAGCCGGCGCTCTACCAACTGAGCTACGCCCGCACGGGGCGCATTGTACGATGGTTTTGGGTTCCCGTGAAAGCGCCGGAACAGGGAGAAGACATGCAGAATGAGCAGGAGGACCGGGGCGGGACGCAGGGCTTTCCCTGAAGCCGGTGCTGGCGCTGCTGACCTCGATGGTCGCACTGGCACTGGGCACGTCGCCGGCTAAGCAGCTGTTCCTGCTGATTGGCGCGCAGGGTACGACGACGCTGCGGCTGGGGTTTTCGGCGCTGGTGCTGCTGCTGGCCACGCGCACCTGGCGGCACCGGCTGCCACGGCAGGACTGGTGGGTGGTGCTGCGCTACGGGGTGACGCTGGGGGTGATGAACCTGATGTTCTACATGGCCATCCGGACGATTCCGTTCAGGGGTGGCGGTGGCCATCGAGTTCTGCGGGCCGCTGGCGGTGGCGCTCTTTTCGTCCCGCCGCAGGATCGATTATCTGTGGATTGCCCGTGCCGTGGCGGGGTTGCTGCTGCTGTTGCCCATCCGGGGAGCAGCGGGCTCCCTGGACCCGGCGGGGGTGCTGTTTGCCCTGGCAGCCGCCACCTGCTGGGCGGGCTACATCATCTTCGGCAAGCGGACCCAGCATCTGCATGCGGGCCGGACCGTGGCGCTGGGCGTGGCGACCGGCGCACTGGTGGTGGCGCCGGTGGGGCTGGTGCACGCGGGGACATCCCTGCTTGCGCCGCAGGTGCTGCTGCGTGGGACTGGGGCAGCGGTGCTGTCCAGCGCGATTCCGATGTTTCTGGAGATGAAGGCGCTGCGGGGCTGCAGGCCGGTACCTACGGGGTGATGACCAGTCTGGAGCCGGCCCCTGACGGCGACGATCGCGTTCGTGACGCTGGGTGAGTCAGCGACCTGGGCACAGTGGGGGCCATCAGTGCTGACGGTGGTGGCAGCCATGGGCAGTGCGCTGACCGGGCAGCGGCCGTGAGGCTGCATGCACCAGCCCCGGATCGCGCGGGTGCATCGCGGCAGGGGTTGAGCCGCGGGTAAACTGGCAGGCTGCAACCATCTCGGCGCCGTTGTCTGCGTCGATTCCGCGCCGTTCGTCCTGATCCTGCCCGGGAAGGTGCCATCAGGGGTCCGGCGCGTACCATGGGCATGGTCGCTCCTGCGCATGCAGACGCTGGCCGGCTCCGGGGTCGTTACCCCTTTCCAATCATTCCTCCTCCGCATGAAATCGCTGTTCAACTGGTTTGAAAAACCGGATCGATCCGTATCCGGACGAGACGCACCGCATCCCGAACAAGGGGCTGCAGGGGCTTCGTGGTGGCCTCGCTGCAGGGGTGTGCGGCGCTGGCTGGTGCTGCTGTTCCTCACGGTGGCGGGCATCGGGGTGGTGGAGGCGCTGCTCTTTCAGTGGATGGGCTTTCGGTGGACTGGATCGGGCGCCATACGCCCGAGACACTGTTTGCCGAGCGGGGCGGCGCGCTGACCCTGATGGTGCTGGTGCTGGTGCTGAGTCCGCTGCCGACGCTGCTGTCGTCGTCGCTGCGCTTCCAGACGCTGCAGGGGGTGCTGCCGATGCGGCTGCGTTGGCGCTTTCACCGGCTGATGCTGGCGCAGAGCCTGAGTTTCTATCAGGACGAGTTTGCGGGCCGGGTGTCGGCCAGGTGATGCAGACGGCGCTGGCGGTGCGCGAGGGTGGTGATGACCTTGCGGACATGGCCACCTATGTTGCGGTGTATTTCCTGACGAGTTCGGTGGTGCTGTGGCAGTTCGATGCCTGGCTGCTGGCGCCGTTCCTGCTGTGGATCGTGCTGTTTTTCGGCCACGATGTGGTTTCACGGTGCCGAAGCTGGGCCGGCTGGCGGCGGCGCAGGCAGATGCGCGTGCGCTGATGACGGGGCGCATCACGGATGCCTACAGCAACATTGCGACGGTGAAGCTGTTTTTCGCACAGCGAACGGGAGTCGGGGTATGCGAAGTCGGCCATGGAGGAGTTCATGGTGACGGTACATGCGCAGATGCGCTGGGTGACGCGGCTGGAGGTGATGTCGCAGACGGTGAACATGCTGCTGACCGGCGGCACGGCGGCGGTGGGGCTGTGGCTGTGGCACCAGGGCCAGGCCAGTGCGGGGGCGGTGGCAGCGGCCACGGCGATGGCGCTGCGCATCAACGGACTGTCGCAGTGGATCATGTGGCAGTCGGCGCAGCTGTTCGAGAACATCGGCACGATCCGCGACGGGATGAACACGCTGACCCGGCCGCACACGGTGCTGGACAAGCCGGGGGCGCCGGCACTGAGGTGACGAAGGGCGACATCTGCTTCGATCATGTGAGCTTCTCGTATGACGAGGGCAGCGAACGTGCGCACCGGCCGGTGCTGGAGGATTTCTGCCTGAACATCAAACCGGGCGAGGAAGATCGGTCTGGTGGGGCGTTCAGGCGCGCAAGTCGACCATCGTGAACCTGCTGCTGCGTTTCTAGCTGATGTGCGGCGCGGGGCCATCACCATCGACGGGCAAAAACATTGCGGATGTCACGCAGAATTCGCTGCGCGCGCAGATCGGGATGGTGACGCAGGATACGTCGCTGCTGCACCGGACGGTGCGCGACAACATCCTGTACGGTCGGCCGGATGCCACCGAGGCCGACATGATCGAGGCAGCACTAGCGGGCGCAGGCGGACGATTTCATCGCCGGCCTGAAGGATCCGGAGGGCAACACGGGTTACGACGTGCGGGTGGGCGAGCGTGCGAAGCTGTCGGGCGGGCAGCGCCAGCGATTGCCATTGCGCGGGTGATGCTGAAGAATGCGCCGATCCTGCTGCTGGACGAGGCGACGAGCGCGCTGGACTCCGAGGTGGAGGTGGCCATTCAGGACAGCCTGAACGAGCTGATGAAGGGCAAGACGGTGATTGCCATTGCGCACCGGCTCTCCACCATCGCGGCCATGGACCGGCTGGTGGTGCTCGACAAGGGCGCATCGTGGAAGAAGGCTCGCACGCCGAGCTGCTGGCACGCACAGCAGGGCTGTATGCGCGGCTGTGGGCCCACCAGAGCGGCGGGTTCCTGCCGGAGCATGTGGTGCTGGATTGAGCATGGACCGGGGCTGCGGAAGCACACCGGCGTGGCATGCTGCCGGCCTGGGTGGAACGGCCTTGACGTGGTACGGTACCTCCGGCCGGACCGGATTGGCCAGCACCAGATGAAGGTCCCGGCAGCAGGGACCGTGCTGCGGTGGAACCGGGACAGGCGCAAAAAAGCAGAACGTGGCGGGAAGAGCTTCTCATAATTGCGCGCCAGTCCCCCGGTGCATCAGCCTGATCGATGCACCGGCCTGATGGCCGCCCTCCGGGTGGCGTCACGCGCCTTCCGGGGGCGCCTGCGCCCTGCGGCGGTTCTGCCCCGGGGTCCGCAGGGCACGAAGTGGCCCACCCTTCCTCTCTGTCCGTCAGTATGAACCAGCATTCCCAACACACGCCGGGCGCACAGGATGCGTCCCCATCCCCTGCGCCCGACGAGGCGCTTTCGCGGGCGACGGTGATTGCCGCCCGCCGCTGCGCCCGCTGCCGGCGCTGATCTTGCCAGCCGATGGCTGCAGCTGCCGCTGTATCTGGGGCTGATCGTGGCGCAGGCTGTCTGTGGAGCACTTCCTGATGGAGCTGTGGCATCTGGTCGCGGCCGCCTTCGGGGACCAGCATGCGCTGGATGCGCTGGTGACCAGCATCGGCTACCGGTCGGATGTGCCGGTGACGAAGATCAACGAGACGGTGATCATGCTGGTGGTGCTGGCGCTGATCGACGTGGTGATGATCTCGAACCTGCTGATCACTGGTGATCGTGGGCGCTACGGGACCTTCAGTGAGCCGGATGGATCTGGAAGGGCACCGCGACCAGCCGGAGTGGCTGGAGCCATGTGAGATGCGTCGGTGCTGAAGGTGAAGCTGGCAATGTCGATCATCGGCACTCAGCTCGATCCACCTGCTGAAGACGTTCATCAACGCCGACAACTATTCGGACCGGACGCTGATCGCACAGACGGTTATCCACCTGGCTTTCCTGGCCTCGGCCATGGCTATTGCCTATACCGACAAGCTGATGTCGTCGGCGTACAAGCAGGACGGGCATCACTGAATCTCCCTTCGGGGGTCATTCGCGTCCGTCTCTTTCCTTCCCGGCCGCCCAGGGGCACCGCTGCCGATGGACGGCAGCGGCTCTCGGCGGCCTTTCCATGTCCCGACTGTTTTACGGACACCCGGCACGAACCGGGCGACCGGACGGAGAGAGCATGTCATGGACTCATCGTTCCCACGCGGGGATGCCTGAGTCCATGACACGCACCGAGGATCCACTCTCTCCCTTCGGGATTTTTCATCATGTCATCCAACCCTGTTGAATCAGCGGCCGTACCGGCGGCCAAACGTTTTCCCTGCCTGGAAACCCCTGCTCTTTCTGGCCATTCTGTGCGTGGGCCTGTACTGGGTGAAGTGGGACCCGTACTACCACAAGGCCTTCGTGGCTATCGAGAAGCACGACATTGGCAAGTCGATTCTGGCCGACAGCTACGACAGCCCGTGGCAGGCGATGTGGCAGTACGCGCAGGTGTATTTTCTGGCGATCTGGAAGGCGGCGGTGCTGGGCATCGTGCTGGGTTCGCTGGTGCAGATTCTGCTGCCGCCGGACTGGATCGTGCGGTTTCTGGGGCGCTCGCGCCTGGGCAGCCATCTGGTGGCCACGCTGGCAGCGCTGCCGGGCATGATGTGCACCTGTTGTGCGGCCCCCGTCGCCGTGGGACTGTACTGGCACGGGCGTCGGCCAGCGCCAGCGTGACGTACTGCTGGCCAACCCGGTGCTGAATCCGGCCACGCTGGTGTTCATGCGTACTTCGTGCTGGGTGGCGGGTTCACGCTGCTGCGGGCTGTGTTCGGGGGTGGTGCTGGTGTTCGGCGCGGCCTGGCTGGTGGGACGGCTGGCGGAGCGTCGTGAGGTTTCCGGAGGCCGGAACGAGATTTCCGGAGGCTGGGACACGGCCCTGCCGGGCGATACGACGGTTCGGGGCAGCGCAAACGGAGCCGCTGGCCTGGCCGCGGGTCCGGTGATTGAATCGAGCGCTGCGCTGGATCGGGCCGGCGCTACCGCTCTGCCCCGGGTGGCGGCAAACACGGGCGGCGTGTCGGTGAACACGACGCTGGCAGCGGCACAGGCGGCAGATACCGAGGCGCGCAAGCCCTTCCTGCAACGCTGGCTGCCGGCGCTGTGGGCAGCTGTTCCCGTCCACGGTACCGGTGTATGTGATCACGGTGCTGGCACTGAGTCTGGCCCGGGTGTGGCTGTTCCCGCATGTGGACGGGGCGCTGGGCGATGGTGTGCTGTGGATCGTCTTCTTTGCCGTGGTGGGAACGCTGTTCGTGATTCCGACGGCGGCCGAGATTCCCATCGTGCAGGGGATGCTGGCACTGGGGCTGGGCACCGGCTCGGCCGGGGCGCTGCTGCTGACGCTGCCCTCGGTGAGCCTGCCGTCGCTGCTGATGATGCGTGACGTGCTGGGCACGCGGCTGCTGTGGACGGTGGCCGGCTGGGTGGCCCTGGTTGGTGTGCTGGCCGGGCTTGTTGCATACTGGGTCTGACGACGGGCCAGCGGTGGCTGGCATGAGGAAAGATCGAGATGGACATCATCCTGAATGGTGAAGCACACCGACGGCGGCAGCCACGCTGGCCGAGCTGGTGACGGAACTGGGCTATGCGGGCAAACGCATTGCCATCGAGCGCAACGGCGAGATCGTGCCGAAAGTCACAGCACGGCGCCACGGCGCTGGCAGCTGGCGACCGGCTGGAGATCGTGGTAGCGGTGGGGGCGGCTGACGCAGTCGGACATTATTATTCGCCGGTACGGGGCGCGTCCATGACATTACGCGTCCCTGTGTCGGCCCCTGCCGTGTGCTGGCGAGGCGCCGGGCAGCAGCTCCGCCGGCATGAGGGCATGCACCGGGCGCATGTCGTGCATGGTCCGGGACATGCACGGGCGCCGGGCGGGTACCATTCATGATCTGGATGGATCGGCCGATGCCGGCACGCCGTCATGGCCCCTTGGACCATGGAAGTCCCTGACCCGCGGAAGCCCCTGGACCATGGAGAGCCCGGACTCGCGGAAAAACCCATGATGCACCACGGGCGTCCGGTTCACCATCCCTCCCTCAAACACGCTTTGGAGAATCTGGCATGAACGACACGGTTGCCCTGATCCGCTGGTCATTGGTACGCGCACCTTTTCTTCGCGGCTGCTGGTGGGGACCGGCAAGTATGCGGATTTCGACGAGACCCGCCGGGCCATCGATGCGAGCGGCACCGAAATCGTGACGGTGGCCATTCGGCGCACGAATATCGGCCAGAACTCGGGCGAACCGAACCTGCTGGACGCGGTGCCTCCCAGCCGCTTCCACCATCCTGCCCAACACGGCGGGCTGCTACACGGCCGAAGATGCCGTGCGCACGCTGCGACTGGGCCCGCGAGGCTGCTGGACGGCCATACGCTGGTGAAGCTGGAAGTGCTGGGCAATGCGAACAACCTCTTCCCGAACATGCCGGAGACGCTGGCGGCCGCCCGTACACTGGTGAAGGAAGGTTTCGAGGTGATGGTGTACTGCGGTGACGATCCGATCCAGGCGCAGATGCTGGAAGACATCGGCTGCGTGGCGATCATGCCACTGGCCTCGCTGATCGGCTCGGGCATGGGGCATTCTGAACCCCTGGAACCTGAAGCTGATTCTGGAACAGGCGAAGGTGCCGGTGATCGTGGATGCGGGCGTGGGCACGGCATCGGACGCGACGGTGGCGATGGAGCTGGGCTGCTCGGCCGTGCTGATGAACACCGCCATTGCCAAGGCGCAGGGACCCGGTGCTGATGGCCCGCGCCATGAAGGCGGGCGTGGAGGCGGGGCCGCATGGCGTATCTGGCCGGGCGGATGCCACGCAAGTATTATGCGGCTACGCCGTCGTCGCCCACCGAAGGGCTACTGCCGAGCGTGAAAAACTGAGTGGCCGGGCATGAAGGGTGGAGCGCCCGGTGTGTGTACTGCGTCTGGCTGAAACCAGCCCCACGCTGCCAGTCTCAGCCCTGTTCTGCTACGCTTTCGGGCCGCCTGACGGTTCTGCCCGATCACCTTCCCGACACTGAAGCCCCATGACTTCCAATGCCCTGCCGATTCTTCTTCCCCTGCCCTTTTCTGCCGATCCATCCAGAACGGATGCTGCCCCGCTGGCTGCCACGGATGCAGTGCCACAGTCTGCCGGAGCGGATGCTCAAGGGCTGCCAAACCCACCGGATCCGTCGAAGACGCGGCCCGGCAGGCGGCAACCATGCGCGCTCCTCCATCAGCCCCGGCAGCAAAGACACCGGCAGCGAGCCGCCCCGGCGCGGCATCCGCACCTATGTGTTGCGGCGTTCGCACTTCTCGGGCCGCGCAGCGTGATGCCTGGGAGCGGCTGATGCCGGTGTTCGGTCTGCCCTTTGCAGCGCGGACGCTGGACTATCCGCAGATGTTCGCCGCAGTGCCCCGTGGTGCTGGAGATCGGCTTTGGCATGGGGGATACGACGGCCGAAATTGCCGCGGCGGCACCGGACGTGGATTTCATCGCCATCGATGTGCACACGCCGGGCGTGGGCGCGCTGCTGAAGCTGGTGGAGCAGCGGGGCTGACCAACCTGCGGGTGATCGAACATGATGCGCAGCAGGTGCTGCGGCAGATGATTGCGCCGGGGTCACTGACCGGCATTCATGTGTTCTTCCCGACCCATGGCCGAAGGCGCGACACCACAAGCGCCGGCTGATCCCAGACGCCCTTCGTGCGCGAGCTGGTGGCGGCACTGCGGCCGGGAGGCTGCATCCATCTGGCCACCGACTGGCAGGGATTATGCGGACCAGATGGCAGAGGTGCTGGCGGAGATTCCGGCGCTGGTGGCCGAGCCGGTGCGGCCGTTTGAAACCACCTCCCCTGCCCTGCCCGCGGCCCTCGACGACGCTTCGAGCGGCGGGGGAGCGGCTGGGGCATGGGATTACGGATTTGATTCGGTATCGGGTGATTGAGGCGTGATGCCCGGGGTATCGTGATACAGGAGATATCAGACGAAACGGCCCCGCCAGTCTGCACAGACACTTTCAAGCGGCACTTCCGGTTGATCATGACGAACTATTCAGCATCGCCTTCTGCATGCCCATCAGGGACAGAAGTACCAAGGCAAAAGCCAAGCAACTGTCGCCCTTGAAGCGTTTGATCAAGAAAACCCCATCCCAGCAAAAACAGCCGAAATAGGGGCCAAGAAGACCCAACGACGAAACCAATGCCGCCGGCAGGCGGGCAACGCCGGTAAAAACAGCACATAGGCAATTACCGCACCAAACAGGGTCAAATACAGGTGCGCCAGAATATTGGTTGTTGTGAGCGCAGCCGGCAGCGTTTCCAGCCACAATGCTGCAGGCAAAGGCACAAACCGCCCAACAGAAGCTGCCAGCCAGTAAACGCCAACACAGGAAGTTTGATCTGCCAGCGCTTTGCCAAAATGGTCCCTGTAGCCATCGATGCTGCTCCCGGCTAGGGCTGCCGCCATGCCCGACGCGTCAACCTTGGCATGGGGAGACCAGAGCAGCAGAATAATACCCACAATACCCAGTACGGCAGACTGCCAGGCCAGGCGTCGAATGGGGCGGTGATTCATACAACTGCTCAGAAGAAGAACCATGAGCGGCTGAGTAGCGTTCAAAAATCGAGGCCAGACCACCCGGAAGCCGGTAGGCAGAGACGAACAGCATTGCCTGGAAAAACCAATATTCAGAACGCCCAGCAACGCAACCCCTGAGTACGTCTCCACCACGCGGTATATTTCTCTGCCAAAGTAAAAAGCAACACGCCAGCCGGTAAGACCCGCATGGCTGCAATGGTCAAGGGAATATTTGACGGCATGAACTGACTGGTCACAAAAATAGGTAGACCCCAGATGATGGGAGCACACGCTGCAGCGACCAGAAATCGAAGCTTACCTCTGGCAAACTCATCACAACCTCAGATGGTTTTATCTATTCAAACCAGCAAGATACTTCAAAATCTCAAACAACGCAACCATCCTGAGCAGCCATGCAATAATGAATTTCCAACAAAAACACATCCGTTTTTCAGACTTGAAAGGTCCATGAAAAACCCCCGGAGGACGGCAGGCGTAAGTATTCTCCATAGAACTTAACACCCCCTTCCCCCGTGCATCATTTCCAACAATGAGATCACCCTGCATTAAATAAACCTCTTCCCAGTAATCGTGAACAAACGGCGATGTTGTATAAACTCCTGGCGCAAACCTGAGAAGCCTCGTCCTGCACCCGAATCTCTCTTTCAGCGACAACTTTCCACTAAGGATCTTTTTCCTGTATCCCTTCCGGATATCCTTCCGAGTTGACCACCCTGAATTCATGTCAATCTTGAAAAACTCAAGATGCTCTTTTATTTGACCTTCCATACTAAATCTCCTTTATCTTGTAAGAAAGCTCCAACCTTCTATTGAGCACAGGATCAACGATTTCGCAGAAAACCGAAAACCACCCATAACCATCCCTATAACAGGTATAGTTCCACAGAACATAACAGCCCCCTCGGAAAGACCCCACCAAAATCCTCGACCAGAACTTCTGGCAATTTGATGTTTCTCACACTCCCTTCTTGATAGAGCCTGACTCCATCAACACCCTCCACATAACTCTTAGAAATAACTCATCCCAATGATTTTTACATCATCAAATCTCCAGCACATCTCCTCGACTGGCTTATCACATGTCTGTTTTGATTTTTGTATATCTATCGTCTCGATTTTTCTGTCCGTGTGATCAGGAGCAGACGGAAATATAAATTCATCATCATGATTAATGATACAAAACTCAACCTCTCCGCTTGTTTCAGGCCCAACAACAGCAATCTCATCGGATTTCGTCAACAACCGGGGCGAAAGCCTGCAGAAAGTCGGGGTCGCTTCAGGCGGCTCGACACCAATATTTCTCCAGCTCATTGATATGAGACAAAACATCGCTTTCATTCCCTGCCCGTCCATCCAGCAACTAGTGAAATCATGTGTCACCGAATCATCAAAAATACTCGATTCTTGTATTCATTGATCATTATCAAATCCTCGTGTCTTGCACATTTCAGCAATCCTAACACTCAATCTTCAATATGCATCTCAGGATATTCCCTTATATCACGTAAGCCGAAGGGGACATCCCGCTTAACCGCTGGCGGCATGTAATCTGTCCAAAGCGGTGAAAGCCAGCCGGCTCCAGAGCTTGTAGAGACTGCTTGTCACGTTCTCACAATCAAACGTAAACGATCCATTATGAACATTCTGTTCACCTGGCTTGCGTTGCGCCATAGCTGCCTCCTTTGCAACCCGATCAGGATGTGAGGGTGTACTGTCAACCGCAGACAGTTGCTTTAATGTGAAGTCCGTTCAAAGAAGACCTTGCCTGAAGGCCACTGGCGACTGCAGCCAGGGCGCACCGTGCAGTCGCTGACGGTCGTAGAACACCTCGATCCACTCGGTGATCGCCGCTCGTGCCTGCGCACGCGTGGCGAAACGCCGCTGGTACAGCAACCTCGTTCTAGTGATCTCCCAGAAACTCTCCATCGGTGCGTTGTCGTAGCAGTTTCCCCGCCGTGACATCGACACCTGTATGCCCAGGGCATCAAGTCTTTCACGGTAGCGACTTGCGCAGTACTGGCTTCCCCGATCGGAATGATGCAGTAGTCCGGGCTCGGGGCGGGCTGAGCCCGCCCTGATGTGAACACGCAGGTCGTCGTCCCTGGCCCGTTGGCTGCAGCTGGCGCCCAGGCCATGCGCCAGATAGCCGCTGCGAGAAACCTCCAGTGCCGACAGGCCACGGTCAACGGGTACTCTTGCCGTGAACCCTGTCCTTCAGGAACGCGTACCTTGCAGGACTCCTTCGCAAAGTACGCGGCGGCCTTTACGATCTCTCGCTCCATCTCGGCACGGGCCAGCTCCGCGCAGTCGCACCACCTCGGCCTGAAGCTCCTCGCGGCTGGCCTCGCCAACCCGAGGACGGCTTGCTCGGCCCCTTGGCCTTGACCACACCAGTTGGCCAGTGACCCTTCGGAACCCCCAGCCTGGCGGCGACCTCGGGCTTGCGAAAGTCCCTGTTCAAGGACCATCCTGACGGCCTCCGTCCTGAACTCCGGCCGTGTAACTCTGATTCTGTTTCATCCGTTGACCCTCCATGGCCATTCTCCCTCATGTGGGTGTCTACGGAAGCCAGGCTACTCTCACGGCACTGCTGACGCTTTTCTGGGCGCACTGGCTGCGCCGGCTGGGGAAATGGATCCGGCCCGGAGATCTGAAACTGGATTTCTGAGGCACCGATCTGCCGGGGAGCGCAGCGGAAGAGCACCCCTGCTCCAAAGCGAGAACGGCTTCGCAGAACAGGAACCGTCCGCAGAAGCCGCATGCTCAGGGGTCACGTCCCATGGATCGACGCATCCGGGCGGGGAACGTCCGCGCAGAACGCGAGGATGCGTCATGCCCCCATGGGCCGGAACAACTGCCCTCTGCAGTGCCGGCCGTCAGCCCTGGACTTGAACCAGGCTGCAGATCGTCGCTGCCCCCGATGTGCTTGCCGCCGATGAAGACCTGCGGTGCGGTGGCACGGCCGGTGACGATGCGCACGGCCACGGTGCTGGCGTCGCGGCCCAGCACGATTTCTTCATACGACAGCCCCTTCTCTTTCAGCAGGGGCCTTGGCCTTGGCGCAGAACGGGCAGCCGGGCTTGGAGAAGATGGCCACCGAAGGCGGATTCTGGTAGTTGAAAGCTTCAGGTATTTGAGCATGGTGTCGGCGTCGGACACTCGAACGGATCACCTGGCTTGTTGGGCTCTGATGAACATCTTCTTGACGGTGCTGTCTTCGACGTACATCGAGTAGCGCCACGAGCGTTTTGCAAGCCCAGGTCGTCCTTGTCGACCAGCAGGCCCATGCCGGCGGTGAACTCGCCGCCGTCGGGGATGAAGCGGATGCTCGCGTCCTGGTCGTCCTTCCAGGCGTTCATGACGAAGCGTGTCGTTGACGGACACGCAGAGGATGCTAGTCGATGCCCAGGCTTTTGAAACACCGGATACAGCTCGTTGTGCGCGCGTGGGTGGGTGGACGAGCAGGTGGGCGGAAGGCGCCCGGCAGCGAGAAGACGACAACCTTCGCCGGCAAAGAGTTCATCGGTGGAAAGCGTCCACCCAGGCATCGCCCGGCGGGTGTGGAAAAACGACGAGGGACCTTCTTGCCTTCGTGATTGGGAAACTGTATGCGTGCGAAACTCGCTGAGGATGTGTGGAGGAGCGGACTCGCCAGCCGGCGAAGAAGCTCGCCGGCTGCAGGAAGATGGGTGAGCACCAATATACCCATATCAGGGATATGTGCTGAATGACATGAGTGCAACTGCACTCGAGCCCGCTCGGCCGGTGTGCCGCAATGAACCCCATGTCCGGGGAGCCTCTTCGGCTGCAATCGTACCAGTGATTGCAGCGGACGCCGCAGCCGGCGCGCTCCTCTGCACGTACCATGGCCCCCTGTTCCGTCTACCACGACTCCACGGCTTGCCCATGATCCCGAGCACCCGCGAACCTGACTCACCCCTCGGCCCCCGGCTTACCCGTGAATCCACCAGAAGTACGCCAGCAGGCCAATGATGAAGGTGGCGGCGATGTTCAGCAGCAGCCCGGCGCGGAACATTTCACCCAGGCGGATGCGGCCGGAGGGCATAGGCGATGGCGTTGGGCGGGGTGGCGATGGGCGCAGGAAGGCGCAGGAGGCGCCACGAGGCGATGATGGCAGCCAGTGCCACCCGGGCAGCTGCAGGGGCATGCGCGACCGGTATGAAAATGGGCATCAGCAGCGGGCGCGTGGCGGTGTTGGAGGTGACCTCGGTGAGCAGCAGCACGCCTGCCGCCAGCGGGGAGCAGGGTGCTCACCAGGTGCTGCTGGCCCATGGCCTGCACGAGGATATCGGCCAGGATTTTGCCGGCACCGGTCTTATCCACGACGATGGCCAGCACGAGCGCCCCGCCAAGAGCAGCAGCACGCCCCACTCGGTGTGCTGCTGGATCTGTTTCAGCTGGCGGCACCGCCCACTACAGCACGACCACCGCCAGCACGGCCAGGACGGCATCGAGGTTCCGGATGGGGTCAGGCGGGCCAGCAGCTGCTGCAGGTACCGCCACCTGCCTGCCGAGCACCAGCAGCAAGGCGGCAAGCACGAAGACGATGAGGGTGAAGACCCGCCGTCCGGTCAGCGGGACGGGTCGATCTGATATCCACCCGGAAGGGGACGTCGAAGTCGGGGCGCAGCACGACCCAGAGCGACAGCACCATGGCCGGCATCAGCAGGAGGACCACCGGGCATACCGAACGTCAGCCAGTCGGCAAAGCGCAGGTCGGTGAGTATGGCCAGCAGCGCATTGGGGGTGCTGCACCAGGGGTGCCGATACCGCCGATGCTGGCGCTGAAGGCCACGCCCAGCAGCACGAAGGCACGGTTTGCGGTGAGTTTTTACCTGCAGCACGGCTCGAGCATGCGCCTGCGCAAACAGCGGCATCATGGCGGCCACGGCCGTGTTGTTGGCAAACAGCGAGATAAAAGGCCGCGATGGCAAACAGGCAGCAGACGGCGAGTTTCCGTGCTGCTGGCCCAGGCGAATGGTGCAGGCACACCGCTGGCCATCCAGAGGTCGAGCTTCTGGATGTGCAGCATGCGGCCGCCATGGCAAAGCCACCGAGGAACAGGAAGATGGCGGGTTCGGCAAAAGGACTGGAGAGGCAGATCGGGTATCGAGCACGCGCCCGCCGAGTGCGTTTCAAACAGCGGGATCATCAGCGAGGTGGTGACGGTGATGCTGAACGCCTCGGTCGCCACAGCACGGCCACGAACGCCAGCAGGGCCAGACCGCGGTTTTCCACCGGCGCAGCGGCGGCCCGCGCACCAGCAAGGAAAGAACGTGGGACGAGGGTCTGCGGCCAGGAATCAGCCAGCCTCGCCGGCTGGCGGTCACGAGTTCAGAATCACGGTGCGTGTCTCCCCGAGATGGAATGCACCTGGCCCATGCGCTCGCGCACGCCACCCGACTCGCGGTGCGTGCACCCCGGGCGATGGGGATGCCTGTTCCGGGCCGCATCCCCCAGCGTGCCCATCAATCACGCCCGCGCGTTGGTGCCAGCTGAGGACGCCGCGTGGGCGCGCCAGGATGACCAGGCCAGACACCAGCATGGCAGCAGGCGAGACAGGCGGGAAAGCCGCTGCTGGCCACGAAGCGGATCGGCCCAGCGCACGCAGGCCAGTGCCGAGAAGAAGGCGACGACGGGCGCTCTACGAGGAACAACGCGATGCCGTCGGCACCCAGCAGGTCGCGGTGCTTCGGTGTCGTGCACGCTGGCGCCGATGAGAGTGGGGATGGCCAGGTAGAACGAGAACTCGTGGCCACCTGCCGCGACAGGCCGAACAGCATGCCGCCGATGATGGTGGAGCCGGAGCGGCTCGAGCCGGGACGAGGGCGACAGCGCTGGGCCAGGCGAGCTTGAGGGCATCCAGCGCGGTGAGGCTGTCGATGTCGGTGACGCGCGCGACTGATGGACTCCCCGCCGCTTTTCGACCCAGGAAGATGATGAAAGCCGCCAACCACCGCGGGCGATGGCCACCGGCACGGGCCACAGGCGCGCCTTTGATGGCCCTGCTGGAACGGCACGCCGAAGACTGACCGCCGGCAGGAAATGCCGATGAGTGACGTTGAGGCGCAGGAAGCGCACTGCTGGACGCGGTGATCGGTGAACAGGCCGGCCAGCACCTTGCCGATGCGCACGCGGTAGTGCCAGATGACGATGACGGCGGATGGCTTCCGGTCTGGATGGCGACAGCCGAAGACCTGCGCCTTGTCGTCGCGTTCCAGCCCAGCGCAGGAGCCGGCCAGGATGAGGGTGGCCGGTGCTGGAGATGGGGAGAAATTCGGTCAGGGCCCTCGACGATGCCGAGGATGATGGCCTGGACCACGAGCGTAGTGTAGAAATTCCGCGCTGGATATTAACGCGGTTGCCGCTGAAGAGAAAGAAAACGCAAAATCCTCCCGCTGCCGATGTCGTCGACGGCTTCTACATGATTGCAGCAGGCCGCGGGTGGTTCGTGCCCCGCCGTGCCGCCGCACAGGGCGTGGAAGTGACGCACCGCCTATGGCCCCGACCATCGGACCCGGCGCACCCGCAGCGCTGGCCGGAGGCCCGACGGCGCGCCCGCCAGGATGAGTCGCGCGGCGCGGGTGGCGGCGGCGCATCGTCGCAGCTGCGGAAACAGTGCGCGCACAGTGCGGCCGACAGGGTGCAGCCGGTGCCATGCACGTTGGGGGTGTCGATGCGCGGGCCGCTGAGTTCGACCACCCGCTCGCCGTCGAACAGCAGGTCCCACGGGGTCGCCCGGCATGTGGCCGCCCTTGAGCAGCACCCAGCGCATGCCGCTGTCGGACATCAGCCGGCAGCAGGCGTTCGGCCGCCCGGTACATGTCGGGCACACTGGTGGGCGCGCTCTGGCCCAGCAGCAGTGCGGCCTCGGGCGGAGGTTGGGCGTGATGACGGTGGCCAGCGGCAGCACGGCGTCAGACCCAGCATGTGGATGGCGTCACGGAGGTGAGCAGCACGTCGCCGCCCTTGGAGGCCATGACGGGATCGACCACCAGCGTGGGCAGCGTGATGCCCGCGGCCAGCCGCAGACCGAGGCGCTGCCGGCCACGGTGCGGGCGATGGTGGCGGTGCCGAGCATGCCCAGCTTGGCGGCATCGATGCGAGCACGTCGTCGAACAGGGTGTCGATCGAAGCGCGGATGAAGTCGGACGACACCCCCTCGATGCCGGTGTGACGCGGCGGGTGCGTTCTGCGCAGTATGCGCGCGCAGATGACAGCGGCGCAGCCGCAGGCGCCGAGAGCGGAGAAGGTCTTGACATCGGCCAGCACGCCAACGCCCCCGCTTGGGTCACACCCGCGATGAGCACGTTGGGGATGATGTAGGCAGGTGGTTCGGGGAGCGGGCCGGGGCGGCCCAGGGGTGGGGCCAGTGCGATGAGCGTCATGGCAGATACTCGGAAGCGGCCGTTCTGGCCCGGAAGCCACAGGCATCATCTATCATCTGGTGACACACCGTGCGGGTGCATTGTGTCCCTGGCAGCCCATACGGAATCCGTGATGCTGCAAGCTATGCCTGCGCAATGACTTCTGCGATCATGGCGGATTGTGCGCATCGATGCGTCGCGATCCATCCTCTCCTTCCGGGCGCCTGCCCTGCCTCCCCATGTCCGCCCGCATCCCGAACATCTGAGCATTGCCGGTACCGATCCACGGGGGCGCCGGCATCCAGGCCGACCTGAAGACCTTCGGGGCGCTGGGCACCTACGGCATGGCGGTGGTCACGGCCATCGTGGCACAGAACACCCGGGCGGTGACGCAGGTGGCCGCCCAGCCACCGGCGCTGGTGGCGGCAGATGAACGCGGTGTTCGACGATGTCCGCGTGGACGCGCAGTGAAGATCGGCATGGTGGCGGATGCGAGATCGCGGCGGTGATCGCCGAACGGCTGGCGATACCGGCACTCCTTCGTCGGTATTCGACAGTGATGGCCGCCAGCACGAAAGGGGCATGATGAATGAAAAGCCAGCTGGACGACGTTCGCCAGCTGCTGCACTGTGGTGACGCTGCTCACCCCAACCTGCGCGAGCTGGCCGTCTGCTGGGCCAGCCCGCCCCCGTGAACGAGGCCGGGATGCGGGCCTGCCTGCCGGCGCTGCATGCGCTGGGCGTGAAGTACGATGCTGCTCAAGGGCGGCCATCTGTGGACGGCCGCGGGCCGTGGACCTGCTCGGTACACCGGCCGGTGTGGTGCGGCTGGCCTCGCCCCGCATCGAAACCCAGCATGGGCACGGCACCGGCTGCACGCTGTCGACCAGCCATTGCGGCGCTGTGGGCGCAACACAGGCGGCAGAATCACCCCCGGATGACGCAACGGCCAGTGGCGGGGCAAGCACGGGCGACAGGGCTGCCCGCCACCACAACGATGAATACCGATGCCCTGCATCTGGAAATAGCCATGCAAACAGGCCAGAGGGGCCTATCTGACCGGCGCCTGGTCAATGCCGATGCCCTGCAGGTGGGACATGGCAGTGGCCGCTGCATCACTTCTGGGGCTGAACAAAAGGCTTGGCCTTCCATGCGCACGACGATACGACGTTTTCTGGCGCTGGCCGGTCGTTCTGGTTCCGTGCCGGGGCAATGGCGCGAATGGGTGCTGCTGGCCGCGATGATCGGCTGCACGCTGGGACTGGTGCGGGTGTTCGTGCTGATCAATACCTGGAACAAGAGGCTTCTACGATGCGCTGGCGCGTTCGACAGTCCGGCACTGCCGAGGCTGATCGGCGAGTTTCTGGTGTTCGTTGCGATGATCACGGCAATACGTAACT
>BNJT01001899.1_pt1 | contig 78893 bp, 108 predicted proteins | sample 8540491 | NCBI WGS metagenome assembly BNJT01 (sample SAMD00202455, study PRJDB9452) | human saliva metagenome | host: Homo sapiens | reverse complement strand
AACTTCCACATAAGAAGAAGCGTCCAATCAAGTTATCCAACACACAATAAAACAAATTATAAAACAATCAGATACCCTGATCATAAGCAAGGAGGTGAATGGATAATTGGCAACAGAAGAAACATCATATGGACTATGGCAGGCTGTTTTGAACTCTGTAAAACATCTTGCGGTAAACTCAATCAAAGCGAATATCGTCAGTATGACTCAGATTTGTACAGAAGATTATCCATTTTATCTCACTATGCATCTACTGGGATTGACCGTAGCATTATTCAACGTGCAAGTATGCAAAAAGTTGTCATCGTTAGTCTCGGTGGCACTCTATATGTTGCTGTAAACTACAAGCAGACATTTCACTATATAAGAGCATCACGAGACGTAAGCCAGTACTGTCTCAAAATGTTGCGGTATATGTACAATATGATACACAAGAGTATGAGATTTCAGACCTCTACAACAACTGATGTTACGATTACAGGTAGATGCGATGAAAGCGTTACTGCCGCAAGTACTCACAGTAATGGTGAGTTGCTATGGTGACTTAACAACTTAACTGAGGGAACAGCATGCAGTAACATTGATTGCGGAAGGATTTCGAGTGATTCAGTTAATCATAATCGTTAATCCATCGAATGCTACGCTGTAAACAATCAAGCAGTAAGACAGACAACAATTCATGCCATCTCCCTATGGAGCATATTCATCGTGATAAGATGTGATGGTATCTATAACGTCGGTACTTTAACTTTGCAGTGCGTTGTAAATATTCCGGGCATCACAGTGATACATTGAATCAAAATTGAGCTGTAAAGGCACTTATTGATGTATCCAATCAAGTTAAGTTGACTTTGAACAAGATGCTGCGTTTGAAGGTGCGTGATGCAAATGGCACAAATTCAGTAAATGTGTAGATATTGAACCTCAAACCATGCATGTATATGTACCGGTTACTTCCACCGAAATTGAAGACAGGTACTATCCAAGTGAAAGATTAGGTACTACTCGGTGATAACTCAGGCTGTTGCCCCAGCGAAGTAGCTGATAAAATGACTGCAAGCCAAGTAACTCTACGGTACTGAGCGCGGCGTTTGCCTGATGTTGAGTAAAATTACGGGTAGAAGTAGATGTACGAGTCTCATAAAGGAGGACGAGCAGTATCAAGCAGGATATTACATCGCCTGGTACGTTGGTATTACATCAGCGAATGTTTCTCACGATTAGTGTCAGAAGTGGAACTTTGGGTGCAGGGAACAACAAAGACAATTTCTGGGTAAGTTCCAATTAACTATAAGAACAATGTGCAGCATAACTACAAAGCTACACAATCAGACAATATTACTACTATGGATGTGGGAAGTGTTTGGTACACAAGATAACATCAGTAAGATTAATGGATGATATCATCTACATATCGGATATGTCTACAGCAGAGCCCGGCTTGCAAGGAATTTGAAGTGAAGGTAGAGCAGCCAACATAGCTGGTGGACTCGTAAAGTATAGCTCTATAATAAACTTACACTCACAGTTTATGCTCAGAAAGTGATCAAAATACCTGCAACAGAAAGAGGGAGAATAACGAATGACGATATTTTGCACGGATGGAAATCTGTGAAAAAGCAAACGAAGTATTAACAGCAGAGAGGGCCTTCCAGAGTTGGAAGATACCTGTACTATTTTAGTAAAGAAGGAAAAAGAATAAAAATTGTAATCGGTAAGGATACGTAAGGACTATCTAGTGATATGTTTGAAAATGCACCTAGCAGCTGGTATTACATCTGATGCTGTGTGCACGCATATCTAGCTGGACATTGTCCACCACTAATGATTTGGCCTTTTTGACAGTTAGGAGAATGGACTCCTGCGTGTGCAATGGATTTCTGCTAGTCATAATCCTTTCTACGATAATGCATTAAAGCATTCCTTGAATGATGGGTTTCCAAGTTATCCAGTGATATTGAAGGCCCCAATGAAGTACTCATATTGATAGGTAGTTAGGCAATCTCCATATCGTACGTGATAGTGAAATTGGTAAGGTCACACGCACATCCGCGAAGGGAATTGAACTTTACTTAGATTGGATTGTAAAAAGAAATATCCATTAGATCGGAGGGATGGAAGGTTGCGATCGATCGTGCAAACGCCCCACTCATCTACGGCCAAGAGGGCACCGGGAACGATTAGGGTGCTGAAGTAACAGCGTCTCCAAGCAATGAGCCAAATGGTATCAACATCAATAAGCAAAGTGTGGTCTGCAACACATCCTGAAATTATTCTGCGAAGAGGACGAAAGAAGGTGCACGGTACTCGTTGGTTTTCACATTTGATGCACGGTGATGCGGATCGTCAGATTATGGTCGTCCAGATGGAGACTCCAAACGGTGACTTCATGTTGTACATCGTTGGTGTGGTACATCTACGTGACGACATAAGTTAACAACAATAACAACCGTTAAGCTAAACAGTTATGGCAAATCTTGGGTTTATGTAAAGCCATGGAACGTGGGCTGAATTCAGTTGAAAAGATGGCAGGTGAGACAAGTGGTATGTTCTCCGAAGTTTATGTTCTGCGATAACTATGTTATCGGTGGTGAACAGGAGTGGACATATCATCCTGAAGGAACATGCCACAACGGGTGATGGTCGCATTAACGGCTCTTTCTGTGCTTGAAGTCAGAAGAAATACTCGTATGGGTATTACTCGAGCTTCTGTGATGGACTTAAGATTTATCCACAGCCACGGCAGTAAATGCTAAGGTTACGGTGATAAGACTCTCAGTAATGGATGATGAGTGAAGCGCACTGCACTGATGGACAGCTTAAATGAAGAACCTACAATGGTAATGGCTATCAAATCCCTGTAACTCGTCCTAGGAACAGAAACATATTACGCGTGTACGAGCAGAAGCTGAGACAGATGAAACCTGCGAACGTCTTCTGTAGGGAAGGTTGCAGATATTATCCGTAGAAAATACGGCAGCTTAATATGAGGAGTACATATGGAAACACATGATTATCTAGTTGTAGGGTGCTGGATTGTTTGCGGTATTTGCACCAACAGGCAGAAAAAGGCAAGAAAAGCTCTCGTTATTGATAAAGTCAGTCCCTGTACATTGCTGGTACATCTATACAGAGAAGGTAGAAGGCATTTGATGTGCTGGGAGTATGGGTACATATTTTCATAATGACGAAACGACAGAGATGTTTCGAAAGTACATTACACAATTTATTGAATCTTAATCGCTCTCACGAATCTGCCGGTTGCTAATCACCATGGTGAGTTATATTCACCATTCAACATGTACACATTTACTAAAATGTGCGTTGTAACACCGGAAGAAGCGGATTCTCAAAATCGAAGAACAGAAAAAGCCGCGCCATTACTGACGATGCAAGGAGCAAATCTTGAAGAACAGGCAATCTCACTTGTTGGACAGATATCTATGAGAAACTAATCAGTTGATATACGGACAATGGGGAAGACTCAGACTGAGCTGCCAGCGCATTTACTCGTCGTAAACGTTTTACCAGTTCGATTAACTCTTTGATAATAACTATTTTAAATGCACTCTTATCAGGGTATTCCTGTTGGTGGTATATACAGTTAGCTGAAAACCTGCTGCAGGTATTGAAGTTCGACTTTAATGTTGATTATCTTCAGGGCAAAAGAAGAGTTTGACGGCACTTGCGGAGTGGTTTACAGTAGGACCAATCGGATGCTTATTTTGACTATCGTTTAGGGTACGTTAGAATATCGATCTGATCGTTCTGAAAATGAATTTAGATATTCCGAAATTTCCAGAAATGCGGCAGTAAATCATAAGCAGATCGTGGAAACACATGGACACGTAATATCGGAAACATAAGTGGTTTTGAGACCCGAAAAGATGAAATGGTAACGATACTTAGGGCTAAGAGCAGTCAATCAGCCGAATATAGTTCTGAATGGAAACAGGGAGATGAGCCTATTATCCAGTCAATGATGAAAGTAGGAATACCGCTTTATATGAATAGAGAGATAAGGAACTTGCCCCACACGTGAAACAAACATTCTTTTGGTGGTCGTTTAGGTGGAGTAAGGTACTAAGATATGGATAAGGTTATTGCAAGTCTGCTTTTAGGAAAAGAGTAAAGGGAAAATAGGCAAAAGCTGTAGAGTTAATCTGGCTTTTGTGTTTTGAGGGCAAAAGAAGCAGTGTTTTAAACGAAAGAGAATACAATAAGACGCTAGGAAATAAGAGAGGAACTAATGGATGTCATATACAGGATATGTAGGAACATACGAAGATCTGAAGAGTGAAGGTATTTACGCATTCACGTAAGGAAACAAACGATAACAGATGTTCATTTATCACGAAAGTGCATAAATCCAAAAGTATTTGGCGTGGATGAACGACTATATCGTGGCAGTATGTGATTCTTTGAAGAAGTTGATCTGGTGTTGCGGCATTTGACGTAAATGGCAGCTGAAATTGATCGTATTGTTTCTTTTGAAGCATTTACATCAAGGCCATGTCGGTGTGAAAGATAACTTTAATCTTGCACAGCACACTCCACAGTGGAGACGTAACGCCACTAAGGATTTGAAAATAAACGAATCTTGAACTGGTCTCAGAGAACACACATTGAAGGGATAAGGCTGATGCACACTCAGGTTGTCCTACACAAGGACTCGGGCTATCCTGTGCCACAGCCCTTTTATGGACTCAGATTGGTGATTCCTTCTTGATAAAGATTTTAATGTTGCAGGATGAGATTCTTGCTCTGAAGAAGGATCTGGATCTAGACATGCGGCATTCTAGATGATGAGAAATACCTGTATGTAGTAGGTGAATTAAGTAATCTTCTGGTATGCTGCAGACATGCATACAAAGAAGATAGTAAATACAGTAGAACTTTTAGAGAATGGGTTTATCACATGTTAAAGAGATGGGTTAAGCTGCAACACGCAAGAAGGATGATTATCTCCTACGTATCAACACGCTACGCAGGATGTAAATTGGCAGTATATGTGACGCACTGGTAAAAACATATAAAACGTATCTCGCGTAACATCTTAGCTGGCAAGCAATCCACGTGACTTTGGTGGATCGTGGATGATAATATTATTGTCGCAAATCGCTTTTTCAGATTCTCTAAGCGCATTACTGATTAAACATGCATACTTACAGAGTGCAGCATCATTGCAGTAGAATTCCAGAAGGTGTTTCCCATTATTAAGGAGGGAGAGATTGAAAGAGTAATATAGGCAGTAATTGACCAGGTGTCATGTGAGAATATTGCCTTTAGGCGCTAAACCATGGCTGCAGAGTTAGTGGATATAATCGTTCTTTCTGAACGTACAAAAGTATTAATTGATGAGAAATATCCCGATTTCAGTGGTTTTGAAAATCTAGAGGATTTTGTAAATCTCTTGAAAAAGCCACGTCGTTTATTCCTTGATGGTACCAGCCGTGGTCAACTGTTGATGATGTTTTGGGCACAACTTTGTTGATTCATTAGATGTAGCGGGAGATATCATCATGATGTGTGTGTAACTCTTACTGAAGATACAAATCGTCGTCACAAAGCAGATGGCACAGCTATGCGATAAAGTACTTTTGCGTGTAGGTGCATCTGGTGGAGAAGGAGGTGCTTTAAAGAAAGGTCCAAGTATCATGCTCATCCGGCTGATGAAAGATGCTTACGCTCTGTAGGGCGTGATTCTTTGGAAGAGCATCTCATGAAGAAAGATGGTGAAACCATGCTGCTGCGCTACAGTATATTGGACCAGAAGGAAGCGGTCACTATGTAAAGATGGTGCTATAATGGGAATTGAATATGTGGATATGCAAATTACTATGGAGTCGATATTTAATTCTAAAATATAGCAGCAGGCCATACCAACAGTGAAATTGCTATGGATATATTAGAGCAGTGGAAACCAAGGCAGGATGTACAAAAGTTATCTCAGTTGATATCACAGTAACTCAAAGTTACGTGAAAAAGAGAGCTATTACAGAACAAGGATTCGTGTTGATGGATTTTAGATGCTGCAGGAAATAAGGGTACAGGCGTTGGATAAGCACTGAAGCACTTTCGACAAAGAGTTTCATCACGCGTCTTTATTAACAGCAGCGTATCAAGCACGCATCATGTCTAAACAACTTGTTTTACGCGATGCTTTATCGCAAGGAAAATATAAAAATACAGAAGAATGTGGATATTGAAAAGTTCAATCACATATAGGTTAGCGAAGACAGTTGCCTTTTGCGCAGGGTTCAATTTGAAATCGTGATGCATCTATATATAACTGGAATCTAAACTCTAAGCAGATTGCGGCCATCTTTTAGAGCGCGGACGTACTTATTCAAGCAGAGTTATTACAGGATATCATCATGCATGCATATGATGATGGTGCAGTATGATTTACTCGCTTTATCCAGTATTCAAAATGAAGCATTAGAAAATACACTAGCATTAAAAAGAGATTGCTTGTACACCCATTGACTTCACTCTCTCACCAGTGTTTACTGCAGCACTTACATACATCAAACCAATTAATCTTAGTACAGCGTTTAGGGAAAGCGACATATCATCCAAGGTCACGTGATTTCCTTTTGGTGCACATACGTATCAAAGAGTCGACCGTGAAGCGGCTCTGAGCACCACCAGTGGGGGCAGCCAAGAATAAACTAACACTTTCATAATAGCCTGGCGGAACAGGGTGACTTGGGAGCACGATCAAAAGCTACTGCCTGCGAATGTACAACCTGTATATTTAAAAATCAGCTTCCTGAGGAGTTTTAATCACGCCAATTGGACGATGATTATACAGATGCGGATTACTCAAGGAAATTATTGGAACCGTGGATTAGTGAGTTCGCTCAGGTGAAAGTGAAAGCTGAACAACTACAAGCTACTTTTTGAACACATTCATTATTTCCGTATGGATTTTCATAGATAAAGCGCAACATCAGCTGGTTATTGGGACCAATACTTACGCAGTATATCCATCCGAAAAATCATGTTGCGGATCAGCGGTAGCGCCAGACTTTCTTGGAAGGAAATTCAGCAGATGGTGTTTCACAATGAAAAACATGTGCATGAACCAAAGATTGTACTAGAAAACCTTTATGCAAGTTTAGAACTTGCGAAATTCCTAAGCAAGAAATTAGAGACGCTATTTGGCAGTGACTCATATTTATCGAATCGACTCACCATTCCTTGGTAAAAAGAAAATGGTGCATGTATTATCCTATCGATTCGTGATGCGAATCTATTATTTAAGAATGTTTGGAATAAAGATAATATCGATAATGTCCAGATTTCAGCGCTAGAAGAAGTCGCAGTGTTGAAACAAGAGGGAACTATTAGGATCATGCAGGTGCCCTCACGATAAGGGTTCCAAAAACCATCATTACAGATCATGAGTATTGTAGCAGTTGATGATCCATTACTAGAAATATGAATGAACAACAACTCGCAGTGCTGAAAACAATCTCACGCCCAGCTAGTGAACCAAAAGATTCAGGATACTACTGTTAGGTTGGGAGCAGTATGCGGATACAGAGAAGAACTACATACGTCGATCCTGCAATCTCACAACAGGAAACGTTTGCAGGATTAAAAACTGTTCATCGATAATGAGTTGCTGGCAAGTGACGCCATCCTACATCCGTACAGGGTAAGAAAATGGCACGTCGAGAAATTGAGCAAAGATTACATTCCAGAGAGAGCGCAGATGTAGTAGATCCAAATGTACTTCAGTAATCAAGATTCAACCGACAGAAGGCGCATATCCTTGGAATTTGATATCAAGACATCACTGTGAAGATAGTATCACTAAGGCGCAGGATGGGACTCTGCACAAAAACTGTAATTTAATCTGAAGCTAAATACACAGAGGCGTATAGAGAGATCGTTACACGCGTGCATGATAGGTGAGGAACTCATGGCCTGGCAAAATGGGAAAATGATTGAATATAGTTGGGAGAGCATCGGATGCCTTGAAAGTAGATAAAGTATTCTGTCGCAAATCTACCAGTCTATCCGCATCCACAAGGAAGTTATGGACCATTAAAGAAGTAGATTTGACTATAAAAGAATATTGTATCATCCCTGTTTCACATAATATTGTGACTAGGGTTTCGGTATGCGAAGTAGATTATCTTGATTTCCTTTCAAACCAGATGGTATTTTATATGTAAAGATACGGCCTGAAATGTTCTATTGGCGCGGGTGTCTTCTCTATTTGAGACCAAAAATAAAATGTCCTTCCTCATAATCAGAGGTTGGACATTTTACTTTATAGGTTGTTATGCCTTACAGGTCTTTGTATAAATTCACTTAGAGGACTTCGCCCGCCAGCACCCCTAACACCACACTGCAGCCATCAGCTGATAGTTAGCTGTCAGAACCAAAACGGTTCAGGTACCATGAATACGCTCAGTAACTTCTCACCCAGCAGCGCGTAGGACCGTGGAGAGGAGCAGCCTTGCCATCCCGTCTCACACTTGAGCGTCTCAGAGCTGATTACATACCACCACCCAGTATTGTGTGGGTGAACAGATGCTGTGGAAAACCATGCCAGACGCAGTATGGACCTTCTCACGAAGGCACTCAACTTACCACGCTTGTTGAATTCAAAGTCCTCAATACCAGCAGCAGGCCGATATTGCTGTAGTCCGCGAGTAGTCTTCTAATGCTCCAGCGTCAACAACTGAAAGAAAGCTGCTGCTTCACCGATTGCATCAGCCTTAATCCAAGTGCGTTTCCCTTGATGAGTCTTTCGTACCTGGTCGGGTGAGCTTCTCACACCAGAAGCCTCCATAGATGCTTCATCCCAGAACATGTATGAAATGCCACCAGTCTGTTCTGTAACAGCCTTTAGAAATAACGTCACGACGTTCTAGTTCTTCAACGAACGCTTACTCCTTCCTTGTTAACAAGGATGATCCACCAGCCAAACGTACGTCACTTCACCACACATATAATAAATGTACCTGATGCGAGGTCGCATGTTGATAAGTGTTTGGATATATGAGCAGTATCAAACTCAGAAGCTAATACGGCAGTTTTCTAGCCATTGCTGATACCATCGCCAGTGCCTCCCGAACATGTAGATAGAATCTTTCATCCATTTCTGGATTGTATTCCTTTACGTATTTCAATGTTAGATCCGAAACCACCAGTTGTTAGAATAACACTTTAGAAGCTGTGGAATGTTACATCACCATCTTTGTTGTTGCCCTAACGCCAGTAACTCCTTCTTATCTGACTCTACTAACTCAGTAGCCTTTGTGTTTGTTAATACTGGTGATACTCCAATTCATCAGCCTTAGCCTTTGACTTTGATGACTTTTAACACCAGATCTGCTATGTGGTACTTGGCGGAACGCATTACGCTGTGTCCACTCAAAGAACATCATCTTGTCTCGAAGCTCAACCTTTGATGTCATCGCGAACCATTCAGCAGCACTTAAAAGCGTTATCAGCCATCCTGACGAGTTCGAGGATTAGCCTTTGTAGTCGCCACCTTCATTACATCTCTCATAGAACTTATCAGTACTATCTTCGATGCCTCTTTTGTTGTAACTCAGTTACCAGGTGCCGCCATTTCACCACTGGATAAAGCTGTGTTACCACCCAATAGCTGCCATCTTTTCTCAACAACAACAACGGATGCAATCAGTTTCTACGCTGTAATTGCGGCAGTAAGACTCAGCTCCTTTGCCAGCGCCAACAACTACTATGGCATCGTAGTCTGTCTTTACTGGCCTCTTTGTTTCTGCTGTAGAACCTATTTCTGGTCGATTCTTTGAGCAGCCGGCCAAGGATAAAGCTACTGTTAAGGCTAAAGCCGGAATCCGGGTCTCATATTAATCTTTTCCTCCTAAGGGCGTATCAAATGATAGTTTTACTGCACAACTAAAGTAAAGTGAGATATTATACCGCTTTACATTCTTTTATTGAAATTAACATCAACTTGCAAACTTTCTGCAAGGAAAGTAAAGTATATAGATGAGTACAGCATACCCACGAAATTGTGGCTTTGATAGTGCACCAGACAAGCACTTGAACTTGCACGAGTTGCCCTACATACGCCCTCAAGCTGCACGTGTCTGCTGATCCCACCACTGCATCGCTCAAATATTATAGCAAACTCTTATGCCATCTATCGCGTCAATGAGCCATTCTGTATTTTAGATGGGTTTTGCTGTAAATCAGCGCCATAAAATATATAACTTTATCCAGCTGACATGAAAAGAAGGCGAAGAGAAGACGACTATCAAAGATTATTAACATTGCTTTTCGTCATTGCCTCACGTGCTGATGCTGGAAAAATCAACATTAGTAGACGGACATTCCTCAAACAAAGTCATGTATTTCAAAGATAATTCTAGAGAAGGGTTGTAGACTGCATTATGGACCTCCAACGATCTCGAGCGTGAAAGAGGAACTACGATCGATCTAAAGAACCGCTCTGCAAATATGCAAAGACTATAAGATTAACACGTTGATACTCCCTGTGCTCACATGCAGATCTTCTTCTGAAGTTGAGCGTATTATCAAAATGGTTGATGCGTTATCTTGTTAGTAGATCGCTGCCGCTGACCAATGCCACAGACACGCCTCTGTGTTACAGAAGTTACGAAGCAGGACTACGTCCCCATCCGCTAATTAACAGATGGATAAACAGGAGCGCCCAAAGGAACGAAGCTATCGGACAGTTTATGAATCATTCTCGAATCCAAACGCAACGGATGATCAGTTGACTTCCTAAATCTTATTTGCGTGTAAGGCTAGAGAGGTATTTGTCGTTCATTGTGAGCAGGATGGTGTTGCAAATGAAGATATCGTCCCACTATTTCAGCCACCTATCCATCATATACAAGCGTATCCATCTTGATTGATGAGCCAGTAGATGCAAATCAGTGCACTCTGCCATAGGACGTACTATAATGGCTGTTTAGGAAATTGACGTGTATATAGCGTACATTGAAAGGCTGCGAGCATCTTATACAGTATGTAACGCAGATGGTAATGCACACTCAAGGTAAGACAAATCAGGTCTTATCTACAAGGGATTGAGTCGTGTCCAGTTGAAGAAAACCAGTGTGGTGGAAATTTTGTATGATTTCTGTATTCCTGATATCAATATCGGCAGGATACAACTGCCCTCAAGGTGCCCAGATCCAATGCCAATGTTAAAGTTGAAGAGCTAACACTATCCACATGAACTTTATGGTTAATGATTCCATTTGGTTGACAGTTGAAGTTTGTCATCACGTAATATTCGTGAACGCTTAGATAAAGAACTGAAGTAAATGTTGGTTTAAAGGTTGAAGATATAGGATCTCTACAGATACATTCAAGGTATCTGGTCGTGGTGAATTTCACTTAACAATCTTACTTTTAGAACAGATGCGTCGTGAAGGTTTTGAAATTGGTATCACGTCCTGAAGTTATTATGAAGAAGATTGATGGTGTTATATGTGAGCCTATATTGAAGAAGTTGTCATCGATGTTCCTACAGAATATTCTGGTTCTGTTATCTCTGCTCAATGTACGTAAGGGTATCCTTTCTGACATGAAGAAATTGGTACATAAGCAATAATGTATTACTTATAAGTGTCCTATACGTGGATTGATTGATTTAGATCAGACTTCATCAATATGACATACGGTGAAGGTATCATGGTACAGCGTTTAGATGGTTATGAACCATTTGCTGGTGAAATTCCACAGCGTGAAAATGCGCCTCATTTCTATTGAAACAGGCAGCGCTATGACATATCATTTTGGAATATTCAGGAACGTGATAATATTCATCGGTGCACAAACACCTGTATATGAAGGTATGATTATTGGTGCATTCGCTAAGAATATGGATATGGGTACAACTCCAATTGAAGAATAAGATGACCGCGTCTGTTCCAGACTGGTAACGATGGAAGCCATGAAGTTTGTCTCCACCACGCTATGTCTTTTAGGTTGCGATTGAATTTATCAATGATGATGAACTCGTGAAATCACGCCAGAAGATATCTGCATTCGTAGAAGTATCTGCCAGAAATCGATCGAAGATAAGAAAATGAAATCGGAAAGATTGAATCTGAATGTAATTGGTTTATCCTGTTATCGGAAAGATAGCAGGATTCTTTTCTTCAGAGATTGCACAGATGAAAATAGATGAATTATTAGAAGAGTTGGAAAAAGATCCACGGAATAAAGAATATGGCAAAGAACGGAGATACAGTCCTATTCATATGTATGCTAGCAAAATCTTAATTATCGGATGTTCAGGGTCACACGCAGAAAGACTAGAACCTTTCGATGATCAATCTGGCAGCCCGTTTACGTAAGTGGATGGAATTGATGATATGAGTTCTATAGTAAGGATAATGCACCTTACCAAATGGATTTCTACTATCCTCGCAAGGCAAAAACAGGTGATTTACCACCACGCAAGTTTATTGCGCAAGAATATCATGAGAAGTTTTTAAAGCACGCCAACATTGAATTGACGTTGTTGGTTGGAAAGTATTCTCATCAGATTATTCTGGCAAAGAGAAAGAAGAATTTAATGGAAACAGTAGGAAAACTATCAAGAATATTCACTAAAGTATTTTCCGATTGTTCATCCAAGTCCACTTGAACTTTAGGTGGCTTGCAAAATCCTTATTCAGAAGAGAAAAGTTATGAAAGAATTAAAAACGAGTTCGTCAAATTTGTAGTAAATGCCGTAGATAATGCGGTTTTTCTATGCTATAAAATATATACAAATAGAGTATAAATGATGGGCAAGCTTTTCCTTGAAGGTGTATAACATTTATCATAAGTTGGAAATGTAACAACGAATTGATAGGAGATATTGAAATGAAATGTGCAATTTTATGGCAGATGGATTTGAAACCTGTGAGGGACTGATAACAGTTGATTTATTACGTCGCAGGTTTTGACGATTGATATGATTTCGATGAATGAGACTCTGGCAGTCACAACTGTCTCACTCAAGTGAAGATTCAGGCTGGTAGAAACTGTTTAGCGAGTTTCAAAATGAATATGATGTTATGATTTTCCCGGGTTGGAAAATTAGGCGCAAAATCTTGAAAACAATCAGAAACTCGTTGACTTATATGAAGCACACTTTAGAGCGGGAAAGCTATCCTGCGTGCAAATCTATTGCAGCACTACATCAATTCTGGGCCATCGTGGTTTACTGCATGGTAGAAAGTATACTTGTTATCCGACATTTGATGAACCAAGCTTTGAGCGAATACTTCGAGCAGGTATCGCTGTAAAAGATGGCAATTTGGTGCAGAGCCGTGGTATGGGTGTACGACGATTGATTTTGCATTATCATTACAGAAACACTATGCGATAAACAAACATTAGAAAATGTAAAGAATGGGATTCAGTATGAGACACTCGTTCTTACAATCAGAAAAGGAGTAAGACATACGAGCGCAGCAGAAAGATTAATACGTTATTGCAAGATTGATTACACAATCAGATCCTGCAAACTGGAAATGAACGAAAACACCTTCCTCAAAAGAACAATTTGATTTAGCAAATCTACTCGTTGAGGAAATTAAAAGAATTAGGGTTTACAAAGATGTATCGGTAGATGAACATTGTTAAAGTACGCACTACCATCAAACTAGATAAAAAGGTTGAAACAGTAGCGACTTTATTTGCACATATGGATACAGCACCTGATGAGTGGGCACTGGTGTCAATCCGCGTAATCATCGAAAACTTTGATAGGTAAGGACATTGCCTTGAATAAAGATGTAACACTATCCATGGAACGTTTCCCATGGATGAAAGAGTTCAAGGGTAAGCGCTTTGATGGTAACGAGATGGTGGCCAATACATTGGCTTAGTGCAGATGATGAGGCATGGTATTACGTCCGTCGTAGGAAGTTTTGTACGGTGCTGATCGTCCGAAGTAAAAGCATGCTGAGATTGCGAGTTGGTTTTACACCGGATAGAAGAAATCGGCAATGGTCCACAGCTATCTTTGATGATAGAGAAGTTTGGTGCGAAGTTTGCCTACACAATGGATGGTTGGAACTGTGCGTGAAACTATCAGTGAAAACCTCCGTGCGAGCATCTGCAGTACTACATTTCGAGTGGGACGATCGCATTCACCCAGGTTCCGGTAAAGAGAACCGGTATGAGTTGATGCGTGACAAAGCTGTGCGTGAATATCAAACAATGATGCCTGCACATGGCAGTACCTAACACAGACGTCACGCAGGTTTTGACTCCATCTTCATAATATGAAGACGTGATGGAAGAGTGCAGAGCTTGAATATATCATGGTCTGAGATCAGCTGATTATCAAAAGTTAGCAGCAGAAGAAAGAGTTGATGTTAAAGGCTGCTGAATCTCATCAATACGAAGTATGGTGAAAGGTGCTGTAACTGCCGATTGAAACTGCAGGATGCTGGCTAATCGCAATATGAAGGAGGTATTAGATAAAGGGTCCAACTGCCGTTATCGTTGCCATGAAGAAGTCCATCGGGAAGAGTTAGGTATTCACATTCCCACAAGAACCAATCCCGTGGTGGTACAGATGAGTGCACAGCTTTCCTTTATGGGACTACCATGTCCAAACATCGGTTGCGGTGGTGAAACTCCACGGTCGCTTTGAATATTGCGTGATTGATGGGTGGAACAATCCACATACAAGTTATCCTAGAAGATCTGTTCAGAATGTAGCAGAGGTGTAATATGGATTTGTACATGTACAATGAATCCTTCATTGAATTATTACATGGAGTTCTCTGACCCGATTGAGCAGGAAGAAGACAAATCGCTCTGATTTGGAAATATTATGGAAAGCAGCGATTGGTGAGGCATCAATATTTCTATCAAAGAGGCGGAGTCAGCAGTGCCGCCATCTACGAGCATCTCGGTTTCCTTGGTGGCTTTTACAAAGAGACTTCTATGTCGACTTATTAACGAAGTAGTATCAGGAAACTCGTCCTAACTTTCTCCTACATTGATGGAAAGCACACGCATCAATGTCAAGTGCGATCTCTACAACTGACACAAACATGAATGCATGTGACATATGTCCAAGATAAGGATTTGGATAATCTGGCAGGAAAACTAAAGCTACACTCTATGAAAATGATGTGCTTGTATTAGCAGGAACACGCAGCGTATGACGGTTGATCACATGGGTATCTATTCTAAAAGTTACAGACAGGATGGCATTAAAGTTGTCTTAGATATGCTGAGATGCACAACTTGTGAAGAGAAGGCTATCCACGAAGTTATTCTTGTTGAAGACAACAAAGGAAGAAGTAGAGACACTAGTATCCTATCCTGTTGAAACAACAGAAGATATGGGTGCGCTGCCGCAAAGACTTATACATGCCCAAGGGGTTGAAAACGTAATGATACTAGATATCCAGTGGTCGCGACAGTTCTAGCGTCAAAGGAAGGACGTTCCAGGTGAAGTGATAGGACCCAACAACAATCGTCAATACAGTAGGAACTGGAGATTCTCCTCGTTGCAGGATTCTTTAATGGAATATAACCGCCTCTAGAAATATCGTAGATAGTTTCCGCTTTGGGAGCATCCTGTGGATCTGCCACAGCGTATTCGGAAAAGGGTTTGGCTACGCGAAAAGATTGAGGCTCTCTAATTCCGTTGAAGTTCAGAAAATGAGATTCGAGTTTTTAGATTGCTTGCCATACTAAAACGCAAAGAGTAGAGCAGGTACAAGATGATCTTAACATGCTTGTGCTAGACGGTTGTATTGTTATTGCAGGCTGCAAGCTAATAAAACTGAAAGTAAAGAAGAACACATCTACAAGTGAAACTTCAAATACACTCACAATCACAAACCAATTAAATTCTACAAATCTCCACAAAGCAGATATGAAGGGTTATAAGTGGATCTCGCAATGATGTCGTGGATTTCCAACTTATCTCACATTGAAAGAATCCCCTCGACATATGTTTGAAGAGAGTGGAACAGGCATCGCTATTACCGGATATGATGAAATGTGCGTGGTGTAACCGTGCTGTTCCAGAGTTAAATGAAGTCATAAAGGAATTTAAACTCAACGATTTATGTGAAAGCATTGACGCTTCAAGCGAAAGTTGACGAGATGACTGGCAAGAAAGCTACTAGAAATACATTGATCCAGTATTAAAGGTAAACTCTTCAGGAGAGGTTTTTCATAAAGAGCCAGCAGTCATCGGTGTAAAGAATGGTGAAATTGCTGATTATCATGTATCACTCTTAGATGATTTCGAATTATCAAGGATGATCCAGATATAAACGGTTATCCGATGCACAAAAACAAGAATTACAGGATATCTATCGCAAGATTGCGAAAGAAGTCACGCTGACGACGCAAAAAGGTTCAATCATTTGGTCGAACCTGAAAGAATCTATTTCTACATTGAACTGCAAAGGGCGATGATTATGCTATTTTTAAGTGCAAGATGAGGGAAGTATTATGCCGAAATTGCTTTATACTGTAATTATTCCGTGTTATAACGAAGAGGAAAACATCCGATATTTCTAAGGAAGGAATTCCGTGGAGAATGATGCTTACTTTTTGAAACATGCCAATCATGTATCAACTACTCTTTGTGGATGATGGATCAACTGATAAAACTGTTACAGAAATCAAGAACTCTGCACCAAAAGGATAAACCGAATCAAGCTCATCTCTCATTCCTCACGCACTCTTTGGCAAGGAAGCCGCAATTTATGCCGGGTCTACAACATACGCCCTTCAGGAAACCCCGTCGCAATTATGGATGTAGAACTTACAGGATCCACCAGTCATCACTATTACCGCGGATGATTGATGAGATTTTTGCAGGTGCTGAGTCAAGTTGTCGCGAGACGTAATGCAGCACGCAAAGAGACTTCGCGCATCCGTTCTTGGTTTTGTGCAAAGAGAGTATTTTATAAGATTTTTAAAATGTTTCTCGCAGACAAAAGTGATGGATGGCGCAAGAGATTATCGTGTCGCTGAATACAAGGGTAGTTGAGGGCAGTACTTTCCGTTACAGAAGAACTCGATTCTCCATGGAGATCTTTTGAGTTGGGTTGGATTTCGACAAAAGTGGATTGCATAAGTGAGAGCACGTACAACGTAAATATGGTCGAACCAAGTGGTCGTTTACGAGCAGTTAATGAAATTATGCATTTGACGGTCTAACCGCATATCTCAACAGCACCATTATCCATGTCTCTGCATTTTTGTGGAGTGGTATTTTGTTTGATTTCCTTTTGATGATTTCTTCATATTTGTAATAATCCGTAAGTTAATGCTTCGGTGACCCAACCGCTGGCTGCGCATCACTGGTATGTATTATCTCACTCGCATCCGACCATACAATTATTAATCCATTGGGTGTGATTGGTCAATATCCATAGCAGGGCCTACAGCAAATGAAAAGAATGGAACGTATATATTGTAAAAAGAAAAGCTAGTAGGAAATCTCCTGGTGAATGGTAGAGAAACAGCTTATATGAGTCGGAAAGTATTGATTTAAGAGTCTGGGAAGTGATTTCCCAGTTTCTGTTTTAATCGTTCCCCAAAATCAATCGCTCTATAGTATTTATCGTCATAGGGATTATAGAGTGCATTGGGGAATAGATTTATGCGATCAGGCATGGATGAAGAATTATACTATGGTGGGAAAGATAGGTTATCATGTCTGCCGGTAGTCGTGGTCATCGATTATGCCATCATGCATGTAAGCTACTATTACCATAAAATCGCACCAAAGAGGAATATCACTGTCGAAAGGGAGTTACTGCAGCATGTTCACCAGACAACATCGTAGTGGATAAGACAATACAAAATCTCTACACGCAGAACTACTACAAAGACGAGTGAATGTTCCTAAAACATTGGCCATTGACTGTATCGACGAGGAGAAAGTGCAAAGAATATTCATGTTGTTGACAATGAATTTAGAGAACGAGGAGCTCTGTATAATACTTTTATGAAGAAATTATGGCGAGTACTGACAGGGTCGATTGATCGGTAGTGATCCCACCGCTCCTATTACAGTTACCAGGGTCTGTGTAGCATCACTGTTTATGGTTATACAACGTGTGGACTGCAAATGCCAGTGCTGGCTGATATTTTAGCGTTGATTATCGCAATCTAGTATTATCAATCAAAGAAACGATCCATCGTATGGGCATTTGGCTGGTTGGTTAATGGTTCCTAGCTGCCCCAGTGATTGGGGTTCCACTTACCTGACGCTGCCAAACCGTAAGGTACCGAAAAACTACATCATGGAACCGGCCGTGCAACACGTTCCCTTTCAGATCGAAATCAAACCAGATGAATCAATTCTGATGATAAGTCCACGATGAAGACGCAAAACAGATCTCTGGTGCGTTATGGGATCTACGCGGGTGGTGGTTTCTTCTAGTCTATGAACACACTGACAAGCACTCATTTCAAGAGTGGTGAAGAGATGGTATCCAGTATTTAGAACTTTCTAACGCAAAGCATTTTATCTTCTTGGAATACTTCATTGTTAATCAAGGTTGGATGTTAGATGATTTGCTGTGCGTTGCACTTGAGGAAAAAGTTAGACAGGCGTCAGTTATCGCGATCTGCGATGACTTTGCGGGCGGATATCCCAATTCACTTTGATAAACAACTTCAAAAACGAGAGATTGAAACCTATCGTTTCAATAAGATACGTCCATCTTTAGCAGCTCTTATGAACAATCGTGACCATCGCACGAGTACGGTGGTGAGATAACCGATGTTGCCTTTGGCAGGTGGTGTAAAATGTCTCAGATGAGATATATCAACCGTCATCGTCGCTTTCTTGGTTACTGGGAAGGATAGTGCCATCATGATTGGGGGAGTGATGCGCAAGGTCCCTTCACATGTATGTTTTCTAGGGATGTATACCTTATGGCACCGTGGCACAAAATGATGAGTACTCGATTACGAGCAGCCGCCATCTGTTATATGAGATATCCTGAAAAGTGCGAAGTTCTATCAACCGTATTCTGATACACCTACGAGATGAAGAGCCATTTGCGTTAAATGTACACCTAAACATGGCTGATTCAACATGCAAAGGAATATATCTATATTGATGCGCCTTTACTTAATCTTAACCTTGGAGCCAATGAAGGGCTGCACTAAAGATGGCTGCGAAGAGTAGCGCGGATGTGCACGTATTTTAACATTTCACATATCCCAGATAAAAAGTTTGTATTCCAGATTACACGCGGTCATTGACTGCGATTTAATTTCAAATGGTGTTAAAATCTGTAACGAGTACACACCAGGGCTTCAATCATGCCAAGAATATGGTGAGCTGATGATAACTTTGGGATTGATGGGTACAGCGAATACAGACTCACCGTAGTTACTTCCTACACTTTGAAAATGGTGCAGGATGTATGCATGATTCAGTATACAAGATGAAAGAGAATTTCTTAGAAGCACTTGAAGTATCCACAAGAGTCACACTGGAAGATGGAAGTGCGTGATACAGGGCATGGATCGTAAAAGGTATTTGAGAGCAGTTCTAAATATGCATTTATCCTACTAGTATAAAGAAGAGGTTATATGGAAAAAGATTGGTTTTAGTATTGGAAGGCGGCGGTATCCGTGGGCGTATACTGCAGGTGCCGTGAAGTCAGGTTAAACGACAACAGTATTACATTTTGATTATGAGTTGGTATGTCGAGGGTTCTGCATATCTAGCACTGTATTGGGTACAAGGCGAAACAAAGATTGCCCATGACTTCCAGCGGACAAGCATTCTAATGCACCAGATACATCGCTGAGCTTGAAAAGCTGTTATTCAAAAGAAGGTCATTTTGTGGCCTACGATCATCTATTCAATGATGTATTAAAGAAAGAAGGCGCATATAGCGACAATTCAACCCTTATTAGATCAAAAAGCAGATATTGACAGTGGGTTGTTATGTGTTGGATGCGTAAGACAGTATACTATGGCATTGATGAGATGGATGATAGTATGCATGTATTATTAGAGCCTAGTCAGCACTTCCAATCGCTTCCGCGATTGTATAAACTATCGTGGTAAGAAGTTACTTGATGGTGGTATTACAGATGATTCCTAATGAACGTGCTTTAGGAACAAGGATGCACAAAGACACTTGTCATCACTACAAAGCCAAAGGACTATGTTCGTCAAGCCTGCAAGTATGAATTGTGGAATTCTTAATGCGCATTATCTATCATAAAGGGCATCACGAAATTGCTAAGCAGAGACTATCATGTTCGTCATTTAAATTATTATCACTCAAGTTGAGTATCAACAACAAGTAGAACAGGGGTAAAGAAGCAATGCACATCCTACACCATCACAGAATATCAAGGTATCTCGCCATAAGGGTGATGCTGAGAAAGACGAAGGCATTATATGAACTTCGCTACAACGATATGGAAGCTAGACGTGAAGAGAATTCCAAAGTTCTTACGAGATACAGTGATGATAGTCCGACTAATCATATCGGACTTTTCATTTAGGTATTTGTTTGATAATTCGTAGCACTTAACACATTATCCTTTGGCATGTTTTTCTCATCAGACCAACTCGCGATATACAAGGACGTAATACTCCATCATAAGTAAGGATTCGAGTCAACGAGTTGCCTTTCGCTAATGACTCTCCAAGGTAACGAAGCTGGTTTGTGTTCCAGACTTATTGCCGAGTAATGGCTGCCTTTGAGAGTATATAGGATAACGCAGGAATGAATCCGTATTCTGCTGCGTTTTCTTTGAGCCATTGATTAGGTGTTTTGATCTGGGAGAAAGCACTGCACCTTCATCTAGGTAGGACTGACATCTGCAGAAAACCAGTCATAGTTGCTCGGATTGTCCGAGGACATCCGCATACAAGCTCTGCGACATCTGCGTTATAGGACGCTGTAGATATCACTTTAATGCCCGATAAGATACATATCCTGTTGACGCAAAAGAACGGAACTTTGTTTTTGGATACTTGCGGCAGAGGAAGTGCTTTCAAAGTTCTTTGCGGCTTCTGCACGTAACTGTACACCTTGAGAAGCGTATTGAAGATCAATCGTCTCTAAATCTTCTGGTACGTGTTCTGCAGGGTAGATTGTTCTTCTGATTTACAAGAACAGTGATAGAAGAAGGGTCCGGATACGATAAAGTTCTCCGTATTTGGCACAAATGAACGCAGTGTTTCTGATAAAGCGAAGGAGTCTTTTGGAGTTTGTATCACGATGTAGAAACAGTCATAATCATCGATATATACTCTTTTCATCCCATTGATAATCGAATGCCAAGTAGTGGTGTAATTTCCCAATACTCTAAATTCTTAAAGAGATTGAGAAATCTAGTGCTTGTTCCTTATCCACATATCTTTAAAGGGCGACTTACAAGTACGAAATCTTCTGCCGTTGAAGTGCACGATTATCTTTATAGATGTATACAGTCTTTCTAGATAATCTGAATTGACTGACTCTTTTAATCTAGTGCCACATGCATAAGTGAGACAGAGCAGTAGTTTATTATCTAAGATTTCTTTTTGTAAGTTTTGCCGTGTTTAATTTCTTTTGATTTTGGGTATTTGTATAACTCGAGTCCCTTTAACTTGAATTGGTTAATCAGGTTTGAAGTAATACCAGCGCAGCTACTTCATAGAATACAAAAGTGTACAATCACTGAAGTCCAATCGTGAATTTCAGGACGAATACATGGCGTCTTGGTTTCTACGTTTTTGGTGGATTGATTGACACCGCTACTGTGCTGATACTCTTTGATAGTATAGTTTGGTCATGGTTCACCTCAAATTCTTTCCCATATTGATGAAGTAGGGGTTGCTTGTACTGGCTGATAGGTGTTTTTGAGGTTGGATGTGGGAATGTTAAACGGAAATGCATATAACCTAACCGGACCAACTTTTGTTGTATGTGGGTTGTAACGCTGATCCTTGAATGAGCGGTAATTTGCGACTAGCGAATTGAGACGCGAATCTGATGGACTCGACCTGTAGCAGTACGATATGTACAAGAGACTTCTTTGCCTGGTTTGGCTAATGACGTGACAGGATAGAGTGACATTTCTTGCCATGTTTTGCGTCAGTTACACTAACGGTATTGGTGCGTGTATCCTGGATAGATAATCTTCTAATGCTTATCTCACCTTCTTTGTAGGAGACCTGCATCGAGAATTGCGAGGGTATTCTTTCTTGAGTTGATGGTTCTTGAACAGCTTCGGATAAACGTGAAGCTGCTTTTGGAGGGATTTCGCATAATACCATCACACCACCAACTGGTCGAGATCTAAATGCGATGTACAAGACCACAATATACGTTACCTGGTTTTTGTATTTCTCTTTGAGATATTCTTTTACACATGGTTAATAAATCCATGTCGTGAGAATCATCTTCCATAACAGGAATATTGATTGGTTTCTCCACGCACAAGACGTGGTTATCTTCGTAAGAGGACGTTAATCATTTTCTCTGCTAGCCGCCATAGATGTTTCCGCACGGTAGTAATAAGTCCACGATTTGCGATTGGAAGGGCAATTTCGCCTGTTTCACAATACCATTTGGATGATCTGGCAAAATCATACTACAGAAGTGTGCTATCTAAAACAAATGGGAAGAGGAAACCAGTTTGATGATAGCTGTTGATTAAGAAGAATAGAAGACGTTGTCATCAAGAATCTCTCTGCACAAGCTTCTGACTGGGTGCCTTTGTGACTCTCTTTTCAAATTTCCACATTTCACCATTTGGACCTCTTCCATAGGAGGTGGATCCATTAAGATTCCGTGATGCGAGAGTAAGGACCGCGATCGTTTTCTACGTTCCATCAGAACTTTTAAGCAATCATCTACAATGAAACGAGATCTTTATTACTAGAAAGACCACACAAGTCACGGTTTTCCTTTGCCCATTGCACATACCTTTAGATGCGTCGACGTGTACCACCTCAGCAGCACCCAGCTTTCGCGCATGCCATTTGTAGCACCGCCAGTATAGGTACGAAAAGAGATTGAGAACACGTATCTCTTCGTTTGGATGTTCTCGATTAAATCGGACATCCAATCCCGGTTCACTGCTTGTTCGGAATAAGCCAGTATCGTTTAAAGCTCAGTTGGGGATACCTTTGAAAGTGAGATCTTTATAATTGATAGTCCACATGATTCTGGAAGCTTCATGCGATACTTCCCACGTACTGCCACCACACTATCAGAGACGGTGGTAGATGCATCTGTCTCTTGCCAAAGACTTGTATTCTGATTTGCTCAGCGAGATTGCTTGTGGGCTCAGTGACGTCTCTAAAACGATGGCCTTTCCACTGCTCTAATTTTCTCTCGCCATTTCCTGCCATCACAGCAGGTATAATCTTTCCATTGATTTGCTATTCTTTTGACATGGGGTTTACCTCTTTGCTCATTATACCATGAACTGCACGCTTCCTTGGGTTTCAGAAAAGAAAATAACATATTTACATTTGTGCTACAGCCCCTCAATCGAGGGTAGTCAATGGTATGCATAATAGAACCTATCGAGATGAGATTTTTCGCAAACGTAATGATGAAGAAATGCCAGAATGTAGAGTGTGTGGCGATGATTGGACATAAATAGTTTAAAGTGAAAAGCCAAAAGATGCGGTCTTATCTAAAGAAAAGGTACCTGAGGATTATTATTGCAGGTGCAGGTTCAGGGAAGACGTGCAGAGGTAACGATACGCATTGTGCATTTGATTGAAGATGAAAATGTTTTGCAGCTAGCAGATTTTGGCAATTACATTTACCAACAGGCAGTGCTGAATCAGAATGAAAGAACGTGTTCGTAATATGCTTGCTAGTCGGGACAAGTGCACGTGGGTGAAGTACCATAAGCATTCCTTATGTGTACGGCATTCTACGCGAAGATATTATTGCGATGGGATATCCACGTAACTTTACTATCATGGATACGGAAGACCAAAAATCTGTACTCCAAGGGAAGCTTACAAGTTACAGGAATTGATGCGACAACTCTATTCCTATAGTTCTATGTGAGATTACATTGCAGAATAATAAAACGGCAGATAAGTTACACCAGAAAGAGCTCGCTGTGTTTTAGCTGGTGATTATCATGCGGATAGCGAAGGCAGAAGTATACACGTTCTATGATAAGCGTCAAAGAGACGAGAAGCATTGGATTTTGATGATTTGATTCTTTGGACTGTTCGCAGGGAAGGCGTTTGCTAAATTCGAAACCTACGAGAAATGGCAAAAAGCTGTGACACTGATATCCACGGTAGATGAGTTTCAGGATATCGATAAAAGCAAACAATGCACTAACTCAAACCAAATTAACAGGTCCAAATAATATACCTACTGTGTAATGGGTGACCCAGAGATCAGACAATCTATGGCGTGGCGTGGCGGATGTGTAAATATCGACATCATGAACTTTTGACAAGGATTAATATCCACGAGCGAAAACAGTCATTCTGAATGAAACTACCGTTCTGTTGAGGAGCAGTCCTCAACGGCACAAAACTCTGTCATTAAAATAATAAATGTCAGTGTAGGATAAAGAGACTATTTGTTAAATCGTCACCTTAGCGATTCAGAAAAAGATTACACCATTCTGCAGCGAGCGATGAATATCGAGGCTGCTTGGACTGCAGGGAAGATTTCTAGTTTTACTATCGTGAAGGCAAGAATTATCATGATATTGCAGGATTTTATATCGGTCTAATTACTTATCTCGTTCCTTAGAAAAGCACTACTTGACAGAAAGAATCCTTATATCATCCCATGCGATCGTACACGCCTTCTATGAACGTCAGGAGGTTAAAGATGCTATGTGCTCACGTATGGCAACGACAGCAGATGATCTGCGCTTCACAACGTATTCTCAATCGTCCAAAGCGTGGAATTGGAAATAAGACGATGGATTTGATTGTGGAAACTGCGACGAGCAAGAAATACTTTCACATGTGACAGTATTAAAAAGACAGTTCTCTATTTCAGTGGCAAGATGCTAACGACAGTGGAGAACTTTGTGAGCATAAGGTTGAATCCTCGCGTAAGCGTGCAAATAGTGGTGAGGTGGAAATCTTCAAACTATTTGATTCATTGAACAAGATGGTTATCGTGCGATGCTAGAAGAAGCCAAGGAACAAGATCGCATTGAAAACCTAAAAGAGATTAATCGATTGACGTCAAAAGAAATTCTCTGAGACGTATCCAGAGAGATACTTGATGAATACTTACGGTTAGTATCCCTCTATGGTGACCGTGAGAGACACTGTGAGTGTCGACTTTGGTACAGTTAGTGACCGTTCGCTGGCAAAGGGAGTTGGAGTTCGATGCACTGTATTTATCTCGGATAAGAACGAAGCGAATCTTCCCAAAATGAGCGTGCAGTCGAATGGCCATCGTGGAATTGGAAGAAGAAAGACGTCTAGCCTATAGTTTGCCTTACATACAGAGCTGAAATATAAACTCTATCTAACTGAAGCCGGTGGATTCTTCATGATTTTTACAGCGTGTACGATCAACTCTTTCACGCTTTATCGAAGAAAATCGATGCGGGATACATTGAGCATCTAGGTTTCGAAAGATATGCATGCGGGTGGCCAATGCACCAAAGAAGTGCGTTTATCAGAGATTCGTTTGATAATGGTCCTTCATCCTTTACACAAGCATAGGGTCTCAAAGGCAAAATCTTCGGGATTAAAGAAGGGTGATAAAGGTCATTCACGCAAAGTTTGGTGAAGGAAAACTTAGCTCATCAGTATCAAAATGAGATTGCCGGAAATCGCATCCATATCCATTTGGGTGAAGAAAGGTTGCGGCAGGACATCCAAGCATCAAAGAAGACAGATTTAAGAGTTAACATGGGTGAAGATATTGGGGAGCTTTATGCGACGGATGGTCGCACAGTTAAACAGCGGCCGATGCCACTATTATGATGGTGTAAGGCGAACGGATGACTGACTATGAGTGGGATGCCTTATTTGATCGTCTGAAAATTAGATTAGAAGAAACAGGTGTTGTATTAGAAGATCTCGCCAACGATGAAAGTTTCTGGTGACTCATACTCGCAGGTCAAAAAGAGAGCTCACGAATCTCCTTGGCTTTTATCACTTGCACAAAAGAAGCCAGAAGAAGTTGAAAGAAAGTGGGCGGAAGGAAAACCAATTTGGATTTCCGAGTTAGAAATGGTTTAACTTACTTGATGGCGACATATGATAGTTGGAAAAGCAAAGCAAAGTCGTTACCCGTGGAGATGGTCATGTAGTACAACATGTACCCATTTATCCACGGCAATCCAAGGGATCCCACAGACAATCCATAGAAAAGGGACATCCTGTGATTCGTGGAGAAGCGGTAATTTCAGGCGAAGACTTTAACAACCAGTTTGTGATGGAGTCTGGTGAAGATTGCGCAAACTCCATGAAATCTTGCGTCAGGTCTACATTAACCCTAAAAGATATCGAGAGAAGTGAAGAAACGTCAGATTCATTGGATTCATTTACGGCTGCATACAGAAGAAGAAATTAATTCTTGGGGTAAGCGTATGGACTACATGGAGAAAGTCAGGGTCTCAGGATTAGAACGTGGAGTGTATGTGAACATCCAACACTCTGTAAATAATCAACACGAAATTGATAAGACACAAAGTTAGCTGTTGGCTTAACGCAATCAATCCATATCCAGTGGATGGTTTAGTTGTTGTTTATGATGATACAGAATATGCGGCAGGTGGTTCTGTCACAGGACATCAGACGACTAGAGCAGGTTTTGCGTTTTAAGTGGCAAGATGAATCTCTGGCCCACTTTCTACAAGCCTCGAAATATATCGAGTGGTCACCTGTGCAGCATCTCACCATTACACCAGTAGCAGTATGTGAACCAGTAGAGAATTGAAGGTACGACGCGGTAGAAACGTGCCTCCCTCTAGCAATGTCAGTGAGTGTAAACGATGATTTAGGCATTGGTGATGCAGGAAGTGAATCCTTGAGTCATTCAAAGCAAATAAGATCATCCCAAAAGGTCATCAGTGTAAAACATGCGATTGGAGTTTCCATATTCCAGAAGCCTGTCCTAAGTGTCATAGTAAGACACCATTGATGGATGTGGAGTGAGCGTGGGCACGGAGAGCAGCTTAAATGTACAAAATCCAAGTTGTCCTGCCAGATCTGAAGAAATTCAATCGCTTTGTGTCAAAGGCAGGCAGAGATGGATATCGATGGTATCTCAAGGAGCAGACACTAGCAAGGATTCATCAATGGCGATGGATTACAAAATATGAAGCGATATCTTTCCGCTTATCCAAACAATCACGAGAGAAATACATGACTTAGAAGAAGGCTTTTTGGTAGAAATCTGCAGCGAATATCATGGAATCAATCAATCGAGCAAGAGAGAGTTGACGGAAACAAAAACTCTCGTTCCATGCACGAGATATATTCCTTTGATTGGTAAAGATGTCGCTTGAAAACGTGATTACTCTCTGTCTATCCATTTAGAGAACTAAGTTAGTATCGCAGAACACAGAGACAACAGGAGAGTATTTAGTTCCATCGATGGAATCGGACCTGAAAAATCTAATGCCTTTGGTCGCGGGCCGGGTGCTTAAGGATCCAGAAAATATTTCAACTCGGCAAGAACCTAATGGATGAAATTACTGGCTGCAACGTACTGAAAATACAGTTGCCCGAGTGGTGAAATCTTTAGTGAAGGTTTGACCTTCGCTGTGACGGGTGATGTACATCATTACGCAAAATCGGCAAATGAATTGAAGGCACACATTGAATCGCAGGGTGGTAAAAGTAACAGGTTCTGTATCTAAATCAACCAATTATTTAATCAATAATGATGTGACTACGTCATCATCGATACAAAAAGCACAGCCAACATTTCCAATTCTTTCGGAAGAGGAGTTTAGTGCACGATTTGTAAAAGAACTTCATAGAAAAGAAAAGCGTGTAACAATGTGGTTCATCTTTGCGTTATTATCAGCAGCTGTATTTTGCGGCATTTACCCCAATCCTAGCAAAGGTTGGAATTTGAAAATGTAAATTCTAACCTTGCAGACAGCGATAATACGGCAACAATGGTTGTCGTTCTCGTGGCATGGGGCATGGTATTTCTAACAAACAGTAGTTCAGGTGGTGCAGCAGCTAAAAGAGTTGGATATTTTCTTGATTTTGTCAGGCTTAGCTTACAGGAATATCATGGTTATGTTACTATCGTGCGGTACAGTTAGGATACAGGCTTCCAAAGGTTGTGCTGATTGATAAATTGAGTGTTGTAATCACTTTTGGTATTCGCATTTATCTTTTACACGAAACAGTCTCACCTCTCAAGTCACTAGTGGCTGCAGTCTTTTATCAAGCATATCGAGACATTATTCATGGTCCCATGGCGACTTTTACGTCAAGAAATAAGACATACGAATCTTTGGAAGATTGTATTTATGTCTGATGGTCAAAAAAGGTGATAACATTGATAAAATCCTTTATTTAAGGCTAAATATATCAGCGAAGTAAGGTATAAATCATGGTAGAAAACAAAAACAGAATACTTCCAAAAGTTAGCAAACCAACTGATGTTTAATCTATCAAAGCGAGAGGCAGACGAACTTTGTAAGTGACGCCTGGAACCGCTTGAACAACAGTTTGCGCTTTTATGGAAGAAATTAATACGGACGGTGTAGAAGAAATGATTTATCCGTTTGAAGGGCTCAGTCAACATACATCCGTCACGATGAAGCCAGATCATGTGATCTCTCAAGATGATACGACGAGAAATGTAACGAAGAAAGAAATTGGAAGGGACATTTTGTTCTACCAGGTGGTGGACAGTAATGATTAAAAGATATGGTAAATCATCCAGCAGATGAGTGCCGCTCGCTCAGAAAGAAGCTTACGCAAAGGCTGCCAGGACTTACGAGGAGAAACTAAACGCAGTTATCACATTTGTTGATCCAAAGGAACAACTAAGTCAACTACCAGAAGGTGGTTTACTGCATGGTGTTCCAACTCGCAATCAAAGATAACGTAAATACAAAGGGAATTGCATTACAACTTCAGGTTCACGTATTCTCTCTAACTATTTCAATCTGTGATGCGACCATCAATCACGAGTACATGAAGCTGGTGCAGTATGTATTGCGAAGGCATCCATGGACATCCTCGCAATGGTGGCCTAAACTTACACGCTGTACAGGTGCAGCCACATAACCCATGGACAGCACGCCGGGCGACAGGTGGATCTTCTGGTGGTTCCGCACCTTGGCCTTGTGGCAGCTGGTGTTGTGCCAGTGGCAATCAGTTTCTCAGGATACAGGTGACCTGTTAGAAAAGCAGCTCTTATTGGTGTTGTTGAGAATTGTAAAACCAACATATGGAAGAATCAGCCGTTACGGTAGTAGTTCCCTTACGCATCTTCGATGGTAGTTTAGACCAAGTGAGGCTACTTTTACAAGATCTGTTGACGACGCATGCATTACATTAAGAAGTACTAGCAGGACGTGATGATTTAGGATGTTACATCTTCAAATCGTCCAGTGAGACAATACTGATACAGAAGCTCAATGACAGTATTCGCGGTAAGAAGATTGCGATACTTGAAAACAGTTGTCCGTAAAGCGACATCCAATCCAGAAACAGTTAAGCCATTTAGTGAGACTTGTAGCAATAAGCTTAAGCGGCAGCAGGTGCTGTGGTAGATATGTATCACTTTGATGGCAAAGCCCAGCGCGTGCAACTCTTACCAACGTACCATGCAATCGCTAACTGTGAAGCAGCTTCCAATCACTCTAACCCAGATGGTACTCACGTGTGTTGCGTGAAGATGGTTGCGGATATGCAAGAAATCATGACAAACTCACGTACAAAGGGCTTTGGACCTTGATCTCGTGAGAAGATCTGTTAGTTGGATCCTATGGCTTATTTGAAAGCAGAGCCAAGAGCGTATCTCTTCCGTAGGCTCAAAAGGTTAGGACGTTTAATTGTTACAATGCGATGAAGGAATGCTTTTAAAGAATACGAGTGTATTCTCGCTCCAGCAAGTGGTACGATCGCACTGTTCAATCGAGTGAAATCAATAGCGGTGGATAAGTTATCCAACTGACTACTTAGTAGCATGACTTCCATATGGCAATGGCAAACTACTCTGGTGATCCATCAATGAAGCAGTCCCAATGGAGTTTGAAGAAGGTTGTCCAATTGGGTGTAAACCCACATGCCTAGCATGGCATGAGGCATTTAATGTTTACAATTGCAAGAAGCAATTGAAGATATCCTGGGCAGGTTTGAGCGATTTAAAGACGGAGGTGAAATAATGGAATACGAAGCAACCATAGGTATTGAAATTCACTGTCAGTTAAAGACAACACACGCAAAGATGTTCTTTCTGCGCGCATAGCTCTGCAATGGTATCAGCAAATACTTGTGTTAATGACGAGTTGACTTAGGGACATCCGGGAACACTTCCATCAGTGAATGTAGCAAAGCAAGTTAAAGCCATTCAAAGCATGTGCTGCACTACACTCTGAAATTGATCCCACTTGTAAAGTTTGATCGTAAAAGCCTTCATTACTATTCCGATTTACCAAAGGGATTCCAGATTACTCAACAATTCCATCCAATCGGAAGAAATGGATATATTGAAATTAATACAAAGCGCTGGAAAGAGATACGTATCGAACGTATTCACACGGAAGAAGATACTGGCCAAGCTTAGTTCCACTTAACAAAGTTCTCATTATTAGACTTTTAACCGTGCGGAACGCCACTGATTGAGTGTATCTTGTCCAGATATGAAGAACAGGAGAAGAAAGCGAGAAGCTTTACGATGAAGCACTCCCTGTCAGACACTGTTCTATATAGGTGTATCCGATTCGTACCCAGATGGAAGGAAAAGGATCCATGCGTTGTGACGTTAACGTCTCCATCGCACCAAAGGGTTCTGATAAGTTGGGTGTTAAGAATGAAATCAAGCAACTTGAACTCCAATCTCCCACGTCGGTAAAGCCTGTGAGAGTATGAAATTCAACGTCAAAAGGAACTATTAGAAGCGGGTGAAGTGATTCATCCAAAAGAAACACGTCGTTACGACGAAAAGACAAATACTACTGTCATGATGCGTCGTAAGGAAGGTTCCTGTGGATTATGAGTTCTTCCCTGAGCCAAATATTTTACCACAATACAACTAGATCCATCTTGGATTCAAGATATTCAAGAACATATGCCAGAGCTTCCAGAAGCGAGAAAGAACGTTATGCAAACAGTATGCATTAACTGAACATGACGATTCGTATTTTAATCGCTTGATATGGAAATGTCTAAGTTCTGTTTGAAGAAGTTATAAGTACACAACAAACGCGAAGGCTGCGTGCAACTGGCTATTAGGCGAAGTAAGCGCATGGCTCAGCAAACATGAAACAACCATTGAGAAATCTGAATTAAAACCAGAGATGCTTGCTAAGATGATTGCGTTAGTGGATGAAGCTGTAAAGTATCTTCTCACTAAAGCAAAACAATTATGCGATGATTTGATGCTAGGAAAAGATCCAGAAGTAGCTGCTAAGAAAAGGAGCTTGAAACAAGTCTCCGATAGTCTCAGCGTTAACTGCGATGGTAAATGAAGTATACTTTGACGCAAACGCACAAGCAATCGAAGATTACAAGGAGAATGGTGAGGGTCGTGCAGTAGGTTTCTTAGTTGGACAAGTCATGAAAATCTAAGGACAGGGCAAACCCGGGAATGGTATCTCAAATCTTAGAAGAAGAGTTACGTTCATGATTAAGACTGGCGTATTTCTCAGAAAAGAATACAATAAGTATGGAAGTAATATGACACAGAAAAACAAAAACCCGGATTAAAACTTGTGCATATTGTATTTACAGTATACTTGATATTGATTCTTGCGCCAGCGATTTACTGGTTGGATGCTCGCTCGACATATATGGGATTCCTATTCACCAGTATTGGGTAGCCGTTATGAAAATGATTTAAACAGTAATCACCAAAGATCAACTCAAACAAGTTGATGAAGCAGTTGAGTAAACTTGATGGTGTAACAGGGGCACAGTGTACATCAGCAACTGGTACATTGCGTGTATACGTTGATGTAGCAGAAGATTCAACAGCAGAAGTGGTTCAAGATGTGACAGGACGTGCTTAGGAAACGGTAGTCGCAATCTTAGATCCAAATGTATACTTCTCACAGGGGCAATGATAGCGAAGATGTATGACTTAGAGATTCATACTTCTAATATGAAAGATGGACGTGATAAAGATAACTTTATTTATGGTATCTTTACAAAGACATCGCAATGAGCACCACAATACCAGTTGGTAGTAGTCCTAAAGAATGCGGAAGTTGCCCAGAGCTTAAGAGATGCGGTAACAGCTAGAAAAGCAACAGAAGCTGCTGCAGCTGCTGAAGCACAGGCTCAGAAAAAGAACAATAGTCTGAGAGAATACTGGAAATACAGAATCAACACAACAAAACACAACAGACGCAACGATAAGGGGATACAACATCATCCCTTTTTAGAATGTAAAAGATGATGGAAAAACAGAGATATATCCAAACAGCGACAAGGTTATTCAGAGACTGGTGCAGGCGTTACACTCGTATTAACGGTATCGTCATTTTTCGTGCCGGGGTCTTCTAAATGGAGAAGAAGCAGAAATTGGTATCGAAAATGAAGAAGAATTATGGTTACGGTCGTATTATTAAAAATCCTAAAACCATCAATTCCTATAGGGGTTGAAACCAATTTGTTCTGTATATAAACAATGCGGAGGTTGCCAACTTCAGCATATGGACAGTAATAGAACAAAAACACATTCAAAGAAAACAAAGTAAAAAGACTGTTTCCATAAGATTGCAGGCATGGATGTGGAAGTACAAACCAATTATAAAGGTAGAACCACATTGGAACTATCGTAATAAGGTACAGATACCAGTACAATGCACTAACAACAAGGTAGAAATGGGTTTCTATGCACCTCATTCCAACCGTATTGTGCAATATGATGTGTGTCATGTACAAACAGACTTATCCAATGAACTTACAAATTACTTTGTAAACAATTTGACATGCTTGCATGTTCAAAAGAAATGCGCCATGTATTAATCAAGCATGCACACTAACACAGGTGAAGTGATGGTAGCACTTGTGGTAAGAAACTATCCATTCCACAACAGCGATACATTAATCAAAGATGTCTAGCAAACTACCCACAAATTAAGAGCCTTGTCGCTATCGTAAATAAACGAGAGGATAATGTCATCCTCGATGGCAAGAGAAATCCTACTGGCTGGAAGACATTACATCGAAGAAGAACTACTTGGTTGTACGTTTAGAATCAGTGCAAGATCGTTCTATCAGATTAATCCATACGCAACAAGAGAACTCTATTCTAAAGCGATTGAATTAGCTGGCTTAACGGGTAATGAAACTCTCATCGATCTGTATTGTGGTACCGGTACGATGGGTATCATCGCCGCAAAACAAAGCCAAGCAAGTATATGGCATTGAGATTGTCGCAGACGCAATCCGCGATGCGAATACCAACGCGGAAATAACAATGTTTCTAACATCAAGTTTATTAACGCAGATGCTTCCGGAAGGAGCTAAACAAATCATTGATGCAAAGATACAAGCAGACGCAATGATTATCGATCCACCACGTAAAGGATGTTCAAAAGATACGATAGACGCTATCGTAACCATCGCACCAAAGCGACTAGTCTATGTATCCTGTGATCCAGCAACACTTGCAAGAGATGTAAAGATACAAGTGACAATGGTTACAAACTAGAGCTCTTACAACCAGTGGACCTATTTCCGCAGACTGTGCATGTGGAAAATATAGCGAAGTTATATAAGTAAATAGAAAGAAAATTAATGCATAAAATTATTATGGCAATAGCATATAAAAACCGGTATATCCATATTCTATTTTGTTTTATAGTATTAGAACTTAAACAGTATCATCAATATATGAATATAATTTGCATTAATATAGAAATTTAATGGTAAAAAGCAAGTGTGGTTTTTGCATACTGAAAAATAGTAAATGATAAACTGGTAAGGGGAAAATGTATGGAAAGTATTGCTGTTAAAATTATAGATCAATCAGTGATAGTAAAGAGATTGAAATAAAAGCCATTAAATATAATATTAGGTAAAAATAGTGCTGGAAAAAGTTCTTTTGTTAGATTGTTTCCATTAATGAAGCAAACTATTGAGGAGAAAAACTTCTGAGCCTCTATTGTGGTATGGTGACTATGTTGATTTTGGAGATTTTAAAAATACTGTATCACGTCAAAATAGTGATGCTCCAATAGAAATATCATTTTCTATAAAAGTGAAAAAGGTTTTTATAAACATATGCGGTCTCAAGAAAAGTGACGAATGTATATCGAGTTGAATTATCTATAAATGAAAAGTGCATCGAAAAAGTAAAAAATAAGTTTTTAATGATCAGAGCATTATTTTGAAAATTGATAAGAATAACAAGGCTACTATAATTATTAATGGGGAAGATAGCTTATGTGTTAGTCAAGATATAACAACAAGTAGAGATATTGGGGATCTTATTCCTAATCTAGTTACAAAAGATTTAGGGGTTAATGAATTCTCATTTTTCTAGTTCAAAATCTCGTCTTGGATATAATGTCGAGGTTCTACAGAAAAATTTATGATATAAAATCTAAAAACATTACTAAGGATTTTTGGGATTTTCGAATTAACTACTACCTCCTGGAAATAAATAATCCATTTTTATCCAGAGAAGAATTGCTAAAGGACTACAGTCTATAAATCCAAAATTTGGAAAAATATAGGATAGACTGGGAATGTTTTCGAGTCCATAAACAATGATTTGTTAGTAATAAAAATTTCAACAATTATTGCTAGAATAAACTCTGCAATAGAATATGATTTAAAATGAAATTAGTTACTTGAAACCTATACGTGCTATGGTTAATAGATATTATAGAGTTCAAGGAATTAGTATTGATGAGTTAGATTCAGATGGAAGTAATCTGCCAATGATATTGAAAAAATATGAAATCAGATCAACTGAAAAAGTTTTGAGAAATGGACTAATGAAAAATTTGGAGTTGCCTTTTCTGTTATGCAATATGAAGGGCATGTTTCATTAGTTGTAAAAAGTGGAGTGAATCATGATATTATCACTAATGTTGCTGATACTGGATATGGATATTCACAAATATTACCGATTATTATGCTTTTTATGGAAAGTTCATAATAGAGAAGTGGCTGGTTTTAGGAAAGAAAAACAATTATTATTGAGCAGCCTGAATTACATTTGCATCCTGCATATCAGGCAAAGATGATGGACTTATTTGTACAAATAATTAGTGAGTCTGAAAAAGAAGGTATTAAAAATTAATATAATCTTGGAAACTCATAGTGAAACTACTATTAATAGAATTGGAACATTAGTTAGTGAAAAGAGAATCAATAATCAAAAAGTTAATATTTTAATTTTTGATAAAGAAAAAGATGAAACTGTCATCACTGCGCGTTCATTTAATGAAGACGGACTAATCTCAAATTGGCCAATTGGTTTTGTTTTTGCAACTGGAGGAGATTAATATGTGGATTGAAATTCAAGATAATATTCAAAATGAATTAAATATGGTCCATGATTGTTTGTCCTCTGCAAATCGATTATCATCAATAATATATTGAAATCGATGCTTGAAGGAAAGCATAGTATATATATCAAGGAAACTAATAAATAAACTTCTAACCATGGAAATTATTGACCAAACAAACAAAAATTATTTAAAGTGGATTAAAAGAAAAATATGTTGAATTGTATAGTTTACGAGATAGAATTACACCCAAAAATTATAATTTCAGATAAAGTTAGCGAAATTAAAGTGGATTATTTCAATAGCTCTGATGGTGAACGTACAACATATACAGTGCCTTTTAGATTGGTGTGTGTGAATGCTACTAAAATTCTTGACGGAAAAATGAGAGTGATTATCATTTATTTTTTTGTCAATTTCTACTATATTAATAGTTTAGAAAAATTGATAGAATTATAAATATTAACTTGGATAATGATTCTTGCCATGGTGCGAACGTGGCGTCAAAACTCAAATCAACTGTGAAGGAAAATATTGTGTTATGCATGTTAGACAGTGATAAAGATATGGAAAACTCATGCTGTGGTGATACTTACAAAAGCAGCTAACAATCAATATAAAAATTGAAATACAATAGTATTGTTCATCTATGTTCTTTGATTTCTAGAGAAAAAGAAAAATTTATTTCCAGCCCTGATTTCTATATGCTAATATGCTCAGATAAAAGAGGCTGTGAAGGTATTAAGAGTTCTAAATGAATTTAAAGAAAAAGGAAATTATTCGTTATTTTTGACATAAAAGATGGAATTAAATCTAAGAAAAAAACAAAGATAAAAATGGAATAATTATTATAAAGAGGTAGTTCTTGAATTAGAAAATAGAAAATATATTATCTATATCTGACGTTGAGGATGATTATGTATGTATTAGTGGAATTGGCGAGAAAATATGTGATAAGTTATGCACAAATCTTTATTCGATGAAATTGATAAAGTTAACCGAGAACTAACGAATTGCGGTATCTCTAGAGAACAAGGCTAGAATAATGGAAATTCGTGAAGAGATAACTAAGAATCTTCCTAAATATATATATGAAGAATGGAAGCAAATTTATACTTATTTATTTTCTTGGGGATGTTGCATAAATAAACAATACCAACCATATTATACTATGTAAATAGTATAACATGAAATAATCGCTGCTTGTAAATGATAATGATGATTGTACATATCGTGCTTAAGGATGATGAAATGTGTGATCTGGTTAAAGGAAATTAATATGGGATAAAAACGACTTTTAATACAATCAATTATTATAAAACCTTATTTTGCGGAAGTGTGCTAATGCTTAAGTAACAGAGGTCGCCAAATGAAAAATAATAAATATCATTCTCATTCAGGGAAAAACACCTTGGAATGAGGAAGAAGAAGTTAGTGATATAGCTTCTTTTGTTCGTGATGAATATAGAAGGCATTATTTCTATCATCACCGTCCTTTAAAGTGAAACAAGAGATAGTGAGCTGCTAAACAAGTTCATTCCTCAATCGTGCCCTGTATTACCATGGTAAGAAGTATAAGAGAAATGGTCATACCACATATGGTTTACAGAAATATAAATGCAGTGATTGAAAAGAGAAATTTTTACGATTACAACAGACACTATATTTCAAGACCATAAGCTTTCAATATCCGAATGGATCGAATACTTATTAAACCTATTTGGATATAGTTCGATCAATCTGAATTCCAAGATAAATAAGAACTCAGAAACCACTTCTAAATATTGGCTTGCAAAAATCTTCATGTTATTGAGTGATTATCAAAAAGTGACATCATCACAAAAGACAAGAAGAAATTAAGAGGCCTTTCAAAGAATAAATATTGTATTGGGATTGGTTGTGATGAACAATACCTGTATTGTAAATTAGAAGGAAAAGCTAAGACATCAGATACGAAAACGTTACAGACATTTAAGGAACACATCAAACCATATTCACATTTGATTCATGATGACGAAAAAATCACATCATTCACTTTTTGCAGGCATTACATCTTAAAAGTGAATCATATAAATCGACATATCTATCTGAACTTAATGATAGAGATCCCTTAGATAAAAATCAATCACTATTGTGATTTATGAAAGAAGTTTCTAAATTCCCATTCAGGATTCAATAGAGAAGAATTACAAGGATACCGGATCTTTTCTCTTTTTATGATGAATCCATCAAATAACAAGTTAGAGAAGGTTGAGATTCTATTAAAAGCTTGCACTAAAATTACCACAAAACAATGTCTTTTTAGTGGCTGCTATATGAAGAATCCTCATTAAAATGGGGATTTAGTAGCACACTTCTGCAAAAATAAGGTTTTTAAATAATTAAATTACTACACATAGAAGCATTTCTTTTACTATTTTTCATCCTTTAATGAATGTTACAACTAAGTTCTTGATATAGGGTTATTTTAAACGCAAATACATGTGTGCTTTATATGGCATATGATAAGAAAAATACCGTTTACTAGAAATTGGATGGTGATATATTGAAAGTTAATATTAAAAAGTAAATTCATATGATGATGAACATGCTGAGATAAGTGTTGTTAAAGTGACTGACACGATTCAAAGTGCAATCGATACACTTGAGAATAACTGTCGTGTGATTGCTGCACGTTTAAATAATCAGACTGTCATGTGTCAGATTGATAAAATATACTATATCGAGTCTGTTGATAAGAGAACTTACATCTATACGAAGGATAATACTCTTGAAGTTTCATATCGACTATATGAACTTGAAAGTGAATTAACTCTGTAATTTCTTCAGAGACCGCAAAGGCAATGATTATCAATATTCGAAAGATTAAATCTGTTAAGTCTGAGATTAATGGCAGGATGACAGCAGAGCTATTAAATGGGAGCAGGTAATCATCGCAAGAAGTTATGTAAAAAGAACTAAAAAGAAAGGCTGGGATTATAACATGAATAAAGCAAAAATTATCTTTTAATCAGACGATTATGATTTCTACAGCCATTCTATTTGGACTTGGGATACAAATGGTTATCCAACATTTTTATTTCAGGCTCAGAGACACTAGTGTTAGGTTGGTATATTCCTATTTCTATTTGTTTAACTGGCTTTCTATGTTCATTACCTACTTATTTCCTTTTTGGATGTAGATTCATTAGAGAAAAAAGGCTATGTGGATGAGAATTGGAATTCACTTTATATTAGTTGGTGGAATTGTAGTTTTATGCGGTTATCTTTTTGACTGGTATGGTGATTTATTTGATGTACGTAAGATTGTTATCATGTACAGTATTATCTATGTATTTGTATGGATCATTACTGCATGGATTGCTAAATCAGATGAGATAAAAATCAATGCGGCAATCAAAGATATGCAAGATTCAGAATAAGAAACAAATAACGAAAAATAGATGTTTTCAAAGAAAATGTGCAACTCAGTAGCCTGTATATGCAGGTTGGTAGAGTAGCACTTTTTATTGCTTCATGGTGATACTATGCAATCAGAAAGAAAAAGATTCAGGAGGAGTTATTACTATGAATGCAATTACAGTGAAGAACTTAACAAAGAAATATGATAAGACAACTGCAGTAGACAATATCTCATTTGAGGTAAAAGAGGGAGAGTTCTTCGCCTTCTTGGTGAGAATGGTGCAGGTAAATCTACCACGATTAATATGCTATGTACAATCTTCGATAAGACAGCAGGAGATGTACAGATATTTGATTATACATTAGGAAAAGATGATGACAAGATTCGTGAGAACATTGGAATAGTTTTCCAGAATTCAGTTCTAGATGGAAAGCTAACAGTCAAAGAAAAATCTACTAACAAGAGCTTCCTATTATGGAATTAATAAACAAGAAATTATGGAACGTTTACATCCATTGATGCGTCGTTTGAATTAGAGAGTATTTGGAATCGTAAGCACGAGAAACTATCTGGAGGACAACGAAGAAGAGTCGATATTATTAGAGCATTATTACATAACCCAAAAGATTCTCTTCTGGATGAGCCAACTACTGGACTTGATCCAGTATCTAGAAAAAGTAGGTGAGTATATGACTATCTTCGTAAAGAGAAGCACATGACAATATTCCTTGACACACTACATGGAAGAAGTCAGAGATGCGGATAGAGGGTGATACTAGATAAAGGACATATTGTCGCAAATGATACTCCTGCAGGTTTGAAAAATAAGAATACAAACACAAAAATTGATTTGGTACACACTACAAGATAGTGAAAATGAGAAATTGATCAAAGACTTTACATATACGTATGAAGTTGATCACTATATCGTGAAGCTAGAATTAGAAAAAGGATTTAATCTAACAGAATTCTTATATCAAAATCGTTATCAAATTACGGATTATGAAATTGTAAAAGGAAGTATGGATGATGTATTCCTGAATTTAACAGGTAGAAAGCTTGGTGCATAACATGAGAGGTTTTTAGGACTAACAAAAAGAAATTTATTACTTTTCTTTAAGGATAAACAATCTATTATTTTTCATTACTAACGTCAATGATTGTACTGACACTATATCTATTATTCTTAAAAGACACATTTGTAAATGCGATGGATAGTGTAATGGTTCAATTTCCTGGTCTATCGTCACTCATTGATAAAAGTGATAAAGATATGTTTGCAAATCTAATCCTCTTAACAGGTATTCTAGGTTCCGCAATGATTACAGTTCCGTATAACTGTTTAATTACGCTAGTGAAGGATAGGGAAAAATAAAGTGGATTATGATATACTTGCAACACTACTTAAAAAGAGGACAGATTATCTTTTCGTACTTTTGTATCTGCGGCAGTATCTTCAGTGATTCTTACAAGTATGATTCTTGCGATTGGACTTGGAGTCATTGCCGTGCAAGGAGATATCTATCTAGGAACAAGTGAGATTGTAAAAGCATTTGGTGTAGTGGCAATTGGATCTGTCTCTGCAACTTCAATCTTTATGATTGTAGTATTATTTTTGAAATCTGTAAGTGCTAGTGGCGCCTTCTCTGGTATGTTATCTGCAGCCTCGGGATTTATCATTGGTGCATATATTCCGATTTCACAGTTTTCAGAAAATGTACAAACAGTATGCAATATCTTTCCTGCAAGTCAGATTACAATTGTACTAAGGGAATGTCCTAATCAATGGATTATTAGAACATATGAATACATCGCTAGCAGGAGTAGATCATGGCATGTTTGCGACAATCATAAAAGAGCTATTCTCATTTAAAGCTAGAATATTTGATGGATATTTAGATGTGACACAAATGCTAGGGTACATTACAGTATCAATTCTTGTATGTATTGTTGTACAAATTATTGTTTATTCAAAAACATATAAGAAAGCATAGTCATATAGACGAGATATCGAGTGAATATATTTAATATTAAATTATTTGAGATTTGTAATATTTTTATAAAAAGTCCAATCTATATTTAGTATAATTAAACTACTGATTAAAAGTTTCTAAAATATATGATAGAAATGGGAGTGGAATAATATATGAATGAGATAATAAAAAGGAAGAAAATGAGATTCAGAAAGCTTCAGAAAATGAAGGGTTACTTTGTAGATGCAAATAATCAAATAGAAGATGTTAGGCTATCTATTGTGCAAAGAGAATAGTATAAGTATTCCAATTGCGGAATTGAGTTCTTTTAGGAACTGCAATATGTTCTATGATTCCATCTTTTGCGAAAGGTCACACATAAAATATCTTTTTGCAACAGATGGACTTATATAGAATTGTCAATGCTGAAACAGGAGATGTTCTAAAGAATGCTAAAGATGGAAACTTATGGGGTGCTATGAAATCGCTGAAAGGGACATCTAAATTAGCCAAACTATCTAAAGCTGAATCAATCTCTGGGACAGTGGAGACATTTCGCACACCACTAGATCCATCTACGATGATGATGGCTGCTGCATTATATTCTATTCAGAAAGAGTTATCTAATATTGAAGAAATGCAGAGACAAATTATCTCATTCTTGCAATTTGAAAAAGAATCAGAAATAGAGGCAGATATAGAAACTTTAATAGATATAGCAAAAATATACATTGAACTGGGATAATGAACATTTTTATTACAAGTAATCATAAGCAAATGCTAGACATTCAAAAGGACGATACAGGGAAGAATATGATTGCATATCAAAACAGGTCGATGCGATTATCGAAAAGAAGAGACTATTTTTGAATCAAGGCGAAATTAATAGAATATTTGCTGACTTGGAAAAAGTTTAAATATTATCGTTTGTCTCTATATAGTTACTCTTTGTCATCATTTATGGAGATTATGCTTAGTGGAAACTTTAAAGAAGCATATATTAATGGAATTAAAACTGAAATATTAAATCGACAGTTTCAATACAGAAAATTATTTGATAAAGGTTCGTTATATTTAGAGAAATTAGGTGGTACTGTTCTTGAGTCCTATCTTTTAAAAGGTGTAGGTGTAGCAGGAGAAACTTTGGGAAAAGGTTATAGGAAACATACCATATATTAAAGATGGTAATGTTGATGAATTTCTCCAAGATAATGGTGAAAAGATTATAAAAATGCCTCTAATATAAAAAAACTAAAAGCAGTTTATGATTTTTCATTATTAAATAATCCAGAACAGGAATAATAATTAATAAGTTGAATGATATGAACCGTATTTATAACCATACTGCAGAAATATGTGTGGATCAAAATAATATATATTTAGTTCAAGACCAAAAAGAAAAAAATATTTGATGCTTTGTTACTGATAGACAAGCTGTACTTTTATTCTATTTAGCTAAAGTTTTTCGAGAGATAGTGTAAAGATATTTTTGATTATCAATTATAAAATAGCAGCTTATTATATAGATTGTAAAATTAGTTTATCCCTTTAAAATACATAATAATTTAAGGGATAAATTTTTGAGTAAGGGAAATGAAAGATTAATTACTCTTTAATAAATCTACGAATATGGAGGATGGTATGCCTTTGAGATAGTTAGAAATGATATTACAAAGATGAAGGTTGACGCAATTGTGAATGCCGCAAATAAATCTCTTTTTGGGTGGCGGTGGTGTTGATGGTTATATTCACCGTGCAGCAGGACTCTGAATTACTTGCGGAGTGTAAGTTACTGAATGGTTGTGAAACAGGAAGTGCGAAAGTTACCAAAGGGTATCATTTACCATGCATGTATGTAATTCATGCTGTTGGACCACGATGGATTGATGGTAATCATCGTGAAAAAGGAACTAATAGAGTCATGTTATACAACTTCATTACGTTTAGCAAGGAGTATGCGTTGTAAGTCCATTGCATTCCGTTAACTCTTCAGGAATTTACGGGTATCCGAAAGATCAAGCACTAAGGATTGCTGTTGAACAGATTAGAAAGTTTCTATTGAGATAATGAGATGATGGTATATCTTGTTATATTTGACCGTAAAGCATATGAAATTAGTGATAAATTATACTCTGATATTGCAACGTATATTGATGATCGGTATGTAGATGAACATTCTGATTCTACATCTTTACAAAGAGTTAGATTTAGAGAGTTTGAGAATGCATGTTTGAAAGAGGAGTCAGTACCACTCAGTTCTGCCAATCAGAAATCTATAACAGATTGGCTAGAGGATATTGATGAAAGTTTCTCGAAATGTTATTAAGAAAAATTGATGAGAGTGGTATGAGTGATGCGGAGTGTTATAAGAAAGCTAATATTGATGAGGAAGCTCTTTTTCCAAAGATTCGTTCGGATAAATTATATAAACCATCCAAACCTACAGTTCTAGCATTTGCTTTAGCATTAGAATTATCGTTAGAGGAAATGCAAGATATGCTTGCAAAAAGCTGGATTCGCATTGTCACATTCTAGTAAGTTTGATTTGATTATCAGAATACTTTGTAAAACAGGGAAATTACAATGTATATGAAATCAATGAAGTGTTATTCAGCGTTTGATCAAAGTTTGATTGGTGGATAAAAATGTCGCATAGCAAGCGACCATTAGAAATAAATATATAGATACACTTAAACCATACAAAAGGGGAAGCCCTTAGGAGGTAAGTGTGAAAAGAATTTAACAGAACTTGTATTTATTTTAGACCGTAGTGGCTCGATGCATGGACTTGAAAAGGATACGATTGGTAGCTTTTAACTCTATGATTGATAAACAGAAAGAAGTAGATGGTGAGGCACTCATTACAACCATTTTTATTCAATCATACAAATAAAGTTATACATGACCGTATAGACTTAAAAGATATGAGTCCAATGACTGGCAAAGATTATGTAACAGGGGATCTACAGCCTTATTGGATACGATTGGTCATGCATATATGTCATATAGCGAATATTCACAAGTATTTACGTAGGAAGATCTTCCAAAACATACGATGTTTATCATCATACAGATGGTATGGAGAATTCAAGTCGTAAATATGATTATGGTATGATTAGACAACTGATTGAAGTTCAAAAAGATAAGTGTGGCTGGGAGTTTGTGTTCTTAGGTGCGAATATTGATGCCGTAGATGTCGCAAGTCATATGGGTATCGGTGAAAGTAGAGCAGTTAATTTCAATTGTGATAGTGAGGGTACTGAGTTAAATTATGAGGTTCTGAGTGATGCAATCTGTGTTTTAAAGAGAACATAGTTATATAAGTGAAGATTGGAAAAACCGTATTGATAATGACTTTGAAAAGCGTGGAAAGTCTCACAATAGAAAAATTAAATAAAATCATTAAAAACGATGTATTCTCTTATCTTTTGATAAGTGTATAACATTTTTGATGACGTAATTAATATATATATATATATATAATGGAGAAAAGGAGATAAGATACGTATGAGTAATCTATATTTCTTGATAATAATGGTTCCTACTAGTCTTTTTATTTACATCTATTGGGATTTATGCTCGGAGGAGAAAAGAAACCGATGTGGTTTTGGGCAGGTGATACTGTATCTGAGGATGAGATTACAGATGTTCGTGCATATAATCGAGCAAATGGAATCATGTGGCTTTGTTTCTCGTTACCACTTTGGATAGGGACAATTGTTGTTGTGTGTCATAATATAATTCTAGGAACAAATATTATGCTCGTAGATGCTACAGTTGATTAGTACTTATGATGATAGCTTATACATTTATTCGTAAAAAGTATAAAAAGTCATAGCATTAAATAATAATGTTAATTGATATAAATATGCATGCATGTATACTTTTTGCTAACTATCGGCTAAGATTATTTTTAACTTGGAGAAAATCTATAAGATATCAATATGGTAACGCTGTAGTTCAGTGCTATAATGCATATAGTGGAAGTTATAAGTTAAGAGGTATCCTATGGACAAGAGTATTTCTAATAATAAAAAAGCATTCCTATATGCTGTAATCACTGTCGTATGCACATTTGTTTTGGGTAGTATTATCTATGCGATAGCTCCTGAGAAGTCTAATTCAACTGCTAGTATTCTATTTATACTATTGAATCTCATTCCGATGATTATGACATTTATATTCACGTATCAGTCAAAAGAAGTGAATGGATTGTGGCAGTTTTTAGAGAAGGTCTTCTGTGGGGAAGAACGTTCTATTGTTTGGTTATTTGTGTTGCTAGCGCCAGTTGTTTATTATGGTGTCTCTGTTATATTAGGGAATGTAAAATTTACTGGTATGGCATTAGAGTGCTGTAATAGCTTATTTTCCATGGACATTATTTCCAAGGTGGACTTGAAGAGGTGGGTTGGAGATGGTATCTACAAGAACATCTTCAGTGTAAGAATTTCATTCTTAAAATGGATTGTGATATCTGTCATTTTGGTTTTGTATGGCATCTACCAATTTATAGGTTGCCATGGATTACTGCAGGATCTACAAATTATCTGTTGTTTTATATGATGATACTTGAAATACATTTTATGCTTGGTACAATCAAGGAATTCTCCAAGGGGCGATACCATGTGTGCTTGCATATGTTGATTGATAATCTTGCGATACTTATGTTGAGTAAAGAGTACACTAGTACCACTTATCATTCTTGTGGTGATTGAAGTATCACTATCGATATCTGCTGTATATTTTTGAAAGATAAAAACATGAATGCATGATATAATTATTATGAATTTAGAAGCTCAAATCTAGCTATACAGGAAATCCTCTGGATAGCTTTTTTAATTAACTCTACAAATTGTTGAATACTCCAGCGAGTATCACTCGTATGCGTAAACAATGCACATGGGATTACCTATTTAGCCTAATGGAATCTATTTAAAGTCTTTGGTGGGAATTTAAAAAAATTTGATAATACATCTGTACTGACTATTACGGTAGTTATACATATGGTTAGATCATAATTCGAGAGAGCTTATGGATAGAAATAGATGCTATAATATGCTCCAGAAATGACAATTGGAAATTTAGTAGATGTAACAAAAGATGTACCAGACTATGCTGTCGTTGGTGGAGTTCCTGCAAAAGTAATCAAGATGTTAGACCCTACACAAATGAAAGACTAAGAAAGGTGGTTTTATGATGGAGTATTTTGTTTTAAATAATGGAATAAAAATGCCGAAACTAGGTTATGGTGTATATCAAACACCGGTTGAAGAAACCAAGGAGGCAGTATTAAATGCAATTGAAGTTGGATATCGAAGTATTGATACAGCACAAGCGTATCGAAATGAAGAGGGAGTTGGAGATGCGATACTAGCATCAAAAACTTCCACGTGAGGAGTTCTTTATCACTACAAAGATTTGGATTTCCAATGCTGGATATGAGAAGGCAAAGAAATCTATCGAAGAATCATTAAAACTAAAAAACGGACTATATAGATTTGTTGTTAATTCATCAACCGTTTGGTGATTATTATGGAAGTTATCGTGCGATGGAAGAGGCAGTGAAGAAGGAAAAGTAAGAGCTATTGACGTATCAAACTTTCGCCAGATCGTTTTATAGATCTGCAGCATTTCGCAAAAGATCAAACCTGCTGTCAATCAGATTGAGACACATGTATTCCAACAACAAAAAGGGAATCAAAAAATATCTTCAAAAATATGAGTGCCAAATTGAATCTTAGGGACCTTTTGCGGAAGGAAAGAATAATATCTTTTGAAAAATGAAGTGCTAACCGCGATAGGTAATCATTATGGAAAAACAGCTGCAGCAGGTTGCGTTACGTTTCTAATACAAAGTGATGTAGTAGTAATTCTAAGTCTGTGCATAGAGATAGAATGGAACAGAATTTCAATATCTTTGACTTTTGCGTTAAATGCAGAAGAAAATGAAACAAATTGAAGCGTTAGATGAAGCTCGAGTTTATTCTTGGATCATACAGACCCTGCAACTGTAGAATTCTTTATGACACTTGCATAGCGAAATCATAAAAACAATTACAATAGTGTTATAATTCTGGTTAGAAAATACTAACTGGAATTTTTAATTGTTCAAAGGTGAAAAATATGAGAAACAAAACATTTACCAATCTTGGGTAGTTGGACCAATGTATGTCATCACTATTATTTGATGACAGTCATCAGTATCATTCTTTCTACCACAAGAATGATTCCTATCATTACATTTACTAATATACGATGGATATTTGTACCAATTGGTATTTTTATGTTTTATTATTGGAATCACTCTATGGTTGAAGGCCGTTATTATTGACTCGACTTGATGCACATATCATAAAGAATGAGTTAGTAACTACTGGTGTTTATGCATATGTAAGAAATCCAGTGTATAGTGCATTTATGTTTGTGTGTACTGGGTTTTTATTGATTTACGGAAATCTAGTGTTGTTGGTATTACCAATCATCTACTGGGGATTTATGACTGTATTAATGAAGTTAACGGAAGAAAAATGGTTAGAAGATTTATATGGGAAAGAGTATATCCAATATCGACAACGCGTAAAACCGTTGTATTCCATGGAAAGGGAAAAGTTATGAGATGATACAAGTTCCTTACAAGGAGTAGAAGATACATTGTACATTCCTTTATATGCGAGAATATATGCATCTAAGAGATTTCCTGATTATTTTTATGATGAAAAGCGTTATTACTTGAGAATCATATCTCTCTAAAGAAAATTGCCCAGAATACATTTGAGTATTTCAATATGGCTAGTGTTTGTAGACAGCAGGTGATTGATAAAAAGATTATTTCATTTTTAGAAAACAACCATGCAGCAATGTTGTGTTTTTAGGTGCAGGTTTAGAAACAGCATACTTCCGCATTAGTAATAATATTTCTAACTTCTATGAAGTCGATTTGGAACATAGTAATAGCAGTGAGAGAAAAACTTCTGGTCATGGTAAAAATGAGATACTCATTGGTTGTGGATAAGTTCTCAATGGAGTGGGTTAAATACTTAGATACCTCAGAAACATACATTGGTTGTTTTTAGCAGGCGTATTTCAATATTTTACAAAAGATAGGATTATCCATTTTATCCGTCAAATACAAAGTAGTATTCCAAAATGTGAAATGGTATTTGATGCAACAGATAGTATTGGATTAAAGCGCGCAAATATATTTGTTAGAAGAACTGGTAATGTGAATGCGGAGATGCATTTTGCGATAGACAATCCAAAATGAATTCGCAAAGGAAACTAAAACAAAACTTGTTAGTGTAAGTGGATTCTTTACGGATGCTCTGAAACAATGTAGAGGATTAAAACTTATATCCAAGATTATGATGTTTTTCAGATAGATTAAAAACGAACCATGGTAATTCACTTACGTTTAAATCAATAAATATTATAAAAAGTATTTCAGTGCTGAAATGCTTTTTATAATATTGGTAGTTTAGGATATAATAAGGATGAAGTTAAATGAGGTTACATTATGAGTATAACAATCAATATTTACTATACAGGTATTAATGGAAATGCAAGAAAATTTGCTAATGAGATGGAATCTAGTGGATTAACAAAAGAAGATTCTGAGAAGAAGATGGAAACTTACGATATGAATATTTCTATCCTATAAATGATGATGAAACAGTATTGTTAATTGATTCTGGAAAGATCAGAAATCAATTGATTTTTCATCACGCTTCGCCAATGATGGTAGAGATTGCAAAACTGCGTGATAAATATGATTTACATATGTGTGTTGAAAGATATATTTCGGATGATACAAACAAAAATATCGACCGCAAATTCATTAGAGAATAGAGATATTTAAAAGAAAAGGTACCAAAATAATATGTTAGAAGAAATTACTTCTCTAGATGAATATGAGGCATTTATCAAAGATATATGTAGTGATGCATGCTATGTTGATCCTCATTATTTGTATGATAGTAACAATCTGTATGGTGCTTTTGAGAGAGATCAACATATATGTAAATATTTATAATGGTAGTATTGATGGAATATTCGTATTACTGATTTTACCTACCGAAAAATATATTGAGATGATAATTGGTTTATCAAAGTCTGAACATGCATACAATGAACTATTTGAATATTTAGAGAAGAATTATAAAGGATATCGTTGTGACTTTCGTCATAAATCCGAAAAATATCCTGTTAAAGAATATACTTACCTCAAAGAATGCAATCTTTGAAAATGAACAACAAAAGAATGATTGCTAGATCAACAACAAATAAAGAATATACGTTAGATGTTCAACTTTATAGCAAAAGGTGGAAACAGGAATATATTGATATACACGTTAAGGAAACCTATTGGACAGCGGAAAAGGTATTATCTGCACTCGATCGTTTTTAGAGTATTCTTGGCAATTCATCAAGAACAGTTAGTTGGATATTTAGATGTTACATATGCTTATAAACAAAATGAGCCATATAGTTTAATTGTATTACCTGAGTATCAAAAACTTAGGATATGAACAAGCACTCTTATCAAAAAAGCCATTCAAATGAATGGAATAAACACAATGATGACCTTGGTGGATGTAAACGCAAAGGAAGAAATCAGAATTTATGGAAGAAGCTGGTTTCGAACTAATCAAAGGACAGAATAGTGTCTTTGTGACAATTACAATTTAAGATGAATAATCTCTTAGTAAAGGATTAGAATTGAAAGAGAACAAAAACTTATACTATGATGTGAAAAGATTAAATAACATGGTGACGATATGAAAAAGAAGAGTTCATTTGTATTTACAGGCGATATTGGCTTTGATAAGTACATGGATAAAAAAATGGGAAGATAAGCATCTGATTACAGATGGTGTTTTGCGTTTTTGCATAGTGGTGATCATGTTGTAGCAAATGTGGAAGGGCACTCATTGACTTGCCACCACAGGATGATACATCTGGTGTTAAACAACTCATTCATGCAATGAATCAAAAGGCAATTAAAGTATTGAATAACATGCATGCAGATGTGTGGAGTTTATGCAATAACCATATATTAGATGCTGGTGAAGAGGGCATGGCACAAACATTAAAACTTGCATCATGTTCAAACAGTTGGTGCAGGCATGAATATTAACGAAGCTGCTAGACCACTATTGTTTGATGAGGCTGGTGGAATTGGCTTGTTCAGTGTTGGTTATCGTAGAGGTTGTAAACCAGCGGATGTAAATCGTGCTGGATGTCTTCTTTGGAATGATATGGAACGTATCCAGAAAAATATTGATGAAATCAAAAAGACATGCCGTTGGTGTGTGATTGTTTGTCATGGTGGAGAAGAGTTTACTTGCTTCCATCTTCCTATACAAGAGACCGTTATCATCGATTCTTAGAGATGGGTGCAGATGTTGTGGTATCACATCATCCGCATGTACCAATGAATTATGAGACTGTTGGGGATAAAGTGATTTTTATTCCCTTGGAAATTTTATCTTTGATACAGATTATCAACGTGCGCAATACAATACAGAGCATGGTATTTTTGGTTAAAATTAACTTCACTGAAAAGAATTTTTACTTGGGATGCATGTGGTATTCGTATCAATCGTGCGTTAGAACACGTACGTACCGCAAAAATTGCCTGATATCTTTGTAGATGTACAAGAAGAAGAGTATCGACACTTAGAAGCACTTGCGGCTAAGATGATGATTTCTGCATATAAGAGACAGTTAATTTACTTGAATCCAAAGGAATACCAGAATGCAAGTGAAAAGAAGTGGAAGAAAACTCTTGAATCCCTAAGCGAAGTGGTCGTGTAGAGGAGAAGCACTTGACTTCCAAATCATCTATCCACTTGCGAAAAAGCTGAAGATGGAGAATGGAAGAAGAGTAAACTAACCAAAAGTAGTAAAAGTATATTCAAAAGCAAATATAAATCTTTAAAGCATCGCTATTATGGCGATGTTTTTATATCGGTATTTTTATTTAGGAAAATCATGGTTAAATATGAGTCAATTGGGCAAATCTTCTGTATGTATTTCCAAAAAGTTGTGGTATTCTAATAATGAGGTTTAAATCGAAAAGGAGTAAAAATATGACAGATTTATCACCACTACAAAAAGCTAGATATCAGTATGCACCAAAGCTTCCAAAGATGCTAAGAAACGGTATCTCTGAGATTTCAGTTTTGGAAGGGGAAGAGACAACAAGTGTTGCAGATCAAGAAAAGATCAAGGCTTTATTTCAAATACTTATGGTAAGAAAGAAATTACATTCCAAAAGGGACAGAATACATCCGTAGCTAAGAAGCAGGTTGTAGGTGTAATCCTTTCTGGTGGACAGGCACCTGGTGGACACAACGTAGTGTGCAGTCTATACGATGCTTTGAAAGGCAACAAAATCCAGAAAATGTATTATATGGATTTAAGAAGGGGTCCAAGTGGATTACTTGAAGATGATTATTTAATTTTTCGATGATGCTTATATCGATCAGTATAGAAATACTGGTGGATTTGATATCATCGGTTCTGGTAGAACAAAGCTTGAAAACAGAAGAGCAGTTTGCAGTTGCGGCTGAAGTTTGTAAGAAGCACGGTATCACAGCGATTGTTATTATCGGTGGTGATGACTCCAATACAAACGCTGCTGTTTTTAGCTGAGTACTTTTGCAGCACATGATGCTGGTGTACAGGTAATTGGTTGCCCTAAGACAATCGATGGTGACTTAAAGAATGAAGATATTGAATGTTCATTTGGTTTCGATACAGCTACTAAGACATATGGCGAAGTTATCGGTAACATTGAGAGATGCTAACTCTGCTAAGAAGTACTGGCATTTCGTTAAAGTAATGGGACGTTCTGCTTCTCACGTTGCTTTGGAAGTGCATTGCAGACACAACCAAACGTTTGCTTAATTTCTGAAGAAGTTGCTGAAAAGAAGATGTCCTTATCATGGATTGCAGACTATATCGCTGATTCTGTAGAAGCTAGAGCTGCTAAGGGTATGAACTCGGTGTAGCAATTATTCCTGAAAGGTGTCGTTGAATTCGTTCCAGAGTTCTCTGCATTAATCGCTGAAATTAATGAATTACTTGCGGGTAGTAAGGCTGAAACATTCAATGCTTTGCCAAACTGGAAAGAAAAAGTATGCATTTATCGAAAAAGGTTTATCTCAGGAAGCAATGTCAGTATTCGCAATTCTTCCAGAAGGAATCCAACAGCAGTTATTCTTAGAAAGAGACCCACACGGAAACGTACAGGTATCTCTTATTGAATCTGAGAAGTTATTCTCCGCTATCGTGAAAGCTAAGTTAGAAGAAAGAAAGGCTTCAGGTTCTTACAAGGGTAAGTTCAATGCTTTTACACCACTTCTTCGGTTATGAAGGAAGATGTGCATTCCCATCTAACTTCGATGCAGACTACTGCTATTCATTAGGTTACAATGCATCTCATGTTGATCCAATATGGATACAATGGATATCTATCAAAGGTTTCTAACCCATCTAAGTCAGCTGATGAATGGGTAGCTGGTGGTATGCCAATCACTAAGATGATGAATATCGAAAGAAGACATGGTGAAGATAAGCCAGTTATTAGAAAGGTCTTGTTGAACTTGATGGTAAACCATTCAAGTTCTTCGAAGCACACAGAGAACAGTGGGCTAGGAAAACATGCTACACATATCCGAGGCGCAATTCAATACTATGGACCAGCTGAGGTTTTGTGATTCTAACAACTAGAACACTAGCTCTTGAAAAGGGTGAATAATTAACGTTTAAAGACACAGTAGAAACTCTACTGTGTTTTTGTGATATAATGCTAAAATTATACGAGGTTAGTGTTAGTGAAGAAAGTGAAAACAATCGGAATCGTCAGTTTATCCAGTGGCATTCTTGGGGAAGATTTTGTACAACTATGAAGTAAAAATTGGTCTAGAACGTTTAGAGAAACTGGGTATTCAAGTTAAATTTATGGAACATGCATGCAAAAGGATTGAAATATATTTCTGAACATCCAAAGGATAGAGCGAGTGATTTGTTAAATGCATTCCAAGATGATTCAATCGATATGATAATATGTGCAATTGGTGGTGATGATCACGTATCGTTTACTACCGTATCTTTTTGAGCATGATGAATTAAAGAATGCTGTAAAAGAAAAAGATATTCCTTGATTTTCCGATACAACCTTTAATCACTTAATGCTACATAAAGTAGGTCTCAATACATTTTATGGACAAAGCATTTCTTCCAGATGTATGTGAATTGGATGAAGAGATGATGCCATACACTGAGAAATATTTCTTGGAATTATTAGAAACTGGGATAATCCACGAAATAACACCAAAGTGATGTATGGTATGAAGAATGTAGTGATTATAGTGCAGAAGCTGTCGGTACAAAACGCATCATGCATGCAAATCAAGGATTTGAATTATTACAAGGTAGTGGAGTATTCGAGGAAAGATATTAGGTGGATGTATCGATAGTTTATATGATATTTTTGATACTACAAGGCATAGGGATTCTGTTGAACTATGTAGAAAAATATGATCTGTTTCAAATTTAGAAGACTGGAAAGGAAAGATACTATTATTAGAATCAAGTGAAGAACAGCCAACTCCTGAAAAATACCGTCACATGATAGAGGCTTTAAAGAATACAGGTATCTTTGATGTGATTCATGGGATTCTTGTTGGAAAACCAATGGATGAAATGTATACAAAGGAATATCAGGAAATTCTGGTAGATATTGTAAATAATCCAAACTTGCCAATTGTGTGGAGATATAAATGTAGGTCATGCGACACCGCGTACGATTGTTCCATTTGGTGTAATGGCAAGAGTTGATGTTGAAAAACAGAAGATAAGTTTTAAGTACTGAATATACCAAGTTTAGTACTTTTTAAAAAGAAAAGAAGGCCATTTCTGACCTTCGATTAAGTTTATTGAATTGTTACTGAACCAGAAGCGATGAGTTTTCCTGATTTTCTATCATATAGAAGAATGTCATATGGTAGAACTGAGATATGAACCTGGTCACCAATGACGAATGATTGATTACCAAAGATGACAGATGTAAGAAGATAGTTATTGATATTAAGTTTTAATGTTGACTCCATACCAGTAGGGCATACAGAGCCATCAACTGCTGCATCTAACTTACCATTTACATCGACTGTAATCTTTTCAGGACGGATACCTAAGATGAAGTCCTCATTTGTAATGATTACATCATCATCCTGCTGATATAGTCCTCATTAACTTTTTGGATATGATATTTGAATACTTCATCTTTATTCTCTTTTTTCAACCTTAGTGCTAGATTTTTCGTCAAGATCATTAGAATGTTTTCTGCATCACGGTGTTCAAACCATTCCTGTAAGTTGAAATTGTGTTCTGGTGTAAAGACGCTGTCTTATTGTCTAATACTGTGAAAAGTAAATGTTCCATCTTGGTTCTGTTTTCCTTTTTGCCTCTAAGAGTTGATAGATGGATTACCAACGAAGTCAGCACAGAATAGGTTGTTTGGCTTGTTGTAGAGTGATAATGGATAATCATACTGCTGTAGTAAACCATTATTCATTAGCAGATCTTTTATTTGAAAGTGTCATTGCTTCCATTTGATCGTGTGTAACGTATACAAATGTTGAACCGAGTTTTCTACATGTAATCGCTGTAGTTCATAACGCATTTCTAAACGTAACTTTGCATCAAGGTTCGATAATGGTTCATCCATAAATAGAACTTGTGGTTCAGGCGCAAGAGTACGAGCAATCGCAACACGCTGTTGTTGTCCACCAGAAAGTTCAGCAGGATAGCGATCCATGAACATACCAATCTTTACGATTCTTGCTACACGATTTACAGATAAATCGATTTCTTCATTTAGCTTAATTTACGAATTATTTTTCACAGAATCATTTTCTACAACTTCAAATTTTTCATTTACAGTTCTCATTTTTGCTTTGATGTGCAGCAATTAATTTATTCTTTTTCTCTTCAAATTGCTGAATATATTTTTGTATCTTGTTCGATAGCGTTTGATGAATGTAAGTTGAACTTGAAAATCTTTTCAGCTGTATATTTGGAAATTGTATAGGTATTGATCAGTTTTAGAAGAAGACGTTTCTTGTCAATTTTGCCTGTCTTCTCTTTTACATTCTTCAAAGACTTTGTGTGTGAGTTTATTTTGTATTTTGTAATGAACGAATCCACATCACTAGTTGTTTTTAATTCAATATCCATTACTGGAGTTCTTCTTTGATGCTTTTTAATCCAAAAGGAGATGTTGTCATAAACTGTCATATTTCAGTACATAACGCATAGTTCTGGAATAAAGAATCCTACTTTACGCTTGTTTGGCGGAATGTTGATTCCTTGATCGGAATCATAAACAATTTGGTCACCGATTTTAATCTGTCCGCTTGTAGGTGTTTCTAAAACCAGCAATCATACGTAGTGTTGTTGTTTTTACCGCAGCCGGATGGTCCTAAGATTGTAATAAATGAATTGTTTTCAATATGTAAGTTGAGGTTATCTACAGCATAGAATTTACCCCAACGTTTTGTGATATTTGTTAGTTTGATTTCAGGCATATCCTCCTAATTACCAATTCCTTCATCAAGGCTTGCACCAGTTAATTTATTTACAATCAAGTTTGAAAGCATGATTGTTACAATTAAGATCAGGTTGATTGCACTTGAGAAAGCATATAGTCCCATTTCATCAAAATAATCTAATGTAGTTGATAAGATAAATCCTTGCGTACATAGTAATAAGAATAGTGATAACTCACGTAAGCAAGTCATGAATGGTAACATGAATCCACTGATGATCGAAGATTTTTGAATTGGGATGATAATGCGTGTCATTCGTTTGATCCAAGGAATATCTTGGATGATTGCGAGCTTCTTCGATTTCTCCAGATAATTTGCAACATAGAGTTTAATGCGTTACGACTTGCGGAATGGAATGTATTTAATCACACCGACAATAACAAGTAACGCTATACGTATTAAATAAATTGATATGTTGATTTGAGAATAGAATGAAGAAGGCTGCGCTAACTGCGATACTCGGCATTAGATATGGAAGGAATGCCATACTATTTACGTAATTAGCCCATTTCGAGCGGCGTTTCTTTGAAACAGCATAACCAATTAAAGTACCGATGATACCTGCAATTAGTGCACAGGCGATTGAGACAAGGATAGTTCCTTTATATGCATCCCAAATCAGTACTATTGAATAAAAATACCGCGTTGTCCATACATACCATTTTCAGTGATGTTTCATTTTGTAATCCACCATTTTGTTGTTAGATTAGTGAAGTTACCTGTATATAGGAGGAGTAATCACCTGGATTAGGTAGGAAATGTTTCAAAAGCAAACGAGATAATTGGGGAAGATACTTGTAAAGAATGTAATGATAACAAAGATAAATGCAACTAAATGTTTACCAATCTTACCTAGGTTGATCTTTGATATTTGTCCCGATTTACCAGTAACAGTTGTATAGTTCTTTCTACTCTTTAGTGATGCTTGGTTGAGTGCGAGAATTGCCATACCAAAGATCATCATTAGAACTGCCAGAATAGATGCTTCACCAGTATATTTACTGTTGAGTGAAATATACTTGGTAGAAAGGGTAGTTAAATTTAAATAATGTGGAACTGGATAGGATCCCATTGCGCTACCAAATACGAGTAAGATTGTCAGAAAGGATAGCAGGCTTAAGCAGTCATTTGGAATTGTAATACGTGTCAATATTTTATGACGAGGTGTATTTAGGATTGTTGCGGCTTCTTCTAGGTTTGCATCCATGTTCTTGAAAGATACCACCAATCAAGATATATGCAAATGGTGCATAGTGTAATCCTAATACCATGGCACATGAGAATAATCCTACACACCACCATAGTGGCATGTTGATGCCAAATAGTGAGAGCAAGCAATCCGTTAGATGTACCAGTAACCGCATTGGAATTAAATAAATGCTGCCATACAACTGCTAATGTCCACTGCGGCATAATATATGGGAAGATAAATATAGAGCTGAGGTACTTTCTGCACTTCATATTTGTTCTTGTCACAAGGAAAAGCAAATACACCACCGAATAGGATTGAAATCATGCATGGGCAGGGACAGCAAGTGCTAAAGTATTACCCATCGGTGTCCAAAGATTTGTCTTCGCTAAATTACTTGTGAATAAATCAATGTAATTGATGAGGGTTAATCCTGATGTTTGCCCAGTTAAATGTTGGTCAATTGTTCCTGGGTGAATCTCAAATGTATCCGAATGATTGCCACAATAGGTGATATTGTTGCAATCGTACATAAGATACCAAAGATGAGCAGAATCACATTAAATGGTTGCGTGAAATAGGTTTTTAATCTTGTATAAAAGAAAAATCGCTATTGCGTCGAAATTGTTGTATCCAAGTTGTGTCTCCTTTCAAATGGAAGGCACCCAACTACCACGTAGGGTGCCCTCATGATAACTGTTTGTTTATTTAGAGTAGATACCGTTAAATTTGTCTAGTGTTTCCAGTCAAGAACCAACAGTGAATGCTACTGAGCACAGTATTCGAGATCTTCTAATACGAGATGGCCTTTGTTGTCCACCAATCATATCCACAGTCATCCTTAGATGGGAACCTATCTACACCATCAACATATCCACCTTGAGCATGATTGAATGTCTTTTTCTGTCGCTGTCATAACATCTGGATTTTGAGGAGTAACCACCCATTCATTTCTGCCCCAAGCACTCAGCCTTTTTCTGTACATGTCATGTATGCGATAAATGCAGCAGCTGTCCATGGAAGTGGGGCTATTCTTTATTAGAATAGGGTAATGGCAATATCCAAATCCACACAATTCCCTATGATATCCATCTTCATAGCAGCAACCTTAATGTTGTTTACGGAGATGTTTCTGAAGATTCTTCAATTGAACGTAATTTAGAATATACCAATAATCCCACATTGATCAGTTTTGCAGATGCGAGATGATTAGTGTTGTACAAATTGGTCCACTCATCCGTTTTGGGCATTGTCATCGATTTTTACCCAGAGTTTGATCCAAGCTAAAGCATATTTACCATTTTCCCTAGTTAAAGCTTTCAGCATCTTCTTCGCAACTTCATCAATTGTTGGTTGGAATTCTGCTTTTTGCATCTGCTGGTAGCTTATCGAAAGCATCCTTTAATTCACTTGCATATTTATCTTGTGTCAACATATACAAGAAATTCTTACCGACGATTTTCAGAGTCGATATCCATGAATAATGGATGTGTATCCCTTACGTACGAACCAGCAGTTTGTAAATTTCTTAGAACCTGTGGAGTTGTACATAAATACTTTATTAAGTGTTTGTAATGGTAGGAATCCTTTGTAGTCACTAGCTTTTACACCATTTGCGTCTGCCCATTCCTTTTGGAATGAATGTTTTTAGGACACCAGTTTGATTCATCTTTGATTCAATCTGGTTACCATCCTGAATCAAAGTCATTGCAGAATGTTCCTTGATCCTTTAAGGAGTCAGCTTGTAACTGCTCGAAAAATCTTAGTTGTTCTTTGGCTGTTGCCATTCGAAATCTAATTTGTAACTAGGATCAATTGTCTGTGAGTATTCGATGAATAATGGCAGTGCGGACTTACCACGGCTAGAGTTACCTAAGCCGAAGAATGTCTTGCCGTTTTGATTCTTTCGATTGCTTTCTCCAAGCTCTTCGAGTGACATTGTCTGTGCTTCTGCGATAATTTTGTCTGTTTCAGACCGATTGGCTGTATCGTTTGTGGAAGAGGTGTTGGTTCCTTTTCCTCCGCATCCAACCAATGATGCGGCCAGTACTAAGAAAGTACTGATGATACGCCACTCATTATTTTCCTCCTGATGAATAAATCTATTCATATTATAAGAGAGAATGTAAGCGCTTTAAATTCTAGAAAAATGATATTTTTAAATTTCTGATATTAGAGATTTTTGATTTTTGATATTCGCTAGGTGATGTAGTCCATAACGCTTTTTGAAAAAGGGAAGAGAAGATAAGCGACGAGATGTATAACCAGTTTGTTCATAGTAGCCTCATGATTCTATATTAGCACCTAAAGCAGTTTCTAGCATCTCTAATCGTATACTTGTAATATATCCAGCAAGGGTATAGTTTGTTTCATATGGAATAATCGTGAGATATGTCCTTCGCTGATTTCTAAATAAGTTGCTATATCATAGATGATAAATTAGGGTGCACAATTTTTGCTCGATATATTCGATTGCTTTTTACATAACGATTTGTGTCGTTAATTGCTTGTGAGTTTTTGTCTTAGTAAGTTTAGGGATAATTCTTTTGTACGCTTGTTTCAATGGTGCCATCTTCAAATGTGTTTTAAGATGTAGTCTGCAGCATATAATCGTAATGCATCGCGCGCATAATCGAACTCACTATATGCTGTTAGGAAGATGATTTGAACACTCACTACCTTGATCACGTAATCGCTGTAACATTTTCTATACTACTGCACGTAAGTGGCATGTTAATGTCTGAGATGATTAAGTCGGGTAATGTTTCTTGATATTTTTCGAGTGTTGCAGACCATCTTTGCAACTGCGCAGACTGTAAAATCTAGTGAGTCCAATTGATATCAGAACCATACCTTCTAGCAAATAGTTCATCATCCACAATCATTACTTTGTACATAGCTCCTCCTTATATGGCAGTGTTATCTGTATAAAGTTCCACCTTCTTCAAGGCGCTGTGTGCAGGCCAGAATTTACACCATATGTAAAACGTAAGATAGAATCAACGTTATATATACGCGATGTGACCATCAATTTGATTCCATTGATGCGCAAGTTAATTAGATGCATCATTTCGTCATCAATTCCAACACCATTATCTTGTACAGATAAGATGATTGCGTCATTTTGTTTGCATGCATATACCTGGATGACGCCGGTCTCTCTTTCATAGCGTAAACCATGAATAATCGCATTTTCTACTAATGGCTGAATAATCAACTTAGGAATTTTATAGATAGTAAACTTTGGACAATTGAATAGGAATTGATATTTTCCCTCAGCGGATATTTTGAATTTCTCATAATCGAACAAATTGAAAACTCCTTTCTTCGATTGTTATGAACTGTTCTTTTCACGATGGATGTTCGTAGTATGCGTGCAAGTTTCTGTGAAAGTTGAGAAATTGGTTCTACTTTTCAGCACTTTTTGCCATCCACTTGATTGTATCTAATGTGTTGTATAAAAAGTGGGGGTTGAGTTGTGCTTGCATCATCGCGATTTGGATATCGGCTAATTTTCTTTTGTGTTTCTATCTTTTGTTCTAAGTTAGAAAAGCTCTTGTGTCATAACATTGAAATTTTGAGATAAGACTCCAAATTCATCATTGCGTAATACAGGAATAGATGTATCTAATTTTTCCTTCTGTACTTTTTGCTTCATTGCTTTGATTCATCTGGTTAATCGGTTGTGAAATGAAGTGGTTGTCTTTTGGGCAACAATAATACAAACAATAACTCAGCACGGCAAGAAGGCCCACCATCATATAGCTACTGATTGATTGTGGATCGAACTGAGTACTTTTGGATCGAATGATAATCTGTTTGAAACCAGTATTTTTCAATATTTGGATTGTGATGTAGTAATCGTTGAAATAATCATCATACTTCGAATTAGAAATCCATGCATAATGTAATTTATCAAAAATACCAGAAGTCGATAAGATAGAATTTATATAAAACAGGTTCATTCTCTTTACTAACAATTCCAAACCTTCATCATTCGATAGTTGATTACTAAATAGATATGCGAAATCTTGGTTAGAATCGATGCGACGATATAACCAATTGTTTTGTTATCGGTTTGAATTTTTGTTGCGATATTTAAAACGATTTGATTATTTTCGCTATCAACTTGTTTTGTGATTTCTTCCGAAAGAATTATCTAATGTATGCTAAGATTCCCCAGTAAGTAGGGTCGGTTTGCAAGTTCACAGGTTGCATACATACAAGCACCATTTTGATCATAAATAAAAATGTTGCGTAATTTCGATAGGGGGTTAGTTAACTGATAAAGCGTATTATATGGATTCACCATCTGATGAACTTAGAAATTCTTGGTGTGATGATAATGTAGAAAGTGTTTTATCAATCCTATCTACAAAATGATTGAAAGCTTGCACTAATTTCTTTTGTCTCTTTTTACAGTGGTTTCATATGTATTAAATGTCATCGCTTTGAAACAAGAAAAATCAAACAAAAACCACATAGTACAATTGGTACAACTGAAATTGCAATGAAACGATTAAGTAGTCGAATACGAACAGACTGACTTTTCTCTATTTGTTTATTTTCGTAGAAATGTCCCATAATTGTAGTATTTCCTCCTGCTCAAAAATTTGACCATGGCACGAGATTTTGCAATTCATGAGACTAAAGAAAGTGCTGTGAGTTGATTGATATCTTGTCTTACACTACGTCGATACATTGCAGAGATGATAGGAATTGTTGTGCATCTTTACCGATTGTAAAATCAATAAATTTCTGTGCGTTATCTTTATTCTTTGCATTTTTCACAAGAAACTACCACTCGGATATAACGAAGAGGTAATCAGGATAAACCATTGTAATGTTTGAATCTGTTAACATTGCCTTTTTTGCGGTTTCTTCTAAAGGTAATTCCAATCAATCGTGTCTCCTGCACTCACTTCTGGATGACTTCTCCACTTCCGCTGGCAACATGACCATCTAACTGTTGATGAAATTTATCAATGTATGTCGGGTCATTCAATGTCATGAGCGCATTTAAGATAGAGATGCTCGTACCTGAAGTGTGTGTGGATCGGCAAAATGATATTTTTCCTTTCCAAGATTCATCACAAAAATCAGACCATTTTTGTGGAGCACGTTGGTTATTGGATCAACTTATTATTGTAGATAAAGACAAGCGGTAGTTGGGAGAAGAGGGTATAGCTTTCATGATGTTCTAAATATCGAAAAATCAAGAGATGAGCTTACCCGCGACATAAGGTTCGATATAGTCTTGATAGTATGTATAGTTTTGAACATCGCCACCAAAACATGACATCTCGCATCTTCTCCATTTTTTAGTTTTCTCGAGCATTTCTGTAGTGCCACCAGCTTTGTACTTCAACACTGATACCTGTTCGTAATTCAAATTCCTTGATAATTGGTGCATACTTCGGACTTATGACTTGTAAAGACAATGAGTCTATTTGTTGGTGGAATCGATTTGCATCATGTTTTGTAAAATGCGTGCAACCGGACAATAGAGAAAGTGATAGAATGCATGTAGTATTTTTGAATTAATCATTAGCATGTCAGATTCATATACTCCGCTTGGCTTAGTCGGACCCTCGACTAAGGAGAAGTATCCATCTTCATCCTTAAAAACAGCAATTCCACCATTTCCAATTAGGCATTCTCGATGGAGAAGTCTCATCTGGAATAGTGTCTTTCATTAAGGCAAATAGTAGGTGCTGAGTATGCACCATGAGAAACTAGAAGAATCTTATCTTGATTATGACTAAGTTTGCGTAATCTCGCTAAAAGCATTTTTGAATACGTTGTCGAATCATTGCTGGATTTTCGCCACCCTAAATCATCAAATAAATCATTTGAAAAACGATATTGATATTCTGGGTCACTTTCATTTTTAATATTTCATCCCATGATCCATAACTAAATTCACGTAATGGATCAAAGATTTTTGCATGCATGTGATGCGGTTCTAAGATTAGTTTTGTGGTTTGAATTGTTCTGGCAAAGGAGATGTATATGCAGAATTAAAAGACAGATTTCTTAAAGCTTCCGTTGTTTGCAAATCTGCTCTATTCCTTTGGAAGTTAATGGAGAGTCTGTTATACCTTGCATGCGGTTTTCCAAATTAAATACGGTCCTCCATGACGAACATAATAGTAGTAAATTGTCTTCATAATGAACTCCTAATTTTAAGTTCATTATAGACTGAATTTATTAAAATGTTAAACCGCAAAAGCTGTGTAGCATGGGTATGAATTACTGCGCTTAGAATTGTTTTTTTCGCTAAATAATGGTAAATTCAAAAGTGTGGAAAGAGGAGAGGAAATTCACTGAGTAAGTATCAATTTTTAGATAAAGAGAGCCGATAGCTGACGACAATATTTCTATTGTCCAGGATTTATCAAAAATGTAAGAATTGTACATTGTGTAGACGTGCTTGTGCTATCGATGCCGGTGTATTTGACTATTATGACTTGACTCACAAAACGGAGATGTCCCAATCTGTATCAATTGTGGTCAATGTGTAGTATCTTGCCCATTTGACAGTTTAAATGAACGTTCAGAATTAGATGGTGTAAAGGCTGCGATTCAAGATCCTGAAAAGGTTGTTGTATTCCAGACTGCACCAGCAGTACGTGTAGGACTTGGTGAAGAGTTCGGTATGCCTGCCGGAACATTCGTACAAGGAAAGATGATCACAGCTTTACGTAAGCTTTTGGTGGTGACTATGTACCAGATACAAACTTTGGAGCGGATATGACAATTATGGAAGAAGCTTCTGAGTTAATTGAAAGAGTTATTAATGGTAATGCTCACATTACCTCAATATACAAGCTGTTGCCCAGCTTGAGTTAAATTTGCGGAAACATTCTCACCCAGAATTGATTCCACATCTTTCAACCGCAAAGAGCCCAATCGCTATGCAGGCCGCAACAGAGAAGACTTACTTTGCTAAGAAGAACAATATTGATCCTAATAAGATTGTTTCTGTAGTGTAACGCCATGTACAGCTAAGAAAGCAGAAATTCGTCGTCCAGAAATGAATTCATCTGCAGGATATTGGAATGAAGAAGAGATGCGTGATTCCGACTACAGTATTACTGTTCGTGAACTTGCACGTTGGATTCGGCGAAGCTGGATTAGATTTCGTCTAATCTTGAAGATGGTAAGTTTGATCCATTGATGGGTGAAAGCTATCTGGTGGAGGGAATTATCTTTGTCCAATACTGGTGGTGTTATGGAATCCGCAATGCGTTCCGCATATAAATTTGTTACAAAGGATGAAGTACCTGCTAACTTGATTCGCTTTGATGCGATTCGTGGCTTTGAAAATAGTCGTGAAAGCCAGATGTTCAAATCGGTGATAAAGTATTACATGTTGCCGCAACCACGGTACAGGTAACTTCCGTAAGTTCTACGAACATATGAAGGAAACAGGAACACATTACGACTTTTATCGAAGTAATGGCCTGCCCTGGTGGATGTATTGGTGGTGGAGGTATGCCACGTCATAAGCTTCCCTCAAGTCAAGGCTGCGAAGGAATCTCGCATTGCGTCCTTGTATGAAAGAGATAAGCTCAAGCCAATCAAGGCACCACAGGATAACCCTGAAATCCAAGTATTGTATAATGAGTTCTATGATGCTCCACTTAGTGAGAAGGCTCATCACATGTTACATACAGAAGGATTTATTGATCGCTCCAGCTGATTTAGGTCCAAATGGTGCTTGACACCAGAAACATGTCCAACTTCCGTTGCAAACTGAAAAAGCACAACTAAGTGGTAAAATAAAGATGAAATTTTATAAAAAGTTTCATCTTTTAAAATGCTCATGCATGTTAGGGAGGAAATGATGGATAAAGATTAACAAGATAAGAATCGTTACTGTCTACGACCGTTCTATCATTCATTATGTTAGGAATCGGTGCTGTTGTAGGATGTATTTCAGTCTATATTTTTATCCAAATGAATCAAGCTCCATCCTTTGATACAATTGGAATGGATGTGAATGGAAGCTAACCTTATCGCCTTTTTGTACATATGGCAAGCACGCCAATGTTTCAATTGGTTTTGTGTTTCACTTATTGGGGTAGGAATTGAATTGCATCATCAACATTATTCCGTGTATAACAGAATTCAAATATTTAATATGATAAAGTACGATAGTATTTCTGAACATGAATGCATGGAACTCAGCAGAAGAGATGGATTCTTCAAATTTATAGCTCCATTGTCCCACTGATCATGTTGGTTGCAGTCTATTTGATATTCCGCGTTTGGTATGTATTTCTTTGTTTCATATTGTTTATTGGTTATGCCAATGTTAGTGGCTTTATATCAAATTTGGTTGTGTAGAGAATAAATGTTTAAGTGTTACGATTGCCTTTCTAAGTGAAAGGAGATTGTAACTCTTTTAATACCAAAACTCTGTAAAATATAGATATGAAAACAATAGAGCATCAAAATAGAAAAATATACATTCCTAGGGGATATTCAGGCTAGTACATTTCTGATGTATTTAGTAGATGAATCTAATCCGGAGGATTACAAACTAATCTATCAAAACTTTTTGATAAAAATCAATTTTGTATGATAGTGGTTGCTATTCATGATTGTAAGGGGAACTATCTCCATGGGAGGCACCTGCAATTTTTGGGAAACATGATTTTGCAGGAATGCATCAGTTGTTATCTGAAACTAGAAAGATTTTGGGATTGGTTTCAAAGTGATAATCAAGTGAGAGACTGATCGGCTGTATCTTTGTGGATATTCTTTGGCTGGATTATTTGCATTATGGTCATCATGTCAAACAAATCTTTTTAAGAAAGTTGCGGCTGTTTCTCCATCCGTGTGGTATATGAGTTTTGTGGATTATCTTGAACAACATCCAATTTATACAAACGCTGTGTGTATCTGAGTCTGGGCGATAGAGAATCAAACGCAAAGAATAAAAGTAATGTCTCACAGTAGAAAGGTGTTTTGAATCTGTGATACAAATTCTGCAGAAACAAAAATATTTCATTAACGTATGAGTACAATCTCAGTAATCACTTCCAAGATGTGGAATTGAGAATGACAAAGGAATCCAAAGCTTATTGCTTGGAAGCAGGAAAGAGGAGAACCAATGACAGAATCTTTTATATTTAGGCGACTATGTTGTCGCTTAATTTTCGAGAAACTACTGTTTTTATATATAAATCCTGAAAAGGGAAAAGACTATAGTCAGCAAGGATATTATCCTCTCAGACTACGGAAGCGAATAGATCATTGGTACAATTACATATCACAACAAATCAAACCAAAAATCATCAATCAAGATTTACCGAGATAGGTAAGAAGTTTATTTATCGTGATATACAGATTGAAAGAATCGCAGATGATACATATCGTATCGAAGTGGATGACAAAAAGATTCTAGTCTGTGGTAATCAAGATATTACTGTAGATGGTAAAGATGATTATGCCCTTGTGCCTAGTATGCATTCAGAAATATCAGAAGAGAAAATGAGTGCGCTGGCAAAGCAAATTATCCCAATACATACTTCACAAGAAGCACTATTTGATTATCGCGTAGCATTGCACTTCAAGTTGAAAAATAAGTTAATTCTTGAGCCTGCGATGAAGGTTGATTTACAAGAAGAAAATCATCGAAATCTGAAAGAGTTAGAGAAGCAATTATATCCACTGCTATTAGATGCGGCAGAGAAATTCCATATGACGATGATTTGTATGAATGATGGTGTAGCAATGGCACAGATGCTGTAGTTACTAAGAAAGATATCAATCCACTGGGTCTGGTATAGTGGTGGTATTAGCTATAACTTTGCGGATATTGTGGCAGGGTGTACGTTCTATTCGGCAGGTGGATATGGCCCAACTGTATCCGCTAAACTACGATTATCTTCGCTCTACCGCAGATACCGAACGACTGGTTGCGATTATGAAAGATATTAAACGCGGGAAACATATTCATTTTATTGAAGTGGAAATTTATAACGATGCAGCAAAACTGGTCGCAAAGGGTGGATTTACCTATTTTGTGCAAAATTAGAAAAACATCGAAAATTAGGGATTGAATTTTTATCTGCAAGCGCTTAAAATATGGTTTCAAACCTACGATGCCGGATAAAGAAAATATGATACCGGTTCAATAAAAATAGAAAATTGTCCCGGTATAAACTGGGACTTTTTATCGAACAAAAAGAAAAATCCGAAGAATCGGATTATTCAAAATGATCAGCAAATTTTTCTTTAATCTTCGCAAATGTCTCATCACTGAGATCGTGTTCGATTTTGTGCGCATCTCTTGCGGCAGTTTCTTCGTCAACACCAATACTGATGAAGAAATGAGTTAATACACGATTTCTTTCCCAAATGCGCTCAGCAATCTTTTACCAGGAGCGAGCAATTTGAGAGAACCGTCTTTGTCCATGGAGATATATCCATTCTCATGCAGCTTCTTCATCGCAACACTTACACTTTGCTTTGGAGAAACCAGTTTCTTCAGCAACGTCAATGGAATGTACTATTCCTTTTCGCTGTTGAATCACTAGTATAGCTTCTAAATAGTCTTCATGATTCATAAATAGGCATAGCCATGTGCATGGTCCCCCTTTCAATAAGTATATTCTAAATGGATTTGTTATAAAATAAAAAGAGCAATGCTTTATTTGCATCAATAACACGGAGGTAATCAGTGAAAAAGGTAATATTTTATGGAATATCAACGTCTGCAGCTCCAATATAGGGATATATTAACGCAGATGGGTATTAATATGATAATCATCGGAGATGACTGTCTTAGTAAAAGAGGGTTAAGCAGGGTTTTAAATCTGCAAGAATCTACATCAAGAGGTACACGAGAAGTATGATGGTTCCTATCTTTTTGATGGATGGATTATCAAAGAGGAAATCATGATTATGAGTGAATCTTTTGATGGGAGCAGATGTACCATTTGGTGGCATCATGGTCAGTACCACACAAACAAACCGTGAGTGGACATTAGAAATGATTTTTGAAGAAGCAAAACAGAAGCTAGAATCATGGAACAGATAGTATCACTTACAGATGATGATTGAGTCAACAAATGGCATGGATTTTGAGATCAATTAGAACCAGAACACGCCGCTATCTTAAAGCGAGCTTTTGATGGATTCCTCATTTGATGTTAATGAAAGAAGAATATACATATGAGCAGATTTCAGCACAAGCTCGTATTCTAGAGGAAGCCCTAAAAGGTACTGAACATTTAAAACAGAAGGAGAGTCATCCTATGAGTAGTATTTACGTGATTGGTGGAGCGAACATTGATATCGTTGGTTCAAGTATCGATCCATTACAGAATTTTTGATTCCAATCTGGTGAAATTTCTATCGCATATGGAGGAGTAGGAAGAAATATTGCACAGATTTGTGCCTTACTTGGTGAAAATATTAAGTTTGTGACTTGCTTCTCTGGTGATAGCTATGGTCAAGCAATGAGAGGAAGATTGTAAGAGGCTAGGAATGGATGTGTCCATGTCTTCACTGTAGAAGATCTTCCAAAGCTCCATGTATATTGCGTTATTAGATAATAATCGTGATATAGAAGCTTGGTATAGAGTGACATGAGAATTTTACGTCGTATGGATGCAAAATGTACAACCAATCTTAGAAACATTGCATGAAGATGATATCATTATTATAGACTCCAACTTGGATATGGAGAGTATTGAATATATTGCAACACATGCAAAATCGAGGATTGCGGCAGACCCGGTCAGTGCGCATAAAGCAGCTAGATTAAAGGCTGTATTAAATCACCTAGATATCTTTAAGCCAAATCAGTTTGAAGCATCGGAATTAACTGGTATTTGGATTAAGGATGAAGAAACAGCAAGACAGAGTTTAGATTGGTTTATCGAGCATGGTGTCAAAGAAGTGATTATTTCAATGGCAGATCGTGGAATCTGCTAGGAACACCTGAGCATAAGACTTGGTTTACACATCGTCAAATCAATATGGAAAATGCGACTGGTGGAGGAGATTCCTTGCTGGGGGCATACGTAGCAAGTCGACTTGCAGGCAAAGATCCGTTAGAGTCAATGAGATTTGGTATTAGTGCGGCTGTTATCAGCATTGAACAAGATGCAGTTAGAAGACGCAATTTAAATACAGAAGAAGTAAATGCTAAGATTTCAGATATGAAGATAGAGGAGAAAACATTATGAAAGTAAGAACAAATGAAGAAGTATCAAAGGCACTAGCAGAGCACAAGCCTATTATCGCTCTAGAATCAACAATTATCTCACATGGTATGCCATACCCACAGAATGTTGAAACAGCATTAAAGGTAGAGGGCAATCATTCGTGAACACGGTGGTGTACCTGCGACAGTTGGTATTATTGATGGTGAAGCAGTTGTTGGTATGACACATGAAGAAATTGAAGAATTCGGTAAGCGTGGTTTAAGCATTCCTAAGGTATCCCGCAGAGACATTCCAGTAATTATCGCAAATAAGAGTTGGGGTGCATCTACAGTTGCGACAACAATGATTCTTGCGCTAAAGCTGGAGTTGAGTTCTTCGTAACTGGTGGTATTGGTGGTGTTCACCGTGGTGCTGAAACTACATTTGATATCTCCGCTGACTTAGAAGAATTGGGAAATACAAACGTTACAGTTATCTGTGCAGGTGCTAGGGCTATCTTAGACTTGCCAAAGACATTAGAAATATTGGAAACAAAAGGTGTTCCAGTATTAGGTTTCCAAACAGATGAACTTCCTGCATTCTATACACGTAAGTCAGGTTTTAAAGGTTGACCATAAGTTAGAAAAGTTATGCTGAAGCTGCATGAAATCATTCATGCAAAGAGAGACTTTGGTTTAGATGGTGGTGTATTAATCACAAGTCAATTCCAGAAGAATATTCTATGGACGCAGATGCTATCAACGCAGTTATTGATTCTGCTATCAAGGAAATGGATGAAAAAAAGGAATTAAGGAAAAGAATGCACACCATTCTTACTTGCTAAGATTGCTGAAATCACAGGTGGTAAGTCCTTGAATCTAACATTCAATTAGTATTCAACAATGCGGCTGTTGGTACAGAAATTGCAAAGGAATACTATAAATGGCTAAAGCTGACAGAGATGAAACAGACAGTTTCTGATCCAGTAACAAAAGATAGTTTTATCCAAGCACTGAAAAGTCTTGGTATTACTGGTAATCAGATTTTGGAAGTACATACACAAATGTCTAGTTTCGGATATGTAATTGGTGGTGCTCGAACAATCGTAGATGGCTTGATGGAATTGTGCGAAAATGGTGGAACGATTCTCATGCCAGCACAAGCAGTTGATAACAGTGAGCCGAGTGATTGGGAATATCCAGCGGTTGCACCGACACTATACAAAGAAATTCGTGAAGCCATACCAGCTCACGATGCGAAGACAAGTGATGTACATTACATGGGATCAGTTGTTGAAAACTTTGAGACTACGAGATGGTGTGATTACTTCCTCACATCCTACCTACTCTTATTCTGCGTGGGGTAGATATGCAAGATTGTTATGCAATCATCAATCAACACATTTTCCACTAGCAGATGAATCTCCAACCGCAAGACTATATGAATTAAAAGGATATGTACTTTTAATTGGCTGTGATTTTTGATTCTGCAACATGCATGCATCTAGCGAGTATCGTCTCGATTGTCGACCAATCGGCATTCAAGGTGCGAAGGTCAAGACGGCAGAAGGTGATGTGGAGAAAATATCTTGATTTACGGTTAGATAGTGATATCTTTCTGAAAGTTGGGCAAATGATGCGAAAAGAAAAACATGGTTAGAGAAACCATGTTAGGTGGTTACAAGATTACGCTTTTTCTCAGCTGCAAATGCAATTGATGAAGCAATGCGTTATTTTGATAAGACCATGGTGTACGATTTATATCATTAAAATCCAATGATGCTGTAGGTATGCTTATGCAATGTCATAGGCAGCCTGCAGCATTTCATTTTCTTCCTCTTGATCAAAGCGACCAGTAATTGGCAGAATCAATATCAATCTCACCAACACATTCTCCATTTACAATAATAGGGACACAAAGCTCGCTGCGACTGTCACAATCACAGGCAATATGTCCTGGAAATGCTAGTACATCATCAATGCGCTGTACACTTTTTATCACGGTAACATTTCCCACAAAACGCCTTTTTATCAAAAGGGAATTCTTGTACAAGCAGGTTTTCCCTGAAAAGGGGCCAAGAACAAGTTGGCTATCTTTTACAAAATAGAATCCAACCCAGTTGATATTTTTGTAATTCATTTTGAATGCACGCGCTGACATTGGAAAGTGCAGCAATCTTATCGCTTTCTTCTAAAAAAGCACAAAATTTGTTTATTTAATATCGTTTTCATGAGAAAATCATAGCATAGGGTTGATTAAAATAAACATGGAATTATAATGAAACCAGAGGGAGGCTATATCTATGGATGATATATCTGGTGAGTGTAACACGGATGTAAAAACGAATAAAATGATATAGCCATAAAAGGTCCTGTGATGGCTGTATCAGCCAATCATGAGGGAGGATTTTTATTATGGACAAGGACTTAGTTTTAGAGTGGATCAAAAGCAACAATTTAAAAGAATTACACGAATATCTAAAGAAGCAAAAACGTCGTTGATATTGCCGAGTTTCTCCACGAGGTTGGATGATAGTACACTAGCAATCTTCTTTAGAATTTTTGGAAAAAGAAGAAGCAGCAAATGTTTTCTCTTATTTAGATAATGAAGAACACAATCGGTTAATCAAAACATTTAACAATGCCGAGATTATAAACGTGATTAATGAACTATATTCAGATGACGCAATTGATTTCCTATCTGATATGCCAGCAAATCTAGTTACACAGCTATTGGATAAAGTTGATGATGACGTTCGCAAAAGATATCAATCACTTATTGAAGTATAAGGATGATACTACTGGAAGTATCATGACGGTTGAATTCATTGAGTTTACAAAAGAGATGACAGTTGCGGATGCGCTAGCTAAAAATCAAGCGTGTTGGTATCGACAGTGAGACGGTGTATACCTGTTATGTAGTAGAAAGCCGTAAGCTAATTGGTATCGTCAGTGCGAGAAGTTTAATGTTAAGTGACTCTGATGTGCTTATCGAGACATCATGAAGACAGAATTCATCTATGCATATACTGGGGACGATAAAGAAGACATCGCTAAAAAGATGAAGAAGTATGACTTGATTGCCTTGCCAGTATTAGATGTAGAAGATTGCATTGTTGGTATCGTGACATTTGACGATGCAATTGATGTCTTGACAGAAGAGACAACAGAAGATATGCAGAAGATGGCTGCGATTGTTGCAAATGATAAGCCATACCTAACAACATCTGTGTGGGAACATGCATCGTAGCAGAATTGTTTTGGCTATTAATCTTGATGTTTTCGCAACATTAACAGGTAGTATCATCTCTAACTATGAACATGCTTTTGAAGTAATGCCAGTACTGGTATCCTTTATTCCTATGTTAATGGATACAGGCGGAAACTGTGGATCCCAGAGTTCGACTTTGATTATCCGTGGTTTAGCGATTGATGAAATTAAGTTCAGTGATTTCTTCAAAGTTGTATTCAAGGAATTTAGAATCTCTATTATTGTAGGTATCATGCTGGGTATTGCAAACGGTATTAGAATTGTGTTGTTAAATCATGATGTATATCTAGCATTTGTTGTTTCAGCTTCAATTGTTGTTACAGTTATGATTTCTAAATTTGTCGGATGTGTGTTACCGATTGTTGCGAAGAGATTAAAGATGGACCCAGCAATTATGGCTGCACCATTAATTACAACTATTGTAGATACACTTGCAATTATGGTGTACTTCTCAATCGCATCACAAATTTTTCAACTTATAAAAGTTTTTGGACCTTCATTACCGTGAAGGTTTTTGATAAATGTATATATAAAGGTGAGGGTGTGTTAATTGAATAACTCGCTTGCGAAAATATGAAATCAGTTGTAGAATGAATAACAGACGACAGGAGATTTTCATGTATCCAACAGTAGGTTCATCAGTACACATTCAAAGTTTTAAACACGACGGAGTTTACATCGCACATGGTGTAAGGGTTTTTGGTTCTAGAGGCAGATAGAGGATAGAATCTGTAGCAGTTACTGACCATGCATGGGTGATTGAAGCAGATAACCGTAAGTGGCTTACACGCGAACCGGCTGTATGTTTTTCTATAGAAAGAAATGGTACAACGTCATCTCTATGATTCGTCATAGCGGTATCTACTATTATTGTAACTTGGCGTCCCCAACAATATATGATGGTGAAGCAATCAAGAATATTGATTATGACTTGGATGTGAAGCTCTATCCAGATCAGTACATATCAGGTTCTTGATGAAAACGAATATTTCGAACATGCGAAGAAGATGAATTATTCAGATGATGTTATGGATATCGTTGAAGCACAATTGGATAAGTTAATTATGGATATGGAAGAGGAGAAAGAACCTTTTAATAAAGAGTGTATTGATAAGTATTATCAGCTTTATTTAAAGATGAGCTCAAGACAGAATCTTGAGAATGAATAAAGGTTTAAATTAGCTTTAGGCAAACTTTTCTAAAATTTTTCTCAAAAAGTTTATAAAGTAATTGACACCAAGATAGATACTTGGTATATTAATACAGCACTCTTCGGAAGGAGAGGTGCAGAGATCTTTGAAAACTGAACAGGAATAAGACACATAAACAACGTCAAGCAAAAGAATACGAAGGAAGAGACTTCGTAAAATAAAAGAGTCAATCAAATGAAGAGTTTGATCCTGGCTCAGGATGAACGCTGGCGGCGTGCCTAATACATGCAAGTCGAACGCTGGAGATCTAGCTTGCTAGATCGAAGGAGTGGCGAACGGGTGAGTAATACATAAGCAACCTACCCACGAAGACTGGGATAATCTCTGGAAACGGGGACTAATACCGGATAGGTAATCGGAAGGCATCTTCTGGTTATTAAAGGTTAAAAACACTGGTGGATGGGCTTATGGCGCATTAGTTAGTTGGTGAGGTAACGGCCCACCAAGACGATGATGCGTAGCCGGCCTGAGAGGGTGAACGCCACATTGGGACTGAGACACGGCCCAGACTCCTACGGGAGGCAGCAGTAGGGAATTTTCGGCAATGGGGGAAACCCTGACCGAGCAACGCCGCGTGAGTGATGACGGCCTTCGGGTTGTAAAGCTCTGTTGTAAGGGAAGAACGGTAGATAGAGAATATCTAAGTGACGGTACCTTACCAGAAAGCCACGGCTAACTACGTGCCAGCAGCCGCGGTAATACGTAGGTGGCGAGCGTTATCCGGAATTATTGGGCGTAAAGGGTGCGTAGGCGGCCTGTTAAGTAAGTGGTTAAATTGTTGGCTCAACCCAATCCAGCCACTTAAACTGGCAGGCTAGAGTATTGAGAGGCAAGTGGAATTCCATGTGTAGCGGTAAAATGCGTAGATATATGGAGGAACACCAGTGGCGAAGGCGGCTTGCTAGCCAAAGACTGACGCTCATGCACGAAAGCGTGGGGAGCAAATAGGATTAGATACCCTAGTAGTCCACGCCGTAAACGATGAATACTAAGTATTGGGGAAACTCAGTGCTGCAGCTAACGCAATAAGTATTCCGCCTGTGGAGTATGCACGCAAGTGTGAAACATAAAGGAATTGACGGGGGCCCGCACAAGCGGTGGAGTATGTGGTTTAATTCGACGCAACGCGAAGAACCTTACCAGGCCTTGACATCCCTTGCAAAGCTGTAGAGATACAGTAGAGGTTATCAAGGAGACAGGTGGTGCATGGTTGTCGTCAGCTCGTGTCGTGAGATGTTGGGTTAAGTCCCGCAACGAGCGCAACCCTTGCCTTCAGTTACCAGCATTCAGTTGGGGACTCTGGAGGGACTGCCGGTGATAAACCGGAGGAAGGTGGGGATGACGTCAAATCATCATGCCCCTTATGGCCTGGGCTACACGTACTACAATGGCTGTTACAACGTGCAGCGACCTAGCGATAGGAAGCGAATCACTAAAAGACAGTCTCAGTTCGGATTGAAGTCTGCAACTCGACTTCATGAAGCTGGAATCGCTAGTAATCGCGGATCAGAATGCCGCGGTGAATACGTTCTCGGGCCCTTGTACACACCGCCCGTCATACCATGAGAGCTGGTAATACCCGAAGCCGGTGGCCTAACCGCAAGGAAGGAGCCGTCGAAGGTAGGACTAGTGATTGGGGTCAAGTCGTAACAAGGTATCCCTACGAGAACGTGGGGATGGATCACCTCCTTTCTAAGGAGAAAGATGTGAAGTAAAAAGTTGTTTAAGAAGTTTTATTACCTGTTTAGTTTTGAGGGATCTCGAAAGAGGTAACTCAGAAAGGAAGTAGCTGTTCTTTGAAAACTGAATAACAGAAGAAGACAATAGATAGGTCTTTTTTTCGAAAAAGTTGTGATAACAAGATTAACTAAGAAAGTCTAAAACGAAATAGTTAACAGTTCTCGTAAAGCATAAACGTATATAAGTGATTAAATTAGTAAGAGCGTACGGTGGATGTCTTGGCATATAGAGCAGAAGAAGGACGCAGATAACGGCGAAACGCCTCGGGGAGTCGTACACAGGCAACGATCCGGGGGTATCCGAATGGGGAAACCCGATAAAGTTGAAAAAGCTTTATCATCCTTAAGCCAATACATAACTTAAGAGAAGGCAACCCAGGGAATTGAAACATCTTAGTACCTGGAGGAGAAGAAAAATAACAATGATTCCGAGAGTAGTGGCGAGCGAAATCGGAGCAGCCCAAACCAGCAACAGAGCTGGGGTAGTAGGACCACGACAAGTGATTGAAAAGAGATAGTCGAATGGCATTGAAAGGCCAGCCGCAGAAGGTGCAAGCCCTGTAGGCGAAATCTCGATTCACGCGAGTGGGATCCTGAGTACGTCGGAGCACGTGAAACTCTGACGGAATCGACCGGGACCATCCGGTAAGGCTAAATACTCCTATATGACCGATAGTGAACCAGTACCATGAGGGAAAGATGAAAAGAACTGCGGGAGCGGAGTGAAATAGATCCTGAAACCGTATGCTTACAAAAAAAGTCAGAGCACATTAAGGTGTGATGGCGTGCCTTTTGTAGAATGAACCGGCGAGTTATCTTTGCATGCGAGGTTAAGCAGACAATGCGGAGCCGTAGCGAAAGCGAATCTTAATAGGGTGGCAAGTATGTAGAGATAGACCCGAAGCCGTAGTGATCTAGTCATGAGCAGGTTGAAGGCTGGGTGAATCCAGCTGGAGGACCGAACCGACCCCCGTTGAAAAGTTGGCGGATGACTTGTGATTAGCGGAGAAATTCCAATCGAACACGGCGATAGCTGGTTCTCCCCGAAATAGCTTTAGGGCTAGCGTTGAACGAATCTACCCGGAGGTAGAGCACTGAAATCATGCGGGCGGCATCTCGCCGTACCAAATGATATCAAACTCCGAATGCCGGGCAAGAATATTCAGCAGTCAGACTGTGGGTGATAAGGTCCATGGTCAAAAGGGAAACAGCCCAGATCATCAGATAAGGTCCCAAAATTTACGCTAAGTGGAAAAGGATGTGGAGACGCGCAAACAGCTAGGAGGTTGGCTCAGAAGCAGCCATCCTTCAAAGAGTGCGTAACAGCTCACTAGTCGAGTATCTCTGCGCCGAAAATTAACCGGGGCTAAGCGTAATACCGAATCTATGGATTTATACTTAGGTATAAGTGGTAGGGGAGCGTTCCATACAGCATTGAAGGTATACCGTAAGGAGTGCTGGAGCGTATGGAAGTGAGAATGCCGGTGTGAGTAGCGAGATGTGGGTGAGAATCCCACACACCGAAACAAACCAAGGTTTCCAGGGGAAGGTTCGTCCGCCCTGGGTAAGTCGGGACCCTAAGGCCAGGCCGAAAGGCGTAGTCGATGGACAGCAGGTTGATATTCCTGCACCCGCGAGTAAAGTGATGGAGTGACAGATAGGGTTAACCCAAGTCCTGAATGGATTGGGCAAGGCAAGCAGGAGAGTGGCGTAGGCAAATCCGCGCCGGATACTCAAAGGCTTGACTCAAGCGAACGCGCGAGCAAGTAGTGAAGAGGGTGATACCAGGTCTCAAGAAAAAGCTTCTAGCGATAATTTACTAGCGGCCCGTACCAAAACCGACACAGGTGGTTGAGGCGAGTAGCCCTAAGGTGAGCGAGAGAACTGTTGCCAAGGAACTCGGCAAATTGACCCCGTACGTTAGCAATAAGGGGTGCTCGAAAGAGCCGCAGTGAATAGGCCCTAGCAACTGTTTAACTAAAACATAGCTCTCTGCGAAGTCGCAAGACGAAGTATAGGGGGTGACACCTGCCCGGTGCTGGAAGGTCAAGGGGATTTGTCAGACGCAAGTCGAAGCATTGAACCGAAGCCCCAGTGAACGGCGGCCGTAACTATAACGGTCCTAAGGTAGCGAAATTCCTTGTCAGGTAAGTTCTGACCCGCACGAAAGGTGTAATGATTTGGGCACTGTCTCGGCAGCAGACTCGGTGAAATCTTAGTACCTGTGAAGATGCAGGTTACCCGCAACTAGACGGAAAGACCCCATGGAGCTTTTACTGTAGTCTGCTATTGAGTTTCGGTTAAGTATGCACAGGATAGGTGGGAGACGATGAGACTGGTCTTTTCGGGATCAGAGGAGTCACTGTTGGGATACCACCTTACTTAATTGAAATTCTAACTCTAAGCCGTGATCCGGCTAGAGGACCGTGGCAGATGGGCAGTTTGACTGGGGCGGTCGCCTCCCAAAGAGTAACGGAGGCGCACAAAGGTACTCTCAGAATGGTTGGAAATCATTCATCGAGCGCAAACGCAGAAGAGTGCTTGACTGCGAGACAAACAAGTCGAGCAGGGACGAAAAGTCGGTGTTAGTGATCCGGCGGTGCAGAATGGAATGGCCGTCGCTTAACGGATAAAAAGCTACCCTGGGGATAACAGGCTGATCTCGCCCAAGAGTTCACATCGACGGCGAGGTTTGGCACCTCGATGTCGGCTCATCGCATCCTGGAGGTGAATTCGCTTCCAAGGGTTGGGCTGTCCGCCCATTAAAGCGGTACGCGAGCTGGGTTCAGAACGTCGTGAGACAGTTCGGTCCCTATCTGTTGTGGGCGTTGGAAATTTGAGGAGAGCTGCCCCTAGTACGAGAGGACCAGGGTGGACGTTCCTACGGTGCACCAGTTGTCACGCCAGTGGCATAGCTGGATAGCTGAGAACGGACCGGATAAACGCTGAAGGCATCTAAGCGTGAAACCGACTCCAAGATTAGATTTCCCATCATTTCAAAATGAATAAGACCCTTGAAGACGACGAGGTTGATAGGTCAGAGATGTAAGTGTAGCGATACATTCAGTTGACTGATACTAATAGGTCGAAGATTTATTCACGAGAGAACGCACACACGACTGTTTGAGAAAAGACAAAGTCAGAAACTGTTATTTAGTTTTCAGGAACAGAGACCTCCAAAGAAGCAAGATCCGGTGATGATGGCGCAGTGCCACACCTGTACCCATCCCGAACACAGAAGTTAAGCACTGTAGCGGCGAAAAATAGCGCAAGCAAATCTAGCACGTTGCTGGGTCATCGAGAGCATGGTTTTCCATCGCTCTCCCTTTTTATACTTTTTATGGGTTTAGATTAACCTCGGGGATATATCAATTGATTCAGCATCTCAAAATGATATGTTTTTAACAAATGTAGAATGAATGATGGTTGCAAATGCAACTAAAAGAAATATTAAATTATGCCTTAAAATAGGCATGATGTTTAATGCTTTTTGACAAACAAAAGTCTTGGTGCTATAATAATCATCGTATCCGATTGAGTTACAAATCACTAAATGAAAAATTAGAAACATAATTTTCAAAAAATGTGTTGACATGTAATTTGATACTTGGTATATTAATACAGCACTCTTCGGAAGGGGAGATGCAGAGATTTTTGAAAACTGAACAGGAATAAGACACTATAAACAACGTCAAGCAAAAAGAATACGAAGCAAGACT
>BNJT01000401.1_pt1 | contig 78950 bp, 110 predicted proteins | sample 8540491 | NCBI WGS metagenome assembly BNJT01 (sample SAMD00202455, study PRJDB9452) | human saliva metagenome | host: Homo sapiens | reverse complement strand
TCGCGGCAGCATCGGGGCGGACCTCCTCGATCGCCCTCGTCAAGGTTGTCGGGAGACCTCGCAGTGGCCAGTTCTCCCATGCCGATCGGCAGCAGCGTTGGAGGGGCCACGAGGGCGACCTGGGCGCCGAGAGCCGTCATGAGGTCCACATTGGAACAGGCCACCCGGGAGTGCAGGACGTCTTCCGACGACACGACGCGCTCAGAATCGCGTCCTCAGCGCAGGATCGCCTTCCGCCGTGGCGGAATGCCCAGGGCGCACCACCGTGGCGCAGGGTCAGCGGCGTCCAGGAGGCCTGTGGGGTGTTGATGGAGTGTGCCGTCACCCGCGCGTTGAGAACGGGCACGTTGATCCAACCGGCGTGGGCCAGCAGGTGCGCGCGGCGCCGCAAGCCGAGTGGCGCGCGACGACGGCACCGCCCCCACGGCCACGATCGTCTGGGCGGTGTCCTTGAGGGACTCTTGGACAGCGCGAGGAGCCCTTGGCGGAGAAGTTGATGACGCTCGGCGCTCAGGGCGCTTGGCGGCCGCCTCGAAGGACAGTCGGGTCCGCGTGGAGTCCCTCAGAAGAAGAGGTTGACGGACGGTCTTGCCGCGCAGGGTGGGCAACTGCTTGACCGCCTGGCTCTGAAGTGGCGGCCATGGCCTCAGCGGTGTCGGTGCACCGCGACCGCCCTCGTCGTGGGTCAGGTCGCTTGGCGGAGTACAGGTGCTTCATCGGGTGGCCTCCGGTCCGCGCGCGCTCGCTCGAGCAGCTCCAGTGGGGACGTCTGCGGGAACGATGGTGACGGCGTCGGTGGAGGCGCCGAGCTCGGTCAGAGAGACCACGACCTTCTCGGTACGGAGGTCGGCAAGTTCTGCCCACATAGTCTGCGCGGATGGGCAGTTCCCGTAGCCACGGTCCACGAGAGTGGCCAGCTGGCACGGCACGGGGACGGCCAATGGCGCCCAGAGCGTCGAGGGCAGCCCGAATGGTGCGCCCGGAATAGAGACATCGTCCACGAGGATGACTGTCTTGTTGTCGATGCCGCACTGCGGATCTTGGTGGGAGCGGGGCACAGGATGGGGTGGCGTCCCCGATCGTCGCGATACATGGTGATGTCCAGCGTCCCGACCGACTCCAGTGCTCGCGGTATCCCACTGCTCCGTCTGCTCGCTCCGCCGCATCCCTCCGCCGAGGCGACGGCGAGCGCCTCGACGAGTCTGTGCGCGAGGGGTACCTCCGCTGGGGATCCCCAGGACGACGACGTCCTGGGTTCCGCGGTTGCGCTCCAGAATCTCGTGCGCGATACGGAACAGGAGCGTGCTATCTCGGGGGACCGAGGATCTCCCTTGCTCAGGGATGGTGCGCCGGAAGCGCCTGACGAACGTTCGGCCATTGCAGGCCTCCTTCCCCCGCCTCTCCGGACGGACTTAAAGGATGTTGGTCGCCCGTGAGTTTACGTCGCCGCAGCGGGCTCCGCACGGCAGAACGGCGCTTCTCTCGAGACGAATATCACGGCAACGCGTACCGGACCGACATGTCTACCTGGTACGGACCCCGTCGGAATGCTCCCCGCTCCACAGAATATCCGCAACAATGTCAGCTACCTGGCACAATGCCGTGGCGCCGTCGGGCGCCGAGTAGCGCGATCGATCGACGGCTATCGAGCTTGAGAGCGAGTGCCGGATCCATCTGAGCTCAGTTGAGAACTGAACGATCTCCGTCAGGCTGGACAAGGACCGGCGTTACTGCTGCGTCAGTGACTTCTTCTCAAGCAAGGAACGATATGACTCTCCCCACCCGACGTTCGATCATCACGGCCTCGGTGCCGGACCGGCCTGGCCGCTGCCGGTCTGCTTCCCCAACTCCCCGCCATTGTGGACGATCTCGGCCCATGACTCGGCTCTCCCATCTTCGATGAACAGTTCTCCCAAAGGGTCCGATTTCTCCCTGCCGCTGGCGGGACAACCGTTCCGAACCCGAAACATGCGCGAGTTACGACTGGGGTCTTCACCCATGACACCCACAGCGTCAGCGACGGCGTAGGGGCATCTTCTCTGCAAGCGGGCGACGCCCCGAAAGGGTTCCAGAACCGCTTCGACAAGGAGGAGACGATCCGCTATGTGAACCAGGCCTTCGTCACTACGGAGGGCCTCTTCTCCTTCGTTTACGGATCCCTGGAGACCAGGGCTCGTTTCCCCAGTCCCATCAGGGCCTGTTCGCCGGATCCGGCTGCGGGCCGACGATGGCAAGAACGGGGGCGATCGACTGTCGTCGAGACCTACGGTGGTGGGAGCGCCACGGCATCGCTGAGTCGACCGTCCACTACGGTCAAGCCGGGGCAAGGGAAGCAACCTGGGGTCTCGCCGAAACCCGATCTCACCGCATGGCACACCTACGGGATGGAGAAGACCCCCGAGAGCATCCGGTTCTTCTTCGACGACCAACCGTATCATGAGGTGCGGCGCTCGGACTCCCCGCAGGAGTTTGACACCTGCTTCGGCGCAGGCGCGCCATACCACATCTGCCTGACCACGCACACCGGGCAGCATCCACCGGGGAGGCTGAACCATGGGGGTTTCACGCAGGCCCAGGTGGACATCGACTCACATCGTTGTCCGTGCAACGAGCCAGTAGTTGGTTCGCCGTCCTCTCGACTGCGGTCGGTTCCCGAGGAGCAGGTCCCGCGGGTCGAGGGACGGCGTCCGGTCAACAGCCCATAACTGGCGTTGCCCGGAATCGCGCTCATGCGACATATTCTCCTGCTGTTGACGAGGACAGTGGATTAAGACTCACGAATCCTGAGCAGGAGAAACGACATCTATCACGATGAGGCCAATGGCCCATGCCAGAGCTAAGAGACATCACCTCTTCGTTTCGTCTCGGAACAGGAATGAATACGTGACCGCAACCGGAACCACATGAAATAGAGTTCAGCGACAACGAGGGCGGACGATGTAGCCTCTCGCTTCCAGCCACACCCGAGCGCAGGTAATAGTATTTACCATGTGCCATCGAGCAGAATCGTGTCGAAAAAGAAAGGCTCGCCAACCACAGAACCACCGTGATGATCGGGCACAAAGCCAGCGCCAGGATCCACAGCATTACGACGAAGCCGTGCAGGCCATCGACATATAGAAAACCCAACATAATCGCCTCGAAGCGCTGCGTCAATTAGAGCCAACTGCGGTTCGAATGTACCGTCGCCCGCGTTCTGACCTCGACGACTCTGAAGCTCTGCGCGCGGATCGGGCTGATGTTGCGTGGCAACGAAAGGTGAGATCGAGCGACCGACCATCGGGAGAGTGGTCGACCTGCCATCCCAGCCTTCGTCAGAGGTGCGGGACCGGTACTGATCGATCATGCCATTCCCACCGAGACATCGCTCGCGCCTCCAGCTGCATTGAGCGCCTTGAATTTTGCAAGAAGAACATGCGCGGCAAGCAGCAAGAAAAATAGATATCGCATAGACCCAGAATGTCGGCTCCCAGGATCTGATGAAGATTCTCCTGATATCCTTCAGCAAAACTATGTCGATCAGAGTGAGAAGGGAACAACTCCCTAGTACGGCACTGGTTGTCAGCGATGCTGAGATCAACCCCTTGGCTGGAGCGTTATCATTATCGCCGTCCGAGCGATTGAGGTGATGATCCCGACAACCCGGATGAAATTTCCGTCCGGCGATTCGCGACGCGTCGTCGCGTCCCGGATGAAGACGGGTCCGGGCCACTTGCTGGGGCGTTGGGAAGGAAAATGATTCACAGGTTGCTCCGGCATCAACGGATGGGTCACCGAGGTTAGGCAGAACATTCGTCCGAATCAACTCGCGGCATGGGAACAACACCCCATGCCGCGAGCCCGGAGAACTGATGGCTTTTAGCGCAACGTGTCCGCGAGGTCGCCGATACGCCCCAGCAGCCCTCGAGGTACCTGGGTGACTCGTCGGTGGAGAGCATTCGACTGAGCGTCATGGCCTCATCCACTGCGACGGGCGCATCCACCTCATCGTTATAGACGATCTCCCAGGTGGCGACCCGAGCGATGGCGCGGTCGACGGCCGGCATGCGCCCAGCGTCCAGCCCTGGGCGTAGGTCTGGATCGTCTCATCGACGTCAGCCAGGTGATCGCACACACACCGCTCAGTATCTCCCCGGGTGTAGGCGGGGGCCTCGGTGTGGTTGGCCGAGCTGACGGCCTGCAGCTGCGCGAAGGAGCGAAGCTCCTCGGCGGCGTCGGTGGCCAGCATTCCGCGTTGGTCGGCCTCGAAGAGGATCTCGATCGCACGCCGACGTGCCTTGGTGCGGGCGGTGACCGGGTGACGCGATGCTGGGCTCGAGCCGGATGAGCCCTCCTCGGAGTGCTCTGCCATCAGTCGTTGACGCGGGAGATGTAGGAGCCGGAACGAGTGTCGACCTTACCTTGTCTCCGGTGTTGAGGAACAGCGGGAACCTGGATTTCGGCACCGGTCTCGACGGTGGCGGGCTTGGTGCCTGCGCTGGAGCGGTCACCCTGAAGGCCCGGTTCAGTGTGGGAGATCGTCAGGACCACGGAGGCCGGGAGCTCGACGAACAGAACGGAGTCCTCGTGGAAGGCCACGATGACGTCCTGGTTCTCCAGCATGAAGGTGGCAGTATCCCCGACGGTGGCTGCCGGGACATAGGTCTGCTCGTAGGACTTAGTGTCCATGAACACGTAGTCGTCGCCGTCCTTGTAAAGGTACTCGCATGTCGCGTCGGTCGACTGTAGCGGTCTCTGACCTTGAGGCCCGCGTTGAAGGTCTTATCCACGGTCTTGCCGGACAGGGACGTTCTTGATCTTGGTTCGCACGAAGGCGGGGCCCTTGCCGGGCTTGACGTGCTGGAACTCCACTACCTGCCACAGCTGGCCCTCGAGGTTGAGCACTATACCGTTCTTCAGGTCGTTCGTCGTTGCCACGAGGGTTTTCCTCACTGTCGCGTTGCGTCTGAGGGACGCGCCGATTTTACCGCGGTGCTCGACACCTCCTCGCGACAGGAGTGTCACGCCCGTCACGAGTTTCGGGAAGAATCGGACCTCACGGCTTTCGATGATTTGCTCCCGGCCCTCATCGGGGTGGTTGAGGTGGTGTCGACATCGACGTCGGGCCAACTCCCTGGCACCGGGTCCAGCGCCTCGCGGAGCATCTGGACGAACTGGTGGTGGACGGCTCCCAGGGCCACGGACCGGGGGCGTCGAGACCGTTGCGGGTGGCCAGAACCCGGGTGGTGCAGGTCAGGGGCCACGACGCGGTGACTCGCCCGTCTGCCGAGCCGCGGGTCTGCAAGGCGCTGGCGTATCCGCGGGTCTCCCAGGGCATCCCGAGCCCAGGGCGACGATGGCGCCCTCGACCCGCGCACGTTCCAGGAGCCGAAGCGCAGTGTCGGCCTCGACGCGGCGGTACTCTGCCCTCCGGCACTGCCATGAGCGCCAGGTCGGGGCTGGTTCCCAACTCCTCGGCAACGCTGCGGGCCAGATCGAGCACGGGCAGAGCCCGCAGCGCGCCCATGGACGCGTCCCACGCTGGAGCATCCGGCTCCAGGAGGACCGATGAGAACCAGCGCCCGGTAGCTGTGAGGGCTCACGCCCGTGTCCCCTTCACCGGCCGATCCGGCTGGGTCGGTGACGGTCTCGTGAGCCCTGATCAGCACGTCCTCATCGGGTGCCCTGCACCCTCACAGGCCTGGCGACGTCGTCGAGGCAGAACAAGCCGCAGCCTGCCGCCGCGCACCTTCTTGTCGCTCATCATTGCCGCCTTGAGCTCCTCCCACCGACCGCGGCCTCGGGCGAACGAGATGGGCAGGCCCACCGCCTCGAGGCTCTGACGGTGCAGTGCCAGTGCGTCGCTGCTCAGGTTGCCGCTGCGGTGGGCGACCCTGCGGCGAAAAAGCGCAACCGACGGCCACGGCCTCGCCATGGCGCCAGGAGTAACCGGTGACCTTCTCGATGGCGTGGGCGTAGGTGTGCCCGTGAGTTGAGGATCTCCCGCAGACCGGCTTCGGTGAGATCCTCCCCACGACAGCGGCCTTGACCGCGATCGAACGGGCGACCAGGTCGGCTAGGACAGGCGAGTCCCAGGCCAGGCGGTCGGCGGGCTCGCCCAGGACACGGTCGAGGGATGACCGGGATCGGCGATGAGTCCGCGCCTGATGACCTCGCCGAGGTCCGGACCGCAGCTCGGCGGCCGGCAGGGTGGACAGCGTCTCCAGGTCGGCGATGACGGCGGCAGGCGGGTGAAAGGCTCCCACCAGGTTCTTGCTCGGCCGGAGTGTCGATGCCGGTCTTTCCACCGACGGCAGCGTCCACCATGGCCAGCAGCGTGGTGGGCGCTTGAACCACCAGGACCCCCGCAGCCAGGTGGCAGGCCGCGAAGCCGGCCAGATCCGTGGTCGCTCCACCGCCCAGGCCGATCACGAGCCCGTCGCGCCCCCAGGCGGAAGGAACCGAGTCGTTCCCACAGGTACTCAGGACGCGTGCCTTCTTGGCCGCCTCGCCGTCGGGTACCTCGAGCGCAGCACGCGCAGCCCTGAGAGATCAGTTGCTTCTCGGCGTCTGCCGCGCGTCGGCCAGGACCTTGGCGTGAACGATGGCGACTCCTCCCGCACCCGCACCCGGGTGTCCCGGACGATGTCTGCGCAGATCGGCCAGGGCGTCCGTGGCCGATGAGCACGTCATAAGGGGTGCTCGCCGGTGACGCCTACGCGCTGCTGGGGCCGTCGTCGCCTGCTGCCGGAGAGGGCTGGATCCGGGCTAGCTGAGACGCAGTCGTGGTTCGGCCGGTGGCGGAGGGGATGCCGAGGCTGTCTGGGAGCTTGCGGGCCGCGGGGCTCAGGGGCTGAGTCCGGTTGCTTTTTCGCCAACATGGGTGTCAGGACGCCAAACCGCCTGAGGTGCTTGAACCCCGAGTGCGACGAGGATGAGGGCGGCGACCTGCTGGGGGCTGCAGCCCGTCGGTGGGTATGGTGAGGGTGGCCACCTCGGCGTGCAGCGGTGAGCGCTGGGCGTGGAGGGCTTTCATCCGGGCCAGGAGCCCGTCGTGATTCTTGCTGTTCTGCCGAGCGGCTCGGGTCTGGTCAGGTCCGCGTCGGGGCCATGAGGGGCGCCCGGTGCCGTCGCCCACGTGGCTGGCGGCCGTGCTCGGGGGAGGCAGTCAGATGGATGACGGTGTGACCGCGCAGCAGCTCGCGGTTCTCGGGCGCATGGACCGCTCCCCGCCCAGGGCGATGACGCCCCTGAGCAGCCGCCGGGGAGTCAGGACGGCCCGCATGGCCCGGTGCTCGCGTTTGCGGAAGCCCTCACCTCCCCTCAGGCGAAAATCTCGGGATCGTCATGCGGGCGCGACGCCGGATCTCGGCGTCGGTGTCGGTCACCTGGACGCCGAGCGCCTGGGCCAGGAGCCGGGCCTGGGTAGTCTTGCCCGCGCCGGGCAGTCCCACCAGCACCAGGGGCAGCTGATCGTCGCGCAGAGGCGATGGTCGGAACGCGCTTCCAGGTCATGATCGTGTCTCCCTCACCGTTGAGTTCAGCGTCGACACCAGTATCGCCTCACCGGCCGACTCATCACCCGGTTCACCACTGCGTCCTCTCGGGCGAGTCAGGGCCAGGTAGGCCTGAAGATTGCCCCTGGCCTCGGCCAGCCGAGTCGCCGCCGGTCTTGTCCAGCGAGGAGATCGGCCAGGACCAGTGCGGTCATGGCCTGGGCAGGATGACTGCGCCGGGGACGACGGCGCACACGTCGGAGCGCTGGTGCAGCCCGGTGGCGGCCTCGCCAGTGGCCAGGTCGATCGGGTGCGCAGGGCCCTGGGCACCGTCGAGATCGGTTTGAAAGCGGCTCGCAGCCGGATCTCGGAGCCGTTGGAGATGCCTCCTTCGATGCCGCCGGCACGGTTGCGTGCTACGCGACCCTCACCATCGCGCACTGGGGAGGATCTCGTCGTGCGCGGCCGAACCCCGCCGGGCCGCCTCGGCGAAAGCCGTCACCGATCTCGCACACCCTTTGACGGCCTGGATGCCCATGAGCGCGCCCGCCAGCCGGGCGTCGAGCCGGCAGTTGGCCGCAGACGTGGGTGCCCAGCCCCACCGGGACCCTGCTGGCAACGACCTCGACGACGCCGCCGAGCGTGTCCCGTCCTTCTTGGCGGCGTCGATCTCCGCGACCATGGCGGCACTGGTGGCGGAGATCGGTGCAGCGCACCGGGTCGGCGTCCAGGCGCTCGGTGTCCCCGGCGGTCGGTGAGAACATCGTCGGGCAGGACGACGGAGCCGATGCGTACGACGTGGCTGACCAGCCCGATGCCGGCGACCTGGGCCAGGACGGCCTCGGCCAGCGCTCCCAGCGCGACCCGGGCGGCCGTCTCGACGGGCGGAGGCCCGTTCCAGGACCAGGCGGGCATCGTCCAGATCGTGCTGAGCATGCGGGACAGGTCCGCATGTCCGGGCCGAGACAGGGTCAGGGGACGGTTGCGGGCGATCTCCGCTCGTCGCCGGTAGCAGCGTCGATGAGCAGGTCGCGAGGATCGACGGGGATCGGCGCTCATCGACCGTGGACCACTTGGGCCATTCCGGGTTGCCGATCTGCAGCGCGATCGGGCTTCCGATGGTGCTGCCATGGCGGATCCCGCCCAGAACCCGCAGCTCATCGCGCTCGAAGGACTGGCGGGCGCCACGCCCGTGCCCCAGACGCCTGCGGGCCAGCGCTGCCCCTGATGTCCTCACTGGTAATCCGCACGCCTGCGGGCACGCCCTCCATCACCGCGGTCAGAGCCTCGCCGTGGGACTCTCCGGCCGTCATCCATCGAAGCATGAGACAGATACTCTCACACGCCCATGGCGTCTCCGGCGTCCCTCCTCGGCGTCAGGAGGGGTGCGAGTCAGTCGGCGTTGGTGGCCGACGGCGTCGCCAGGGCCGGCAGGAGCGCGGCGCGCATGCCCTCGAGTGTCGGGCTGCCGCCCGGGTCGTCGAGCCGGACCTGGGGCACGGCCTGGTGCAGGAGCATGAGCCATCCCGGGGCGACGGTTCTCCCCGCCCGCGCTCCCAGGCCTCGGCGATGGGGTGGGCCAGGAGTCGTAGACGACGTCGAGCAAGACGGCTCCCGGCCGGGTTCCGCCCGCGCGACCCAGGCCTCGTCAGGAACAGCGCCAGAGGGATCCGCCGCCCCTGCCGGCAACGTGGAGACGACGACATCGGCCGCGACCAGGTGCCGCGCCACCTCCGCGTTGGAGGCAGGGTCGGCCGGCTTTCCAGGTGAGGGTCTCGATGTCCAGCCCCATGCGGTGCGCGGCGCTGAGCGCTCGGCCCAGGGACCGGCGTGGCGGCGCGCCGCGACGAGTGATATGGGCCTGCGCCCCGAGCTCGCCGAGCGCAGCCAGGGCCGAGCAGGCGGTGGCGCCCGACCCGAGGACGACGGCGCTCGACCGGCACGGGAGGCGGTCGAGTCACCGGGCGTCCTATGCGCGGTCTCCGCAGCGCGCCGACGATGCCGGCGACGTCGGTGTTGAAACCCGCCAGGAGCGCGCTTTCCCTCGCCGCTGCGCTGGACGACCACCGTGTTGACCGCGCCGACGGCCTCGGCCAGGGATCAACGACGTCAGGTGCGCCAGGAGCGCCTGCTTGTGGGGCATGGCTGACGCTCAGACCCGCCCAGACCGGGTTCGGCTCTCCACCGGGGCCGCCAGCTCGGTAAGCAGGGACGGGGCAGGTCCTCGGCGCCGTCTCGCGGCGCTCGTAGCGACAGATCGCTCAGGCCCAGTTCTGCGTAGGCGGCCCGGTGAAGCGCACTGGAGACAACGAGTGGTTCACTGGACTGGCCGATGACGGCGGAGCGCCGTCGGATCGCCGCGCTCGACCGCGTCAGCCACTCTTCTTCACCCCGTTGCAGTATCCTCGTTCTTCGCGCAGTAATCGTTGAGCTTCTTGGTGTTGGCGGCCTGCTCCTCGCTCGTGAGGAGAACAGGGTCTCACCGGTGTCGAGGTTGACCGTCACGAAGTAGAGCCAGCCTCCGGCCGGCGGGTTGAGCACCGCCTTGATGGCATCCTCGCTGGGGCTGCCGATCGGGGCCGGGCGGCAGCCCTGGGTGCACGTAGGTGTTGTACTGCGTTGTTGGGATCGGTCGCCTCCTCCGGCGTCGGGATCCCGCCACTACGCCCCAGGCCGTAGAGCACCGTCGAGTCCATCTGGAGCTTTCCCTGGGGTCTCCCCCTGTCGACCTGCGCCAGGCGGTTCTCGGATGACCCGAGCCGCCTGCCCGTAATACTTCGGAGTCGGGACCTCGCGCTCGACGATGAGGCCTTGGTCAGGACGACGTGATAGTTCTCGCTTGGGAACGCTCAGAGTTGCTGAGCTGGGTCACGGTGCGGGAGACCATCTGCTTGACCAGATCGGTAGGGGTTGCGCTCTCCGTGACGTCGTAGGGTCCCCGAGCGAGCCAGCCCTCAACGTTGCCGCCCGCCTCGGCCGGCAGACCGATGGCGGCGGTGTCGGCGTAGGCGGCCTCGATCTGCTCGATCGGTGAGAATTGCTGACCTGCTTGAGCCGGTCCTTTGATGATCGTCCTTGGTGTTGCCGGCCGAAACCGTCAGGGTGTGGTCGCCCTAGTCTCGGGATCGAGCAGAGCCTGGAGCGCGGCGTTGGCGGACATCTTCTTCTTGAGCTTGTAGGTGCCCGGCTGAATCGTGTTGCCCTTCGGGTTGTTCTTGGCCGCGTTGGTGAAGGCCTTGCCGGAGGCAACGACGCCCTCTCCTGGAGGATGTCGCCGATATCCAGTCCGAGGCCCCCTCCGGGAATCGTCACCGTGACCTCGCCCTCGCCATTGCCGCGGTAGTCGTCGGCGTGAGTCGCCTGGGCGGAGGCGTCTCGCATGATTCCGATGGCCTTGTAGCCCAGGACGCCGACGGCCACGAGGGTAATGACGATGACGAGGCTCGTCAGCCCGTGCCGGCGCCGCTTGCGCTGACGGCGCTCGACCTTCTCCATACGCCGCCTGCTTGCGGCTCTTTGGGCTTCTCTGTGGCGTCACCAGCATCTTCGTCGCGCTGGATGCCGAGCTCGGCGAAGAAATCGTCGTGGCTCACGCTCTGCCTCTCTTGATCGGGTGGACTCGCTCACCGGCCGGCACCCCGGACGTTCGCTCGGTGGTGATGGCCTGCTCAAGGATGACGACCGCGGCCGCTTGGTCGACGATACCGCGAAAAGCTCCTCCTTTCAGACCGGCCGCATGCAGTTCCCGGTGAGCAGTGACGGTGGTGAGCCGCTCATCGACCAGCCGGACGCACACCTCGACGGCAGACGGCTCGCCAGGTCCAGGCCCACCTGCGGGCGTCCCTGGTCGAGCTCGAGGCTGCCGCCGCCCCAGGCTGCTTGGGCAGGCCGACGATCACCTCGAAGGCACCGTACTCCTCGACGAGGTCAACGGCCCTCGTCGAGATCAGCACCATAACGGTCCCGCCTGAGAGTTACCACAGGAACGGACAGAATCGCGTCCTGAGTCGCAACGCGCGACACCAATACGCGCCTTCCGACGTCGAAGGCGGAGTCGTACTCCGGGCGCAGTCCCCGGCATCGGATGAGCCGATGAGTCTGTCACGTGATCTGCTACGGCGTCTGGGGTCGGATCGCCGAATCAGGCCCAGGCGCTGGTCGGCGACGGCGCGCAGCGCCTCGTCCAGGGCGTCGGGGTTCTGCCCGCCTCCCTGAGCCAGGGTCGTCCTTGCCGCCCACCTCCGCCCAGTACCTGGGCCGCAGTACGCACCAGAGCTCCGGCGCGAACGCCCTTGTCTCGGGCGGCGGGGTTGGTGGCGACCACCACCACCGGGCGTGAGTTCAGGACTGCGCCGACGGCGACGACGGCGGGCTCGGAGTCGCCGAGCCGGCTGCGGGTGTCCAGGGCCAGAGAACGGACGGCGTCGGCGGAGCCGAGCGGAGCCGAGGTTGGCCGAGGCGAGCCGGATCTCGCCCAGGCGGGCGGCATCGGAGACGATGCTGGCGGTGCGCGCCGACAGGGCCGGCCTGCTCGGCCGCTGCCAGGCGCTTCTCGGCGTCCTTCAGCGCGCGTCATGGCCCCTCGACGCGCTCGGGCAGGTCCTCGGGACGGCCCCCGACCATTGTGGAGAGCTGGGAGACCAGCGCGTGCTCCTTGGCCTGGTAGCCATAGGCGCCGTCGCCGACGAGGGCGTCGATGCGGCGCACGCCCGAGCCGATCGAGGACTCGCCCACAACCGCGATGCGGCCGATATGGCCCGTAGTCGGTACGTGGGTACCGGCGCACAGCTCTTGGACCAGTCGCCGCCGATGGAGACTGACCCTCACCTTCTTTCCGTGCGCTACTCCCCGAACAGGGCCGCTGGCGCCCGCAGCCAGGCGGCGTCGATGTCCATGACCTCGTCGGTGACGGCCAGGTCCTCGGAGAGCTTGGCGTTGACCCGCTCCTCGATGCCGGTCACCTGGTCACCGACCAGGGCCGAGCCGTGGCGGAAGTCGAAGCGCAGGCGGGAGGGGGAGTTCTCGCTGCCCGCCTGGGTGGCGTTGTCGGAGACGATCTCGTGGAGCGCCTTGTGCACCATGTGGGTGGAGGTGTGGGCGCGCGCGATCGCCGAGGCGGCAGGCCGTATCGATCTGGGTGAGAGCTTCTCCCCACCGCGATCGTGCCCTCGGTCAGGCGTGCCGCGGTGGACGTACGGCCCCTGACGGGAACCTGGACGTCAGTTGACCTCGACAGTGCCCCCGTCGGCCAGTCGGATCGTGCCCTGGTCGGCGAGGCTGGCCACCCATCTCGGCCCAGAAGGGGGTCCGGTCCAGGACGACTTCGACCTCCGCCGGGGCGAGTGACGCGACACTCTGCGGACGCCGTCGACGAAGCACCCCGGTGGCGACGGCCTCGGCGGAGGAGTCGGTGTAGCCCAGGAAGGTCGAGGCCGCCGCCCATCTCCTTCTCAGCTCTCTGAAGACGCGGATGTCAGCGTGCCGGTCTTCTTGGCGCGCGCGTCGGCGGGCGCGTTCCTTCTGCTCGTTCATGAGGGCTGCGGAAGGCGCTCTCATCATCGACATCGACCCCTGCTCGGCCGCCATCTCAAGGTGAGGTCGATGGGGAAAGCCATGTAGGTGTCGTGCAGCTCGAAGGCGCTCTTGCCGGACACCAGTGGGCGTCCGGTCCCACCTCGTTTTTCTTGGCCGCGCCACCGCGGTGTCCAGGATCGTGGTGCCCGCGGCCAGGGTGCGTCGGAAGGCGTCCTCCTCGCCGTAGGCGACCTCGGCGATGGTGCGCCAGCCGGTTTTCCAGCTCGGGGTAGGGAGGCCTTCATGGCGTCCTTGAGGCGTCAGCGGGGTGGGCATGCGGCCTCGTCCACGCAAGCAGACGCATGGAGCGGAGCAGCCCGGCGGATGAGTCGGCGCAGGACGTAACCGCGTCCGTCGTTGCCGGGGCGCACGCCGTCGGAGATGAGCGCAGGAGCCGAGCGCACGTGGTCGGCCACGACTCGCATGCGCACGTCGTCATGGTGCGCCTCGCCGGCCTCGGGGCCAGCGGCGCCGCGACCGTAGACCTTGCCGGAGGCTCCTCGGCGGCCTTGATGACAGGGGAGGACCTCGTCGATCATACATGTTGAGGCTTAGTCCGCATGATGAGGCGAGGCGCTCCAGGCCGGCACCGGTGTCGATGGCGGTCTGGTCGAGGCTTGCCCAGGGGCTCGAGTCATGTCGCCTCGCCCTCTCCGCGCAGGAACTCGTCGAGACGAGGTTCCAGATCTCCAGGAAGCGGTCGCCCTGTGTGTCGACGGCGGCGGCCACCGTCGGGACCGTAGGCGGGACCACGATCGTGAGTGGATCTCGCAGCGGGAGCCGGCCCGGTCCGGGCTGCCCGGTTGACCAGGAGATGTCATGCAGAGGAAGCAGTTGGATCCGCTCGGCGGGCACCCCCGATCTCGTGGGTCCAGTGAGTCAGAAGGAGACCTGGTCCTCCTCCCAGATCGTCATCCACGACGGTCCCCGTCTAGGCCGTAGCCGCCCTCCTCCTCGGCTGCCGGTCAGCAGGCCCCAGGCGTGGGAGATGGCCCCCTCTTTGGAAGTAGTCGCCGAAGGAGGTTGCCGTTCATCTGGAAGAAGGTGCCGTGGCGCGTGGTGATGCCGACGTTGTCGATGTCGTTGGTGCGGATGCACTTCTGCACCGAGGCCGCCCGAGGCCAGGGGGCCTCCTCCGTGCCCAGGATGTAGGGGGATGAAGGGCACCATGCCCGCCACGGTGAACGGGATGGAGGCTCAGGGGACACCAGGAGAGACCGAGGGACGGATCTCGTGCTCGTTCGCGGCGAAAGTAGTCGAGCCAGCGGCGGCGGATCTCGGATGTGCGCATGGGGTCCTCATCTGTTCGAGGGTGCCGGGCGCTCGGCGCTGGGGGCCCTTGCACCGGGGCGTGTGGATGGTGTGGTGTGGTCGACCGGCGGGACTGGTATCCAGTTGGTTTCCAGGTGGCCGCTACGACGTGCGAGCCGGTCGGATTGCTCCAGGCGAGCCTACTCCCACGCCGGGGCGCCCCGAACCTCCGATGGGTCCGGGGCGCCCCGGCGTCGAAATGAAGTACAGGCGTCAGCGCGAGTAGTACTCGACGACCATCTGCACGTCGCAGGTCACGGGAACCTCGTCGCGCTTGGGACGGCGCACCAGCGTGGCAGAGGCTTCTCGAGGTCCACGTTGAGGTAGTCCGGGACGGGGGGCAGCACGTCGCGGTGGGCACCGGCGGCGGCGACCTGGAAGGGCACCATCACCTGGGAGCGCGGGCGGACCTGGATGGTCTGGCCGGGCTTGACGCGATAGGAGGGACGGTCCACGTGCTTGCCGTCGACGAGGATGTGGCGGTGGACCACGTCCTCGGCAGGCCTGGGCGATAGTACGGGCGATCCCGGAGCGCAGGACGAGGGCGTCAGACGCATCTCGAGCAGCTCGACGGGAGACTCACCAGTCAGGCCCTGGCCGCGACGGGCCTCCTCGAGGACGCGCTGGAGCTGAGCCTCGCGGATGCCGTACTGGGCGCGCAGGGCGCTGCTTCTCCCTTGAGGCGGACGGCGTAGTCGGACTCGGTGCGGCGGCAGGCGCGGCCGTGCTCGCCGGGACCGTAGGGACGGCGCTCGAAGTAGCGCACGGCCTTGGGGTCAGCAGGGATGCCAAGGGCGCGAGACAGCGCACCTGACGGCGGGAGCGTGAAGAGCTCATGTGTTTCTTTCCTGTCGGATTGGTGGTCGCACGCCGTGGGCTGGTGCCGACGGCGCGGGGTCAGCCGCGGTTCAGGGCCGGGACCCCAGGAGGTCTGCATCGTCATCAGAACGGTGGTACCGGTAGGCGCCGCCGATCATCTTCGATGTGGACAACTCGAGAACTGTAGCGTGCTCGTCAGCGAAACCCATGTCGAAATCGCCTGGTGTGAGGCGGTCCTCAACCCCTGTCCGCTCCCGCTCAGATCCTGGGCGGGGCCATCATCGTCACCGTTCCTCAAGGGATGCGTCGGACGGCCTCGAGGCGGAGGCCAGCTGCTTCTCGAATCCGTTGCCGCTGGGGCAGTAGTACCGACTGCCCTCGAGGCCCCTCGGGCGGGTACTGCTGACCGACGACAGCGTGCAGGGAAGTCAGGTAGCGGTAGTGACCCTTGCCGTGCCCGAGTCCTCCGCCCCCGGTGTAGTGGGCGTCGCGCAGGTGGGCGGGTACGGCTGAGGTCTTGCCTGCGTTCACGTCCGCCAGCGACTCGCTCAGGGCCATGGTGACCGCGTTGGATTTGGGGGCCGTGGCCACGGCGAGGGCGGCCTCGGCCAGGATGGAGGCCGGACTCCGGCATCCCGATCGCGGCGACCGCCTGCTGCGCGGCCACGGCAGTGGACGGTACTCCGGGATCGGCGACCGAGCGTCCTCGGCGGCGTGGATGACGATGCGTCGGGCGATATACCGGGGGTCCTCCCGGCCGCGATCATGCGTGCCAGGTGGTGCATGGTGGCGTCGGGATCGGAACCGCGCATCGACTTGATGAAGGCGCTGATGACGTCGTAGTGCTGGTCGCCGGTGCGGTCGTAGCGCACCGCCGCCACATCGGCGGCCTGCTCGACGTCGGCCACCTCGATCAGGGGCAGTGAGTCGGCGTCCGCTTCCCGCGCCAGAACCGTGCCTGCGGCGGCCTCCAGCACGGTGAGGGCCTTGCGGGCGTCAGGAGCCAGCCATGCGCACGATCTGCTCGCGAGCCTCCTCGGCTGAGCTGGGCAGCTCCAGCCAGGCCGCGCTCGTCGGTCAGGGGCGCGATCGATCAGGCGCCCGACGTCGTCCGCCCCAAAGGGGTGGAGCGTCAGGAGCAGGGGCGGGACAGGAGCTGGCGAGACGACGCTGGACAGGTTCTCTCTGTAGTGGCGGCGATGAGTAGCGGCTGGTTTCTCACGCTGGGCGGGGAGGCGTCCTGCTGGGGAACCGGAGAAGCGGTGGACTCGTCCGATAGACAGGACCCGTTTCCTCCCCCGCCGCCGGAAGGCGCCGTCTACAACATCGGTGACGGCGGCGCGCATCGCCTGACGCCCGCGGTCACCGCCGACAGCTCCACAGATCGTCGCCCGCTGCACGCGCACAGGTGACCAGCGTCATCTTCCGGTTCAGGGAGGCCCCCACAGGATGACGGATGACAGGGATGCCGCGGATGCCGCGCGGTGGCGCTACAAGCGCGCCCGCGTGCTCCATCGTCTCTGATGGCTCGACAAAACCGCAGGGCGATCAAGGGAATCAGCAGGTATGCCTGCCCCTGAAGCTCGATCAGCAGGCGGGAATATCCCGCACAGCCAGGGGACGCCGGGGAATCCGCAGGGCCCCAGCGTCATCCCGTGCCGGCAGACTCAGCGAACAGGTCAATGGACGGCCCTAACCTCCCCACCCCGGCTCCGCTGGAACTGGCGGTCGCTGGTGCTGCGACGCTCTTACACAGTCCGGCGTCGATACGGATCGGCAAGCGGCCGATCCCGGCTCAGCGGTCAAACAGACTGATGCTCCTGCCCTGACGCACCTCAGGACATCGTAGTCAGGTCGACGACGGTGGTCGGATCTCCTGACCACTGGACTTCAATGACGTCATTGAGGTGGCGAGGGACTCCTCGATCCCACCCGTTGGTCTCCGGCTCCTCCTTGCCTTGCAGGGCGGATGAAGGTGGAGGACGGGATGGGGCACCGAACTGTATTTGAGGGCTGGGTAACGTGGTCCGTGCACGCCAGCGTGTGCTTCTTAGAGGTTAGGCATCATCGGGAACGTCATGGTACGCCGGATGAGAGTCCACGGCGGGTGAGGCAGCAGTGAGCCTGAAGCGTTGTGCGCATTGGCCGGTACCTGGGCGAAGTCAGCGCACTGAAGGTAAGTTGCTTCCGCGTCGAGCTGGATGGAGGCGCGGATGCAGTCCGCGTTCCTCCTTTTCCCCGATTGCAGGCTGGGGCGTGGCCGGGTCAGTAGGATAGGCGACCAGACGCCGTATAAAGGTACCGACCTTCTCAACCCAGGCGGATCTGCGGGTTCACGGGTGGGCTCGATGGCGTGACGGCCCCTGGTGACTGCGCTCACACAGCCTTCCGGGTCATGCATCAGATGGTGTGAGATTCCGGGTCAGACGTGCCACGGCGACCTCGTCGACGACGGTGGTCAGAACCAGGCGCAGGCGCTCCTGCTAGCGCCACGGCTTCGGTGATAGAAGATGATCGATAGCCCGCATAGGCGTCGTGGTGGACTCCACGTGCGGAGGTCATCAGTTGCCCCAGATATGTAATGGGCGCAGAGCCGAGGAACGAGGGCGACCGCCGCCAGCCGAACCATTGATCTCCTCAGGCAGGTCGAGCTCAGCGGTGGAGCCAGATGGCGACTGCCCACGCAGAAGACACCCGCCCAGCGCGGCGATGGGGAGGATGATTGCGGGCCACATCATCGTCTTCGATGACGGCATGTACACCGCTGCGGCGCTTACCCGACGACGGTCGCGCTGCCATCATCCTGGCCGCGGCGACTTGAAGACGTAGTGGCGACGGAGCCGCCAGGATGCAGATAAGGGCGCCGACGGGCTGGTGGTCACCAGCCCAGGCGTCAGCCACGCCGTCGGAGACGTTGTGAGACGAGCTTGAGGTAGGGGCCGAGGAGTAGATGAGGTTGACATAGGCCCAGGTACAGGCACATGGCCGCCAGCCCAGCCAGCCAGATGCGCCGGACGAGTCATGACCCTGAGCAGCCCAAGGAGGGCGGCCGCGTTCGCCGGGTGTTGTCCTGGTGGGCGATCGCGTTCCTCGGCACGAAGTGGAGCAGACAGGCGATCAGCAGGGGCGAGCAACAGGGAGTAGCCGACCGCGAAGCCGATGATGATGACCTTCGGTGCTGAGGAAAGGCCCAGGCACAGCCGACGACGATCATGGCCAGGATGAACTCCACGCTGCGTCTGATCGCCTCGAAGAAAGCCCATGACCATGCCTCTGCCGCGGCGGCGATCGTCTCAGGAGATGAAGGTGAGACCATTGACCACCGCCGGCCATCCGATGGCATCCCAGACCGCCCAGGAGAACGCGATGGCGAGCATCGTCGTGAACGGCAGCCCCGGTGTCAGGTAGAGGACCAGCAGTGTGACAAGTCTCCAGGCGCACCACGTCACCAGGATCGAGCGGATGGTGAAGCGGTTGTTGATCCATCCGGCCGGGACATACATGTACATGGCCAGATCGATAACGCTCATCATGGCGCCGAAGCCGTCAATGCCGATCCCCAGCACGTCGGAGACCTGCAGCATGAGGGAGCCCCTTGAGCGCCTCGAAGGCGGCGTACACGAGCTGGCCGGAGGCGCGATGCTGAGGAACGCGCTAACGCGGTCACGGCGCAGAAAGGCCGGACGCCTCCGGGCAGCGGCGCATTCGGGCAGATCGGCGAGATGCTCGCCCGTCCTCTGAGACGATGGCGGCAGACGAATCAGGGGATGACTCGGATGTGGACGCAGTCATGGGACCAGGTCCGTCCTTTCAAGGGATGATGTCAGCGATGTGTACTGCGGAGAAGTCAGCGGCGAGGAATCTGATGGGCGATGTCCGGAGAAGATGCCGGTGGCACCCAGTTGAAGAGCTCGTTGGCCCGGCCGAGCGAGTTGACGGTCCAGACGTTGACGCCGTAGCCCCTCGGCTCGAAAGGTCTGAACCTGTTGCCGGGTCAGGCCGGAGTCCTCTGGGTGAATGTAGTCGGCTCCCACGATCTGAAAGCGTGCTCCTCCAGTCGTCTGAAAGGGGTGCGACTCCTGTAGAGGCAACCCACGGGCATGTGTGGAGCGCGCTGCTTGAACAGGGTGGAACAGAAGATGACTGAAGGAGGAGACACGATGACCTCCGCACCGGGACGCAGGCGTTCGAGCTGGGCGATCCACGCCGTCGATGAGACGCAGCGTCGCCTCTCGCCCGGTCCCGTTGGGCGATCTCGATATTGGCGTTGAGGCCGGTCGTCGTTCATGAGATCAATGAGGTTCCGCAAGGTCAGAGCGACTCGCCCTTGAATCAGGGGAGAACCAGCCTTTCCGGCGTCGATGCCCGCCAGGTCGGCGACGGTCAGGTCGTCATACCGGCCAGCCCGGTTCGTGAGTGCGATCCAGGGGTCGAGTCGTGGCAGATGATGACCGTTCCGTCGGCGATGATGTCAACGTCGCTTCCGCAGCCGCACCTGGTGGTCCACCGCAGCGGAAGGCAGCCATAGTGTTCTCCGGGCGAGCGAGCTCAGACCACGATGCCCGATGATCATGCGCTCGCCGTCGGACACGAGCCCATCACTGTCTGGGGTCGCCGACGACGTGGCTGGAATGCTACATGAGCGGCGGCAGCCCCCGGGTGGTTCAGGGTCGAGGGTGTGACCCGGACGGTGTCGACCGTGGGGCGACCTTGAAGGTCACCGTGGGACCGGCCGTGGTCTCAACGATGTCAGTGGTGGTCCCCCTGGCCGTCCACCTGGACAAGGCCGCTCCGGCGGCCTGTCGTCTGATGGCAAGAAGTTCGACGTGCACCTGGCCTGGGACCGCAATGATCGTTTTGAGTGGTGCTGATGGTGTGCGATTGGTGGACCTTGATGCTAAAGCACGCTCAGGAGACCTTCAAAGCCTCCTCCCAAAGCACGAGCCTGACGGACAAGGAGCCCGATGCTACGTTGCACGCCCTGTTCAAGCCGGTCGACGCCAGCACCATCAACGTGCTGGTGCCCGAGTCAGGCCTGTTCGAGGGCGTGCCGGTGGTACGCGACGGCAAGCTGTCCGAGGAGGCGCCAAGAGAGCGCTGGAGAGCACCTACGACACCGAGCAGCCCGGACCGGTGGCGCTGGAGACTTTCACCGCCTCAGTGGACGGAGCCTCCGACACCCGGGTGACGGGCAGGTCGGTGACCATCACCCTGGCCTCCGACGTCCTGTTCGACTCCAGACTCAGCCGACCTGAGCGCCCGGGCCGACACTGCGCTGAAGAAAAGCGTGGACGCTGTCCACCTACCCCGGTGGACAGGTCACGATCGTGGGCCACACCGACGACACGTCGCCGACGACGCTCACAACCAGGATCTGTCCAACCGCAGGGCCCAGGGGCCGTGGCCGACCGGCTGGGGCAGCTGACCAGCATGTCGGCCTACAGTGTGAGTGTCTCGGGCAAGGGGTGAAAGCGAGCGCGGTGCCCAACGACTCCGATGAGAACCGTCGCACAACCGCCGCGTGGAGTTACCCTGGTGCCCTACAGAGTCCACACTCAACCAAGTCCGATGCGGGCAAGGACCCGTCTGGCAAGGGCGGTGGCGATCTTCCCTAAGGCCGGGGGCCGGTCGCGAAGGGCAGTGAGGTGCGGTCAAACGAGGCAGCGGGCAGGACAAAGCCGACCTTCTTGCTCAGGAGGTGTCCCGCCGTGGGAAGTACCTCGTCAGTGAGGTCAAGGCTACCGGCGGTCCCGGAGGCACCAACGTCGGCCCGGCGGACTGGCTGCAACCGACCCAGCTGGCCGGAAGCGCCCGTGGTGAGGAGGACACGCAAGCTGCTGGGCGCGATCACGGGGCTGAGCCTGCTGAGCCGCTCCAGACGCGCTAATACCCGGTCGATCTACACCACCGCCAAAGGGCCCACCACCCTGAGCGAGATCACTGCCGACAACAAGTCGGTGACGGCGACGCCACCACCCTGACAGTAGTGTGGCCCGACACCGGGCAGGACAACGTCACCCTGACCTCGAACCCTCCAAACGCCCCACCGCGCCCAGCAGCCTTCCGCCTCACCGACATTCCCGTCAAAAGATGAGTGAAAAGCCACCGTCGATCGGCTGCGGTACGTGCTCAACGACTGGGACGCGGCGTCAAGCCGGTTTGCCAGTTCTGGGACGGCTGGGCATGTACAGCACCTGACCAGCGCATTCTTTCCGGATCCGGCAGCACGACGCGCTCTTCCGAGCATTGACATCAAGACAGATTGATATAAAATCTCCTACATGCGAAAGGTCGCGACGCCGCCGGAGGCTCCTCTCGGGGATGACTCCGCCGTGGTGCAGCTGTTCAAGGCTCTGCGCTCACCCCATGAGGGCGAGCATCGTCTATCGCCTCATCAGCTCACCGGCCGACGTCACCGAGTTAGTGGCGTTCCTCGGCGTGTCCCAGCCCCTGGTCTCTCATCACTTGCGGGTACTGCGCGACGCCCACCTGGTCGAGTCGGTCCGCGACGGCAGGCGGCAGAGCTATTCCCTCATCGACGACCATGTCGCATCGATCTTCATCGACACCCTTGAGCATACGAAGGGCACGATCATGACTGCCACCACTGAGCACCGCCCCGCCGAGGCCCACCGCCACACTCACGGCCCGAATTGCGGCCACCTCGCCGTCATCCATGGCGACCACGTGGACTACATCCACAACGGCCACGCTCACCACGAGGACAACGGCCATTACGACGAGTGCGACGTCTGCTCGTGCGAGCATTGCTCGGACTCCTGCGCCGTGTGCGAGTGCGAGGACTGCTCCTGCCCGACCTGCAACCACAACACCTGCTCGTGTGAGCACTGCTCGGACTCCTGCTCCTCAGTGCACCTGCGAGGGACTGCTCCTGCCCGACCTGCACGCACGCCGCCTCAATCGATTCAGTCGGTAGCCCCTGTACGCGCGCCGCTTGCAGTGTGTACTGCTGTGGTGGCCTTCTGCCGGAGGAAGCTCTTCGGCAGAAGGCCACCGCAGATTCACGGTGCCACGGCGAAAACGGGACGAATACTGGCAGACGGCGATGAGCGGCGGAGAAAATGAGGATCAGGTCTGAACGGGTTTGCGCCGGTGCACCCTCGCAACGATCATGTGCCCATGAGTAGCCCTTCCCATTCCCGACGCCTTTGCGCGTCGCGCCGCCTGTTCCCGGTGTCCGTCTGGGAGAACCGCTGGGGCAGGGAGGCTTCGCCACCGTCTACGCCGGGGGCAGATCTCGCTGCAGCGTCCGGTGGCCGTCAAGATCGACTCCCGGCCGTTGCACGACGAAAGCGCAACCGTCGACGCTTCATGCGGGAGATGGCGGCCGCCAGCCGCATCAGCGGGCACCCGCACGTGGTCTCGCTGATCGACTCCGAGTCCTACCAGACGGGCGTCCCTACCTGGTCATGGAACGCTGCGACGGAGGCTCCTTGGCCCAGGTCCTGGAGCGCGGCGAACTCCAGCGCCGCCGAGGCCCGTCAGCATCGTCTCGGCCGTCTCTTCCGCCCTGGGGGCCGCTCACCGAGCCGGGGTCCTCCACCGCGACATCAAGCCCGGCAACATCCTCATCGACGCCTACGGAGGCCCGCGCCTGAGCGACTTCGGCCTTGCCGCCATCAACGCGAGGGCATCGGGTCCTCCGTCACCCTGGAGACGATGACATCGGACTTCGCTCCACCGGAGGCCTTCACCCTGGCCGAGCCCTCACCCAGCGGCGACGTATGGTCGTTGGGGGCTGTTCTGTTCACGCTTCTCACCGGACGCGGTCCTCGTCGCACTGCCGACGGCGGGGCGCTGAGTCTGCCGGAGATCATCAACCGCCTGTCCGTGCCCGCGGACACCTCGGATCTGCGTATCCCCGAGGCGTGCGCCCGCTCCTCGACCGGGCGCTGCACTGACCCGGCGCAGCGCTACCGCGACGGCAGCGAGGCTCGCCGAGGGCGCTGGCCCGAGTCGGCGATATCCCGCGCTCGGCGATCGCTATTCCTCCCGCAGTGATGCGGACGCCCCTTCCAGCCTCCGCCCCAGTACCGGCCTCCGAGGGCAAGACGCTCAGGCGGGGCCTTCGCTCCTGGCGCTCGGCGTGACAGCAGGCGTCGTCATTTCCGCCGTCGTCCTTGCGAGTACGAACCTGGTTCCCGTCGGCGTCCTCGGCGAACCGGACCGCCCAGCGAGCCTCGGCCTCAACCGTCCCGAGTGCCAGAGCCTTGAGACACGGGGGCCGGCGGCGAGCGCCACGGCCACGGCTCGGCCAGATGCCCTGCAGCCCGAAGGCCTCGCCGTCTGCGACGCCCACTCTCCCGCGCAGGTCAACGCTCAGGGCATCCCTACTCAGATGACATGACCCTGGCCTCTGAGGGACCTGTCTGAGCCAGGCCACACCCTCAGTCGTGGGCGGCAGGCGTGAGCCAGGTCGAGCTGTTCCCAAGCCGACTGGATTGTCTTCGCCGGTGGCACCTTCGACCCGACCACGAACGCTTCCAGCGCCTCCGAGGGCGCTAACGGATGACCCGCAGGTCGAGGTCACCTGCACCAGCACCTACGCCAAGCGCTACGGACTCGACCTGTCCACCAGCTACTCGATCACACGCTCGGTCCCAGTGATGAGGTGGGCCGCGGGCAATCGCGGTTTCGCCCTGCGTCCTGGGCCGGTTATAGAGTCTGCAGCGGTCTCGTGCCCCGCCGTGCGCGGGGCCCCTCGCGCAAGGACCCAGCCCTGCATCTCCTGGCGACCCCTGGACCCAGGCCACGGGCACTGTGCTGATCCAGGGGCGAGTCACCGGCCGGTGCCGGCGAAGACTTCCTCGATGAAGGGATCGACCAGCCCGTGGTAGGCCTCTGGGGCGTCCCGCCGCACGCAGTGGCCGACGCCGTCGAGGCAGCACCAGGCGCACGAGCGGATTGGTCACTTCAGAGGGTCAGGAGCCATGTCGCCGCGGCGGGGTGCCAGGTAGAGCGTCGGCGTCCTCAGCCGGTTGATCGCGCTGACGAGGTCGAGCCTCGCCGAGATAGGTGCCTTCGCGGATGTAACGGCGGTCGACCCGCCTCTTGCACGCGGCCCAGCCCTCGATCTCGGATTCGCTCCATGAGGGTCTCGCGCCTCATGCGTTCCCGCTCGGCCGTGCCGCCGTCGGCGAAAGGCGTCCAGGAACCGCTCCTGATGCTCTACGAACCGGGGCCCGGGGGCCCAGTGCCCGGTGGGACGCGCGACGTCCTCCAGGACCAGTGCCCGAACCAGCTCCGGGCCAGGGCGACGCTCACCCGCAGCGACATGAGCCCTCCCAGGCTGTGCGCCACGACGACCGGCGGCTCCGAGAACAGGGGCCAACGTCTTCTCAAGGTCCTCTTTGCATGGTCTGCGGCGCCCGGGCCAGGGGTCTCGTCATCCCACCGCGGGGATGCCCCGTGCCCCCCGCTGATCGATCGCGAGGACGTGATACCGGGAGGACCAGCGGGCCACGGCGTCAGGCCATGCGGTAGCCGATTCGGTCAGGCCGTGGACTAGAGCAGCGGCGGATCCGCCGGGCGCCCCCTCGTGCAGCGCAAGCATCGTCACCTCATCGGTGTAGGCGAAGGCGCGCACGAGCTCCGTGCTCACGTCGGTCCCGGCTGGGTTCATCGATTCCGATGAGGGCGAGTCTTCTTAGGGCCTGAGGCGAAAGTCGTCGAGTTCGGTGCTTCCCGGGGGCCGAGGGCCCCCGGGGCATCCACGACGCCGGGATCAGCACCCCATCCGCAAGTCTTAGCCTGACGACGCGACCTTCGAACTCAGCTCTGCTTCATCCCGTCCTCTTTGCCCTGCGCCGCAGAGCCGGACTCGTCGTCCGGGACGGCGTCGACCCCAACCTCCTTGCGCTGCTCAGGCGTGATCGGGGCGGGAGCCTCGGTCAGCGGGTCGAAGCCGCCGCCGGACTTGGGGAAGGCGATGACGTCGCGGATGGAGTCGGCCCTGGTCAGTAGGGAGACGATGCGGTCCCAGCCGAAGGCGATGCCGCCGTGCGGCGGGCGCCGAACGAAGGCGTCCAGCAGGAAGCCGAACTTCTCCTGGGCCTCCTGCTCGCCGATCCCCATGACGTTGAAGACGCGCTCCTGGACATCGCTGCGGTGGATACGGATGGAGCCGCCGCCGATCTCGTTGCCGTTGCGCACGATGTCGTGAGGCGTAGGCCAGGGCGCCTGCCCGGGTCGGTGTCGAAGGTCTCCAGGCACTCCGGTTTGGGCGAGGTGAAGGCGTGGTGGACAGCGGTCCAGGCGGACTTGCCCAGGGCCACGTCGCCGTCGGCGCGGGCCTCGGCGGAGGGCTTGAACAGGGGGCGTCCACGACCCACACGAAGGACCACTCATTATCGTTGATGAAACCGCAGCGCTTGCCGATTTCCAGACGGGCGGCGCCCAGCAGGGGCGCGCGAGAGTCCACGGGGCCCAGCGGCGAAGAAGATGCAGTCACCGGGCTCGGCTCCAGCGGCCTGGGCCAGGCCTGCCCGCTCGGCGTCGGTGATATTCTTGGCGACAGGGGCCGCCGAGGGTCCCGTCCTCGGCGACAGTGACGTAGGCCAGGCCTCTGGCGCCGCGCTGCCAGCCCACTCCTGCCAGGCGTCGAAGGTGCGCCGCGATTGGGAGGCCCCACCGGGCATGACGACGGCACCCACGTAGGGGGTTCTGGAAGACCCGGAAGGTGGTGTCCTTGAAGTAGTCGGTCAGGTCCACCAGCTCGCAGCCGAAGCGCAGGTCGGGCTTGTCCGAGCCGTACTTCTCCATGGCGTCGTGGTAGGTCATGCGGGCAATGGGCGTGGGCAGGTCGTAGCCGATGAGGGCCCACACTCGCGCAGCACGTCCTCGGCGACGGCGATGACGTCGTCCTGCTCGACGAAGCTCATCTCCACGTCGAGCTGGGTGAACTCGGGCTGGCGGTCGGCGCGGAAGTCCTCATCCCGGTAGCAGCGGGCGATCTGGTAGTAGCGTTCCATGCCGGCGACCAGAGGAGCTGTTTGAACAGCTGCGGGCTCTGCGGCAGGGGCGTACCAGGAGCCGGGTGCCAGGCGGGCGGGCACGAGAAGTCGCGGGCTCCTTCCAGGGTGGATCGGGTCAGGGGTCAGGGGTCTCGATCTCGACGAAGTCGTGGGAGTCAGGACCCTGCGGGCGGCCTGGCTGACCTTGGCGCGCAGCCGGATGGCGTGCTGCATGGGGCTGCGCCTCAGGTCGAGGTAGCGGTGGCGCAGGCGCGCCTCCTCCCCCGACCTGCCCGGCGTCCTCGGCGTGATCGGAGACTTGGAAGGGCAGCGGGGGCAGAAGCGTTGAGGATCTCGACGTCGGAGACGACGACCTCGATCTCGCCGGTGGGCAGGGTTCGGGTTGGCGTTGCCCTCGGGCCGGGCGCTCACCTCGCCGGTGACGGCCAGGACGTACTCGGCGCGCAGGTCGTGGGCGACCTCCTCGCGGATGACGACCTGGGCGATGCCCGAGGCGTCCCGCAGGTCGATGAAGGCCACGCCGCCGTGGTCGCAGCGTCGATCCACCCATCCGGTGAGGGGTGACGACCTGGCCGATGTCTGAGGCGCGCAGGGAGCCTGCGGTGCGGGTTCGCAGCACGGTGCTGGGTTCCTTCCGTGTGGGGCACTGAACCGGTGCCCGTCGGGGCGCACCACGAGACGGGTGAGCGCCGGCCGCAGTTTACAAGGGCCCGGCAGCTCGGGCGTCAGGCGGCAGCCGCAGCAGCCGCACGCGCAGTGACTCGCGCCCACGTCAGACCCGATGCGGCTCGCGCGCGACGCTGGTGAGGCGGCCATTCCGCCGACGGTTGACCGCTACGAGCACCGAAGCACGACCAGGATCACGCTGAGCGCGAGGATGGAGGCGCCGATGATCAGGAAAGCCGGCCGGTTCCGCCCCTGGGCGGCGGCCTGAATGCCGAGGCGCTAGTGCCTTTCGATCCGCCCGTTGCGGCACCTGGTGGGGCGGCGGGCGTCGGTGCCGGCGGGAACGGTCGGAGGCGCAGCCTCCTCCGATGACTGTGACACCCGAGACAGTGAAGTAGGGACTCTTGTTGGTGTAGTCCGCCGCGTTGCCCCCTTGCGCTCCGGAGACCCGGAAGCGCAGCCAGTGGTTGCCCTGCTCGACGTAATCGGGCAGCTCGAAGGATCCCGGAGGCGGTGCCGTCCTCCTTCGACCGTCACGGTGGTGACGACCTCGTTCTCCGGGGACTGGGAGCCGCCCGGCGTTCCGTCATCGATGAGAACCTGAACCGTTGCGCCGCTGGGGAAGCCCGAGATCGTGTACATGATCGTGCCCCCGACGGCAACTGTCGATGGGCTGACGGTTGAGGCCGTTCCCCCTGGTGGAGGGGCCTGTCGTGGTGTCCGCTTCGGCGGCGGGACCCAGTGGGAATCAGCAGCCGCCAGGGAGGCGAGCAGGACTGAGCAGACGACGGCGAGCACGCGTGGCGCGCCCGCCGGGATGGCGAGTCGTCGATCCGACGTCGATCGGTCTGCGTGCGCCGATCCGGCCGGGACGAGCCGAGCATTCGGGATCATCTGCCCTCACCTCCTTCGATGCCGCTGCATGTTCATGGTCCCTGACGATTTCGTTGACAACTTGCTGAAGCGCCTGCTCAGCGTCTGCGCGGCATCCGCGGTAGCCGGGGCGTGCGGCGCTCGAGAGGCAGTCCCTGAACGCGCGGCGACCAGCAGGGCTGCCGGCGCCGATGACAAGCGGTCTCCGGCGCCTCCTAGGAGCATGTCGTTGGCGCTCAGGCTCATGGAGGTGGGAGGACTCGTCGTCCGGGAATGTCAGAAGCTGGGCCTGGCCCGGGCTCTGGTGTCGAAGACTGCCGAGGTGATCTCAGCTTGCCCACCCCAGAAGGCTGTTCTCGCGATCGGCCACCGCCAGTTCGTAGGATCCGGATTTCGAATGTCGAGATATCGATGGAGACGCTGTTGGCGCCATCGACCTGTACCCAGCCCTTGGTGGTGGCTCCGGGAAGACGAACACCGAGACCCACTCCCCGCTGAGACCTTGGCCTTGGGAAGGACGAGGGTTGACGATGTTGCCCTGGCGGGACCCGGACAGGGGATCCGGCGTTGTCACGCACTCAACTGCGCAGCGCTGGATCACCGGAGGTACCGGGTCTGTCAGGACGGACGATCCTGTCCTCAGGGGCGGTCGCGTCGCTGGGAGGCCTGCGCCGAGGGCCTCGAGGTCGTCATGAGCCGGAGGAAGCGCTGCGCTTACCCACTGTCCTGGGTCCGCCCCTGGTCGGCGCCGGGCCCGGCCGGGATACCGCCGGCCGAGGTCAGTCTGGGACCCGCTGTTGGCAGAAACGCCTCCACGGAACCGCTACCGATACCTTCTGCGTCCGACTGGCGGGGTCCTCCTCATCCGGCCATCGGTGACGTTCACATGTGGCGTGGCTGCGGACCCTGAGGTCTGCACCAGTCCGGTGACTCAGCGTGCGCTGATCCGACGGAGCGGTTGAGGGCTGGACAGACGGAGCGGGGACGGTTCTGATGTCAGCTCGTTGAAGGAGCCGGTGAGGGGCGGGCGCTGGGCTGGTCGACGGCGTCGGGGACGGCGAAGCAGACGTGGATGCCGAGGGTTCCCGCGTCGCATCCGCGTTCAGAGGCAACGTGGGCTCGGCTGTAGGACCGGCTGTCGGGGTTGGGCGTCGGCTGCGGAGTCACCGGCGTATTGAGGGACGAAGACGTTGGTGCCGGCCGTCAGCCCGGTATCGAGCGGATGAGATCTAGAAGGTAGTAGCGTCCCTTTTCGGCTTTCCCTGCGGCGTAGAGCGCAGACAGGGTTGAGCTGAGTATTGAAGGAACCGTTGCGGAAGGTGACGGGCACCGAGACGGTTCCCGGAACCGCGTATCCACCGTGGGCCATCATCTTGATCTCGACCGACTTCTCACCGTCGAGCACGGTTCCCTGTGAGCACCAGCCCGTGCCCGAGGCCCTGACGGCGATCTCAGGATCGTAGGCGGGCTCAGCCCCTTGGGGTTTGAGCCATCGGGGTTGAGAACAGTGACGGTTGGCGCCACTTGGCAGGTTGCGTTCGTCGGGTCGGTGTGGGATCCGGCGTGAGTGTCGCTGAAATCGGCTGCGCAGAGGGTGTCGCTCGCTCGGCGACGGGCTCTGAGGGGGCCTGCGTCAGGTCGGAACTGGTTCCGTCGTCGGTTTTCGGTGGTCGGCGCGGCGGTTGGCTCAGTGGTGGGCTCAGTGGTGGGCTCGAGCGGTCGGTTCCGTCGTCGGCCCGGTTGTTGGCTCAGTGGTCGGCTCCGCTGAAGGCTCAGCACTGGGCTCGGTCGTGGGGTCTGGCGTGGGCTCCGGAGAGGAGGATTGATGATGTCGGGATCCTGCTTGACGAAGGGAGAACAGGCCCGTCGTCGCACTCACCGTTCCGCTGGTAAAGGTGAGGCTGAAGACCCGCGTGCCGACGTCCCAGCTCGTGTCGCCCGTGGCCTGTCGCATTCGCTGACAAGGTAGTTGGTCGGAATGAAGACGTCCTGCTCGCGCGTTGGCGGGGCTGGGCGCTCGAGCTCGGCGTGAGCCCCGGCAGCAGGGTGGGGGTGACAGTCTTTCCCTCGACGACGTTGAGCGTGATGGAGGGATCCTCCGGGACCTCGCCGGCGGTGGCGCACCAGTCCGACAGGATCGACTCGACCCCACGCGGATCCCGGTCTCGTAGACCGGCACCACGTACTCGGGCGCCGACTGGCCCTCAGGGGTGAGACCATTCTGGCTGCAGGGCGGCAGGCCGCGTCGCTCCCCGGATTCCTCGACGGCCTTGCCCTCGTTCAGAAGGGGCATGGCAGCCACACCAGCAGTGGACGAGAATAATGCCGAAGGCCCGTCAGGACGGCAAGAATCGCGCGAGCACCGTGCATGGTAGAGGGCGGGCCGCAAACAGCCGCTGAGCGTGGTGCATCAAGTGGTCTCGTTCGTGAGCAGGGATGAGGGTGGACTTACTCGTTCAATCCGCAGCCGGTAGGCGAGGGACAACGAGGAAAGGAACGCACCGGTCAACGGATGCGACTGCCTTTCGCAAACGATGATAGACGGACTGCTCCCTCTAAGAATCCACTATCTCCAGAAAACATCGGCTGCGACATCAGATCCGGATCAAGTATACACGGCGGTAACCCGACAATCGGTCGGAGCGAGATCAATCGAGTTCGGAAATCACTGCGAAAACTCCTGCATTGGTAACGATAAATCGGGTAACGTGATCATGCTGTTGCCCAGGTTTCACTTCTGTCACGGTTTTATTGTGGAGGACTGGGGCCGTTCAACGCGTATTCCGCGTTGAACGGCCCCCTGAGCTGATCGGCCAGGGCTCCTCCTGCTCGAGCGTGTTGATCTGATCCGGGTGCAGGCCAGTCCGGGCACGACGGACGGCGCGCCAGCAGCGCCCGACTCGCGTCAGAGGTCAGTGGCGCAATGACTGGCAGGGCAGGCGTTGGCGACGTTGTCTTGTTTTATAGACGAGTGAGACTGCGGTCACCTCGGCGCGCCATCCACGTCCTGAGGAAGGTCCTGCTCGTGAGCGTCGAGGCCCCCAGGACAGCCCGTGCCGCCACCAGGCGTAGTCGTGACACCGCGCTCCTCGCGATACTCGAGCAGAACCCCCTCGGGCCGCGAGGAAGACCCGCGGCCGTGCGCCGCCCTGACGCAGGACCTCCTCGTGGACGCCGCATTGAATCACCAGTCGCGCCTCCAGCGGCTCAGCAGACTTCAGCTCGGCCCTACTGCGCAACCAGGACAGCGGTTCCCCTCCGCCCCTGGCGGCTGACCCCAGCCAGAAGGACGCCGACTGGACAGATAGCACGAGCTGGCGATATCGGGCCGGTGCGTGACGAGATCCGCTGCGGCCACGCCCCCAGGGATTGACCGGCCACCACCACGCCGCGGGCTCCACGGCCGCCGAGCCGACTCGCAAACCGCCTGCGAGGCACCCGCTCCAGCAGCTCTCTGCTGCGAGCGCGGATCCGCCAGGTCACGGGTGCGCATGGATCAGAGTCTCCGGAGTCGATGAGTAATGGGTCCCAGGACGCCGCCCTGGCGCCAAGACGGCGGACGACGTCGTTGCGGCGCCAGATCTCTCCGTCGAGCAGAACCAGCAGTCCGCGCTTCTTCTCGGCCTTTTTCCCCGCGTTGTCCGCCGCCGACGGGCTCCTGCAGCCAGAGGGTGATGCGTCGCGAAGAATCGCCAGGGGCGTCGAAGCCCTCGAGCGCCGCAACGCCACTGAGCTCTGTACTGCCGGTACCCGCCGCCATGTGAACGCCGGGTCGTCCCCGGGGCACGCCGCAGCCAACCATTCCGGGTGGGTGGCGGCGCGGTCCCTCCACAGGGAGGAGACGAAGCCGAAACCATCATGCAGGCGATCGGGGATTGAAGGATCTGGGCGCCCTTGCTCGTGAACATGCGTTTCCAGCTCTCCCGACGGGTCCCCGGCGTCGTCGGGCAACCGCTCGCGGGTCACAACGATCCGGTATCCCAGGAGGCGTCATGCGGGCAGGGAGGGATGTGGTGCACCACCAGCTGGTTCCCAGCAACTCGGACGGCGAGCGCCGGGGCGATGTGCGTGCGATGGTTGTCCGTCAGCGTGTTGAGATGGATGAGAACACTGGGCACGGGACCATGCCGCTGATCGTCGCACCACAGGAAGGTCACCTCGCGCATCTCGACACCATGCAACGATACGAGGACTCCCCCAGGACCGGGGTGCCGCGAGCCGCAGCGGCCGCCAGGGCGTCATCGTCGGGATGGGACGGCCACCATACCGGAGTCGAGCGAATCAGACTCCCATCCGGGCCCAGAGGGGTGGGAGGGCCAGCTCTCGCCACCGGGCCTCGCTGCACCAGAACATCGTCAGGGGACGGGTTCCGCTCACACCGGACGATCCATGTCGGACCCCTCTCGGCGCCCCGCCCCGCACGAGGCACAGACCGATCAGAGACGGACCGTACTGGGAGGAGAAACGAACTTGCATTCTTCCGGCTGATATGGCGTGGGTGGCGCTCATGACGCACATCGCTCTGACGACCACCACCGCCCCCGGCGCACAGGCGCTCGCGGTCATGTGTGGTACGCGAATGTGCTGTTGTTGTCGGCCTTACTGATTGTTCGTGCAATCTGCCGCCCGGGAAGCGCGGTGACTTCTCGGTAAGGGCAACCACTTCCGGAGCTGGCGGCGCGATGCGCAGTCGGGCCCCGCTTCCGGCTCTCATTCTCGCGGGCCCTTGACGGGTTATGCGCGATAGATCCCTCGGTTCCGTGACCGGATGATCTGAAGACCGTGCGAGGATTCATCACCCTTTCGTCGTCTTATTTGTCTTTCCCGCAGGTAATCGCGTCGCGTCAGCGCTGAGTCTCGTCTCTCCAACGACGCTGCTTTCCACCTATTCGGTTCTATATCCCCTTTCCGTAGGAGACACCATGTCGAAGACCGTTCCCTCTCCTCCTCCGCCTCATCCCCGTCGGGTGCTGAGTCTCCTGGGACAGACGAGGTCACTGCCGATAACGCGGCGGAGATCCTCGCCGCCGATGACGATCCCAGCATCTCCGAGGCAGACTCATCTGGCCGCAGCAGAGCCGTCGCGGCGGGCGCTGCTGACGGTTGGAGGTCTTGCGGCTGCTACAGTGGTCGGCACCGGCGCGTACCCTGACGATCCGGCGCACCAACCCAGGGGCGTGGTCGGCGCCCACGAGGCGCTCCGCTGGTCATCGGCGGCGACATCTGCGCCGCACCGCTCTGCGCCGCCTACCACCAGGGCTTCTTCGATGATGCCGGGCTGAAGGTCACACTCGCACGCACCCAGCAGACCGAGGACACCAGGACGGCGTGGGCGCCGGCAAATACATCGGCGCACCGGGCATCTTCTTCTCCTGGCTGGAACCAATCTACAACGGGCTCAACGCCAAAGCTCACTGCGGGTCTTCACGCCGGCTGCCTACGTCTGGTGGTGGGACAGCGACTCCCCTATCAGAGCCTGGCTGATCTCAAGGGCACCACGATCGGCGTACCATCACTGTCCTCGTCCGCCTTCGCCTACTTCGCGATCGGACTGTCCGAGGCCGGTATCAACGTCGACCCGGACGGGGCGACATCACCTGGCGCACGGTTGATGCGGATTCCCTAGGGGACCGCTCTGGCAGACGGGCAGGGTGGACGCCATCATGGGATCCGATCCCGCGCCGCTGCTCCCCGTCTTCAATGGCACGGCCCGAGGCTGGCCAACAACGACGCTGAGGAGTTCTGCTGCTCCGTAGCCCTCAACGGAGACTTCGTGAAGAAACAGCCTGTAGGGGCCAAGGCGCTGACGCGAGGCGTGGTTGAAGGTTCGGCCTACGTGCCCGATCACATCGAGGAGATCGCCAAGCTCGAGGTCGACAACGACTACGTCGCCGCGGATCAGGACGTCGTCGTGCGGGTGCTCAAGACATACGGTTTCAAGGCCTCGGCGTCCAGGTTCCGCGCCGCAATCGAGCCCGGTATCGAGAAGTTCAAGACGACCGGATTCATCAAGGCCGACGTCTCCGCCCAGAGTCTGACCAACGCCGTCGTCGCCGATCTCGGTATCAAGGACTGATTGATAATGTCCGCAACGTCCCTCGGCGCACCAACCGAAATCTCCGACGAGAAACAGCGGGAACAGAGCTCCTCTGCAGCCTGAGCGCGGCGTATCGAAAGCACGATCGCCCCGCCAGGGTTCTCTTCTGAGCGCCATAGCACTGTTCTTGTGGCCGGCCTATTTGGCCATCGTCATCGGTGTTCCGGAGGCCGACCTGCTCCGCCGGGCATCGACCACTCCAGTCATTCTCCTTACCGGCGCATGGATCGTCGTTCTGATCGGGTGGACCGCGACCTCACGAATCAGGCCAGGCTCCTTTGCGGCGAAGTCGTTGACGCATTTCCTGCCTTGGATCACCGCCCTGCCGGCGCATGGTTCATCGTCTGGCGGCTGTCAACCTCGAAGCTCGGAATTCTCACGCCTCCGTACTTCGCCGCACCCAGAGGTGCTCATCGCCTCTTCGCGCACGACTGGAGGCTGCTACTCAGCTGTCTGGGAGCCTCGGCGCTGCTCTTCGCCATCGGGTACACCGTAGGGGTCTCTGCTGGGGCTTCCTCACAGGACTGCTCATGGGCTGGTCGAAACGCGCCGACTACTGGCTCCACCCGCTCCTCCAGACTGTCGGGCCCGTACCCGCGGCCTCGCTCCTGCCTCTGGCGCTGCTTCTGCTTCCGACGACATACGCCTCGGCGGCCTTCATCGTCGGCTTCGGCGCCTGGTTCCCCATGGCGACCATGACCCGTGCGGGCGTGCGCTCCGTACGCCGCGACTACATCGACATGGCCCGCACGCTGGGGAGCCGACGAGTTCTTCCTCATCAGGCGGGTGGCCGTGCCCATCGGCCCTGCCCGACATGCTCACCGGCTTGTTCACGGGCCTGGGCACATCGCTCGCAGCGCTCATGACCGCCGAGCTGACCGGCGTCGACAAGGGGCTGGCCTGGTACATCAACTGGGTTAAGGGCTGGGCGGACTACCCCAGGATGTATGTGGGCCTCATCATTCTGGTGGCCTTCTGCCGCACGCCTCATGGTCCTCCTGTTCAAGATCCGCTCCTCGCTGCTGGCATGGCAGCAGAACCTGTGAGGTGGTGAACCGATGTCCGCCGGTTTTGCAACAGCCGAGGGCTCGCCACAGGTCGCGGCCCCGTCCGTCCCCGCGGCGCGCGGGTGGCTCTCAAAGGGCGTCACGCACCGCTATCCCCGTCCCGCGACCTGGACCATGGCTGGCTCCACTTCCTGCTTCGCCGCCTGTCCCCCGCCGCCAGAGCGCGCCACGAGGCTGAGGCCGCGAAGCCCGATCAGCTCCCCGTGCTCGATGACATCGATCTGACGGTGGCGCCCGGAGAGTTCGTCGCACTGGTGGGTCCCTCCGGGCTGCGGCAAGTCGACGATCCCTGCGCCTGCTGGCCGGGCTAGAGGAACCTGTCGAGGGCGTCGTCGAAGTCGACTCCGACGCCGTGACCGGGCCGTCGCCGCTGCGCGCCCTGGCCTTCAGGACGCCACACTCCTGCCCTGGAGGACGGTGCGCGACAATGTCGCCCTGGGCCCCGAGGCGAGACACCGACTGGAACAGGACCGGCGCCGGGGTGAGGCGGCCCTGCAGATCGTGGGACTGCGGGACTTCGCCGAGGCCCTACCCCGCCACGCTCTCGGGGGGCATGGCCCAGCGGGCCTCGCTGGCGCGGGCCTGGTCAACCGGCCCCGGCTCTTCCTCCTGGACGAGCCCCTGGGCAAGCTCGACGCCCTGACCCGCCTCCAGCTCCAGGATGAGATCGCCAGGCTGATGGGACTCCCAGCGCTTCACAGCCGTCCTGGTCACCCATGATGTCGATGAGGCACTGCGTCTGGCCGGTCGGGTGATCGTCTCTATCCGAGCGGCCCGCGCATATCGTCGCCGACATCAAACGGGTGCCCCAGCACGATGAGTCGGCCGATGAGTTTCCGCGAGCTGCGCCGTCAGATCCTCGGCCTACTGGGGCGTTGAGAGTCTCACGAGACGGACCTCACCTGTGATCCAGCTCGTGGAGGGGGAAGGTGCCGCGATTCTCCCGTAGCCTGGGCCCAGGAGCGAACCGTTCCTGTTGACCCCGTTCGGGTCTTGCTGCACCTGGTGTGCGGCAAGTGCTTCCCGTGAGTCTGTGCGTGTTGGCCCATGAGTCACCCGGCCATTTCCGGGTGCTGGGCGAGTGTGGTGGGCCAGGTACGGCAAAGAGTGGAGGACAAAGGGTCCTCCCCCACACTCCGCCGCGGTCCCCAGTTACTTCAAGGGGACAGATATGGGAAAAACTTCATGACTACCTCCTCCAGCAGCACTGTGCCCGGCGCCTCCGACGACGCTCAGAGCAACGGGCCCCTGAGTCTTGACGCGCTCTTCTCCGCCGAGCTCTCCGGCGGCCGACCCGCCGACACAGCCGGCGGCGACGCCGTCGCCGCGCCTCACCACTCCGATGACGCGGCATCCTCCCGGAGGACTTCGCCACCCCTGCATCCTCCGACTCCCCTGAAGACCCCGAGGACGTCGATCACGAGGACGAGGGCCGACGACGTCGACCGGAACCTGCCCGAGGCGGACCCGGAGGACGAGGCCGACGACTCCGAGGAGGACGACGGCGTCGATATCGATGAGGACGAGGTCGACGGCCACGCCCCTTCATCGACTCCGACGTTGATTCCGATGACGGCCAGCGACAACGGCGAGAACGCCAAGATCCCCGCGCGGCAAGGACAAGCGCGAGGTGGTAGGGCGACCACGAGGACGACGAGATCACCTTCGCCGACCTGGGTCTTCCCGGTGACCTGCTCAAGGCCGTCACCGATATGGGTTTCGTAACGCCCACCGCCATTCAGAAGGAGGCGATTCCCGGTCCCTGCTGGCCGGCCGTGACGTAGTCGGCGTCGCCCAGACCGGAACCGGCAAGACGGCAGCCTTCGGGCTGCCGCTCCTGGACGCCGTCGACTCCCGTGACGGCGTGGTCCAGGCCCTCGTACTGGCTCCCCACCCGCGAGCTCGCCCTCCAGAGCGCCGAGGCCATCACCGACATGGCCTCCCGCTCCCGTGGGCTGGACGTGGTGGCCGTCTACGGCGGCGCCCCCTACGGTCCCCAGATCGGCGCGCTCAAGAGCGGTGCCCAGGTCGTCGTCGGCACCCCCGGACGCGTCATCGACCTCATCGACAAGGGCGCCCTCCAACTCGACGACGTGCGCTACTTCGTCCTGGACGAGGCCGACGAGATGCTGCGCATGGGCTTCGCCGAGGACGTTGAGACGATTGCGGAGTCCCTTCCCACCGAGCGGCGCACCGCCCTGTTCTCGGCAACGATGCCTCCGGCCATCCAGGCCGTGGCCCGCCAGCACCTCCACGAGCCCGTCCAGGTCGAGGTCTCCAGGCCCGCCTCCACCGTCGCCACCGTCCACCAGACCTACGCGGTGGTTCCCTTCCGCCACAAGATCGGCGCCGTCTCCCGGGTCCTGGCCGTCACCGATGCCGAGGCTGCCATCGTGTTCGTGCGCACCAAGTCCACGGCCGAGGACGTCGCCATCGAGCTGGCGGGTCGGGGCATCCAGGCCGCCGCAATCTCCGGTGACGTGCCTCAGCGTGAGCGCGAGCGTCTGGTGGAGCGCCTGCGCGCTGGCACCCTCGACGTGCTCGTGGCCACCGACGTCGCCGCCCGCGGGCTGGACGTGGACCGTATCGGCCTGGTCGTCAACTTCGATGTGCCCCGCGAGGCCGAGGCCTATGTGCACCGCATCGGCCGCACGGGCCGCGCCGGTCGCCACGGCGAGGCCGTCACCTTCCTGACCCCCCAAGGAGAAGGGCAAGCTCCGCCAGATCGAGCGCCTCACCGGCAGCCGGCTGGAGGAGATCACCCTGCCCTCCCCGCTGATGTCTCCGAGCACCGGGCACGCAAGCTGCTGTCCAGGGCCGCCGCCCGGCACGAGCGCGGTCGCCTGGACATGTACCTGCCGCTGGTCAGCGACTCCGCCCGGGAGCTGGACATCGACGTCGAGGAGCTGGCAGCCACGCTGCTGGCCCTTGCCGTGGGCGACGAGGGACCGCGCAGGCGCGAGGACCGGGGCGGCGACCGCCCCCAGCGCGCACGTCGCGAGGAGAACCTCGACTCCGAGGGGAACCTTCCTGTCGGCCTCCTTTCGAGGGCGGGCGCGAGAAGAACCGTCGCGGGTGATCGTGGGGACCGGGGCGAGGGGCGTCGTTCAGCCATGCGTTCCGGGCGCCGCGAGCACGAGGGTCCAGGAACCGTCTACCGCATCGAAGTGGGCCACCGAGACCGGGTCCTTCCCGGCGCGATCGTCGGCGCCCTGGCCAACGAGGGCGGCATCGAGGGCTCTGATATCGGCAAGATCGACATCCTTCAGTCCTTCTCACTCGTCACCATCTACGCCGATCTCAGCCCCTGAGCAGCTGTCCGTCATGGGCAGGGCGACGTTCTCAGGCCGTGAGCTGCGCATCCGTCCGGATGAGGGGCCGGGCCACGGCTGGTCCGGTCCCCAACGGTGAGGGAGCGTCGTCCCAAGCGGCGCGACTGGGACGACCGTGGTGAGCGCGGCGAGCGCAGAGACCGTTCCGAGCGCGGCTTCCGGCCGCGCCGTGATGACGGTGAGCGTGGCTGGAAGGACCGTGACGGGCACGGCGGCAGGGGGCGGTTACGACCGCTCGGGACCGCGGGGACCACCGCGACAACCGCCGGTGGGACGAGCGCCGGGGCGGCCGTGGCTACGGCCGCGATGGCTACCGGGGTGACCGAGGCAGTGACCGTGGAAACGGCCGAGGCTATGGCGAGCGCAACCAGAACCGCTTCGGCGGCAACCGGGGCGGCTTCCGTGGGGGGCGCGGCGACCGCTGAGTCCCCGGCGGCTCACTGACACGATGGGTGGGGCGGCAACATACGTTGCCGCCCCACCCATCATCGCAACAGGTCACGCGAGGCGATCGGCGCTGCGGGATCGTCTTCGCATACTGTGAGCACATGAGACTCAGACACGCCATCCTCGGGCTGCTGTCCCATCAACCACAGAGCGGCTATGACCTCAATCGAGCATTCACCAGCTCGGTCGTTTACTTCTGGCACGCCGACCAGTCCCAGATCTATCGCACTCTTGACCGCCTTGAGGCCGACGGCGCAATTTCGACGCAGGTCATTCCTCAGAGCGGCCGACCGGATCGGCGGGTGCACAGCCTGACGGAGTCGGGACGCGCCGAGCTCGATGCCTGGCTGTTGAGCCCACTCGAGCCCAATACGGTTAAGGTCCCCCTGCTGGCACGCATCTTCTTCGCCGCTCGTCTGGGTCACGAGAGAGTGGATGCACTCCTGTCCGAGGCCGAGGAGCGGTTCCGCCGGGAGCTGGAGGAACTGGAGGCGATCGATATCGACGTGGTGGATCTCGACACCGCCATGAAGGCCGCAGTCCTTCGTGCTGGGATTGACGGCACAAAGGCCCAGCTGGAGTGGGTCGCCCAGACCCGGCGCGCCATCGCCGCGGATGTCGGCGATACACAGTCGGGAACAGCTGAGGGGACTGAGACCGCTGATGAGGACGGTCACTGAGGAGACGTATCAACGCCATATGGTTGCGTAGTCCAATACTCGTATTGCATCAGTATGAGTATGACTGATGCACTCTCCATCCGGCGGCGCACCCGCCGCGAGCTCCCTTGACCCGTCTCGTCGTTTTTCAGTGTCGTCGCCCTCGGCTCCGGCTGGATCGGGCTCCTCGTCGACGACGCCCTGGGCACCGCCCACTCCCTGCAGGAACAGGGGTCCCTCGTATGGATCATGACGCCGCTGCTGGTAGGTGCGGTCATGGCTCTGAGCGACCCGTCACTGCGCCGCTCCTACGCCGTCTCGTGGCTGCCGGGCAGGCTGCGGGCCTACGGCGTGGCGATCGGCGTCTTCCCGCTGTCCTTCGCCGTGCCATCGCCGTCGGCTGGGCGGCGGGGGTGGCTCAGCCTCGGCGGGCTGGGGAGCCTTCGGGGAGCGCCGTCGCCGTGAACGTCCTGGCGACCGTGCTCAAAGAAACGTCGCCGAGGAGGGCGCTTGGCGCGGCTACCTGACTCCCGCGCTCCTGCGTCGGCGGCTGCCCGACCCCTGCAGTCTGGCTCGTCGTCGGATCGATGTGGGGCCTGTGGCACCTGCCCTACTACCTGTGGTTCCTGGACGAGTCGCTCCTCCGCTCGGTCTTAGACGTCCCTCCGCTCACCCTACGCCCTCATCGCAGTTCCCGTCACGATCTGCTGGGCCCCCTTGTTCACCGAGCTTCGGATCCTCAGTGGCAGCATCTGGCCGGGCCTCATCGCGCACTCGATCGCGAACCTCAGCCAGATCCCCGTCAGCTTTGGGCGGACTGCCGATCACGCCGGGCTGGGGACTGCTGGTCTCCCCGCTGGTGGGCATCATTCCGAACGCCATCGTCCTGGCGGCGGGCCTGGGGCTGTGGGCCCGGCGCACCGGCCGGCTCCGCCGTCGGCCTCGGTGATCCGCTCGAGCGCTGGGACGGGGACCGGATCAGCGTTCACCTTTCAGGCTCGACGAACCCGGACGGTCCCCATCTGGGCGCGAGCACGCAGCTCGAGGCGTCGCTCGAGGGTATCGGGGGTGGTCCTGGCGAGGGCAGATCGGTCGTCGCTCGACCGAACTCAGAACGGCAGTCGGCCAGGACCGCAGGTGCCCTGGGGGCACTCCCACCGACACGGTTCCCAGCTGACTGGACAGGTCCAGGAATCCTTCATACGCCTCGATGACCTTGACCGAGCCGGCCTCCGTATGGGCCGAGACTGTGCCGGTGGTCGACCGGATGCGCACCGAGCCCGCCTGGGCCCGCACGCTGCCTTCATGGAGGGACCCGATGATGATGGAGCCGGCGTCGGCGTGGACCTGGGCGCTCTTGCAGTCACCCAGTCGGATCGATCCCGCTGAGGCGTGCACCTGCACCTGGTCCCAAGGGTGTTCGGCGTTGATCGAGCCGGCGTCGATCCGGGCGTCGAGGCGCGCGCCTTCCGGCACCGTCACCCGTAACCGAGAGCCTTTGCGGGCCCCATGGCCAGAGTCCCACGAATCGATCGCGCCCCACGAGCGCGATCTGCCGGATGGTCACGATCGCACCGTCGGCGGTGACGTCCAGGAGGGGCTCGAGAAACTCGTCCGCCTCAACGGTGATCGTGCGCCCCGTTCCGGGGAGCGGTCACCACACTCAGAGGAAGACAGGTCCAGGGACGAGTCCGGGCTGAGTGTTCTCGGGAAGATCGAAGGTCCAGATCGGCATGGGTGGTCTCCTCAGGCTCAGGTTGGGCGTCAATGGGCCGCACTGAGATGGGCGGCGGCAGACGGGTGAGTGGGACTCAGGGGCGGATCGATAACGTGGCGACGCGGGCGGTGCGAGCTCAGCCGAACCACCCCTGAGCGTCCAGCCCGAGGACCCGCCGCCCTTCTGGATCGGCGGGTCGACCGAAGGGCCTTCCGCGCCATCGCAGTTGTTCGCAGTACCGGAGGCTCGTCGTCCAGCGGCTCGGACGTCCGATGGCGACGTCTCTGCTGCCAGCGAGCGCCGGGCCGCCTCCACGAGCCAGGCGTTGACCGAGCGCCCCTGAGCTCGAGCCGCGGCATCGACCTGCCGCTTGAGGGACTCGGGCAGACGCAGCGTCGTACGGACCTCCGGTCCCTCCTGCACGTCCTCGGGTACCGGAGTTCCGGCTGGACGATCCGACGTCTGCGGGTAATCCGGACCCGGCTCGGAGGACGTCGAGGCCTGAGTCACCAGGAGGTGAGGCGTCGAGCCGTCCATGACGACGGCCACGTGCGCATCGTCGAGCTCACTGTTGAGCTCGTCGGCGATATCCGTGAGCATCTGCAGGGCCACGAGCCGTAGAGCCGGGTCGAGCGCGGCGGTAAGAGAACGAGCGACCTCCTGGGTGCGCTCATCGCCCAGGGACGAGGTCTCCACGAGAGTCCGGCGCAAGGTGTCTCGTGTAGGCATCCATATGCATGACACCACTTTGACATCATTAATCGATTCCGTCTAGTCACTATGACACCATCATGGCATTGAATGCGGGATCTGATAACGCAGAATGGTGTCAACTGATGTCGGTCGAAGTGATTCGGTTCCAGAATCTGCGCGAGCTGCGCCCACCGGCACGTCTCGGTCCTGAGCGGCTCGACGAGCTCGGTGTCAACGACCTCATCGGTCGCCCGGCGCAGGCGGCGGGGCGATCTGCTTGCCGTGATGCCCGGCCTGGACACGGGCCAGGGAACGAGCCCAGACCGGCCAGCGCCAGACCGATCAGCAGGGCTGCCGAGCAGGAGGACGGTGGGCCAGGGGAACTCTTCCCCAGCGGGGGACGTCGATCGCTGATGAGGAGATAGTCCTCCAGGACGTGGATCGCCACCAGCCACAGCCCACCGATCAGCGCGGTCAGTGCCGTCACCCACTGCAGCAGGTTGGCCACGGCCCACCAGGCCGGGCGCTGCCACGCTCCGTAATCCACCGCCGACACCGCCAGGTCCAAGGGGCGGCGAGGTTCTCGGCGCGCTCGTCGCTGCGGAGGACGGCCTGCGCCGCCAGGTCCTCCGGCAGCCCGGAACAGACCGTCAGGGCGTAGACGTGGGCGGTGCTGCGCAGGTTTCCGGTTGCCGCCGGGGCCCGGCAGGCGGAAGAGGCCGAGGTCCGCACACCGCGCCCTTGACCGGAGTCGGGATCGTCGGCGCCTTCGGACGCCGGGGAGGACGGGTCGCCCGATTCCCCGAGGTGGAGTGCCCTGCAACGGGTCGCGTCGCAGGTGCTCGATCCACCGCAGCCAGAACCAGCCCACCCGGGTGTGCGCCCGGTGCCGGTCGGATTCTTCCACAGCCCGCGCGACGAGGTCGACGCCGGCCACGCTCGCAGCCGCCCGTCTGAGAGCGGTCAGGGACTGTTGATCCTGCGCCCGATCTGTCGAGTTCGGCCCCTGCGGTGGCCTCGCCGACAGCTGGAAGGGCCGAGTACATCAGCCCCTGTCCGGTCCGCCAGCTCCCTGGCGGCCCGCTGGGCGTGGGCAGCAAGGCTGCGGGCACTGGCCAGACGATCGGGAGGCCACCTGGGCCACGGTGCGCGCCAGAGTCTCAACGCCCTCGCCGGTGCGGGCGCTGACGGGGCACGACCGAGGCGCTTCCCCAGCCCCTCGCGTTCAGGATCCGTCTCAGATCCGTCACCACGGCGTCACGGCTGTCCGCATCGAGCCGGTCCACCTGGTTGAGGGCGACGACCATGACCTCGGCATGCGCAGCCATGGGGATGAGGGAAGTCGCGATGGACGACGCCGTCGGCGTACTTCTCGGGATCGAGGACCCACACCAGGACGTCGACCTTACCCGCCATGCGCTCCGCGATGGCCCGGTGCGAGGGCTCGTCGGGTCGATATCGGGCAGGTCGACCAGCACGGTGGCCTCGCCCGGCGCCCAGGCTTCCATCGACGCGCACCCGCTGGTCGATGGCGAGCCAGTCCAGCAGCTCTGTTGCCCCCGCGGCGGTGTCCGGCACGACGGCGATGGGGCCGGGTGGTGGTCGGGCGGGATGCGAGCGGTGCGGGTCACCTCGGTACCGGTCAGGGCGTTGGTGAGGCTGGACTTGCCCGATCCGGTAGCGCCCAGAAGAGCCGACCACCGTGGTCTCCGGCGCGAGGCGCCTGACGGTGAGAGGCCTGTGCGAGGACGTCTCGGGCCCTGGGACGAGCTCGGCATGCATGCCGAGCTGCTCGCCCAGGCCGACGGCCTGCTCCAGGCCCCTCGAGGATGGCAGTCGGACCGCGGGGCGTCGGCATGGTCGGTCGTCACCGCATCCTCCTCCCTGGCGGGCCGACGGCTGGGGACGGCCGTGGCGCGCAGGGCGCTCGCATCCTTCTGACAGGTCTGGAGCTGCTCGCGCAGCGTATCCGCACTGGGCGCCGGTACCGGAAGGGCGCTCGGTGAAGCACTTCGCCTGGTTGGCGAACAAAGCGGTGGCGCGCTTGGTGAGGTCCTCTCGGGCCCTCCTGGTCATACCACGCATCGCCTGATCTCCGAAGACGGCCTCCAGGACGCGTTGGGCCAGAATGGCGGTACCTCCTGCGATGCCCACCTCTCCCCGGTCAGACCGCCGGTATGGGCGAAGACGAGGATCATCAGGACGACGCCGGCGCCGTTGACCCCCGAGTGACAGCAGCCTGGCGGTGAGCCGCTTGTCGAGCTTACTCCGTCCGGATGAGCGTGAGCACCTCTCGTTGCCAGTCGTGGACGAAGCCGCGGCGTGACCTCGGCGAGTCCGGTCTGGTGGGCACTCCGCCCAGAGCACGGTTGAGGGGCCTGCTGGGATGTGCCAGCGCGTCGCCAGGAGCGTTCCGTGGCCAGGCAGGCCCGTTGGGACTCGGCGACGAGGGGCTCGACCGAGGGGAGGAGCCGATGGCCTGCTCGACGCGCTTGGCGGCGCCGGGCGTCCCATAGAAGAGAGGTGATGCGGTCTCGTACCCGGCTGACCTGGACCTCAAGGACCGGAAGGGTCACCGGTTCCACGAACTCCTGCCAGCGGGCCAGCACCTCGCCGTGCAGCATGGGCCGTCCTCGGTGGCCTCGATGACGCGCTCCAGTGCCGTCGTGCTCGGAGGTGGCGGCGCGGCGGGCTCGGCGTACTCGGCCTCCTGGGAGTCAACTCGACGGCGAGCAGTTCGCTCTGCGCCAGAACGCGGCATCAATGGCGCCGGTCGAGTGCGGTGGGCGATGTCTGGCGGGCCACGCCGCGCGTCGAGCGCTCCAGCCATTGGCACCGGGAGACGCGGACTCAGGCGAAGAATCCGTCGTCGTCGAGGCGTTTCCAGGTGGCGAACAGGGGCCTCCCCAGCCCCGGGCCGCGAGCCGGCGCCGCAGGTCGGCCTCACCTCACTCTCCCGCATAGCCGCGCCGGTCAGGACGATGGCGGTCGGCGTTGGCGCCGCTGCGCCGCGGCACGCAGGTGCTCCCAGGGGATGGCGTCGGCGTAGCGCGCCGCCGTGGTGACGAAGATCCACAGGTCCGCACCGGCCAGCAGGGTGGCTGCCAGGTCACGGTTGTCTTCGACCACGGAGTCGACGTCGGGAGCGTCCACGATCGCCAGTCCCTCGGGCAGCTCCTCGCAGGAGCGCAGCTCGAGCTCTCTGGGCGTGTGGTCGGTGGGCGGGCTCGCCGGGGGCGTCGGGTCCACGCGCAGGCGCGACAGTGACCCCAGGACCCGGTCGGTGTCGAACCAGGCGGCGTCCGTCGGCGCGTGCAGCAGCAGGGGGCGGCGCGTGGTGGGGCGGATCGCAGATGCCCTGGCCACGTGCCGGCGCACGAGCGAGGAGACGAGGGTCGACTTGCCCGCTCCGGTGGAGCCTCCGACGACGACCAGCAAACGGCGCGTCCAGGCTGGCCAGGCGCGGCAGGATGTAGTCGCCGAGCTGGTCGCGGGATGAGCGTGGCCCTGTCCGAGGCGGCTGCCGTTCCCCTGCAGGACGTAGGGGGCATGGACAAGGCGGCCAGGCTGTCTCGCAGCGCGGACAGCGCCCTGGTCGTCTCCTGGACCTTCTGGGTGCTGCTGGACTCGGCCCCGGCTCTCGGTCATGAGGCCGAGTCAGCCTCAACGTCGACGTGCCGCTGAGGCGAGCCGATGATCTGCGGGACGTCGTCGTCGCTCGGGCGGCTGCCAGGTGGCGGCATCGGCCTCGACTTGTTCGCCGGAGCGGATGTCCTTGACCGAGTCCGGTGCCCGCCGTCGGCGCCGGGGAACCACACGAAGGGGATGGAGCGCTTGTCGGCGGCCTTGATCTGCTTGCCGAACTTGGCGGCGCTGGGGGGCGACGTCGGCGCTGATGCCGCGGGCTCGCAGCGCGTCGGCTATCGCGTCGGAGGCGGAGCGGTGGGCCTCGTCGGTGACTGCCACGAGGACCACCGTGGGCACAGGACGGCTGACCTCCACAAGCCCCTCGCCGATGACGCGGGCCAGGGAGCCGCGACAGGCCGATGGAGATGCCCACCCCGGGGAAGGTGCGTTTGCCGTTGGTGGCCAGGGGGTCGTAGCGGCCGCCGGAGCACACCGAGCCGAGGTCCTCGTGGCCGGACATGAAGGACTCATAGACGGTGCCGGTGTAGTAGTCCAGCCCGCGGGCGATCTTGAGATCGGCGATGACGGCGCCGGGGCGGCGCCGGCCGGCGGCCTCGAGCAGGGCGGTCAGCTCGGACAGCCCCTCCTCGAGCAGCTCGGTGGGTTCGGCTCCGGCCCAGGCTCGCAGAACCTGGCCCGGAGACGTCCTGGCCGTCGGTTCCGGTGATAGTGGCCAGTCTGAGGGCCTGCGCCGCCTGCTGCGCGCTCACGCCGACACTCTGGGTGAGCTCGGCGGCAACCTTCTCCGGGCCGATCTTGTCGAGCTTGTCGACGACGCGCAGGACCTCGATGAGCAGGTCGGAGTCAATGCCGATGGACTGGTAGAAGCCCTGGGCCACCTTGCGGTTGGAGACGTGGATGGTGACCGGCGGGATCGGAAGGGGCGCTGAGCGCCTCGTGCATGATGAGGGGACCTCGACGTCGTGGTAGAACGGCGAGGGTGCCGTCACCAACGATATCGATATCGGCCTGGATGAACTCGCGGAAAGCGCCCCTCCTGGGGACGCTCGCGCGCCAGACCTTCTGGATCTGGTAGCGCTTGAACGGGAAGGCGAGCAGCCCGGCGTTGTCAACGACGTAACGGGCGAAAGGGACGGTCAGGTCGAAGTGAAGGCCCAGCTGCTTGCGCGGGTCCGTATCGGCCTCGGACTCGCCGGGGTCGGCCTGCAGGCGGTTGAGGAGATAGACCTCCTTCGAGGTCTCGCCCTTCCTCGTCGAGCTCGACTCAGCGGCTCGACGGCGCGGGTCTCGATACCGCTGAAGCCATGGAGCTCGAAGGTGCGGCGCAGGATGTCGACGAAGTGCTGCTCGACGATGCGGCCCGCCGGGGAGCCACTCGGGAAAGCCGGACAGTGAGGAGAGCGCTTGTCGTACCTGTGTCATGGATCCGCATTGTGTCATGACGAGCAGCGCCCTGGTGCACCGTCGTCGAGGCCTTGAGGTCTCCTCCGCGGATCTTGGCCTCGGCGGGTAGGGGATTGCCGTGGTGCTCATGCTCCATGGTGGTCACCGCACCGTGCCCGGGCAGCAGGATCGGTGGCCGGGTCGATGGCGCTGGCCAGGGAACCGCAGGGTTGCGAGCATCTGCACCTGGTCCCCACCGGGTGAGGTCGGTGCGCCCGACGGATCCCCTTGAAGATGACGTCACCGTCGAGGGCCATGAGGGTAGGCGTGCTCCTCGACGGCGAGGGGGTCGTCCTCGATGACCTCGGCCTCGTAGAGCAGGGGCGTTGTCCGACCAGCCGGGCCTCGAAGAAGAACAGGGTGGAGCCCTCCGAGTGGCCCGGGCGGGGATCGCCCGCAGCGCGATGCCGGGGACGAGCTCGACGGCGCGGGAGAAAGCCGTCTCCGGGGAAAGAGACGGATGTCCGCCGGCTGCCTCCACGGGGTGCCGGCCATATCGGTGAAGGTCATGCCGTTGGCGCTGATGCCGGTGGTGATGTCGGGCTCCTCGAGCCGGTACCGGTCGCGCTCGGGAATGTAGACCGGCACGTCGACGGTGTCGTCGCTGGCGAGCAGCCCCTCGCTGTGGGCGGCCTCAATGAGGGCCTGGGTGTCCCACACGTGGTCGGCGTGACGATGGGTGAGCAGGATCGCGCCCAGGGTGAGCCGATGGGAGCGCAGCAGGGCCAGGGCGCCGCAGCGCAGCCGGCTCCCAGGGATCGACGACGAGTGCGGGCTCGCCCGGACCGGAGGCCAGGACGCCGCAGTTGGCTGCGAACACAGGTGCGATGGTGCGCTCAAGATCATGCCCCCAGCCTACTTGGGGTCACCTGGGAGCAGTGTCAATACGGGTAAAAAGACGCTGCTCAGGTCCACAGGGACCCGGCTGACTCACCGAAGGTGAAGCCGCCTCCCCCACCAGTGCTCAATGAGCCAGCGGTCGTGGCTGGCGACGATGAGCGTGCCCGTCCACGACCTCAGGGCGGTCTCGAGCATCTCGAGGGCGTCCAGGTCAGGTAGTTCGTGGGCTCGTCGACGACAAGCACCTCAGGCCCAGCAGCAGCGGCCAGGGCCAGCTGAACGCGGCGCTGGTTGCCGTCGGAGAGCTCGCTGATGGGACGGTTCCACAGGCGCGGGTGCAGAGCTCCCCGGCCACGGTCCCCGATCCCCTCGGTCCACGTTCTCATCCACCCAGGGTCGCCGAGATTCGGCAGGGTGCTGGGGTATCCGGAGCTACCGAACCGGATACCGTGAGGGCTGCCGACGGAGTCCTCCGTGGGTGCTGACCGCCCTACCCATCCAGGTCAGAAGCGTGGACTTGCCCGCTCCCATTGGCGCCGGTGACCAGCAGGTGCTCGCCTACCATGACGTCGACCGTGACCGGTGCAAGGCGCCCGGGTACGGCGGCTGACCGGGCCGAGACCGCTATCCCTGTTCGCGGCGCCGGTTCAGTCAGACGCAGCTGCAGGTCGTAGGAGCGGGGCCTGCGCACCTCGGTACTGGCGAGCGCCTCCAGCCGGCGGTCGTCCTGCGTCTGGCGCCGGGTGGAGACGCGCTGGGCGCGGTCGGCGTAGAACTTTCCGGGCTATGCGGGCCTCGGTCGGGGCGCTGCCCGCTGTGCCCAACGATCTCGGAGTCGCGACGGTGACGCGCGAGCTTGCGCCGCTGCTCCTGCTGATGCTGGTGAAGACTGTGGTGGGACGACCTGGCGTGCGCCTTCTCCACGAGGTAGTCGCTGTATCGCCCCGTGCACCGGTAGGCACCCATGGGGCCGCTGTCCCCGGAGGCGATGGCGAGTGCCTGCCACGGCGCTGTGTCGAGGTCGACGACGGCGGTGGCCACCTCGTCGATGAAGGCACGATCGTGAGAGGAGAACAGGACCGGTCCGGGCCAGTGACGCCATTATCTCGCTCAGGTAGCTCCTGCTACCGGCATCCAGGTGGTTGGTGGGCTCGTCGAGCACCAGCGCCTGACCGGCTGAAAAGAAGCAGAGCGGCGATCTCCAGCCTCGCCCGTTGCCCCGGCGACAGGGAGGAGACAAGGCGGCCTGTATCCACGCGCCCCAGTCCCAGCCCGGCGAGCGCCTCAGCCCGTCGAGCCAGCAGATTCCACGCGTCGAGTGACTCAAGCCGGGTCAGTAACGAGTCGTATTCCTCGGCGAGGGAGCCGGCTTCAGCTCCGGCCTGGGCAATGGCCTCGCCCATGCGCTCGAAACGATCAAGCGCTTCCAGGGTCTCAGCGCAGACGGCGTCGAGGTAGCCCTCGATCGACGTTGCAGTCGACTCCGCCGAGTCGGTCGCCGGCGGGCCATGATGCTCGGGAATGCTGACAGCCCCGTGGTCAGGGGACAGCTCACCGGTGGCCAGGCGCAGGAGCGTGGACTTTCCCGATCCGTTGGGGCCGACGATGCAGACGCGTTCGTCGTCGGAGACCGTAAGGTTGATGCTCTCCAGCAAGGGGGCGGAGGTGTAGGAGAAGCTGACATGGGAGAAACTGATCGCAGGCATGACTTCGTCCTTGGCATGAGGCGGTGGGGGCACAAGGGCGAGTCACGCGAGCATGGTCACATGCTAACAGCGCCAGCCGTCGACGAGGCCTGGGGAACCGACACCGGCCCGCTCGTGAGGGACATCGGCGGTCAACGAATCAACTGAAATCATTGGGGCCGGGGATGGTGGTTGCCGCCCGCAGGAACGTAGACTCTCGGCACTGCCGTCCTCCGACGGCACGTCACCACCACCCGGTCTGAAAGCCGGGCGCGAACGGAACGGAGCGGTCATGCCGCTCCTCCCCGTCAACCCATGAAGGGAGCATCCCGTGACTGAGCGGAACCAGCCCGACAACCGGCCTGACGACCAGCCCAAGGCTGAGCAGGCCGACCAGCCGACCGGCCTTGACGAGTCGGCAGCGCCCATCCCGACGGAGCCGGCGCCTGACGCCGTCTCCTCCCCGTCACCGACGAGCAGCCGACGCCACGGCCGACGTCGCCGCCCCGAAGGAGTCCAGGCCCAGCGAGGCCTTCGGACCGGCCCACCGAGGAATCCGCGCAGGCCGTCTCTGACGGAGTCGGTCTCTTCGGCTTCTCAGGATCCCGCGCCGACCGAGAGCCTGCTGAGGACGCTCAGCGGCCCGAGACCGCTGAGGCCACGCAGGAGGACGCCACACCGACGCCCGCCGAGGTTCCCCGCCCCGGCTGCGTGGCTCCCACGGCGCCTGCCGAGCCCGGCCGTCGACCCGCAGGAGGCGATGGACGCCGCCAAGTGGGGGCGCGTGGACGGCGAGGCCGGGTCTATGTTCAGGACGGTGGTGCCGAGCGCGAGGTCGGCCAGTTCCCCGATGCTCCGATCGCCGAGGCGATGGCCTTCTACGTGCGCCGGTACCTGGACCTCAAGGCGACCATCGACCTGTTCGCCACCCGCCTACCCCAGCTCAGCGTCCGTGAGATCGACTACGACCCTGTCCTCGATCTCCGGGTCCCTCAGACCGGGCCGCGCCGTCGGAGACCTGGAGGGGCTGCGTGCCCGCTTCGCCGCCCCTGAAGACCGTGGCCGCCGAGCGCCGCGAGGCCGTGGCCGCCGAGCGCACGGCAGCCAAGGAGCAGGCGCTCAAGGAGCGCACGGCGATCGTTGAGCGTGCCGAGGCCATCGCCGAGCAGGACCCTGCCCGTACGCAGTGGAAGAACTCCGGCGCCGAGCTGCGCTGAGCTGCTCGAGTCCTGGAAGGCGGCGCAGCGGCGTGGTCCGCGCCTGGACCGCCCACCGAGGACGGGCTGTGGAAGCGCTTCTCCCACGCACGCACCACCTTCGACCGCCACCGTCGCCAGTTCTTCAGCGAGCTGGACGCCAAGCAGGCGCAGGTGCGGGCCGCCAGGAGGCGCTCATCAAGCGCGCCGAGGAGATGCAGAACTCCACCGACTGGGCCGGTACCTCCGCGAAGTACCGCGATCTTCTGGCCGAGTGGAAGAAGGCCGGACGCGCCTCCCGCAAGGAGGACGACGCCCTGTGGGCCCGCTTCCGAGCCGCCCAGCAGGTCTTCTACGACGCCCGCCGCGCCAAGGACGAGGCTGTCGACGCCGAGTTCGCCGAGAACCTCAAGGTCAAGGAGGCGCTCGTGGCCAAGGCCGAGGCTCTCCTGCCCATCAAGGACGTCAAGGCCGCCAAGAAGGCCCTGCGCCCCATCCAGGACGCCTGGGAGGAGGCCGGACGGGTCCCCCGCGGAGCCGTACGTCGCATCGAGGGCCGCATGCGTGCCGTCGAGGACGCCATCCGCGAGGCGGAGAACGCCGAGTGGCGCCGCACCGACCCGGAGACCAAGGCCCGCGCCGAGGGCCTGGCCGGTCAGCTCCAGGACGCGATCGCCGGCCTGGAGAAGGACCTGGCTGCGGCACAGGGCTGCCGGCGATGCCAAGAAGATCGCCGAGGCCGAGGCCGCGCTGACGGCTCGCCGGGCCTGGCTCGAGCAGGTGCTGCGCTCGGCCAAGGCCTGACCCGAGCACGTTCCGCTCAGCTCTGAGACTCAAGGAGCGCCTGAGGCGGGGCCGACACCACCCACCGGTGTCGGCCCCGCCTCGTGTCTCGTCCTGGCGTCCCTCGTCGGGAGATCTGCTACTCCCAGGTGGCGGTCGCGGGGTCCACTCCCTCAGACCTGGCGCAGGCGTCGATGACGTCCTTGAGCCAGGCCGCCAGCCCTGGCGCGCGCTTGTCGTAGTACCGGGCGTAGCGCTCGTCCGCCACGTAGCCGCGGGCGATGATGACCTGCTTGGAGGCGGAGACCTCGAACCACCGGTTGAAGTCCTTGCGGTGCCACCGCGCCAGGGCATTGGCCTCGGGGCTGCCCGGCTCGACGCCACTGCGCATCGCCTCGGCCAGCGCAGTCTCCAGGGCGACAGTCTCCTCGTGCGCCCGCTCCCAGTCGGTGCGAGACATCCGGGCCTTGCGCCGGTAGGACTCGGCCCACTCCTCAGTGTCACCCCACCGGGCGTGGGCCTCCTCGACATAGACGGGGATCCCAGTCGGTCCCCCAGATCTCCGCCATCTCAGCCACGGAGATCCTCGCTCCCAGACTGATGGATCTCCATCACCATGTCGATCGAGCTGAGCATCTGCTGCAGGTGGGAGATCTGTCCTTGCACCAGCTCACGCTGACGGCGCAGGTGCGTCATGGCATCCGTCTCCGGCTCATCGAGGACCGTCTTGATATCGGCCAGGTTCATGCCGGTCTGCCGGTAGACGAGGACCTGCTGGATGCGCATGATGTCTGCCTCGCAGTAGAGCCGGTAGCCGGCGGCACTGCGTCGAGGATGGATGCACCAGACCGGTCTCGTCCCAGTGGTGCAGCGCCTGACGCTGACGCCCAGGAGCGTTGAGACCTCACCGACCGTCATGGCGATGTCCGCGTCGCCCGACTGCGGCGTTGACCGCGGTATCAACAGCCGTGTCGCGCCTCCCGGCTCCGTCGTGACTCCTGCTCGGAATCCGTCACCGTGTCTCCTTCTCAGTCAGCCTTTGTCCTGTCTGGTGAGTGTCCTGGGCGCGTGTCGTCCACATTGATACCTCACGCAACGGGAGGGTCAAGTCCTCGCGCTCACAACGAGGTTATCCACAGGCAGCCGGTTCACTGTGGCGCTCAGAGCGAGGAGAGTCTCAGGATGGCGTATGGCTCATTTCGTTCCGGTACCGGGTCACGCCGCCGTGGCCCATCTGTCGCCCGGCCCCTCTCCCCGTGATGAGCGCTCTGCCTCCTCAGGACATGCAGGGTGCTGCGGTGCGACGGGCTCGATTCCCGGCTGCTGGTCAGTGTCCTGGGCAGTCTGCAACCGGCCGATCTTCTGCACTCGGTCGAGGGACGCATGCGGGCCATCGCCACCGCTCATGCCCTGTCAGGGCGTGCTTCTGGCGAGCACCGCCCTGTGGGTGCATGTCGGCGGGCCGCCGCCCGGCATCTTGGAGGTCTGTCTGCCCGGAGGACGTCGAAGTCGGCTGTCCTACCTGGTGACCAGGCGAGGGGAGGCTGCCCGCTGCGACACCACCGTGATCGACGGCGTCACCTGCGCCACCATCGCTCGGGCCGCCGTCGACATCGCCCGCCTGGGACCACCGGTGGATGCCGTCCAGGCCATCATGACCGCCCGTGACCACGACGTCAGCCGAGTCCAGCTGCTGCTCACGCTCAACCACTGCCGGGGGCAGCCAGCCGAGGCTGTCCCCGGGCGCAGCGCATCATTGAGGCGGTCATGCCGAAGGCGTCATAGGTACTTCCTAGGTGCTTCGGCCAGGGCGGCTACCACGGTGTCAACCGGAGCGGCGGGCTGCAGACAGGCTCCTGCGGGCCTCGAAGACGCCGTCAATACGCCGCAGGGCCGCCAGCGTGTGGTCCAGGTGCCCGACCTCCGCCAGCTCGACGACGAACCGCCCGGTGACGACCCGGTCGCGGCTGGTGGCGATGTTGGCACTCATGAGGTTGACGTGACTGTCCGCCAGCGCCCGGGTGACGTCGGCGAGCAGCCCCCCGCGATCGAGGGCCTCGACCTCTACCTGGACCAGGTAGGCGGACTGGGCGTGATCCGCCCAGGACACGGTGATGAGCCGCTCGGGCTCGCGCTGGAGCTGGTCGACGTTCTGGCAGTCGGCCCGGTGAACCGAGACGCCCGAGCCCCTGGTGATGAAGCCGACGATGGGGTCGCCCGGCATGGGGCGTGCAGCAGCGCGCCAGCTTCACGTAGATGTCGCCCTCCTCCATGCCGGCGACGACGACTCCGGCGTCGGCCGTGCGCGGACGCCGGTGCGCCGTCGCCCGGGTGGGGAGGACCCCCTCTGCGAGGGTCTCCTCGGCGCCGTCCTCCCCGCCCATGGTGGTGACCAGGGTGTCGACGACGTGCTGGGCGGAGACGTGTCCCCTAGCCCACAGCCGCGTAGAGGCCGTCGATGTCGACCTTGTCCAGGGTCTTGGCCACGTTCATGAGGGTCTCGTGACTCATGAGACGCTGGATGGGCAGGTTCTGCTTGCGCAGGGTTCGGGCGATGGCGCCCTTGCCCTCCTCAATGGCCTCCTCGCGGCGCTCCTGGAGAACCAGGGAGCGGATCTTGTTGCGGGCGCGGGTGGAGGCGACGAAGCTGAGCCAGTCCCGGGAGGGGCCCGCGTTGATGGCCTTGGAGGTGAAGACCTCCACCGTGTCGCCGTTCTCCAGGCGCGTGTCCAGGGGCACCAGACGGCTGTTGACGCGTGCCCCCACGGTGCGGTGCCCCACCTCGGTAGTGCACGGCGTAGGCGAGAGTCAACAGGGGTGGCCCCCGCGGGCAGGGCCCGGACATCGCCCTTGGGGGTGAAGACGTAGACCTGGTCGCCGGCCATCTCGTAGCGCAAGGGCGTCGAGGGAACTCGGAGGGAGTCCTGGGTCTCCTGCTGCCAGTCGACGAGCTGGCGCAGCCAGCCCATGTCGCCCTGGTCGGAGCTCCCGGGCCTGCCCCCAGCGCGCTGGGCCCCCGGGCATTGGGGTCCTCCTTGCAGCGCCAGTGCGCGGCCACGCCGTACTCGGCCATACGGTGCATCTCGTGGGTACGGATCTGGATCTCCACCGGTTTACCGCCCGGCCCCACGACCGTGGTGTGCAGCGACTGGTAGAGGTTGAACTTGGGGACGGCGATGTAGTCCTTGAAGCGCCCGCTCATAGGGGTCCAGCGCGAGTGCAGGGGAGCCGGAGCACCGCGTAGCAGTCCTGGACGGTGTCGACGATGACTCGCACCGCCACCAGGTCGTAGATGTCGTCGAAGTCCTTACCCCGCACGATCATCTTCTGGTAGATCGAGTAGTAGTGCTTGGGCCGACCGGTGACGGCCCCTTTGATCTTGTTGACCCGCAGGTCCTCCTCGATCTGGAGACGCACCTGGCGCAGGTACTCCTCGCGGGCCGGGGCCCGCTCGGCCACCATGTGCTCGATCTCCTCGTAGACGCCGGGATAGAGGGCCTTGAAGGAACGGTCCTCCAGCTCCCACTTGATCGTGTTCATTCCCAGCCGGTGAGCAGAGCGGCGCGTGGATCTCAGAGTCTCCTTGGCCTTGCGCGCGGCGTTCTCCGCGGAGACGTACTTCCAGGTGACGGGCGTTGTGGAGGCGGTCGCCGAGCTTGATGACCAGGACCCGGATGTCCTTGGACATCGCGATGATCATCTTGCGCACGGTCTCAGCCTGGGCGGCCTCCCCGTACTGGAGCTTGTCGAGCTTGGTGACGCCATCGACGAGCAGCGTGATCTCGTCGCCGAAGTCGGCGCGCAGGCGCTCAGGGTGTAGTCGGTGTCCTCCACGGTGTCATGCAGAACTGCGGCCGCCAGGGTCTGGGCCGTCATACCGAGCTCGGCGAGGATGGTCGCCACGGCAACCGGATGAGTGATGTAGGGGCTCTCCGGACTTACGACGCTGACCGGCATGGGCCTTCTCCGCGACCTCGTAGGCGCGCACGATGAGACTCGTGTCCGCCTTGGGGTGGTTGGCGCGCACCGCGCGCAGCAGCAGCTCGATAGCGGCCGGGGTGGAGTGTCCACGGGGAGCCGAACCACGCCAGGCGGCTGCGACACGCGAGCCGGGGACAACACTGTCACCTGACGTGTCTGGGGTGCTCTTCGTCTCCGTCATTGAGGCATCATATAGCGACCCGCGCACTGAGACCCGCCGGTGCTGCCGGTAGGCGTGCGGTGTCGCGTCCTTCAGGAGCACGACACCGCACGAGAAACAGCCCCGGCTACCCGTCGAGCAGCAGGCCTGCGACGAGCTGCAGCCTCAGAAGATGACGATGGAGTCGACCTCGCGGTCCCTGAAGCTGGCGCCGCCCACCGAGGTCGGACAGCTCCAGGAGCATGCAGATGGCCGCCACCGAGGCGCCGGCCTGCTCAATGAGGGAGATAGATGCCGCAGCAGTTCCCCCGGTGGCCGGGACGTCGTCGATCACCAGGACCCGTGACCCCTGGGTGACGGTCTCGGGGCGCAGCTCCATGCGAGCCGTGCCGTACTCGAGGGCGTAGTCGACACCGATGACCGGGCCGGGGAGCTTACCGCCCTTGCGCACGGTGATCATCCCGATACCGAGCCTGACCGCCAAGGGCGCCGCGAGGATAAAACCTCGTGACTCCAGGCCCCGCCACCGCGTCGATCCGACCACGGTAGAGGGTCCGCGAGCCGTCGACGAGCTCGGTGAAGGCGCCTCCGTCCGCGAGAGCGGGTGATGTCCCGGAAGAGCACCCCGGGCTCGGGGAAGTCTGGAATCTCCCGCAGGTGGCTTAAGACCAGCCTGGTCAGGGACTCGGGGACCGTCTCGGAGTAGGCCACAGAGGTGGTCATCTGCGCTTCTTCTTCCTCTTGGGCTGAGCCGCCACGCCGAGGTGGTGGCCGGGGGTGACGGGCGAGGCGGCCGGGGCCGCGTCTATCTTAGCCAGCTCCTCGACGTCGTCGCCCGCCTCCTCGCGCCGATGCTGACGCGCCGCCGAGACCTTGGCGGCCTGCTACTTGATCGCCTTCTCACGTGAACGCAGATCCACCAGGAGCAGGGTTGCCAGGAAGATCGAGGAGGGTTCCCGCGATCATGCCGATGAACAGCGTCAGGCGATGTCTCGCAGGGTTCCGGCCCCCAGGATGAAGGCGCCGACCACCAGCAGCGACGCCACCGGGAGCACACCGACCACGGAGGTGTTGATCGAGCGGATGAAGGTCTGGTTGACCGCGAGGTTCGCGAGCTCGGCGTAGGTGGAGCGGCTCTGGGACTCATAGCCCTGGGTGTTCTCACGGATCTTGTCGAAGACCACCACCGTGTCGTAGAGGGAGTACCCCAGGATCGTCAGTACACCGATGATCGTGGCCGGGGTGACCTCGAAACCGGACAGGGGCGTAGATGCCCACCGTGACGACGACGTCGTGGCACAGTGCCAGCAACGCCGCCGCAGCCATCTTCCAGGGTGCGGAAGTAGGCCCAGATGAGCAGTCCGACGAAGATGAAGAACAGGACCAGGCCGCGGGCGGCCTTCTTGGTGACGTCGGAGGACCAGGTCGGTCCCACGGTCGTGGCCGACACGTTGGAGGTGTCGGTCTTGTAGGCGGTGGCGAGCTCACCTGCCAGCGAGTCGAGGCGCTCCTTGCTCAGCTGGCTGGTCTGCACCCGCACCGAGGACGATCCCATGGTCGTCACCGAGGAGCCGGCGGTCAGGTCCTTCTTGGACAGGACGTCGTTGGCGGGGACGCTCCGAGGGTGAGGACAGCCCCGTCACGGTGATCTCGGAGCCACCCTTGAAGTCGATGCCCGGGGTGAGGCCCACGGTGGCCAGGAGCGTGGCCGACCCGGCGATGATGATGACCGCGATGAGGTACCAGATCCGTCGTCTGCCGACGAAGGGAATGGAGGTCTTGCCCGAGTAGAGCTCGTTACCGAGTGTGGCGAGAGACTTCACTTCGTCTCACCGTCCTTTCCGCCGTCGGCCGCGACATCGATCGCGTCGACCTCCCCTGCTCCGCCGCCTCGTCGACGACGTCGTGCGTGTCATCCGAGTCGTCGTCGGCGTCGTCAGCGGCGACCTCGTCCGGGTTCTCGGGGCCCGGCGGGCCTCGGCCTTGCGACGTGCCAGCGAGCCGGCCACGCGGTCGGCAACGGCCTCGCGTCCCCTTGCCGTAGGTGGACGACGTGGCCCCGGGTGCTCGGGGTCGAGGCCGGAGAGTCGGTGACCCTCACCGAAGAAGCGGAAGCGGATGATCCACTCCATGAACGGGTGGGTGAAGAAGATGATGATGGCCAGGTCCACGCAGGGTGGTCACACCCAGCGTGAACGCGAAGCCCTGCACTCCGCCGACGGCGAGGAAGTAGAGCACGATCGCGGCCACGAGGTTGACCGCGTCGGAGACGAGGATCGTACGCCTGGCGTGCTTCCACCCCTCGTCGATCGCCGTCCTGAGTGTCCGTCCCTGACGCACCTCGTCACGGACGCGTTCGAAGTAGATGATGAAGGAGTCCACCGTGATGCCGATGGAGATGATGAGGCCGGCCACGCCCGCCAGGGACAGGGCGATATCCCATGGTCGCGCTCAGCGCGGCGATGACCAGGTAGGTGCCGGCCGCGGCCACCACCAGCGAGGCCACGGCCACCACCGCCAGGCCGCGGTACTGCCAGGCCAGGTAGAGGATGATGAGGCCGAAGCCGATGGGCCCGGCGATCAGACCGTTGCGCAGCTGCTCGGTCCCCAGCGTGGCGGAGATCTGCTGCTCGGACTGGACCGTGAAGCTCAGCGGCAGCAGCGAGCCGAAGGAGAGCTGGTTCGCCAGGGTGTTGGCCTGGTTCTGGTTGAAGTTACCAGTGATCTGGACCCGGCCGTCGGTGATCGGCGAGTGGACGTCCTGGTTGAACCCGGAGGCCATGATGGTCAGCCCGTCCAGGACGATGGCGAACTGGGCCTTGTCCTGGTTGTTCTGGGCCTGCGGGTTCTGAGCGCCCTGGGCTCCCGGCGGCACTCGCCTGGTCGCGGTAGGCCAGCAGCCGCTTGGACAGCTCAGGAGAACTTCTTGGTGCCGTCGGGGTTGAAGGCCAGTGAGACGACCCACTTGTTGGTGGTCTGCCCCCGGGAGTCGGTCTCCAGACCCGAGTTGGCGCTCTTGAGCTCGGTGCCGGTGATATCGGCCGGGCCGAGGATGTAGGCGCCGTGCTGCTGAGACCCGCGTCCTTGGAGCAGGAGATGACGGCGACCTTGGGGTCCTGCGTCTGACCGGTGAGTTCTTCGGATCAGAGCAGTCGGTCATGCTAGCCGTCGTAGAGGAGCTTCTCAGTGATCCAGGGTCCGAGGAGTTGTCCTGGGACGTGGCGGGCAGCGGGTCGGAGAGATGACGCCGTCCTGGTTCACGTCCGCCAGCTGCTTGAGCGATCTCCTCCAGGTGTCCTGGGCTGCGCCGTGGACTGGGCCGTGGGCTGCGCGGAGGGGTCGGCGTGGCGGTGGGCTGATCGCTCTCCGCTCTGAGCCCTCCTCGGTGCCTGCCGAGTCCTCCGCCGCCTGGGTCGCCTCCCGCTGGCGCCCGAGGTCGGGCTGAGCCTCGGGCCTGGGCGGTGGGCTGGCCCGTCAGGGGCCGGGGTTGCAGCACCGGAGGGGTTCTGGCTGGCGATGTTCTTAGCGGCCTGCTGGGCGCTGCCCGGCAGGATGCGGAGGACCGGCCGGAAGTACATGACGGCGGAGGTCGCACCAGCTCCAGGTGGCCTGGCTGGGCTTTCCGGGCAGCGAGACCACGATGTTCTGCCCGCCCTGGCGGGAGATCTGAGCCTCGGAGACACCGGAGGCGTCCACGCTGGCGGATCACCTCGATGGCCTGCTCGACGTCCTCGTCGCTGATGGCCGAGCCGTCGGAGGTCGTCGGCGTCAGAATGATCTGGGTGCCGCCCTCGAGGGTCGAGGCGAGGCCGGGCGTCAGCGACGCCTTGTGTCGCATGGTTCCCGCCACCAACGCACCGAAACCGATGATGATGACGAGGATGAACATCAGGAGGCGGCGCCCTGGGCGCTTTCGCTGCTTGCTGGACACGTGGTCCCTTCCTGGGGTGGGGTGCTCGGGGGCGTGGCCCGATGCAGGGGAGTGAGTGTGTGCAGGGTGACTTGATCGAGGGTGCAGGCGCTCCAAGAGCCGGAGCGGTGGGCTCAGGGCTCAGGCAGGAGCCTCCACGGGCGATTTCCCGGTCGCGCGTTGTCAGGGACCGCGGGTCGGTCGCGTCCTGCTCCGGCTCCAGGGCCTCGTCGTCGGCCTGCTCGACGTCGCCCTCCACGTGTCCTCGTGGGCAGCCCAGCCGAGCCGAAGGGGCTCCTCGATGGCGGCGATGGCCCGCTTGCTCCACAGGGTCTCATCGCCCAGAGGAGTGGCCAGAGTGACCACGTCACCGTCGACCTCCACCACCGTTCCGTAGAAGCCACCGATAGTACGCACCCAGCTTCCGGGGATCAGCCCCTTCTCGGTACGACGCCGCTGCTCCTCCTGCATCGCGCGCTGCCTACGGCTGACGAACCACATCATCAGGAGCATCCCGATGAGCATGATCCAGAGGAAATACGACGGCATGGAGGCTTCTCCGTTTCGACTAGGCAGTCTCGGCTGACGCAGACCCACGGCTGTCACAGGCCAGCGGTGGTGAGTCTAGGGCACGCAGGGCCAGCACGTTCCCGATCGCTTGCGGTGGTCGGGCACAAGTAGGGTACCAACCGGTCACAAAATGATTACATTACCCGGTTGCCGGTCAGGAGAACAATGCTCCCGTCCGCAGGGGCTCAAGCCCCAGGTGGGATGTGAGGCCGCCGACGTGGCCGCCCGTCCCGCAGGGTGCGTGCGACCAGTCCTTCACGTACCAGGTAGGGGCTCGGCCACGGTCTCCACCGTCTCAGGCTCCTCCCCACGCTGACCGCCAGCGTCGTCAGCCCCACCGGGCCGCCACCGAACCGGGTGCACAGCGCCTCGAGCACCTGGCGATCAAGGCGGTCCAGCCCCAGGGCGTCGACCTCGAAGATGTCCAGGGCGCTGCGGGCCGCCGTGAGGTCGAGTCGGCCGGGCTGTCCGTGGACCTCCGCCCAGTCCTGGACCCGACGCAGCAGCCGGTTGGCGATACGGGGCGTGCCGCGCGAGCGCGAGGCCAGCTCCTCGGCGGCGTCCCTCTCAGGCTCACGCCCAGCAGGCCCGCACTGCGCGTGAGGATCCGAGTGGCTCACCCGGGCCCGTAGTGGTCAGGTGTCCGGTGAAGCCGAAGCGGTCCCGCAGCGGGCGGGGAGCAGTCCCGCACGCGTCGTGGCGCCGACAGCTGTGAAGGGGCAGCGACAGGGGGATGGAGGTGGCGCCGGGTCCCTTTTCCACGACGATGTCGACCCGAAGTCCTCCATCGCCAGGTAAAGCATCTCCTCGGCGGTTCGTGCCAGCCGATTGGATCTCGTCGATGAACAGCACGTCGCCCTCCTCCAGGGAGGATAGGATGGCGGCGAGGTCTCCGGCGTGCTGGATGGCCGGTCCTGAGGTCAGGCGCAGAGGCCGTCCACCTCGGCGGCGATGATCATGGCGGGGTGGTCTTGCCCAGCCCAGGTGGGCCGGACAGCAGAACGTGATCGGCCGTCACCCGCGGGCCAGGGCCGAGCGCAGGACCACCGAGGCTGACCGCGCACCACCTCCTGACCGGTGAAGTCCTCCAGAGCGCTTGGGTCTCAGGGCGGCCTCGGCGGCTCGCTCGGTGGCATCGGCTCCGCCGCCGACCAGACGCTCGTGGCCGTCCTGCCCTCGTATCAGCCACGGTGCCCGCCTCCCAGCCACCTCAGTGAGGGCCCGCAGCAAAGCCGCCATGTCCGGGTTCTCACCGGCCTCGGCGTAGTCCGCCTCGACGGCGGTCACGGCCTGACGGGCACTGGCCTCGTTCCAGCCCGAGCTGAGACCAGGGCGGCGACGACGTCGGCGTTGGGCTCCCCACCGTCCTCGGATGCCTCGAGCTCTCGCCGATAATGTCTGCGCACCCAGCACCGCCGGCACCGAGATCGTCCCCGTGACGGGGCCAGGCTTGTCGGCGACATCAGGAAATGACACGCTGGGCGCCCTTGGGCCCGAGCCCGGGCACCCGGGTGAGGCCGCGACGTCCTGAGGGCGATGGCGCGCCTGAGCGTGTTGGGGGTGTGAACGGCCAGCATCGCCAGCGCCAGCTTGGCCCCGACCCACTTGGCACTCATGAGGGTGCGGAAGCTGTCCCGCTCATCGACGTCGGCGAATCCGAACAGCGTCAATGAGTCCTCGCGGACAACCATCTCGGTGTGAACGAGGGTCTCCTCACCGACCCTGAGGGCCTGACAGCGTGGCGGGCGTTGCCTGGAAGCTCATGCCGACGCCGCCGGTCTCGACGACGGCGCCGGTCAGGCCGACACTGAGGACGGTGCCGCGCAGCGGGCGATCATGGGCGAGCTTCTCCTGGTGATTCTCAGAGGTTGAACCAGTCCGGACAGAGTCGCGCAGGCTCCGAGGAGCTCGGAGAGACTCAGAACGGGCTCGGCCAGAGGGGCGGAACTCGAACAACTGTTCGGATCCTAACAGGCCTTCGCTGCCATCGGCGTCAGCGCCGCACCCGCCGCGGATCGACGGCACCGGTGCGCCGGGCCGCGGCCTGGGCGGCAGCCCACTGACGCTGAGCCGGCGTGCGGGCCGAGACACGCACCGCTCCCCGGCGGAGACCATCTCGGTGGCGTCATCCGTCCCCGTCCCGCCTCCCGCGCCAGCCGTGGCAGATCGCCTGGGCGAGAGCGTCGGCGGCATCGGCCGGCCGGGGCGGCGCGTCGAGACCGAGGATGCGGGTGACCATGGCCTGGACCTGGGCCTTGTCCGCAGTTCCCGAACCGGTGACGGCGGCCTTGGCCTCGCTGGGCGTGTGCTGAGCGACCTCCAGCCCCGCGCGCGCCGCAGTGGCCATCGCCGTGCCCATCACCTGGGCGACCCCAATGACGGAGCGCAGATTGTCCTGGGCGAAGACCCGTTCGATGGAGACCACCGAGGGCCCCAGGCGGGCGATCCAGTCCTCGATGGCCTCGGTGATGGTCAGCAGCCGCAGCTCGGGGCTCTGCGAGGGCGGGGTGCGCACGACCCGACCTCCACCAGCCGGGACCCGGCGGCGGGGTCGACATCCACGCATCCCAGCCCGCACCGGGTGAGCCGGGATCGATCCCCAGCACCCGCTGCTGGGCGACGACAGCGCGCGCCGAACGCGCCCGAGGGCCCGCAGTAGCTCAGAGGATCAGTCCTCGTCGTTGGCGAACTCGGCGGCCACCTCGGGCTGAGATCCACAGAGGGTGTAGACGTTCTGGACGTCGTCAGGTCCTCCAGGGCGTCGATGAGGCGGAAGACCTTGCGCGCGCCGTCGACATCGACCTCGACCTTGGTTCCGGCGACGAACTGGACCTCGGCAGAGTCGTAGTCCATGCCGGCCTCCGTCAGAGCGGTGCGCACGGCGACGATGTCACTGGGCTCGGGTGAGATCTCGAAGGACTCCCCCATGTCCTCGACCTCCTCGGCACCGGCGTCAGGACGGCCATGAGGATGGAGTCCTCGTCCACGCCGTCGGCCTTGGCCACCTCGACGACGCCCTTGCGGGTGAAGTTGTAGCCACCGAGCCGGGGATCAGCCAGGGTTGCCGCCGTTGCGGGAGAAAGGCGACGCGACGTCGGGAGGCTGCTCGGTTGCGGTTGTCGGTGAGGCACTCGACGAGGAAGGCGACGCCACCGGGGCCGTAGCCCTCGTACATGATGGTCTGCCAGTCGGCGCCGGCCTCCTCACCGCTGCCGCGCTTGACGGCTCGGGTGATGTTGTCCGCCGGCACGGGTTCTTCTTCGCCTTCTGGATGGCGTCGAACAGGGGTGGGGTTGCCGGTCGGGTCACCGCCGCCGGTACGGGCGGCGACCTCGATGTTCTTGATGAGGCGTGCGAAGAGCTTGCCGCGCTTGGCGTCGATGGCGGCCTTCTTGTGCTTGGTGGTGGCCCACTTGGGTGACCCGACATATAGTGCTCCTTGGGGTCGATGATGGAGACGCTGCCGGACGCTGCTCAGGCCCGGCGCGTCACCATGGAAGACGAACGTCGTGGACCCGGTGGTCGCCGTCGACCTCCGGGTGGAAGTTTCGTGGCGAGCAGGGTCCTTGACGAACCGCGACGATCCTACCGCCGTCGGCCCCGCTGGCCCCAGCCGCGTCCCTGCGCGGGTCGTGGCGGAGATCTCGACGTCGAGCCCACCTCCTCCACCCAGGGGCGCCCGGATGAGACGGCGTGCAGCAGCCGGTCCTTGTCCGCGCCCAGCTCCGGGGCGACGAGGTCCTCCTCGTAGGAGTCGACCTGGCGGCCGAAGGCGTTGCGGCGCACGGTCGTAGATGCCGCCCGGAAGGGGCCTGGCTCTCCTCGCGCCTTCGGCACGATCGGCCAGCATGATCATTCCGGCGCACGATCCGTGGCGGGCGAGCCCGCGCCGATCAGCGTGCGCAGGAGCCAAGCATGGCGAGAGAGTCGACCAGCAACGTGCTCATCGTCGTCGACTCCCCGCCGGGATCGCAGACCGTCGAGCCGGTCGCCGGGGCGTCGCTCTGGGTCGATGGCGCGGCGCACGACGACGGGGCGCGCGCGCACGCCCTCCAGGGCCAGGGCAGTGCTCCGTACGTCGCCCTGGAGCGCCCGGGGACATGCCGATCGTGGGGCGGGGCGTCGGCCGGTGCGGGCGCGGGGAGAAACGCCGCCCGTGATGGCGCGCATCCATCGTGTGGGCCAGGCGGTGGTGAGCGGTTCGGGCTCAGTCATTGCAGCCTTTGGGCGGAGGTCGGTGACGGGACGCTGGTGGGCGGGAGACGATGAGCTCGGTCGGGATGTCGGCGTCCACCGGATCGGTGAAGTCGATCGGCTCGCCGCTCCAGCCCGGCGCAGGCTCGTCCGCGAGCAGCGCGGGCAGGCGCACCGGGTAGATCTCCCGACCTCGACTCCTGGGCGACCCGCAGGTCATGGGGCTCCACCACGCGAGTCGAGTCGACGACGTCGCGCTCAGGTCGAGTCCAGCCCTCCTGCGACGGGCACCTGGTCGGGCGGGCGCAAGAAGATCTCGTCCTGATCGGCGGGTGACGGTGGCGAAGCGGAAGACCGCCTCCCGGTGGGCGAGCAGGGGCCTCGGATCTGACGGTGGCGACGTCGATCGGACTCCTCAGCCGGGCTCGCGCACGGCTCCGGCGCACGGGTCCTCTTCCGGGGTCGGAGCCTCTCCCGGGTGAAGCCCAGGTGTGATCGGGTCGCGGCGTCGTGCCCCACTCAGGAAGCAGCATGTCCGCGTCCCGGTGACGACCAGGACCCGCGCAGCCGTCCTGAAGGGCAGGCCGTCGCTCGACTCACTCGGGGCGTTGCAGTCCCAGTCTCAGGGACCAGTGCCGGGTGACAACCGTCGAGTCAGCCGTCGGGGACCGCAGGAGTGCCCGCTCGTCAGTGCGCTCGGTGCGGCGATCGGTGGCGCATCGATACTGCCCGGTGCGCCGAGCTCACCAGCCGCGTTCCGCCAGACGGTGCGGGTTCGGAGGCTCGTCGACGTTGATCCGACCATCGCCTCGCCCGGGCCGCGCGGACCTCGGCGATGACGTCGGGGATCGTCGAACTGGGCGAGTGGCGCGCACGGTAGCGGCGCGCGCGGGATCTCCGGACTTGAAGATGCCGAGCCCACGAACACGCCCTCGGCGCCCATCTGCATCATCATGGCGGCGTCGGCCGGGTGGCGATGCCGCCGGCGGTGAACAGGACGACGGGCGGGTGCCCGGTGCGGGCGACCTCGGTGACGAGCTCGTGCGGGCGAGCCCAGTTCGTAGCGGCCACGTGAAATCGTCCTCAGGAACGCAGAGGGTCAGGCGGCGGATCTCGTCGCGAATGGTGCGCATGTGCGTCACGCGCGTTGGAGACGTCGCCGGTGCCGGCCTCTCCCCTTGGAGCGGATCATGGCCGCGCTCGGCGATGCGGCGCAGCGCCTCGCGGGTTGGTGGCCCCGCAGACGAAGGGGACCGTGAAGGACTGCTTGTCGATGTGGTGGGCGTAGTCGGCCGGGGTCAGGACCTCGGACTCGTCGATGTAGTCCACGCCGAGGCTCTCGAGCACCTGGGCCTCCACGAAGTGAGCCGATGCGGGCCTTGGCCGCGACCGGGATGGAGACCGCCTCGATGATGCCGGTGATGAGTCAGGGTCGCTCATCCGCGCACGCCACCCTGAGCGCGGATGTCCGCGAGGACGCGCTCGAGAGCCATGACGGCGACCGCTCCCGCGTCCTGGGCGATACGGGCCTGCTCGGGTGTGACGACGTCCATGATGACGCCGCCATGAGCATATCCGCCATGCCGCGCTTGACGGTGAGGGTGCCGGTGCTGGGAGTGGTCTGCTCTGTGCTCAATCGTGGTCCTCGGTCCGTGAGTCCGTCGGTCATCCGCGCCGGGGCGGGGACCGACGGCTCCCGTGAAAAGATGCTGACCTGCGCATGCTGCTCCTCGGTCCGCGAGCGGCTCGGACTCGCTCGTGCTGTGAGACCCGGGCCGCCCGCGTCTGCGAGCGCGCCGGCTCACGTGACTTTCACGTGGTTCTACTGGCGCCGAGGAAGGTGCGGCGCGCCAGAGTGATGCGGTCAGGCAGGCTCGGACTCCTGGCGGAGAAATCGGCCTTGGGCGTGACCGTCCACGGCCTGCTGACGCAACTGGGCGAGGCTCTGCGGCAGTCTTCTGGAAGACGGCCATCGCGTATGCCGCCTGCGGTCCCCGGGAGTGACCCGGCGCTTTGCCCGCTTCACCCTTTCCGCCGTGGTGAGCATCTGGACCTCGGCCGGTGCGAACCAGCCTGCGCAGGCGTAGTCGTCAGCCTGCTGCGCATGGTCATACGTTCGGCCCAGCGCAGCCACGCCACGATCCCATGCTGACGATGAACACCGGAAACTCACCCAGGACGAACATCGCGACGGGGTTTCCCGCTGGCTGCGATGACTCCGTTCAGATGGCGTGCGAGGTGATCGCGCAGAACCAGGCCGATCGGGGTCATCAGACCCAGGCCGCCGACGAACGGCGCCTTGCGGACATGCCGATGGCCAATCCCGTGCAGGCGGTGAAGGTCACGTGGGCGAAGGGGCGAGAACAGACTGACGATGAAGATACCGGTGATGGGTCCCGGTACCTGATGAAAGTAGCCGATGTTCTCGGCGAGGCGAAAACCAACCCAGCGACGACGGAGGCGTGAGCGAGCCGTCGACGGCCCCGTTGAAGGTACGTCTCCAGATGAGGGAAGATGATGAGGGACGCCGAGGCCCTTGGTGGTCTCCTCGATGAGCGGCGCAGAGACCACTGCCGAGATCTGGAAGGCCCTCAGGCTGAGCGTCGGCTCGGCCGCGGCGTGAGCACCGTGGTGTTGACCAGCATGGAGATGGCGGTGGACACCGGCTCCCCCATGGGAGGCGACGATAAGAGGGGGAGTGGCTCCGCTCCCAGCGGTCGATCCAGAACACGACGAGAGCACGAGCCCCAGGGGATGAGCAGCCGAGAATCGCCGCGGACAGCACGGAGGTCCGAGGCCGACTGGAAGGCGAGCCAGATGACGCCGAGCATGAGGACGGCGCCGAATAGTGCGAGAACCAGCCGTGCGATGAACTCGCCCGTTCTTCTCGCGGGTGCGGACCTGGGCGGGTCAGGCAGGCACGGCCTGCGGACCGGCCTGTCCCTCTCCGGAGCGAAGGGCGCGCTCTCGAGTGGACCTGGTAACGCTGTCCCGATGCCGGGACGCGCTGGGACCGGTGGAGGTCTGCGGGCAGTCCGCTGGAGCGCTGGTATCCGGGGCGGGGTGCCCAGGGGCTGGGGAGTCATGCTCATCGTTCACCTCGGTTGCACCTCGTCGTCGTGGGCCGGCTGCACCTCGGGGGTGGTGTCGTCGTCGGCGTCGAAGGTCTGGGGCATGGGGCGTGCCGGCCAGGTGACACACCCGGACGAGCAGCTCGGCTCCTGAGCGCCTGGGCCTCGCTGACATGGGTGTTGTGGAACCTGCGTGCCAGGACCAGGCGAACAGGCGGTCAGCTCGGCCGACGCAGGCCTGCTCAGCGGGTCCTCGGCAGGACTCTCGCAGCGGGCGGACTCGCAGACCACCGTGCGAGGACCCGGCTGAGATCCGGACTCGATGAGGGCACGAGCTGCGCGTGGCCCGGCGTGACCCGCCGCCAGCGCCTGCGGCATCAGGGCGCGGCGTCGAGGCGCGGCGAGGGTCGAGGCCGTCGTCGACGATGGGGACCCTCGGCGTCCAGCGCCTCGCAGGCGGCCGTGCTGATGCAGCAGGCTGGGCCGGGGTCAGGCAGCAGGTGGTGGCCAGGTCCGCTGCGGCCTCGGCCCGGTGGACGACTGGGCCTCGAGCGTCGCCCGTGATCCCAGGACCTGGCGGTGCAGGCGGTCGCGCTGCTCACCGCGCTGACGCAGGGCCCATCCGATGGCCACGGCCAGTCCGACGAGCACGCGACGACGCTCCACGCCGACAGCATCGCGGCAGGCGTCGGAGGACACCGCTGGGCAGACACTGCGACCGTGCTGGTGAGGATGCCGGTGCGGGATACCGTCGCGTCCGGTCATCCCGCTGTCGTCATGGTCGTCATGGTCGTCCCTCGTCACTCCTGAAAATCCGGTGCTAGTCGTCCGGGCGTCCGCAGTCAGCCCAGCATCGTACGTGAGCCGGGTGCGCTTCGGCGCCACTGGGTGTGGGCCGTGGACGGGGCCATGTCGTGAGACGTCGAGCACCTCGTCGGTGACCGTGGACCCAGTCATAGCGTCGACGACCTGGGAGGCCGCCTCCTGAGCGAGGGCCCTGAGCCGCAGGGGCGTCCGCAGGGTATCGATGATGACCCGGGCCGGGTCGCCGCCGTCCTCGTTGCGGAACAGCGCCCGTAGGCCTTCGGCGAGTACGTCTGAAAGGCGCGGGTCGGAGGCGATGACCCGGGTGCCCGCAGCCATGGCCTCGACCAGGACGATGCGAAGGACTCCCACCGGTCTGCGGGGCCACGGCAGGTGGCCGAGGCCAGCATGGCGGCCTTGTCCTCGTCGCTGGCTCCCCCAGGAAGACCACTGAGTCACCAGGAAGCGGGCAGAGCATCGACTCGATCTCCTGGGCCTGGCCGCGACCGGCGATGAGAAAGCGCGCCCCGGTACGGACTCAGCACCGTGGGGAATGGCGTCAGCCAGGACTCGCAGCCTTTGCGAGGCTCGTCAGAGACGCCCAGGAAGGAGATGGTGGGGCGTCCTCCGTCCCCGAAGCAGATCGTCGCCCTTGGGCGCGCCGCGAGAGGGCGACGTTGACATTGGGGATGACGACGGCGTCGCCGCCGTGGTACTGGATGCAGGGTGCGGCGGGCCTCCTCCGAGACGGCGATGCGCGCGAGAACTATCTCTGCAGGCGGCACCGTCGCCGGGCTCAGCGCTCGCGGGTGAGCGAGCGGTCCATGGCTGCATGGAGGGTGCCCACGATCGGGCCGCCGGCGTGGAGGGTCAGCATTCCGACACTGGGGTGTGATGGGCTCGTGGATGTGGAGGATGTCGAAGTCGCGGCCTCCAGCCAGCGCGCCTGGCCTGGCGACACGTGCGCACCGAAGTTCGGGCGCGCCACCGAGCCGTTGTAAGGGGATGGCTGATGGGTCCCCGGCGCTGGTCACCCAGTCCGGCAGGTCAGTGTCCTGGGACATGTGCGGACCTGAACCTCGTTGCCGCGTCGGAACGATCTCACCAGCCGGGTCCATGACGTGGACCTGGACGCCTCCGTGAGCGTCAGGGAGCGGTGGGAACAATGCCGATCCTCATGCGTCGTCCTTGCTGGCGACCTGCTGCTCGCGGGCTGGCTGCGGGCCAGGCGCTCCTGGTCAGGTCGCGTCGAGACGAGGTTGAAGCATGTGCCAGTCCGCGGCGTGCTCGGCGATCGACGGTCGAGCTCGCCGGCGCAGGCGCGGGTGTGCGCCGCGACCCTGCTCGCGTCACCAGGCGACGGCGCCGGGAACGCTTGCGGGCGGTCGGGACGAGCCCCGGCGCGACGCCCGCCGACGGCGTCGCTCACCGGTCAGGGGGCTCGTAGTGGATCGCAGCAGCGGCGTACAGGGGGTCCAGGCGCTGGGCGATCGCCGCGGGCCAGCCCCGACTCAGGCGGTGGCGTCCGCCTAAGCTGCGCGGTGATACCGGCCGATGACGGGTCCCGGTCGGCCAGACAGGGGCGTCGACGTAGTGGCCTTGGCCGGCCAGCTCAAGAGCGGTCGAAGACCTTCTCCCGTGGGCCTGGCCGATGATCCGCATCCCAGTCCTCTCGGAAGGCGACGAACTGCTCGAAGGGTCGTCAGGCTGAGACGCTCGGCGAGCGGTCAGGACGGTGGCGAGCTCGCGGCAGGCAGGCGCCGACGAGGTCCCAGTGCCCATATGCGGCATGCGCCGCGACGTGCTGCCGGCGCGTACGTCGTCGTGCGGGGCTGAGGGTCGACGGTCACGCGTACGCGCGCGAGTACCTGCTCCTGAGGTCATTCCGGAGCGGGGCGAAGGCCTCGTAGAAGTAGCGCATGTGCGGACGCATTCCCGCTCGCGTGACGCCGGTGAGAGCGCGGTGGCGTGTCCACTGGGAAGGACGCGGGACAGGTTGCGCTCGAGCTGTCCGAGCACCGGTGGTGGAGCGCCGCAGAGCGGTACCAGCCCAGAGGCGTCGCGACGGTATGCCGCCGGGCCGTATCCAGGGCGCGGGCAGGCGGCGCGTACCGACGCCAGGCCAGGCGGTGAGCGTCGGAGACCGTGGGCAGTCGCATCCTCATGCGGGTTCTCCGCTCCGCTGGGAGTCTGGCTGGTAGACGGATCCACACGCGCTGGACCACGGTGATGAAGGGCGATCGCCACGTAGCGTAGCGCCGCGGTCAGCACTGCTGGAACGCGCCTGGTCCTACGACGAAGGTGGCGCCGAGCGCCACGAGGCGGTCGGTGCGTCAGCGATCCCCACCTTGGCCGTGGCTCGATGGACTCGGCCGCGCCCGAGACGTCAGGGGACGGTGGCGCCCAGGACGATCGCCAGCCAGGCGGCGACCACCGTAACGGCGCGAAGCGTGCCCGGCCGGCATGATCAGTGCGGCCCAGGCCAGCCGAGCCAGGACGGCGCCCGTCCATCGGACGGTCATGGTGGAGTCGAGGAAGGCGCCAGACCGAAACTCTCACCGGTGGCGCAGGCCAGGATGCCGTCGAAGAGGTCGCCGCTGGTGCCACGAGCAGGACAGAGCGGCCCAGCCACGAAAGTGTCCTCGAGGGCAGCAGGGTGACCGCCGCCGTCACCGACAGGATCGTCCGGTGACGGTGAGCATGTTGGGAGTCACCCCAGGCCGGCGAGCGCGCCGGGCGGGGCGGGTGAACAGGGCATGGTCAAACCGCGGCCGTGGTTGCCGAGCATGGGGTCCTTGGATCTCGGGTGAGGTCAGGGGAGTACGATCGTCGAGACGCGCTGGGACGGGCACTGATGCGCTCAGCATGACGGTGATCGTCAGTGGCCAGGGGTATCAGTCGGGCCCTGAACATGGTGGTCAGGCCGAGGCGGCGTCAGCTGCTCGCCAGCGCTGCCAGCGTTTGCTCCGCCCGATGATGGGCATGAAGTTTGGCATCTCCTTCAGCGCGGCGATGTGCTGGTGGAGGTGTCGCGGCGATCCCGCGCGGCCACCTCGCCCTGGTTCATGCCAGGTTGAAGCCGTGGGGGTGACTCACCGAGCGCACGACGCTCATGGCCGTGGCGGTCAGCTCGACCGATCTCCTCCGCTCGGCGCGGTGGCCTCGGTCAGTCGGAGATGTGCCGGTAAGCACGCATGCAGGTGGCCGGTGCGTGTGGGGTAGGTTCCTGATGATGACGTGCCGGTCTCGCGGTGGACGATCAGCGCCTCACTCGTCGCCGCCAGGTCCGGTCCCGCTGCAGAAGGGGCACTGGGCGGGGGTGTCGTCCGAGGGCCTGTTCCTGGCACGATGTAGACCATGCGGTGCAGCGTCCCACAGGCGCTGAAAGGCCTGCAGAGCGCCCTCGTGGTAGAAAGAGGCACCTCGCCGCTGACACCGTCTGGCCAGAGCCTGTGCGCGCTCCTCAGTCTCGCTCGCTCGTCCTCAGTCACTGTGCAGGCTTCTCGCCGGGTCGTTGATACGGGCGTCGATGGCGCCGACGATGTGCGCCACGGCCTCCTTGACGGGCACGCCACGTTGGTCTGCTCGCCGTCGCGGAACCGGAAGGGAACGAGCGCCGGCCTCGGCGTCCTCTCCACCGCCGGCGATGAGAGTGAGGGGACCTTGTCCTTCGAGGCGTTGCGGATCTTCTTGCCGAAGCGGTCGTCGAGGTGGTCCACCTCGACGCGCACCCCTGGGCCGCGCAGACGGGACGGCGACGTCGTCGACGCTAGGCGTCGAAGGCCTCGGCGACGGGGATGGAGGCGGACCTGCACCGGCGAGAGCCAGGCGGGAAAGGCGCCCGCGTAGTGCTCGGTGAGCACCCCGATGAAACGCTCCACGCTGCCCAGGCTGGCGGATGGATCATGATGGGGACGCTGGTGGGTGCCGTCGGCGGCCGTGTACTCAGGTCGAGCGCTCAGGCTGGTTGAAGTCGTACTGGATGGTGGACATCTGCCAGGTGCGGCCGATGGCGTCCTTGACCTGCACCGAGACGCCCGACCGTAGAAGGCCGCGCCGCACGAGGGTCCGGGACGACCTCAGGCCCGGAGGCGTCGCAGGCGTCCTGAAGGGGACCTGCGTGGCGGCGGCCCAGTCGGCGTCGCGGAGCCGATGAACTGTCCTTCTTGGCGCCGTCCTCGTCGCGGGTGGACAGCTCGAGGTAGAAGTCGGTCAGTCCCGAAGGCCTTGAGGATGGACAGGAAGAAGTCGATCTGGGGCAGCGGATCTCCTCACCGGCCTGCTCAGGCGTGCAGTAGGTGCGGTCGTCCTGGGTGAAACCGCGCATGCCGGGTCAGCCCGTGGACGACGCCAGACTTTCTCGTAGCGGTAGTCGTGCCCCATCTCGAAGAAGCGCAGCGGCAGTTCGCAGTAGGAGCGCCCCGGGAGCGGAAGATGAGGTTGTGCATCCGGGCAGTTCATGGCCTTGGTAGTACTCTGGCGGCCTTGGTGATGTTGCCTCTCGGCGTCGCGCTCCTCGTCGGCGAGCATGGGCGGGCCTATGGTGTCGGCGTAGTAGGGGCAGGTGGCCCGAGGTGTGGAAGAGACCCGCCCTTGGAGATCTCCGGGGGTGTGGACGAAGTCGAAGCCGTACTCCGGTGGCGCTCGACGACGTACTGCTTCCGATCTCGTGGCGCAACATGGCAGCCCTTGGGGGTGGAAGACCACCAGGACTGCCGATCTCCTCGGGGAAGGAGTAGGGGTCGAGCTCGGCGCCGAGCACTTTGCGGTGATCGCGCCTGGCGGCCTCGGCCAGACGGGTCTGGTGATGAGCCTTGAGATCATCGCTTGCTGGCCCAGAGCGGTGCCGTAGATGCGCTGGAGGAGTCGCCGGACTGGTCGCCCTTCCGGTGGGCCGACGAGGGACTTGGTCAGCGCGAAGCCCTGCCCGATCAGGGCGGGTCGAGGGCAGGTGGGGCCACCCGGCACAGGGCCGTCCGGGCGAGCGCTCCCGTCGCGCCGGACGTTGTCGACACATGGTCGCCCTCCGGCACCGACCTCCACCGAGCGCCCTCGGCGCCACGCCCTTGGTCGTGATGAGCTCGAGCTTGTGGGGCTGGTCCGCCAGGCTCCCTCGCGCCCCTCGGCCGCCAGTGATGTCGCGGCGCGGCCTGCACTCGCCCGGCGATCCGCTCATGCGCTTCTCGATCTCGCGCAGCATCTCGATGACGGCGTCGATGGCGCCGAAGTCGTGTAAAAGCCGTCAGTGATGAAGGGGCCGATGCGGAGATCGACCCCGAACATCTCCTGAACGGCCTGACGCCGCGGCGTGGGTGCGCACTGTGGCGCAGGATGTTTCGAGCCGTCTCGCGCTGGACGTGATGGGCTCGACGACGGCGCCTGCACTGCCGGGACCTGGCGGTCGGGTCCCGGGGCTCGCCGTTGACGCGCATCGCGACGACGCCGTCGCTGGCGGCGTCCTGCGGGAGAGCGTTCCGTGGTGCCCGCCTCGATGGTGCGCGGTGCGCCGTCGAGGTGATGTCGATCAGATGGGCTTGTCTGACACGGGCACGAAATACTCACTCTTGCATCGGTATGCGCTGTACTGGGTACCCGGTTCGGCCGCGAGTCTACGTCGTGGGCGCGCCGGACTCCAGTGCTCCCGTGAGCCACGCCGCGCGCACAGTGCGTCGTCACGCAGGCAACAGCGGTGGCCATCGGAGTAGATGATGACCCGGAGACCCGGGACGTCCCGAGGCGCCGTCGACCTCGGTGACTGCCAGGCGTAGCGCTTCTTGTACTGACACCGTGTAGAGCGAGGGGACACAGGGCGGAGCCGGCGCCCGCCAGGGTCCAGGCCGCGGTAGCCCTCCTGAGCGAGGGGTGCCGCGCGCGCCCGACCAGTCCGCCTCAGCTCCGCGGGAAGGTGCGCGACGCTCGTTGGAGGAGGCGCCGTGGTACGCTCACGGAGTCGCCTGACCGGAGGTGGGGATGAGGTCCCAGGCAGTGAGGACCCCGTCCTTGCGCAGGACGAGGCAGGCGGGCGTTCTTCTCAGGGCCGTCAACATGGGCCAGTAGACCTCGGCGTCGGCGTGAGGCGCGAAGCCGTCGCGCTCAGCTGGTCTCACGCAGGACCTCGTAAGACCTTGTCGAACTCCCTCACGGCTCTCGGAACCGGTCGTCGTCATGATGGTGCAGCCGGCCTCCCGGGCCACGCGCTCGGCGCGCTCGACCGCAGCGCCGTCGCGGCATGACCGCCGCCATCTTCTCAGGCGTCTTGGGCGCCAGGTCGATGACGTGGTACGGTCGTAGGTGATGGTGGACAGCAGGCTCTCGCGGGTCGGTGTCGCGCTGGCAGACGGGCGTGCATGCGGATGAAGCGCACCGGAGCGGTCGCGCTCCTTGACCTGCGCGCAGCATGCCCGACGCATGGTGCGCCTCACGCTCGGGCGACTGCTCGCTGAGCCAGACCGGACCGTGCTTGGCCCACAGGAGATCTGACCTCCCATCTCGTAGCGGTACAGGGCGATGGCGGCTGCAGGCTTGCCCTCGTCCTCATGGGGTGAAAAGCGCCCCCACAGGGGACGCCCGCGGCAGCGCCTCGGCGAAGCGCTCCCAGGCCTCAGGTCTGCTCGACCGGGAAAGGGCTGTTGCCCACGGCCAGGCGCATCTCGCGCCCGTCGACGACCGCCGCAGGGTCTCCAGGCGGTCCGGCGAGGTGGAGTGCACTCGCGCTCAGTGCGTGGGCCGAGAAGGCCTTGGGTTTTGTCGGTAGCTTGGCAGACTTGGCAGACTTGGCAGACTTGCGGTCGTGTCGACCTTCTGCTCGAGGCTGCTCGGGCTCGCTCGATCCTTCCGCCCCTCTCGTTCAGGCTGAGTCGTCTGGGCCTTCTCGGGGGTCTGTGCGGCGGTATCGGCCGTGGCGTCAGTCGTGGCGTCGGGGTGGTGCTGTCGGGCATGTTCTCGTTCTCGGGCATTCAGCGGGACCTGTCGTCGACTCGCTGGATAGTTGCGGGCGAACTGCGGTGATGGTTGAGGCGCTGGAGAACTCGATCGTGACGCGCCGGCGAAAGCGATCAGCTCGGCCGGGTCGACGCAGCGGAGTCGACATCGCCCGCCCCAGGCTCTTGTGCCTTGCGGCGCGGCGCCTCTCATCCGGACGCGTGGCGTGCGATGTGACGCCGTCCGCACCGGGAGTAGAGGACCTGCCGAGGTGGTACCTCGACGGGCTCGTCGCGCTGTGGTCCAGGACCAGGTCGCCCGGGCGCATGACGCGGCCAGCAAGGGTTGGCGCCGCCGGCGTGCAGTCAGGTAGAAGGAGTTGCGGCCGATGCAGTTGACCTCCGAGCAGGCTCTCGCCCGATCGCGGGGTCCACGCTCGATGTCGGGTTGGCGAATCACGGTACCCGGCACGTGGCGCAGCGGAGCGGCTCGTGGCGTCCCACAGGTCGAGGGAAGGCCTCGGTGATCATGGCGACCGGGTTGCCGATCATGGTCGGGGCGTGGTCCTGCAGGAGAACTCGCGCGCCGAGCCGATGAAGCCTGCAGGCTCGCGGTGGAGTCCCGTAACCAGGCGGTCACCGAGCGCATGGCGGTGTCGTCGCCGAGGAATGCACTCCTGGACCAGGAAGGTCGAGCGGTAGCGGCGTCCTTCAGGCTCCGCCACATGCCGGCCGGAAGCTCGGCGGCGTCGTCGATGAACGAGATCTTGCGCTTGCCGGGAAGGAGATGCGGTCGTAGTCGGCGCCGATGGCCGCCTTGGCCTGACGGGAACTCAGGCCGAGTTTCCGGAGCCGGAGCCGAGGGGCTCACCAGTCGGGATCGGCCAGGTCGACGACGACCTCCCGCGTGAGCACTCCCACCTCAGCGCACAGCCGGAAGGAGGCCTTGTCGCTGACACGCGTCGAGCACGTCGATGTCCGAATGGCAGGACACGTAGGCGCTCCAGATCACTGCACGGTGGGCGGAGATCATGGCCGCTGCGGCGTCGGTGTTGGCCGCGAGCACCGCGCTGCGCGCGCGCACTGGAGCCAGACCGCTGCAGCGCGCGATCGTCCGCTCCGGCGCGCCCGGCCTCCTGTGGTGGACGACGGTGATGTGAGTCGACTCGCAGATCGCCGCGATCGGGTCGAGGCCGCGACCGTCACCGCGTACCGATGAAGCCTCGTGAAAGACTTGTCGCGCGCCAGGGCGTGAGGCGCCGATGTCGCCGCCGAGGACCACAGGGCAGCCAGATGCCTGAAGCGTTCCGTCGCAACCATCCGTTTCTTGCCGCAGCGACCAACTCCTCCCCAGATGGTGAGCAGCACCCGGCGCACACCCGATTCCCGGGCGTCGCGGCGAGGTCGCGATCCAGAGACGCAGTCGGCTGGCAACCACTGCGGAGCGGCGTCGCACACCGCGCAGCACCGGAGCATCGGGCAGGATCCCGGGCGATTCCCGCCGTGGTCGTCGCAGCGCGACGCTCTCTGTGACGCACGCACCAGGGCACCGAGCCCCGACGACCCCGTCGCGCAGTAACGGACCACAGCATGAATAAGCCCGGGCGCGCGCTCGGAAGCCTCAGTCAAGCATTCGGTTCTGTGGGCGATACTGGGATCGAGACCGACCTCTTCCGTGTCAGGGAAGCGCGCTCACTGCTGCCAGTCCGCCCGAGCGGATGACGGGACTCGAACCCGCGACTCACCTTGGCAGGTGATGCTCTACTTCAGCAGGCCTCCGCGTCACACCACCTTGGCCAGTGCGGGAAGAAAGTTAGCGAAATTGTCCCAGGAGGCAAAACGGCCCACACCCGATCCTTCGCGGGTGTCTCACGCCCAGGAGACGCTCTCTGAGCGACCATGGGAGCCCTGAGGAGACGGGCGGGGCACACGGAGCATGAGCAGGCTCGCAGCGGCGCGCAGCGGGGCGACGTTGTCTTCCTCCCACACGCCTGCCTTCACACCGCAGTCGTGGCAAGGGTTGTCGCCGCTATGACCACGCCGACGACACTCGACGCCTCGGGCGCTCGGGAACCTCAGGAAGGCTCCCGCAGCGCCAGATCTGGCCCGCCACCCCTACCCGCTCAGCGACCTACGACGGCTCAGGACGAACTTCGCCCTCTGCTCCTCGGCCGCCAGCGGCGTCGAGGCTGTGCCTGATCGACGCCGACGGTGAACCGAGAGCGGGTGGCCCCTCCGAGGAGGTCGACGGCGATGCTCTGGCACGCCTACCTCCCAGATCTCGCCGGGCCAAGTACGCTACCGCGTGGCGGGCCCTACGACCCGGCCCTCCGGGCACCCGCTTGCGACTCAAGCTGCTGCTGGGCCCGTACGCCAAAGGCGATCTCCGGCGAGGTGGCCCGTCCCAGACGCTGTACTCCTACTCCTTCGACAACCCGGAGGAGCGCAGCGAGGAGGGACTCGGCCGGGGCACTACATGCGCTCAGTGGTCATCACCCCTACTTCGACTGGGGCCACGACCGCCCACCGGGGCACGAGTACCACGAGACGATCATCTACAGGGCCCACGTCGAGCATGACCCAGCGCACTGGTTCCCGAGAACCTGCGAGCTCTATGCCGGCGCTGGCCCACCCGCCGTCATCGAGCTACCTCAGACTCACAGGCGTCACTGCGCCATCGAGGCTCATGCCCCGTCACTCAGTTCGTCAACGACGCACCCACCTGCGGGAGAAAGGCTGTTGTCGAACTACTGGGGCTGCAGCACGATCGGGTTTCTTCGCCCCGCACAACACCTCCGCCGCCTACGGCATCCGAGGCAGCAGGTCAGGAGGTCAAGTCCATGGTCAAGGCCTTCCACGAGGCAGCATCGAGGTCATCCCTGGACTTTGGTGGTCTGCAACCACACGGCAGAGGGCAACCACCTGGAGCGGCACACTGTCCTTCCGCGGGCATCGACAGCGGCTCCCTACCGGCTCGTCCGACGGCTCGCCGCCCACTGCTTCGACACCACCGGCACCGGCAACTCGCTGCTCATGCGCTCACCGGCCGTGCTTCAGCTCATCATGTGGACTCGCTGCGGTACTGGGTCACCGAGATGCACGTGGACGGGTTCCCGCGCTTTCGACCTGGCCTCCACCTGGCCCGCCAGTTCCACGAGGTCGACCAGGCTCCAGCGCAGCTAGCTTCGAGCATCATCCACCCGGACCCCGTGCTCTCCCAGGTCAAAGACTCATCGCCGAGCCCTGGGACGTGGGCGACGGCGGCTGACTGTCGGGCGGGTTTCCGGCCCTGCAATGGGCAAGTGGAACGGGAAGTACCGCGACACCGTGCGCGACTTCTGGCGCGGAAGAGCCCACCACGCTGGGCGAGTTCGCCTCCCGCATCACCGATCCTCCGACCTCTATCCAGCACGCCAGGGCGCACCCCGGTGGCCAGCATCAACTTTCGTCACCGCCCACGACGGCCACGATGCACGACCTGGTCTCCTACAACGAAGCACAACTTGAGGGCCAACCTCGCAACGCCGACGAGCGGCAGCAACCAACCGCTCCTGGAACACCCGCGGCGGCACCGAGGCCCACCGACGACCCGGCGATCACGAGGCTGCGTCATCACGCCAGACCCGCAACTTCCTGGCCACCATCCTGTTCAGCCAGGGCGTCCCCATGAGTCTGCACACGGCGACGAGATTTGGGCAGGACGAGGCAACAACAACGCCTACTGTCCAGGACAACGAGATCTCCTGGATCGACTCGGACCTCGATGGGCAGGACAACGACCTGCTGGAGTTCACTCGCACCATCATGTGGCTGCCGTCGGGACCATCCGGTGCTGCGGCGTCGGCGTATGCTGCGCGACGCCGGGCGCGGCAGGCGAGAGCGAGCTCGGCGAGATCGAGATGACGCTCACTCGGCCGGTGAGTCGATGACCGACCAGGACTGGACCACCTGGGCGCCCGCGCCATGATGGTCTTCACTCGACTGGGCGAGGCCATCGCCGAGCCCGATGAGCGCAGGCCAG
>BNJT01001325.1_pt1 | contig 78957 bp, 107 predicted proteins | sample 8540491 | NCBI WGS metagenome assembly BNJT01 (sample SAMD00202455, study PRJDB9452) | human saliva metagenome | host: Homo sapiens | reverse complement strand
AAACATGACGAAAGGGAGCTCACGCCCAGTCAGGAAATGCGCGCGCCGATACCCCTTGGCCAGCGGCACAGCGCGGTTCACCAACACGAACACCGGCACCATCGCGCGGACCGCGCCCGCCGCTGGGTTACGGCTTTGGGCGGCGATTTCGTCTGACGCCCGCCGAAGTAGGCGCAGCGAGCAGTCGGTCGCCGCGGATGCCCGTTCGTTCGACGCCGATGCCGCCGATGACCCCATCTTCGTTTCGAACGCAAATCATCGATTAACGTTGGCTGAGGAAATAGTTCGAGCGCTGACGCCGTCTCGACCGCCCGCATGGTCACGCACGGCTTCTGCGCTCTTCGGCGGAGTGACACCCGCACAGCAAGATGGGCGCAGCAGACCGGACAGTCGACGCCTCTTCGGCGACGACGCTCTTCTTCGCGCCAGGGCGATGCGGCTGGCAGCGGCGCAGCCCGTCATCCACCACTTGAAGAAACCAGGCCCGCGTCGACAGCCGGCGAGGATGATAACCACGCCAGCCACCAGCGGTTTGACCGCTGTAATAACGTCTCACGGTTGCCGGTGCGACGCCAACGACAGCCCAGCGTCAGAGGTTGAATAGTTGTCGTTAGATCGTGATACGGTCAGGTCATGATGAAAGAAGTTCGATTCAGCAGGCGAGCGGCGAACGCAGCAGGTCCTCGATGCCCGAGTCGACGGGAACAAGTCGCCGTTAATCATCATTTTGTTGTCGGATGAGTCGCGTTGGGCATTCCTTCGTGCGGACAGGGCAGTTGCAGAACCGGCGCATGACGCAGCCAGCGAAGAGGGATGCATTACGCGTGCGAAAAATTGCGCACCCTACGCCCAAAGCTGCGCGGATGGAGAGCCTTGTGCCTCAGACGATACAGAAATCCAACCCAGCAGCCCGCACCACTGCCTTTCTCACTGCTCGATTTGCGCCAGACCAGTGGCCGACGGCGCAGACTCGCGGATCGCCCAGTGCCCAGTCCGCGTCCGTCACGTCCAGCGGCTGGCCGTCAGGCCGGGTCAAGAACCGCGGCGATTTCCGCCAGTTCGTTGCAACAGTCGTCGCGCTCGCCCGTCAGCCTCTATCGTCATTTTCGCCCACTATTCGCGTGGTTCAGGTCGTCGCGGCGGGACGCCAACGAACGCGGATTTGTCATTTGTCGATGGAAGAAGCCGAACGACGGCGTAAGTCGTTGCGACAGCGTTGCGCAACCGTCCAGCGTAAAGCGATCGTTGTTGCCGTTACTGCATCAGCCTGCCGCTTTTGAGCCAGCGAGCCACGCGCGGAAGTCTGGCCCATCCGCCAGCCAACGCCCACTGCAACCGCATCAGCCGACGCCAGTTCACGCGATTGCACACGTCAACGAAGCGTTGCGCATGACGGTATTCTTTAACGGTCGATGCCAGGCGCGTCAGAGTCGCCGGTAGCACGCCCATCGGGTCGGTTAACGAGCAGATGCAGTTGTCCGCCTGAATGAATACCCGTCCGGTATTTGCCGAGCACAGCAAACACAGAGACGACAGAATTAAAACCGTCTTTATTGGCACGTTGCCGACGAAAATGAAGTCGACCAGTCTCGCGCCGCCATACCACCATCGCGGGGAGCCCATCGCCCCAGCGGCCGCGGCTTGCCCGACGCCCGCCCGCGCCCGCTCGACGGCTCGCCAGCACGCAGTCGCGCCAACCAGCTCAGCGGTGAATCGGTCGTCATCGCAGGCAGAATCGCAGTCAGGCCCCGCTGATATCTTCATCGTTCGTTATTATATCGGCTGGTTGATCCGGTTACTGTAGTCGGCACGGCGGGTTAACAGAACGGCTTTTCTTCACTAAAGCCAGGTTGCGCGCCTGAACATCATCGCAGGCCCGGATCGACAAACGAGGCCGGCGCCGATGACAAGGGATGGATTCTTTGTGGCCCATGTCGTTTGGGCATGGTGTATTTGAATTGAAAGAAGGTTGTTTGAAATACATAGCAGCTTTTAATAGTATTTTTCTAAAATCGAAGCTAAACATCGCCTTCATAAAACAAAATATTTTCAACGCTTGATTTAATTAGTGCTATTCTTTGTTGAGAACGTACAGCAAGAAGGTTTATTTGGCCGTTCTGCCATTTAACGAACCAGCCTACCATCCACAAAACAGCCATCAGCACCATTTTCTGTCTTTGCTGGCGAAAATCCTCCCAGCCTCCTCGTGCCGTTCACTGAACCGCCATTCTCCCCGCCATTTCGTCTCGCCGCAGGCACGCGAACACAGCATCCATACCCTGACAGTTGCCTCACTTGCATCCCTCAATGGTCAGGTTCCTCACAAGAACACATTCTTCCGTATCAGGACGATAGCTGCGCGAACGTAAGAGCGTATCTTATCCGTTTTCGTCATTATTAAACATCATATTCATTTGAAAATACCAGTTGATACTTCCGTCATCAACAAATCATCATTAAGACATACGACAAACCATCAATCGTGTCAGAACTTCAGTACGTTACCGTATTTTTTCTTCAATGTTTGAGTGTATCCAGCCTCTGCACCGAGAACACAGATTATTCAACGATTGCTTGTTTCGGCACCACTGAACCGCCGATACGCCTGGCAAAAGCGCGGGAATTAAACAAAGTTCAACTGAACTGCCGCGTGTCATAACCACCAGTTATATTTTGCCGATCACGACAGCTTAATTGGAAAACCACCTTTCTTGTTGTCGAAACTTGGGATCAAGTTCATCGCGAACCGCCAGTGGCCCACTTCGATGCGACATGGTTATTCACAAACCTTTGTCCACCGCCACTATCTTCATTACCTGTCAACTGCTCAAAGTTTTCGCCCACCGTCGAACCGCACAGCAGCGTGGCGGGCATGCAACCCTCCGGCTTTCCGCAACCCCAACTCATCGCGTGCGGTCTGCGGCACACACCCCAGCACGCCAGCAGCGCTTCATCTGCCGACAGTGTCACCCGACCTCGCCGTTGATATTTTCACATTCTTTTTCAAACGAGCCTGTAACGCTGATCCGTTGCACCAAGTCGGGAGTGGTCAGCAGGCGACGCCCGATGGCACCTGCCTCCTGTATACGTTCTCTTCATCTCTTTCCCACGGGAGACGGGAGAAGCAATTATGTTCTGCAGTGAGCAGGTTGTGCATGTTTTTGTTACATCTATCTTATAAATGTGCTCACCAGTATTCATATCCTATATTTCACTGGCCTCATCAAATGTCATTCAGTTACCGCAGGTTGCTTTCCACTCCTAACACGCGCAGATTAAACAGCCGCGGGGGCCTCGTGATCTCAAAACGCACACGGCGAAGTCAGGCCGCTGAGGCGCCGTCATGCTGCAGTTGCAGCGCGGTTCAGCGTCTCAAGTCCGCTTCTCGATAATACAACATGAAAATAACAACAGCATTGCCGGCTGGCGCGAGCCAGTCGTTCGTGGCACATACCTGCTTTCGTTCCCGTCATTTTCGACGCAGCTGACGCAGTGGCGGAGCACGGCACCGGCGGGCAGTTCGCCTGTTGCTGCGAGCCCGATGACGCCAGACGATTTTTCACGCTTTATTTTGCGGCTGCGCCGTCCGAAAGAAGCCGAAGACAGCAGTGGTTCTGCCCGTAATGATGGGCGTTTGCATACGAGGAATGCGTTAAAGTCAGAACTCCATATCGTGAAGATATATGAAGTCAGCAGCGAGTTACTGGCGAGTTGTTTTGATTTGCGATGAGAAGACAAATTGCCGCGGTCAGTGGCGACGACGAGACGCGCCATTTCAGCCAGTCACGGTTTTTCGACGAGATGAAGCGATGCCAGACCTGACGTTTGCGTGCCGAGGTCTTCCCGGAATTTTTTAGCTTGCGCTGATACCATCAGCCAGACGATCTCAGCTGAGCTGAAGAGGTCGCCCGAGCGCGGCCGACAGTGCCATGTCACATTGCTCAATGCACTTGTCAACAGATACGATATCCGTAGCTGGGCCGTGCTCAGCAGATGAGCCATCGAAACAGCCGCCATGTCAGACGGGCATCTCAGAGGAAAGCAGGCGTCGGCACGATCGGCGAAGCCGCAGCTACGGCGATGACGGTTGCCGTCTGTTTGCACGGTGAGCCATACCGCAGCGAAGCAAGAGTCAGGCTTTGCCGATGGCTGATGAGTTGAAGTCCCAGCAGAGCGTTTCGCGCAGTATTTGCCGATGGCGGCGGAGAATGTTGTCGTCGAGTGTCAACAACCTTTCCGCGTTGAACAGGGATCGGTCAGTGTCGCGCGCAGCAGCATGCAGCCACGTTTATCGAGATAACGGTGGAACGAAAAGAACAGCAGGAGTAACGAAATTAAATTAACGTTTATCGCCTTCGTCCACTCAGAGCCAGGAAATCACCCAAATGACCGATGCCAGCTGCGGCGATGAGCAGTGCCATCAGAGCCCATGCCGGAAACAAATCGCGCCGCCACGCAGCAGGTAATGGTGGCGGCGCGATAAATGGCGATGGCGACGGTTTGTTGCGCACGATAACGCTGGAGCACGAGCCAGCCGCAGCAGCGGCGGTCGCGGATACCGCGCCCGCAGACAACGCCGCAGCTGGTACCGCGCTGGCCGGTACGGTAACGATTTGTTTGCAGTGATCGGGTCGGTCGAGGATTTCGATAGTCGGTCATGGAAGTACCGCCGGAAGTCGAACCTCGTAACCGACGTGCCGCGATGCCGCCGCCCATACGATGGAACTGTTCGGCCTGATGGAACACGGAGTCGTCCGAGTCATATGCGCCTGATTCCATCCAACACAACGTTGCCGCACGCACGATTGTCATCAAACCCGAATATCGGTTGCGCACACCATCTGCTTTTCAGGACACATGATAATATGTTTGAATATTTTTAAGTCAAATAGGTCGATCTGCTGGAGAATAGCCTGGCGGCGGTTCGGGCGAATCGGGCGAATGACGATTTTATTCACGGCGTTACATGTGGCAGCGTCTGCATGCCCTTGCGACGGCCTCACGCCCTTATTTAGGCATTGCCAATGTGGACGGAGGTTTTGTATCAAATTTAGTTAACGGTATAGCCAGGTTATTGGTCGTATCGCTGCAACGTCGCGCTGCAGTTTGTCGCAGGCTACGCGAAAGCCGGATACCTTTCACGGTACCATCTGGCGCAAACACATACCTGAAACAACAGATATTGCCGACTCAACATTTCAACTTAGTTCCTCACTGACTTGCTGACATTCGAGTCCCAGTCCTCACTTTGTTTTACTGCTTCCGGTACACATAGTGCCATTACCATGAAACTACGATCAAAGAAAGCCCGGCCCGCGTTCCGTTGCGTCCGACGATTTGCAGCATCGCCTGCCTGTCCTCACGCGCACCGTTCACCCGCTGCACCAAACGACCATTACAACACACATCACGCACGACCCGGCAGTCGGCCCAGGTGAGAACTCCCAGAGAGTTACGGAGAATGTGCCTGTCACACAAAGCGAGCGAACAGCCGGACAACGTCACATCAGCCTGGTCAGCGTACCGTCGCATAATACCTGGGCGGATTTTAAACGCCGTGGAACTACGGTGTCGCGGACGGTATCGGCGCGATGGGTTTACGACGCCGTTACGAACTGTCGCGGTACAGAGCGAGCGTGAATAGCCAGAGCGATGGTCGCCCGATGTCCGACGGTGATGCGAACTCGAGCGTGTCGCCCTTCCCTCCAGTAAACCGCCCGCCTGGTCCGGCAGAGGCGACGGCAGCGTGAGCCTGCCGCACGCCGACGGCGGCTCGCCTCGGGATCATGGCTCAGCCAGCCGGACCCTCCATCGACGGTCCAGCGCAAAGCGGAAAGCGGGCGCGGCGATTCCCCAAAGACCTCAAAATAGCCAGCTCAACGAGCTCAGAGTATCGTTGCGGCCAGTACGGTGCTGGTCGTCGAGCTGGTCGGATAATGGCAGGGCGGGCGATCACGGACAGCCGCCGATTATTACCAGCGCGGAAGTGAAGACGATCGAAGATGAAAGCCAAACGAACAGTTATTGATGACGGTGATTCAAATGTAATACCAGCGGCATCGGGCACATCGCTGATTACCTGAGCAGCCAGAAGTTTGACAGAAGACCAGCCAACCGGCGGTTACGATAAAACCTGGCTCAAAATCCCTTAACAGCGAACGCAGTGCCGATTCGATACGGTAAAATATTGGGCAATGAGTCAATAACATGGTAGCGATGCCTATTTGTTTGAGGCAATGAATGGGGAGTGATGATTTCAGCTGCCGCCATTATCGCGATGGCAAAGAAAGAGTCAGATTGCTGCTGCGTCAGGAAATTGAAGTCCAATCCGACAAAACGCAATATGGGCTAATACGACAGTCCGGTACAACCATAGGTGGCGCATCTTCAGACGGCCTCTTGAACGGACGTAACGAGTTTGGCGGTAACTGCCGCCAATGACGGCATGGTGCATCTGTTCCATACCGGCCGGAATATAGTTCAGTTTGAGACTGTAAAGGATTTGTTTCGTCCCTGCTTTGGAACAGATACACCATGCCGTCATTGGCGGCAGTTACCATAAACTCGTTACGTCCGTTCAAGAGGCCGTCTGAAGATGCGCCACCTATGGTTAATACCGGACTGTCGACAATGTCGCCCATATTGCGTTTGTCGGATGGACTGGTTTCCCTGATGCGGTAATTCTGGCTGTATCCCGATGCTCTTTGTACCATCCCGCGATGGTACTGTCGGCGGCCGAACGGGCCAGCCAAGGAATCAATGCTCCTTTCCATTCATTTGCTTTTGGTCAAACCAAAATAGGCATCGCTGCCGTATTTATTGGTTTCATTCTGCCCAATGGATATTTTTACCGTCATGAATCAGCACTTTGCGTTCGCTGAACAAAGGGGATTTGAATTGGGTTTATCAACAACCGCGCCGGTTGACGGATTAATACTGTAAAACTGCAAACGGCTGCTCCACGAACCGGTATCAAGCTGTACATTGGCCGCCATCCCGCTGATGCCGCTGTTGGTTACGGCAGGTGCGGTCGCACCCGTCGTCTCAATAACGACGTTTTGGCTTTCATCTTTGATACTATCGGTAATGGTGTCGAAAGCTACGATATAAATCGTCTTCACTTTCCGCGCTGAAATAATAATCATCACGGTTGGCTCCATTGGTCGAGATAGTTCCGCCCTGCCGACGAAATATCCCGACCGAAACCGATGGTAAACGTCTGTACCAACTGGTCTCTGAAACCGTTGGGATTTTTAGCTGTTTTAGGGTCTTTAGGATCGCCTTGCCAGCTTTTTCCCGCTTTATCCAGTCCGCTGGTTTTAAAAATCGATGGAGGACAATTTCCGGCTGAAAAACGACAAACCCGTATTCCTATCCCAGAAAGTATCATACGAACCGCCGTCAATATCACGGCAAGCTCCGCATGCTGCCGGCCGAGAATAGTCATCATACGCATATCCTGCCGGATAGACGAACGAACGGTTTCTGGAGGAAGAATAACGGCCGCATGCCTGACTCAGGTCTCGCATCACCGTCGGACATCAGGACGACAAATGCCTTCTGGCAACGATATTCCACGCTCGGCATAACAATACCGCTGACAATTTCGTAATAACGGCGCGTCGTCGGCGTACCGTTATCCGCTTCGATACCGTCCACCCTGTTTTTTCACGGATTTCCACGGCGTTTTAAAATCCGCCGTGTCCGTACGGCCGTTGTTGTGCAGCGTCTGCAGGCTCCAGTTGAACTGGTCTTGATATTTGTCCAAAACCTGTTCAATACGCTTTTTGGTAATGACAAGGCGCGATTTTTCTCCGTAATACCTAGGGAGTCTTTTCTCACCTGAATCCATTTCATACTGCCGGAATCATCGATAAACAACATGATGTTGTGTTTAACGCCAAGCTGACCGGCACTTGAAGAATCGTTTTGAAGATACAGCGGAGTAGACGCGAATTGCGCATGAGCCTCAAGGCTGAACAGGGACAAGGCGGAGGCGATGCTGCAAATCATCGGACGCAGCGGAACGCTGAGGCGGGGCTGTTTGGTCGTAAATTTCATAATGTGTCGCTTTTATATTGTCGTTACGAAACCGAACTGGCCGGCAAACCCAAAAAGTTGGTTCGGTTTCAGATATCTGTAAATCGGATGGGGCTAAATCTCAAGAAATATTTAAGTCAAAGCAAGTATATTCTGATGTTGTTTTTCAAATTGGGATATTGTTATTTTGCGGCATGTTGATTTTATCACAGATGAGTATTTTCGTAAAAATTATCCAGCTTTTTCATATACTTCTGCTGATAAATAAAATTTTTAACATGATTATTTTGTTTGTTACATTACCCAATAGCTTCAATTTGCCTGATAATCTGCAAAACACTACCGATTAACTCTAAATTTATTCACTCCCAAAGCCTCCCATCCGACAAAAAGCAGCAATGCCCCTCTCCTCTGGAATAGTAGGCATGAGGCCGTCTGAAACATACATTCAGACGGCCTCATGCTCTTATACTATAACACCATGAATAAAAATAAAAATCACATCATTCACCCGATCAGATTCCGCCCGAACCGCCGCTGCCAATTCTCCCTTGAATCCGACCCTATTTTGACTTAAAATGTGTTGCTTCTGAAGGCATATTATGGTATGTCTGAAAAAGCACGTTGACGCAGATATTTTGGATGCGTTGCGTGTAACCGATATTCGGGTTTGTTGACAATCGGTCGTGCGGCAGCGTTTACAACGGCCCAAACCGGATGTCTGCCGGTCCAAAGCCGCGCCCGCAAACAACCGTTTCTTTCAGACGGCCTCTCCAAATATTCCATCAGGAAAACCAAACAGGATTCCATCATGACCACTCCGGCTCTTCTCGTTCTCGCTGACGGCAGCGTATTTCACGGCACATCAATCGGTTACGAAGGTTCGACTTCCGGCGAAGTCGTGTTCAACACTTCCATGACCGGCTATCAGGAAATCCTGACCGACCCGTCCTACTGCAAACAAATCGTTACCCTCACCTATCCACACATCGGCAACACCGGCACCAACGCCGAAGATGAAGAAAGCCGCTGCGTTTACGCCGCCGGTTTGATTATCCGCGACCTGCCGCTGCTGCACAGCAACTTCCGCGCATCCGAAAGCCTGCACGACTATTTGGTACGCAACAAAACCGTCGCCATCGCCGATATCGATACCCGCCGCCTGACTACCCTGTTGCGTGAAAAAGGCTCGCAAGGCGGTGCGATCATGACCGGTGCGGATGCCACCGTTGAAAAAGCACAAGAACTGATTGCCGCATTCGGCAGCATGGTCGGCAAAGATTTGGCAAAAGAAGTTTCCTGCACAGAAGCCTACGAATGGACCGAAGGCGAATGGGCGCTGGGCAAAGGTTTCGTTACTCCTACCGAACAGCCTTACCATGTCGTCGCCTACGATTTCGGTGTCAAAACCAACATCCTGCGCATGCTCGCCTCACGCGGCTGCCGCTTGACCGTCGTTCCGGCGCAAACCAGCGCGGAAGAAGTATTGGCACTCAATCCTGACGGCGTATTCCTGTCCAACGGCCCCGGCGACCCCGAACCTTGCGACTACGCCATCAAAGCCGTACAAAAACTGATGGAAAGCGGCAAACCGATTTTCGGCATTTGTTTGGGACACCAGCTGATCAGCCTCGCCATCGGTGCGAAAACCCTGAAAATGCGCTTCAGCCATCACGGTGCCAACCACCCTGTACAAGATTTGGACAGCGGCAAAGTCGTTATCACCAGCCAAAACCACGGTTTCGCCGTCGATGCCGACACTTTGCCCGCCAACGCACGCATTACCCACAAATCCTTGTTTGACAATACCTTGCAAGGCATCGAACTGACAGACAAACCTGTATTCTGCTTCCAAGGCCACCCCGAAGCCAGCCCGGGCCCGCAAGACGTCGGCTATCTATTCGACAAATTCATTGACAATATCAAAGCAGCAAAACAATAAAGCTGATTTTTTCAGACGGCCACACTCAACTCGACAACAGGCCGTCTGAAAACCAAACTTCAAAAATATAAATTCAGCCCCCTCTCAACATCTGTACAGCCTGAAAACCCAATCGTCTAATCAGAAAGGAAAACCAATGACTGAAAAACAAATGCACATTCTTTCCGTCACCGCCACCCTGGCCGGCGTCGGTATGTACGTTTCTTATATCCCGCAAATCCAAAACAACCTTGCCGGCAACCCCGGCTCGCCGTTGCAACCCCTCGTCGCCGCCATCAACTGCACATTATGGTTTGCCTACGGCTTTTTGAAAGAAAAACGCGACTACCCCATCATACTGGCAAACGCCCCAGGCATTATTTTGGGTTTGATTACATTTATCACTAGTTTTTAAGGAAGTTTTCAGACGGCCTGTGCAAAATAAAAACGCAAAAGGTCGTCTGAAAAAAGATTGTCTTGCCGCAACATTTAATTCAATCAGCAACCCCATCCCCTCTCCCGTGGGAGAGGGCTAGGGAGAGGGCAGCAAGCCGCAAGGCTTGCACAAACAGCAACCCGACAACAAAAATGACCACGCCCGAAAAACTATTGACCGCCGACAACCCCGCCCTGCGCCAACGCGCCAAAGCCATGCGTCAAGAAATGAGCGAGGCGGAAGCAAAATTGTGGCAGCACCTGCGGGCAGGCCGTCTGAACGGCTATAAATTCCGCCGCCAGCAGCCGATGGGAAACTATATTGTTGATTTTATGTGCGTAACGCCCAAGCTGATTGTCGAAGCAGACGGCGGGCAGCACACAGAACAAGCCGCATACGACCACGCGCGAACGGCATATCTCAACAGCCTGGGCTTTACCGTGCTGCGTTTTTGGAATCACGAGATTTTGCAGCAGACAAACGACGTACTGGCGGAAATCCTGCGCGTGTTACAAGAATTGGAAAAGCAGCCTGCACGGTAGCAGATGGCTGATTTTGATTGAATTATTGAAAATAATAGTGTAAAGCTGCCTGAATTGAGCGTTTATAAAGGTCGTCTGAAAAGTAAAAAGCAGCCTGCACAACCTATTTTCCTTGCAGAACCCTTAATTCCAACAGCCACCCGTCCTCTCTCCCGTGGGAGAGGGCTAGAGAAAGGGCAACAAGCCGCAAGGCTTGTATTTGGGCGGTTAGGGTGTTGGGAAAGATTGCCGCGATTTGGGAGAATGCCCTCTCCCCAACCCTCCCCACGGGGGAGGGAGCAGATTGCAGCGGATTCAAGCGTTACAGGTCGTCTGAAAAAAGAATGCCCGAAATATCAACAGCAGGAATTTTTCAGGTAGCCTTTATCGCAAGGCAGATGGAACAAACGCTGCGAGCGTTTTTTCAGACGGCCTTTGAACCCATCGGTAGGGTGTGTGCCGCAAGGCACGCACGCGGTGGGTTGGGGTTGCAGAGAAAATGGAGGACGCGTGCATGCGTACCGCACACGCCCAAACATGCGGGCTACAGTGATTTTAAAACAAAACTTTTGACAAAGGGATTAACCAAATGGTAATAGAATTAAATGGCAATTGGACAAAAAGGATTTGCTTTTAGATAAACCATATGCATCAAAGTATTTTCTTGGGTTATGATGAACTTGAGAATCCCAAGTTTGATAACAAAAGAAGTAAGGTTGGAGAATTGGTTTTCCAACTAAAATATCGTAATCAAACCCAAAATGCCTCTTTATTAGTGGATTATATTTTACAGCAATTTAGCGGATTAGAGACTTTAAATTTAATTGTTCCCGCCCCTTTTACAACAGAGCGTATTAATCAACCAGTTCAATTAATTGCCAAAGAACTAAGCAATCGTTTGAATATTCTATATTCTCCAATCTTTTTAAGGAAAAACAAGTTCACACACGCCACTCAAAAAACATTGAAGAAAAATCTTGAGAAATTAGCAATACTGAGAAGTTCTATTTTTGATTGATGACGTGGATTTATCCAATAAAAATATCTTAGTAATTGATGATTTATTTGATAGTGGAGCAACATTCGAAGTATCAACTGAAAAATTATTTTCCAAAAATGCTAAGTCTGTAATTGTTTTAGCAATGACGAAAAGACAAAAAGGATAAAAAGATGCATACTGTTTTCTTTTTCTGGTTCACGCAGCATTTCACGATCTAAATCCACAAATACGAGAAAGAATTAACAATATTCTTAGCAAGAATTTTTGATATTGTTATTGGGAGATGCAATGGGGCTGATAGTTTATCCAAAAATTTCTACAAGAACAAGATTATACTAATGTTCATATTTACTTTTTCTGGCAAAGTTTACCGAAATAATGTGGAAATTGGCAGTTTGTCCAAGTAGACAGCAAAGGAACTGGGAGGGATTTTTATACAGCAAAAAGATAAGAAAATGGCAGAAATTGCTGATTATGGCTTTTATTTTATGGGAATGGTAAGAGTATTGGTTCATTAAATAATATAGCAGAACTTTTACAGCTAAATAAACCTTCTCTTGTATACCATTCTCAAACAAAAAGAATTCCTTTTAAAATTAAATCAAGCGCAGATTTAGAGAATATTTTTATCTAACATAGAAGATGATGTTTTAGCTTGATTTTTAGAAAAAGGGAAATACTTTTCTTAAAAGCTACGTAACAAAACAACCTTTCTTAATTCAAGAGTAAGACCCACCCATGCCCAAACGTACCGACCTAAAATCCATCCTTATCATCGGCGCCGGCCCTATCGTTATCGGTCAGGCCTGCGAATTTGACTATTCGGGCGCACAGGCCTGCAAAGCCTTGCGTGAAGAAGGCTATAAAGTCATTTTGGTAAACTCCAACCCCGCCACGATTATGACCGACCCTGAAATGGCCGATGTTACCTACATCGAGCCGATTATGTGGCAGACGGTGGAGAAGATTATCGCCAAAGAGCGTCCTGATGCGATTCTGCCTACCATGGGCGGTCAGACTGCGCTGAACTGTGCGCTAGATTTGGCGCGAAACGGCGTGCTGGCGAAATACAATGTCGAATTAATCGGTGCGACCGAAGACGCGATTGACAAGGCGGAAGACCGCGGCCGCTTTAAAGAAGCGATGGAAAAAATCGGTTTGTCTTGCCCGAAATCTTTTGTCTGCCATACCATAAACGAAGCTTTAGCGGCGCAAGAACAGGTTGGCTTTCCCTACCTGATTCGTCCTTCTTTCACCATGGGCGGTTCGGGCGGCGGTATTGCCTACAATAAAGATGAGTTTTTGGCGATTTGTGAACGCGGTTTTGATGCGTCGCCTACGCATGAGTTACTGATTGAGCAGTCCGTTCTCGGCTGGAAAGAGTACGAGATGGAAGTTGTACGCGATAAAAACGACAACTGCATCATTATCTGCTCGATTGAAAACTTCGACCCTATGGGCGTGCATACCGGCGACTCCATCACTGTTGCGCCTGCACAAACATTGACCGACAAAGAATACCAAATCATGCGTAATGCTTCGTTGGCAGTATTGCGTGAAATTGGCGTAGATACCGGGCGGTTCAAACGTTCAGTTTGCTGTGAACCCCTGAAAAACGGCGAGATGATTGTGATTGAGATGAACCCGCGCGTGAGCCGTTCTTCCGCGTTGGCATTCCAAAGCAACGGGCTTCCTGATTGCCAAAGTAGCGGCCAAACTGGCTGTCGGCTTTTACACTGGACGAGTTGCGCAACGACATCACCGGCGGCCGCACGCCCGCATCGTTCGAGCCTTCCATCGACTATGTCGTGACCAAAATCCCGCGTTTCGCGTTTGAAAAAAATTCCCTCGCCGCAGACGACCGCCTGACCACGCAGATGAAATCGGTGGGCGAAGTGATGGCGATGGGCCGTACCATTCAAGAAAGCTTCCAAAAAGCCCTACGCGGTTTGGAAACAGGCTTGTGCGGCTTCAATCCGCGCAGCGAAGACAAAGCCGAAATCCGCCGCGAACTGGCCAACCCCGGCCCTGAGCGTATGCTTTTTGTAGCCGATGCGTTCCGCGCAGGATTCACACTGGAAGAAATCCGACGAAATCTGCGCCATCGACCCTTGGTTCTTGGCGCAAATCGAAGACTTGGTGAAAGAAGAGCAACAGGTAAGTGCAGGCTGCCGTGCAAAGATTTGATTTCGCCGCCTTACGTCGTCTGAAACGCAAAGGCTTTCTCCGACAAACGCATCGCGCAGCTTTTGAGGCGTAAAAGAAAAAAAGAAGTGCGCGAACACCGCTACGCGCTGAAGCTGCATCCCGTGTATAAACGCGTCGACACCTGCGCCGCCGAGTTTCGCCACCGAAACCGCCTCACCCTCTATTCCACTTACGAAGAAGAATGCGAAGCGCGTCCTTCCGACCGTAAAAAGTGATGATTCTCGGCGGCGGTCCCGAACCGCATCGGTCAAGGCATCGAGTTTGACTACTGCTGCGTTCACGCCGCGCTCGCCCTGCGCGAATCGGGCTTTTGAAACCATCATGGTCAACTGCAACCCCTGAAACCGTGTCCACCGACTTCGACACCAGCGACCGCCTGTATTTCGAGCCGCTGACGCTGGAAGACGTGTTGGAAATCGTCCGCACCGAAACCCGTGGGCGTGATTGTGCATTACGGCGGTCAAACCCCGCTCAAACTCGCCAACGCGCCTGGTGAAAACGGCGTGAACATCATCGGCACATCCGCCGACAGCATCGACGCCGCCGAAGACCGCGAACGCTTCCAAAAAGTGTTGAACGACTTAGGCCTGCGCCAACCGCCCAACCGCATCGCCCACAACGAAGAAGAAGCGCTCGTCAAAGCGCCGAAGAAATCGGCTATCCGCTGGTCGTGCGCCCGTCTCACGTCCTCCGGCGGCCGCGCCATGCAGGTCGTCCACTCCGCCGAAGAGCTGCAAAAATACATGCGCGAAGCCGTGCAGGTATCCGAAGACAGCCCCGTGTTGCTCGACTTCTTCCTCAACAACGCGATTGAAGTCGATGGGACTGCGTTTCAGACGGCAAAGACGTCGTCATCGGCGGCATCATGCAGCACGTCGAACAGGCAGGCATCCACCCGGCGACTCTGGCTGCTCGCTGCCGCCCTACTCGCTCAGCGAAGAAATCCAAGACGAAATCCGCCGCCAAACCAAAGCCATGGCCTACGCGCTGGGCGTGGTCGGCTTGATGAACGTGACAGTTTGCCGTGCAGGACGGCGTGGTGTTCGTGTTGGAAGTGAACCCGCGCGCCAGCCGTACCGTTCCCTTCGTCTCCAAAGCCACCGGCGTGCCGCTCGCCAAAGTCGGCGCGCGCTGCATGGCAGGCATTTCCCCGCAAGAGCAAGGCGTGGAAAAAGAAGTCGTCCCGATTTCTATGCCGTTAAAGAAGCCGTGTTCCCTTCATCATCCCCCGGCGTGGACACGATCTCGGCCCCTGAAATGCGCCCCACCGGCGAAGTGATGGGCGTGGGCGAAGCTTCGGCGAAGCCTACTCAAAGCCCAACTCGGCGCAGGCGAACGCATGCCCGCCACCGGCAAAATCTTCCTTTCCGTGCGCGAAGAAGACAAAGCCGCTCATCGTCAAAACCGCGCAAAAACTTCCAAGCCCTCGGCTACGGCGTTTGCGCCACCCGCGGCACCGCCGGCTACCTGAAAGAGCACGGCGTCGTCGTGCAGGCAGTCAATACAGTGCCCGGAAGGCCGCCCGCACATTGTGGACGCGATTAAAAACGGCGAAATCGCGCTGGTGGTGAACACCGTGGCCAGCAGCCTCGCAGTCCGTGGCCGACAGCCACAGCATCCGCGCAGCGTCCTCACCCAACGCGTGACCGCAATACACCACCGTGGCCGGCGGCGAAGCCAAGCGAGTGAAGGTGTGAAGAACCTGAATTCAACCACCGTGGTACAGTGTGCAGGAGTTGCATGCACGGTTGAAGGCGCGGAAGTAGGGCGTTTCAGGCTGCCTGAAAAATAAAAAGCAGCTCTGCTAAAGCGCCGTCTGAAAACTTGATTTAAGGTTTTCAGACGGCTTTCTTTAAGGAAGAATCATGAAACAAAGCTTTCATTCAAGAAAAACTCACCCACATCGCCCATACCGAGCCGCTGCATTTCCTGCTGGCGGTAGAGAGCGTAGCCGCGCATGCGGGGCTTTGCTTTCGCCCGACAGCGATTACGACGTACGCGCCATTTATATCCGCCCGCAGCAATATTATTCGCAAATCGACGAAGGAAAGACACCTTTTGAATTTATCGAAAACCACGGTTTGACGTCGGCGGCTGGGACATCCGCAAAAGCGTTGCGCCTGCTGCGGAAAAGCAATGCCACGCTGTTTCGAATGGCTGCGTTCGCCGATTATTTATACGCAGGACGATGATTTCACAGGCCGTCTGAACGCGCTTGCGCCGCAATACGTCCGCCGCCGCGCTGCTGCACCATTATCGCGGCATCGCGGGCAACGCTTTGAAAGCTATGGATTTGGCGCACCCCGTCAAAACTGAAAAATGGTTTTACGTCTGCGCCTGCTGCTCGCGGCACGGTGGGCAGTCAAACAAGGCGGCATCCCTCCGATGACGTTGGCGGGAACTGATGAGCGAATGGCAACGGATCTGCGCCGCCCAAATCGCCGATTTGCGGCCATCAAGGCGGAACAGGACGAAAGTTACCTGCATACGCTGTCGCCCGAATTACAACGCCTGACTGTTGATTTATATAACGAAGCCTGAATTATCCGCACCTACCGCCCAAGCTGCCGACAGCGCACCACTGAATGAATTGTTCCGCGAAACTTTGGCGGCGGTTTATCCCTGCGTCGTCTGAAAATGCTCACCATCGAAGACTTGCACACAAAAACCTCGCTTTGTTAGAAGCCGTTTCCGGCAGCCGCGCCTACGGTTTGGCGACACCCGAATCCGATACCGACATCAAAGGCGTGTTTTACCTGCCTCAACCATGTTTTACGGCATGGAATACATCCTGCAAATCAGCAACGAAAACCAACGACATCGTTTATTACGAACTGGGGCGGTTTATCGAGTTTTGCTGCAAAGCAACCTGAATACACTGGAGCTGCCTCGCCCGCCGCCCGACTGCGTGCGCTACCGTTCGCCGCTGATGGACGCGTTCAAAACCGAATGGTTTGTGTCCGAAAGCCCGCCGCCAGAGTTTCGCCGGATACGCCTACGGGCAACCATCAGCACGCGGGCTGAATAAGAAAAATCAGCAACCCGATGTCGTCTGAAAAGAAAAGCGTGTCGATTTCGCCACATCGTAGAAGGCGCGCAAACCGTGCTGCTGCAACGCTGGCTTGCGCAACGCGAATGGAGCAGCGGCGCGTCGGTTTGGTCAAAATCACCCACGCCCGCGAACTCTACGCCCCGTTTTACGACCCTGACGGCACGCGCGCATACCACGGCATCGCGCCCAAAACCCGAAGCCACCAACCTCCTCAGCTCCGTTCCCGAAGGCGAAACCCCGCTTGCCTACCTCTCCTTCAACCAAGACGGATACAGCAGCTACTGCCGCGAATACGCCTCTATCAGCAATGGCTGGCGGAACGCAACGAAACACGCTACCGCGCACGCAAGCACGGACAGGGCTACTGACGCCAAAAACATGATGCACACCTTCCGCCTGCTCGAAACCGCCCGCGACATCGCCCGCCACGATCCGCCCGCGCCGCCCCAACCGCAACGAACTGCTCGCCATCAAAACGCGGCGAATCCTCCTACGAAGCACTGCTGAAAAAGCAGAACGGCTGATGGTGGAAGTAGACGAATTGTTTACGCAGTCCCACTTGCCGGACCTCGTCGACAGCCGTTCGGCATTCACTGCCCTGATAAAAACGAGAGAGCAGATTTTACGGATAACCTCGCCGTATATTGGCAAAGTGTTTCTGGCGGCCTGAAAAGCCGCCGTCCCAATCCAGCAGCGCTCAACGGTGGACAATGCGGCGAGCGGGTGCGACAGGCTGCTCTTCAATCGCCTTCGTGCCTCCGTCCGTTCCCTTCAACGCATACCAATCAATCTCCGTGTACACATCACCGCGAACAGCGCTGCAAACAGCAGGGCAAGAGCCGGGCCAGCAGGTTGTATTGCTGCATTTTTATCAGCACAAACATCGTGCCATAGGCCGCAACGAGCAGCGCCCGTCATCATATGCACCCCGCGCGTGGTGGCCAGCACGAAGCGCAGATACCAAAACAGCAAGTCGATACACGCCGCCACCGATGGCAGTGGCAAGGCGGTAAAGCCGATGTGTCCCGCCAGCGAGAGCAACAACAGGTAGAAAATCGACAACGCCGCGCTCTACCAGCAGATACCGTACGGGATGGATACGCCATTCGCAGAATTTCGCTTAAAAAGAACGAAGAAAACACCAACACCACCAGCACTATGTTGTATTTTGCACGCTGCGGACGACCATGGTAGTTCTCCGCCCCCAGCAGTATGTTGACTGGTATTCGCCCGCTGTTCGGCCAGTCCGTAAATCCACAGCAATACCACGGCAAAGGCGATACACGGCGCGATTACGCTCCATAATCGTCATTTTCGCCCATAGAAAGGTTTTGGGCAACGGACTTCGTTTGCCGACAGCGTCCAGTAGCGAAACCGTCAATTTCTGTGGGGCAGTTGTGAAGATTTTATGAAGATTGCAGCCTGAAAATGATGTGCAGCCCGCCACCTTTGCGTACAATGAATGGATAAACTTTATTTTCGCTACGGCTTGCCGCCTTGTATTGACGGCTTGTTAATTCCTCATCCCATGAACCCGCATATCCTCATCATCGAAGACGAACGCGAAACGCCGAACTGGTCGAACTCTCCTCGCCCGCGCCCATTTCACCGCACGCATCGCCTCACCGTGAGCAGGCACGGCAACTGCTCGCGCGCGAACGCTTCGACCTGCTCCTGCTCGACGTCGGCCTGCCCCGACACCGACGGCTTCGAACTGCTCAAAACCCTGCGCCCGCAACATCCCCAGCCCGTCATTATGCTCACCGCCCAGCGACGAAGAAACCGACCGCATCCTCGGCCTCGAACTCGGCGCAGACGACTACATCGGCAACCTTCAGTCCTCGCGCGAACTCGTCGCCCGCGTAAAAGCCGTGCTGCGGCACACAAACCCAGCCCGCCGCCGAAGCTGCTCTATCTGGTACACCACGACGCGCCCGCCTGCTGCATCCGCCACCAAGGGCGCGAACTGCCGCTCACGCAGGGCGAATACCGCCTGCTGCGCACCCTGCTGCACCGTCCCGGCCGCTGTTCAGCCGCGAAGAACTGCTCACGGCTGTGTCCGGCGGCAACCGCCCTCCGACCCGCACACCATCAACACCACATCCGCGCCCTGCGCCACAACTGCGCGCAGCCGGCATTGCCGACGAACCTCATCCGCACCCATCACGGGCTGCATAGTTTTAACGAAACCTGAAGCACGGTTTTCAGACGGCCTTCGTTGTCGCAACTATCCACAGGAGTAACGCCATGCCTTCCGCCAAACTCCATCCAAAAGCTCAAACCCGTCCTGCAAAACCCGCTTCCGCCTGGTTAAGACGGCATCCTGTTGTGCCTCGATTCCGACAACGTAACGGCGACAACGCCAAATACATGAACATGTACAACCGCCTCTGCCCGTTGGTACGACTTCGGCGAACGCTGATAGCCCGCCCTCAGGTACGGCAATAGCATCAACGAGACACGGCGCAGCCTGATGGGCGAACCGAATGGCGGAGGATTGTACCGCGTTTACGTCTCCATCGGCACAGGTACCGATTTAAACCACCTGCCCGCCGACATCGACCTCTCCGCGCTGGATTTGACCGGCGTCGACCCGTCGCTCGGCATGTTGGCACGCTGCCGCAACGTATGGCGGAAAAAGCGGCAGGCTTTGACTTGGTACACGTGCAACGCCGAAGATTTACCCTTTGCCGACAATATGTTCGACGTCGTATTCCATGTGGGCGGCATCAATTTTTCAGGACAAAACAAAAACCATCAACGAAATGCTGCGCGTCGCCAAGCCCGGCACCAAAATCATGATTGCAGACGAAACCACCGACTTCATCCAAATAATAACAAAAAGCCTGTTCACGCGGGAACTACTTCAAGACACCGATTTCGATTTGACACAAATCGAAAACCGCATTCCTGAAAACCGTACAGGAAAAGAAAACGCGGCTGCTTTGGGACAACCGCTTTACTGCATTACTTTCCGCAAAACCTGTTTGAAACAGCTGTCTGCATTTGCTCAGACGACCTCGAAATCTGAAAAGGCTACCTGAAAAATAAAAGGCTGACGTAGATTAGCCCTAAATTCAAACCAATCCTGCAGGATTTGAAGCTGCCGACGGTGCCGAAGTTAAACCGACATTCGCATTTTTAATTTTATAGGCAACCGTCAAGTGCCACAGAAAGCTGATATAGAAAATGGCTTAAATCAGTAATATTAAATAAAATAGAAATGTAAGGAGGTACTTTTTATGTCGACAATTAAAATTGAAAAACCCTCAGTTTCTCATATCATGGATATGTAAAAACCCATATTTGAAAAATGTATCATTTTCCCTTTGAGACAAACTGGAAAATAGGGTTGATAGAAGAAATGGGATTGGCAAATCAACGCTATTTGTTACTTTTAAAATGAAGAAACTTATCAGGGCAAGATAATCATGATGTTGAATTTATTAAATTTCCACCAAATATAACTGATACTTCAAAATCAGGGATTGAGTTATATAAAGAACTCATCAGATGAGGAAGAATGGAAATTATTTAGAGAACTTAGTTTGCTCAATGTCGATGAGAACCTTGTTTATAGGAATTTGAAACGCTTTCTAAAGGAGAACAAAACAAAAAACTTTTTAGCTATTTTTGTTTACAAGAGAAGATGGTTTTTACTTATTGATGAACCAACAAACCATTTAGATATGTACGGAAGAAAAATTGTAAGTGAATATCTGAAAAGTAAAAAGGTTTTTGCTCATATCTCATGATAGAGATTTTAGACGGCTGTATCAACTCATGTTATTTTCTATTAACAGGAATTCTATTGATGTTCAATCAGGAAAATTTTACATCATGGTATGAAAACAAATTGATGAAAGATCAATTTGAAATCAGTAAAAACGAGAAATTAAGAAAGATATAAACGATTAAAAGAAGCTGCAAGACAATGTCAAATTGGTCTGACAAATTGAAAATACTAAAAATGGTGTGAAAATATCAGGTGTAAAACCAGACAAAGGATATATAGGTCATAAGTCAGCCAAGATGATGAAAAGATCTAAGAATTTGGAGAATAAACAAAAATAAGGCAATAGAAGAAAAACAGAATTTACTAAAAGATATTGAAACAAAGGAAAGTCTATTATTGCATCCGTTACATCATCGCAAAAATCCTCTAATATCGGTTGGTGATTTATCATCATACTCATGGAGAAAAACAGATATTAGCAATGTGAGCTTTGAGATAAAACAAGGCGATATAGTAGCTATATATGGTAGTAATGGAAGTGGAAAATCGACCTTGATTAAAATTTTATTAGGTCTAAATCACTGCGTATACGGGTGAGATAAAATTAGAGCTAATTTGAAAATATCGTATATCTTCAAGATACATCTGATTTAACTGGTAGCCTAAATGGAGTATATTCATACAAGATGTTGATGAAACATTGTGTAAAACAATTCTTATAAAAATTAGATTTTCAAGAGAATTATTTGAAATGGATATGAAGAATTATATAGATGGACAGAAAGTTTTTAATTGCCGTAAGTTTGTCAAAGCCGGCTCATTTATTTGTTTGGGACGAACCATTAAATTATATAGATGCAATATCAAGAATACAGATTGAGAAAAATCATAAGAGAAGCAAAGCTCATGACTTATATTTGTGGAACACGATAAGCGATTTGTAGAAAATATAATCAATAAAAATCACACAATTATAAATAAAATAAGCAATTAAAGCTTAGAAAAAGACTAACACAGAACAATAAATCAGTAAAGTTGTTTACTGTTTTTCTTTTGCTACAGAAAGAAAGGAAAACAGAAAATGAAAACATAGATGAAAAATTTTTAATGGCAGAAGAAGAAATCAAGCAGTTACAAAAACAAAAAGCCATCAACGAAATGCTGCGCGTTGCCAAGCCCGGCACCAAAAATATCATGATCGCAGACGAAACCACCGGACTTCATCCAACAACAATACAAAAAGCTCTATTCACAGTAACTACTTCCAAGACACCGATTTCGACCTGACACAAATCGAAAACTACATTCCCGAAACCGTACAGGAAAAGAAAAACGCGACTGCTGTGGGACAAACCGCTTTTTACTGCATTACCTTCCGCAAAACCTGTTTGAAATAGTTGCTACGTCTCAGACGGCTCCAACCCCAGAAAAGGCCGGTCTGAAAACCGAGCCATTCAGGCGTGAACACTCATTGTTCACATGCCGTTTGCTTTTCGGCAAGCCGCAGCCAGCATAACTCTGTGAGTAAGGTGTGCGAGCTTGCCCATGCACACGGCTTTTTGGGCTATCCGACAGCGCGCCCCAACTGTTAAAACTACCGCCCAAGCCAGCATCGGGCACATAACCATATTTCCCATTCAGCCAATCCCATGCTCAAATATTTCAAACATCTCAGCATCCGCCTTTTCTCTTCGTCCTGCTCGGCATCCTGCTCCCGCTCACCGCTTGGTCGCTCGCCTATGCCAAACAGCACATCTCCCTCCTGCTCACCGCCAGCCTGCTCGTGCTCAGCGCGCTTGCCTGGTGGCTCGCCCTGCAGCATCAGCCGCATCCGCCGCTATGCCGAAGCGATGGCGGCCAACCGTACCGCGGTCAAACCGCAGTTCGGCGACAGTTATTTATACCGTTTGGTAAACGCCGTCGCCCACCTGCGCGAGGAACTCGACCACCGGCAGCACATCGAAAATTATGTATTAGGGCTGACTCACGAACTCAAAACGCCGCTCACCGCACAACAAGCCGCGCTGAACTGCTGCAAGACGGCGGGCTTTCGCCGGAGCAACAACAACTGGTCGCCCGCATTGTCCGCAACACGCAAAAACAAAAGCAACCGATTGCCCGTTCTGTTGAACTGGCGCGGCTGGAAAACCGCGACAGCCTGCAAACGGTACAAACAGTCGATTTAGCCGCATTATCCGCCAAGGCCGCCGACGAACGCCGCGCCGCGCTCCATGCCAAAAATTTGCAAATCGCATTGATTGCCGTCAAAAACACCCCGTACAGGGCGATCCCTGCTCATCCGCCAAGCTGTCGACAATCTGCTGTACAACGCCATAGACCCTTCGCCGCCGGACACAGCGAAATCAAAATCAGCCTTGCCGAAAACAGCAAACAGATTGAATTATGCGTTTACAACCAGGCGAACCCGTCCCCGAATTTGCCCTAGACAAAATCCCGCAGCGCTTTTATTTCGCTTCCACGCGCTGACGGCGCAGGCAGCAGCGGGCTGGGTTTGAATTTCGTATCGGAAATCACGCGTGGCTGCATCGTGGGGCTTTGTCCTCAGAAACCACGGAAACGGCGTACTCGCAGAGTCTCGATTTTCACCGTCGGGAACGACGGCATCTTTGCCGAAGGTCGAAACCGTCACACACGGCCATTCACATACGAAGCACTGCTAAAAAGTGGAACGGCTGGACAAGGATTCGCACCGAAAGCGTTTGAGGCGGAAAGAGAAAAGATTTACAGACGGTTCAAGATGTTTTAAAGGCCGTCTGAAAAACATTTCAGACGGCCTAAGGTAGCGTAAAAAGAATGTAAACAGACTGTGGGGTTTTGCCCAAAATCGGACTTGTTGATAAAATGATTCATCTGAATTGCAGGCGGCGGTTGGTGCGGTATTTGCCGTACAAAAAGGCCGTCTCGAACCATAATAAGGTATGTTATGAAAAGCAAACGCAACACGGTAAAGGCCTTTCGGGCTTTTCTCTGGTTTACTGCTGGCAACGGCGGATCATCGGCATCCTGTTTTTCCTCAACAAGGAAAACCGCGGCGGATTCAAGGAAGTAAAAACCGGCCAAAGAGGTTTCGGAAACCGAAGTTCTGCAACCTAAGGGCAAACTGGACGAAACCCAAGCAGGAGGAAGAGCCTGAGACCGTACTGATCAAGGCGACGTAGCTGGCGGCGAAAAAGCAAACCGAAACAGACAAAGAAACCCCGCCGCAAACCGCAACCAAACAGGCCGAGCTGGAAACCGTGCCCGAAGTCGGCGGTGAAACATCCAAACCGGTCGTTGCAGAACCGAAAACCGAGGCCAAACCGCAGCATCAGGCCGGGAGGTAGCAGGTTCGAAGCCGTTGCACAAGAAGCTTCGTCGGCCAAACCGGAAACCGGCAAAACGGTTGAACCGAAAACCGAAACAGAGAAGAAAACGGCCGGACTGACCGACAAACAGAAAGCCCGTATCGAGCGCAGCTGGCTGAGAAAAGCCGCGGAGAAAAAGCAGCGAACATAAGGCCGCAGCTAAAAAGACGGCGGCCAAAAAGAAAGCAAGCCTACGCCCGACAGATTCTGAACAGCGGCAGCATCGAAAAAGCACGCGCCGAACACAAGGCGGCGCAAGCGAAAGAAGAAGCGAAGAAAGCCGTTTCGGCGACACCCGCCAAGGCGTCTTCCGGCGGACGTAAAGTCGTGTTGCAAATGGGTTCGTATGTCGATCGCAAGAGTGCAGAAACCCAGCGTGCTGTTGGCGATGATGGGCATCTCTTCCAGCGTGGTGGAAAGCACCGCCAACGGTAAAGATGTTTACCGCGTGCAAAGTGCCGCGATGGCTCAGGATGATGCCAAAAACGTTCAGCAGACTCTGCAAAAACACGGCGTAAAACAGCTTTGCCCTGTTCGGTGAAATAAGGATTTCCGATGAAATTGAAAACCGCATTGGCCGGTATCGCCCTTTCCGCCCTGCTGCCCGTCTCGCACAGGCCGCAGTGAAGGAAAGCGATTATACGGTTCTGCCTAAACCGACTCCTCAGCAGCAGGCGGATAAAATCGAAGTGTTGGAATTTTTCGGTTATTTCTGTGTTCACTGCTCACCACTTCTGATCCCGTTCTGCTCAATCACAGCAAAACCTTTGCAAAAGACACCTACCTGCGCACGGAGCATGTGGTGTGGCAGCCGGAAATGTTGGGCTTTGGCCCTGCGTAGCCGCGCGCGGTGGACGATTCCGGTTTGAAACGCCGTCAATTCCGCCATATTCCAAGCGGTGTACGAGCAAAAATCAATCTGGCCGATTCTGCCACATTCAGCAATGGGCGCAGGCGCAGAAAAAGTTTTGACGGCAAGAAACTGATTGCGGCTCTACGATTCACCCGCCAGCCTGAATCGGGCGAAAAATGGAAGAGTTGACCGTCGCCTACCGCATCGGCAGTACGCCGACCGTTATCGTCGGCGGCAAATATCAGGTGAAATTCGGCAATGACTGGAATGCAGGTATGAAAACCATTGATGAGTTGGTGGAAAAGTACGCGGTGAGGCAAAACCCGTGCTGAGGACAGCAAATCCGCACCGAAAGCAAAGGGGCTTCTTTTCGCCCGCTCCGCCAACCATTGATATTATCGGATAGCTTTGAGGCAGCTCGGCTGCCTTTTATCGCTGATGGCGGATAAACGATCTGCCGCCCCGCACCCTTCACTATATTCTCCTCCCCAACAAGGCCGATAGGGCCGTCTGAAAGAAATTATGGATATTTTGTTATTGCTGAAAGCCCTGATTCTGGGCGTCGTGAGAAGGCTCGACCGAGTTTCTGCCGATTTCGAGCACGGGCCATCTGATTGTATTGGGCGACCCGCTGAATTTCCACAGCAACGGCAAAGTGTTTGAAATCGCCATCCAACTCGGTGCCGTGCTGGCGGTGATTTTCGAATACCGCCAACGTTTCGCCGATATTATTTCCGGCTTGGGACGCGACCGCAAGGCAAACCGTTTCTGTGCTGAATCTGGCGGTGGCGTTCGTACCAGCGGCGGTAGTCGGGCTGTTGTTCAGCAAACAGATTAAATTGTACCTGTTCAACCCGATTACCGTGGCGGCGATGCTGGTGCTGGGCGGCTTCTTCATCCTGTGGGTGGAAAAACGCCAAAGTACGAAAAACCGAAGGTGATGAATGTGGACGATATGCGGCCGATTGATGCGCTTGTGGTCGGTTGCGCGCAAATCTGCGCCCTCGTACTGGGAACTTCGCGTTCGGGCAGCACAATTATGGGCGGCATGTTGTGGGGCTGGAACGCAAAACGCCACCGAATTTTTCGTTTTTCGGCGGTGCCGATGATGATTGCCGCTACGGGTTACGATGTGCTGAAACACTACAAGCTTTTTACCATGCAGGACATCGGCCTGATTGCGGCAGGGTTTGTCGCAGCATTTCTGGCCGGCCTGTTAGCGGTAAAGGCTTTGCTGAAATTCGTGGCCAGTAAAAACTATGTGCCGTTTGCCTATTACCGCATCGTGTTCGGCGGCCTGATTCTGCTTTACTTGGGCGATGGGCTGGGTGAACTGGGCCGAATAGCGGCGCGGCAACTAGAGAGAGGCCGTCTGAAACAGGATGCTTAGAAATCTAAAAATCCCGTTTCAGACGGCCTCGGCACATATTCTGCCGCTTTATTCGATGATTTCGGTAAACACGGTCTGTTTGTTTTTACGCTTGAGCGTGGCAAAGCCTTCCTGCACATGCCAGCGGGTGGAAAGATTGCTGTATTCCACCCCTTTTCGCCCAAGAGTGGACTTGTTTGAGTTTTTCGACCGTATTGCCTTTGGCGCAGCTCAACCGTCATCGGGCTGCTGCCATTGATGTAGACGGTCATGATGTCGCTGGCCCTTGGCCGCTTTGTAATTGACCGAGTAAGTTTGTGATTCCGCCACGACCGGAGTCTGTACGGACGGGCGCACGGCTTTTTGTATGAACCGCAGGCGGCAAGAAATAAAAAGCGGCAGCAGGACGGCGGCGTGTTTGTTCATGATGGCCCGGGGAATTAATAGTGGTGCGGATGAATTTTGCCTTCCAAGCTGGTAATAGCACCGCAATACGGGCACTCGATGTCGCCATCCGACTGAATCGGCAGGAAAACACGCGGATGCCCGTTCCACGAATCGGCGTGTTCGGGGCCGGAAACAATGCAGCGGCAGGTCGCGCGGGGTACGATGACGGGGTTGTTTTGCTGTTCATGGCACGTTCCCTTTGCAACGGATTAACTGTTTTGCTTATTTTAAGGGATAAGCCGCATACTGTGTATCCTTTTTCGGGATGTACGGACGGAATATGATCAGGCCGTCTGAAACGGCATTCCGACAGCGGTTATCCGCCTGAAGCCCGTTTTCAGACGGCCTGTTTGCCTAACAATTCCGGCGCGTATTTATTTGACGTAAGTCAGCCAGTCGCGGTATTTGGGGTTTTTGCCCTGTACGATGTCGAAGTAACGCTGCTGAATCTCGGCGGTAATCGGGCCGCGCTCGCCGATGCCGATTTGGCGGCCGTCGATTTCACGAATCGGCGTAACTTCGGCGGCAGTGCCGGTGAAGAATACCCGTCGGTTACACAGCTCATCGCGCGTCAGGCGTTTTTCAACGACTTTCAAACCCATTTCCGAAGCGATGGCAATCACGCTCCCTGCGGGTAATCGCCGTCCAGCGCCACATCCAAGGCGGGTGTACAACACGCCGTCGCGCACGGTAAAGATGTTTTTCGCCAGAACCTCGGCCACATAGCCTTGGGCGTCCAGCAGGATGGGCTCTCGTCGTAGCCGTCGCGGGTGGCTTCGGTATCGGCCATGATGGAATTCATGAAGTTGCCGTTGGCTTTTGGCTTCAATCAGCGGTTACGTTGGGGTGGTGGCGGGTAAACGAGCTGACGCGCACGCGGATGCCTTTGCGCATACCTTCTTCGCCCAAATACGCGCCCCATGCCCACGCGGCAAGGATGACTTGACGTCGTCCTGTTTCGGCGCGACGCCCAGCTTGCCGGAACCGTAATAAGCCATCGGACGGAAATAGCAGGAAGCCAGATTATTGGCTTTAACGACATCAATATGCGCCCGATTAATTTGTTCTTCAGTAAACGGCAGCTGCATACCGACGATTTTCGCCGAGTTAAACAAGCGTTTGGTGTGGTCTTGCAGGCGGAAAAATTGCCGGGCCGTCCGGAGTTTCATAGGCGCGCACACCTTCGAAGACGCCCATGCCGTAGTGCAGGGTGTGCGTCAGAACGTGCGTGGTCGCACTGCGCCACTCGACCAGCTCGCCGTTGAACCAGATTTTGCCGTCGCGGTCGTCCATTGATAATGCCATGATTGTTCTTTCTTTAAGAATGCGGTTGTGATGAAAAATATTTCGCCGGAAACTGCGGCGTTGTGCGCGGCATTGATTAAGATGTGAAACAGCGGAGGGTGGTAGCGGCTGCTTTTGTTTGACGGCAGAAAAATAGGAATTAACGGCGGTCATTATACATTTTTGTACGGGCTGGGAGTGGCGGGCTGGCTTTCTTGTCCGTATGCCCGCCCATCGACGACAGAGGCCGTCTGAAACGTTTTCAGACGGCCTCGAGACTTGCAACGCCTTTACCGGCGCAAAGCTGCGGTGTTCAGATAACGCTGAATGCCCGTGGTAATCGCCTCGCGCGCATTGCTGGCGGAACGACGCGCTGGCCAGCAGCCGCTCTTCGTCGGGATTGGACAAGAAATGCGGTTTCGACCAGAATAGACGGAATGTCGGGTGCTTTCACGGCAAAATTGGCTTTCGTCCACACGCCCTTTGTGCAGCTTGTTGAGCTGCCCCAACTGACTTAACACCGATTGGCCGAGCCTGCGGCTGTCTTTCATGGTGGCGGTCTGCGTCATATCGAGAATGGCATTGTCTACATGACGGTTGCCGCTGTTTCGCACGCCGCCGACGGCATCGGCGTTGTTCTGCGTCTGGGCGAGGAATTTGCCGCGGCACTCGACGCACCGCGCGGATTCAGGATATAAACCCCTCGTGCCGCGCGCGGTCGGATTGGTGAACGAATCGGCATGGATAGAAACGAACACGTCCGCCCTGCGCGCCCTTTGCTTTGGCAACCCGCACATTGAGCGGGATAAACACATCTTCGTTGCGCGTCATATAAACCGTGTAACCCAGCGATTCAAGGCGCCTTTTTGGCTTCGCGCGCAATCGACAACACCACGTGTTTTCGCGCAAACCACCCGCACTGATTGCACCAGGGCTTCGCCGCCGTGTCCGGGGTCCAGCATCACACCGGACGGCGGACTGCCGCGGCGGGGCGCCGTTTCTGACGGACGCGGGTTCTCGTTCCGGCTGTTGCGACGGACGCGAGTTTGCGGCGGAGGCGCATTGCCGTTGAGCAGCGCCATCATCGGGTCATCCGAATTAGCGGTATGCTGGGGGTAAAGGTCGATGACCAGACGATATTTGAATCCGCCGACAGGCGTCAGGGTGAACACCTGCGCATTCACGCTCTGCTTGAGATCGATGACCACGCGCACGGTGGTCGGCGTGTTTTGTCCGGCACGCACGCTGCGGATATAGGGATCGGAGGGTTGGACTTTGCTCGAAATACCTGCAACACGCTGTTGATGCTGGCGCCGCCGATGTCCACCACCAAACGGTTGGGATTGTCCAGCGTAAAATGCTGGTAACCCAGGGCGCGGGTCGCTTCGATGGTGATACGGGTATAGGCCTGCGCGCTGGCCAGATACGCACGGCGGCAAATTGCGGCGGCGGAGATGCTTTGGCGAGCGCGGCGGAAATCGGGGGTCAGGACAAATAGGAAAACCGGCCGCTTGGCGGACGATTTGTCTCGGGCTCAGTTTAACCATGCTTCTAAACTTTTTCGGCCGTTGGCAGTATGGGCGGTCAGCGTACAAGCCTGCCGCCGTCGGTGTGGTTGAGTGAAACGGTAATATCCGCCGGCGGGTAAATCCGCCGCCCTGCTGCGGCCATTCGATTAAAACAGACGCAGTCGGAAGCGAACAACTCGTCCAAAACCCGCATCTTCCCATTCTTCGGGCGAAGCGAAACGGTACAAATCGAAATGATGCAGTGCGAATTGCGGCAGAATATAGGATTCGACTATAGTATAAGTCGGGCTTTTGACTGCGCCCGCATACCCCTAAGCCGCGTAACAGGCCGCGGGTAAACGTCGTTTTGCCCGCACCCAGGCTGCCTTGCAGATAAACCGTCAATGGTGCTGCCAGCGTTCCCGCCCAGTCCGCCCCCCAGTTGCAGGGTGGCTTCTTCGTCGGGCAGAAAAACGGGAAACGGCACCAAAATCCATGAAACCGGCCTTGTCGGAATTATAAAGTGGTAATTATGCTGGATTGACGCGTGTTTTGCAAACCTTCAAAAAGATAAATTTAGATTAAGACCGCGCGCAAGAGGTCGTCTGAAAACGGAAAAACGCGTGCGTATGCAAAAATCCTGCCGCATTCCATTTTCAGACGGCTCTGAAGAACCGCCGGCCCGATACGGATGAAAAGGCCGTCTGAAAACGTGTACAATACCCCCGAACCCATCACACCGCATACAATATGAGCACCAGCAAACAGCGCCCCATCGGGGTATTTGATTCCGGCGTCGGCGGGCTGACCAACGTCCGCGCCCTGATGGAACGCCCGCCGATGGAAAAACATCGTTTATTTCCCGGCGATACCGCCCGCGTTCCTTACGGCACCAAATCCCGCGCCACCATCGAAACCTTCGCTTTGCAAATCGTCGACTTCGCTGGAACAGGACGTCAAGGCGCTTATCATCGCCTGCAACACCATCGCCGCAGTCGCAGGCCAGAAAAATCCGTCAAAGGCAGGCAATATGCCCGTGCTCGACGTTATTTCGGCGGGAGCCGAAGCCGCACCGTCCACCACGCGCACAACCGAATCGGCATCATCGCCACCAACACCACCGTCAACAGCAACGCTTACGCCCGCGCCATCCACAGCCGCAACCCCGACACATTGGTGCGCACCAAGCCGCCGCCCTGCTCGTCCCGCTGGTAGAAGAAGGCTGGCTCGACCACGAAGTAACCCGCCTGACCGCCCGCGAATACCTGAAACCGCTGCTGGTGGACAACATCGACACCTTTGGTACTCGGCTGTACCCACTTCCCGCTGCTCAAACCGCTTATCCGTCAGGAAGCCCCCTGACGTAACATTGGTCGATTCCGCCATCACTACCGCCGAGGCCGCCGCCAAAGCACTGGCCCAAGCCGGACTGTTTAATCACGGACAATCCCTGAACCGGATTACCGTTTTCTACGTCAGCGACATCCCGCTACGCTTCCGCACCATCGGCGAGCGTTTCTTAGGCCGCAGTATGGAGCAGATTGAAATGGTAACGCTGGGCTGACGTCAGATACAGAGGCCGTCTGAAAGATTTTTCAGACGGCCTCTGTCCATTGTAAAGAAATTTTTCCGTGCAGCACGGCATACGCTCAATAGTCAGTAAAAAGCGCTGAACCTTACGATTCGCGCTTTTTTTCAGACGGCCTCACTATTTCTTTTGTCGTCTTTACTCTTCAAAGTCGGCATCTACCACGTCGTCGTCTTTCTTGGCGGAAGACGGTTCGGCTTGTGCGCCTTTCGCCTGCTTGGGCTTCGGCTTGCGCTTGCGCGTAAACCATTTCGCCCAGTTTTTGGCTGGCTGCGCCCAGTGCTTCGGCTTTAGCATCGATGGCGGCTTTGTCGTCGCCTTTCACGGCTTCTTCAGCTTCTTTCAGCGCGGCTTCGATTTTTCTTTCTCGGCAGCGTCGAGTTTGTCGCCGTAGTCGGCCAAAGATTTTTTTCACGGAGTGAATCAGGGCTTCGGCTTGGTTGCGTGAAGCGACCAATTCAGTCAGTTTTTATCTTCTTCAGCATTGGCTTTCGGCATCTTTCACCATGCGTTCGATTTCTTCTTCGCTCAAAGCCGGAAGAACCTTGGATGGTGATGTTGGCGGCTTTGCCGGTGCCTTTGTCTTTGGCGGAAACGTGCAGGATACCGTTGGCGTCGATGTCGAAGGTAACTTCGATTTGCGGCATACCGCGCGGTGCAGGTGCGATGTCGCCCAAGTTGAACTGACCCAAAGATTTGTTGGCGGAGGCGCGTTCGCGTTCGCCTTGCAGCACATGGATGGTTACCGCGCTTTGGTTGTCTTCGGCGGTAGAGAACACTTGCGACGCTTTAGTCGGGATGGTGGTGTTCTTCTGAATCAGCTTGGTCATCACGCCGCCCATGGTTTCGATACCCAAAGACAGAGGGCGTTACGTCCAGCAGCAATACGTCGCTGCGACCGCCGCTCAATACTTCGCCTTGAATCGCTGCGCCTACGGCGACGGCTTCGTCAGGGTTCACGTCTTTTGCGAGGCTCTTTGCCGAAGAAGTCTCTAACGGCTTCTGTACTTTCGGCATACGGGACTGACCGCCGACCAAAGATCACGTCGTCGATGTCGCTGGTGCTCGCCGGCATCTTTCAATGCGATTTTGCAAGGTTCGATAGAACGTTGCAATCAGATCTTCAACCAGGCTTTCGAATTTGGCACGGGTGATTTTTCACTGCCAGCTGTTTCGGGACCGGTTGCGTCCATGGTGATGTACGGCAGGTTGATTTCGGTTTGCTGACCGCTGGACAATTCGATTTTTGGCTTTTCTCAGCAGCTTCTTTCAGACGTTGCAGATGCCATCACGTCTTGTTTCAAATCAATGCCTTGTTCTTTTTGAACTCAGCGATGATGTAGTCGATCAGGCGTTGGTCGAAGTCTTCGCCGCCCAAGAAAGTGTCGCCGTTGGTTGCCAATACTCGAATTGTTTGTCGCCGTCGAGGTTGGCGATTTCGATGATGGAAATATCGAAAGGTACCGCCGCCCAAGTCATACACGGCTACTTTTGCGGTCTTTGTTGTCGCCTTTGTCCATACCGAATGCCAAAGCGGCTGCGGTCGGCTCGTTGATGATGCGTTTTACGTCCAAACCGGCGATGCGGCCTGCGTCTTTGGTGGCTTGACGTTGGCTGTCGTTGAAGTAGGCCGGAACGGTAATCACGGCTTCGGTTACTTTTTCGCCCAAGTAAGCTTCGGCGGCTTCTTTCATTTTTACGCAGACTTCTGCGGAAATTTGAGGAGGAGACAGTCTTTTGCCTTGCGCTTTTCACCCATGCGTCGCCGTTGTTGGCTTTGATGATTTCAAAAGGCATGGATTCAATGTCGCGTTGTACTTCTTTGTCTTCAAATTTGTGGCCGATCAAACGTTTGGCGGCGTAAATAGTGTTTTTGGCGTTGGTTACCGCTTGGCGTTTTGCAGGCGCGCCGACAAGGATTTCGCCGCCGTCCAAATAAGCGATAACGGAAGGAGTGGTGCGTGCGCCTTCTGCGTTTTCGATTACTTTGGTTTGACCGTTTTCAGAAATGGCCAAACAAGAGTTGGTTGTACCTAAGTCAATACCGATTACTTTTGCCATATTATGTTGCTCCTAAATAAACTTTTCTTAATTAATAATCCTGTGGAACATTTTCGTTCCGATGACTTGTAAATAAGGGTTGCCTCGATATTTTTCAAGGGCCTATTTGTTGAAATTTTTAAATATAAAATTCAAGGATTAGATCTATTTATCCACAGGTCGTTTATTCTTTTTTTCAGACGGCCTGGTCTTTGATTTTTCCGATTCCGGCATTATCGGAATGATTTTCCAAATAGCGGGATATCGAGGCTTTTGAGGGACCGGGATAAGGGTCGTCTGAAAAATTTTTATGCTTGATAAACTTTCATCAAGCGGTGCCTTCAGCTTCTTTTTCGCCACGATAACCATCGCAGGGACGCAGCACGCGGTCGGACAGGGTGTAACCTTTTTTTCATGACGCTGACGATGGTGTTTCGGCTCTTGCTCGCTGACGACCGCCTGCATCGCCTGATGTTGGTGCGGGATCGAGTTTGTCGCCCGGGTTGCGGGTTGATTTCTTTGATATGCGTGGTGTCGAACGCTTTTTGCAGCTCGTTCAGCGTCATCTGCACGCCCATTTTTCAACGCGTCAAAATTACCGCTTTGGTCGAGCAGCGCCATTTCGAGATAGTCTTTGACCGGCAGCATTTCGGTGGCGAATTTTTGTCCGGCGAATTTTGTGCGTATCGGCAATTTCCCTGCTGATGGCGGCGGCGCAGGTTTTGCTCGTTCGCCAGACCGCGCAGTTCGCTGTCTTTCAACTGTCCTTCCAACTCGGCGATACGCGCCTGCAATTCTTCGTAAGTCGGCGGTTCCTGAGGTTCCGGCTGCACCGTATCGGCTTCTGGGGTAACGGTTTCTTCTTCGACAGGTTGGTTTTTGTTCGGTCATGATTCATGTCCTTAAAAATTTGGCAATTTTTCAATGCTGTCCCATATATGGCCGTCTGAAAATTTTTTCAAGCGTGGTTAGAATTACCCTGCTATAAATTTATGCGTTAATCTGCTTTGCCGTCATGTGGATAAACGGTAAGATACTGCCATTACTTAATTTTCAGACGGCCTCTAACATGAAAAAAGACCATCTCAATACGACAGATTTCGATTTGTGGCACACCATCCGCGAAGAAACCGAAACTGCCGCAGCCGCCGAACCGATGCTGGCGAGCTTTTTGCACCAAACCGTGTTGCGCCACGATTCGCTCGATTCCGTCCTCGCCTACCACCTTTCCAGCAAACTCGGCAGCCCGATTATGGACGTGCGCGCCCTGTTTGAAATCTACCAGCAGGCATTGGGCAGCGACGCACGCATCAGCAACTGCGTTGAAGCCGACTTGAAAGCCATTTACGAACGCGACCCTGCGTGCGACGAATATTCGCTGCCGCTTCTGTATTTCAAAGGCTTCCACGCCATTCAGGCACACCGCATCAATCACTGGCTCTACCAAAAACGGCCGCAAAAACGCTGGCGTATTTCCTGCAAAAACCGCATGTCGGAAGTGTTCGGCGTCGATATTCACCCTGCCGCCCGTTTCGGTCATGGGCTGATGCTTGACCACGCCACCGGTTTCGTGGCGGGCGAAACCGCCGTGTTGGGCAACAATATTTCCATCCTGCACGGCGTAACGCTCGGCGGTTCGGGTAAAGAAAGCGGCGACCGCCATCCGAAAATCGGCGACGGCGTGATGATAGGCGCGAACGCTTCGATATTGGGCAACATCCGCATCGGTACCAATGCCAAAATCGGTGCGGGCAGCGTGGTCGTTGCCGACGTGCCGTCTTCGATTACCGTGGTCGGCGTTCCCGCCAAACCCTGTCGGCAGGTCGGTTAAGGCGCCGTCGGCAGATATGGATCAGAACATTGATTTGTCGGGAGTCGAGTTCATTATTTGAACTGTCCCGCCCGACAGTAGAACCGAAAAGGCCGTCTGAAAAATCATTTAAAGAATTTCAGACAGCCTTTCGGTTTTACCCTTTGCACTCAGCGCTGCGGCGGCAGCGAGCACCCGCGGGTGTTTGTAGCGGTTGTACATAAACAGATACTGCGTCGGGAAACGGCGTATCCAGTATTCGGTATTTTTCGTTGACAACCCGCGCATCGTGTTCCTTTATCGCCGTTCAGTTCGCCGCGTAACGGTTCGATGTGTAACGCGAAACCCTGACCGTCAGGCAGACGCTCGCCGCAGAAAAACAGGGCTTTCACGCCTTTGACTTGGGCAAGTTTGCCCGCCAGCGTCATCGTGTAGGCCGGTTTGCCGAAAAATTCCGTCCATACGCCGTCTCCGCCTTCTTCCGGCGAAGGGACATGGTCCGGCAGGACAATAGTGGCTCGCCGGCACGCAAGGCTTTGATCACCCGCTTTACTCCCCTGCATATTGGTAGGTGCGGTTTTACCCTTGCCGCGCACACGCCCCGCCCTGCATCACCGCATCCATCGCTTTGAATTTGGGCGGTTTGTGCATGGCGGTCAGCGGAAACGGAAGCTGCTGGCTGATGTAGCGTCCGGCAAGGTCGTAGCTGCCGATGTGCGGCGTGATAAACAGCAATCCTCGCCCGCATCCAAGGCCGTCTGAACATGCTCCCAGCCGTAAACTGCCTTAAACAGTGTCTCGATGCGTTCAGGCCGTCTGAAAAAGGCCACGGGAAGCTCCAACCCGCCTTTGGCTGTTTCCTGAAAGACGGCTTTGACGGTTCGGTCGTCGGCCGGAAGTTGCGCGGCGGTAAGGTTGTCGATAACGCGGCGGCGGTCCTCACTCATGATGTGGCAGGCAATGCTGCCCCAGAAACTACCAAGGGCGTGGAGGAATTTCAGCGGCAACAGGGAAAAGAGTTTGAAAAGAATGATAATCAGGGTTTGCATGATATTGTCTTCGGGCGGGTTTCGGCTGATTGTAATGGAAAACGAAAAACAGGCAAAAGCTCGGATGACAAGGCTCGTCTGAAAATCCGTCTGGTTGCCGCCCGCCGCCGAATCTGCTACCATCCGCGTTGCATTAAGAGTTGGGGATTCCATGCCAACCTGCTTGTCGGCGGCAGCCGCAAGTAAGGTGGACGACTGTAAAGGTCGATGTGGCTCGCAAGAGCAATCCAAACCCGCCTGATGCGGGATTTTTGCCTGCGCCAAACGAATACCCGAAGCCGATTGAGAATATTTTTATTTGAGTCGGCTGGTCAAGATAGAACCCCTGCTATAATTTTCACTATCTCCATTTATCAAAACAACAGGCCGTCTGAAAAGATAACAGCTTGTTCCATCAAGAAAGAATTTAAACAATGAGCGAATATCTCTTTACTCCGAATCCGTTTCCGAAGGCCACCCCGACAAAGTCGCCGACCAGATTTTCCGATGCCGTTTTAGATGCCGTCTTGGCGCAAGACCCGAAGGCTCGCGTAGCGGCGGAAACTTTGGTTGCCACCGATTTATGCGTACTGGCAGGCGAAATCACCACCACCGCCAAAGTGGATTATGAAAAATAGCACGCGAAAACTATCGCCCGCATCGGCTACCGGTCGCCCGATTTGGGCTTTTCTTCCGATTCCTGCAAAGTGTTGCTCAACTACGGACAGCAGTCGCCCGACATCGCACAAGGCGTCAACGAAGGCGAAGGACTTGATTTGGAACAAGGTGCCGGCGACCAAGGATTGATGTTCGGCTATGCCTGCGACGAAACCCGGTGCTGATGCCGTTTGCCATCTATTAGCAGCCACCGCCTGATGCAGCGCCAAAGCGAACTGCGCCGTAACGGAAGCCTGCCGTGGCTGCGTCCCGATGCCAAAGCCCAGATTACCGCCGTTTACGACAGCGGAACCGGCAAAGTGAAACGCATCGACACCGTCGTCCTCTCTACCCAGCACGACGAAGGCATCGGCTACGACGAGCTGCGCGAAGCCATTATCGAGCAAATCATCAAACCGGTCCTGCCGTCTGAAATGCTGACCGAAGAGACCAAATATTTGGTCAACCCCACCGGCAAATTCATCATCGGCGGCCCGCACGGAGACTGCGGTCTGACCGCGCAAAATCATCGTCGACACCTACGGCGGCGCGGCTCCGCACGGCGGCGGGGCGTTCTCCGGCAAAAGACCCGTCCAAAGTTGACCGTTCCGCCGCATACGCCTGCCGCTATGTCGCCAAAAACATTGTCGCCGCAGGCTTGGCCACCCAATGCCAGATTCAGATTTCCTACGCCATCGGTATCGCCGAACCTACTTCCATTTCCATCGACACCTTCGGCACCGGCAAACTGAACGAAACCGAACTGGATTAAACTCGTCCGCAAACATTTCGACCTGCGTCCAAAAAGGTATCGTACAAATGCTCGACCTGCTCCGCCCGATTTACGGCAAAACCGCGGCCTACGGGCACTTTGGCCGGGAAGAGCCCGGAATTCACATGGGAACGCACCGATAAAGCCCTCACCCTGAAAGCAGCGGCAGGATTGTAAGAATTGCGGAATGAACAGTAAAGGCCGTCTGAAATTTTCAGACGGCCCTCGTTTTGTATGCGCGGCCGAAAACGAAAGCAGCAAAGCTGCCCAATACCCCATCTTATTTTTCAGACGGCCTGATTCGCTATACAATGCAGGCAGACCCGTTTTTCAGTAAAAGGAATCACACCATGTTTGGCAAACATATCTTTGAAGAAGTTACTTCAAACTCGGCGAAACTATCGCCAACAGCCCGGCCAAAGACGTTGAGAAAAACGTCAAGGCCATGCTGTCAGTGCATTCAACCGCATGGATTTGGTTTACCCGCGAGGAGTTCGACATCCAGCAGCAGGTGTTGATTAAAAACCCGCACCAAACTGGTCGAACTGGAAGAGCGTCTGGCGAAACTGGAAAGCGCCCGCACATCGGAAGAAATCGTTTTAGAAACGGCCGAAACCACCGGGCAGACTAAAGCCCGATTGAATAAGGCCGTCTGAAAGCGGAAATAGAAATAAAACCGGTTGCTGAATAGCAATCGGTTTTTATTTCTTCATCCTGAAAATACAGTCTCACATCGTCCGTCGGAAACCCACTGCCTTTAAAAACATGTGCCCGCAAGACCTCGCCGCTGCCTTCCAAGTCGGCTATCGTCCGGGCGGCACGTAAAAATACGGTGGAAACTGCGCGCCGACAACGACAGTTTTTCCAGCATAGCCGCCAGCGTCTCTCTCGCTTCTTTTCGGGATGGCAGCAGTCGTTGTCCAATTCTGTGGGCGAAAGGCCGGAATTGAGTTTCCCTGCCGTACATATTGCCTTTCCCGTGCCCTGACGACACGTTTCAATACTTCCGCACTGCTCTCCCCGCCTGAGCCTGAACCAAATCGGCGGCAGGCAAAGCGGGAACTTCAATGATTAAATCCAGCCTGTCCAACAAAGGGCCAGAAATTTTGTTGCGGTAACGTTGGATACTATCGGGCATACAGCGGCAGGGCTTGACGGGATGGCCGCAAAATCCGCACGGACAGGGATTCATCGCAGCAACAAGTTGAAATTCCGCCGGAAATACCGCCTGCCTTGCCGCCCGCGAAATATGGATTTCCCGCTTCCATCGGTTCGCGTAACGCCTCCAACACCTTGCGGTCAAATTCGGGGAGTTCGTCCAAAACAAAAATTCCTTTGTGGGCTAAGGAAATTTCTCCCGGCCGCGGATCCGAACCTCCGCCAACCAAGGCGACTGCACTGGCAGAGTGGTGCGGCGCTTTGTAAGGACGGGAATTGTCTGTTTTCTGACTATGCTGCGGCAAAAAGTGAATGCAGCGCCCAAACCGAAATTAATTCTTCATCCGTCAAAGGCGGCAAAATAGACGGCAGCCGCTGTGCCAACATAGATTTACCCGTACCGGGAGGCCCCATCATCAATAAGCTGTGGCCTCCTGCAGCAGCTATTTCAAGGCCAATCTTGCCGTATGCTGACCTTTTACGTCTTTTAAATCCGGTAGCGGCAGAGTAGTTTCATCCGTTTGAGGCCGTGCAACGGCCACAGTCTGCGGCAGCCGTATAACATTGTTCAAATGTGCAGCTACTTCTCCCTAAACTGCTGGCTCCATATACTTCGATATTTTTCATTATGGCAGCTTGTACGGCATTTTCAGAGGGTAAAACAAACGGCGGCATGCCCTGCTGCGCCTGCCGCCATGGCACAGCCCCCGCGTATAGGCCTTAAAACACCCGACAATGCAAGTTCACCTGCAAATTCATATTTTTGCCAAATCAGCAGCATCAATCTGACCAGATGCTGCTAAAACACCGATGGCAATAGGTAAGTCGAATCGTCCCGATTCTTTAGGGTAAATCAGCAGGCGCAAGATTAACCGTAATTTTTGGCAGGAAAAATCGAATCCGGATTGGACAATGGCAGCACGGACTATCCCTGCTTTCTTTTTACCTCTGTATCTGGTAAACCCACGATATTAAATTGCGGCAAACCGTTAGCAAGGTGAACTTCCACTTCTACCAACGGCGCACTCATGCCACAGAGTGCCCTGCTATTGACTACAGCAAAACTCATTTCAGACGTTCTTTAAAACATGAAATTTCCATTACTAATACTTAAAAATCAAGATATTATATTTAAAAAGGATACCATAAATGTTTCATACTATTATTCATAATGACCCCAACAAACTTCCGCAATATTTTGGGAAAGACTTCAAGCAATTTGATTTAATTAAGCCAAGTCGTTCATTTAAGGTCTTTTATGTATAATATTTAGAAAAAGGCCGTCGAAAAATTTTCAGACGGCCTTTTTAAATTATAACTGACAAAAACTTTCACATCAAATCCCTTCTTGTTCAGCAAACTTCAGTTTTAGATCGCTTTTTCTGTTGCTCTTCCTGCTTACATCACTCGTGTCCCGTCGCGCTTAACGATTTTCAAGTGTTATACGCTCCAAAAACTATCAAAAATCCTCTGATTAATCAGCTAATACTGTTCCACAACTAAAAATCCAGCCAGATTATTTCACTCAATCCGAATAACAATAAGTGCACTTACCCCCTATTACAGATGTCGCACACCCCATTGGAGATACCAGTAGTAAAATAATAAAGGGTTATCCTTAAAACTAAAGACAACCCTATGTCATCAAAGTTGTTACAAAATAACACATTCAGCAAATTCACATACAAAAATATTGCATTAAGACTATTACAAAATCTCTGCAATATGTTTAGCAGCTCGTTTAGCATCCAACAGAATAAGGCCTAATTTGCCACTTCTCTTTGGCAATAAGTGCTAAAACAGCATTATCCCTCGCTTGGCTCAGCAAAATATACCCATTTTTGCCCTTAACCATAACTTGATCTAATTCACCACACGCCAATTCATGAACTGAACGATTACCCAACGCCAACAAAGTAGCAGACATTGCACCAACACGATCTGCGTTAGGGTGATTCGGTAATAAAGTCGCAATTGGTAATCCATCTGTCGAAATCACAGCTGATGCGATTATGTCAACCGATGTATTGTTTAGATCACTCAATACAGATATTAATAATTGCTGCATACCTTATCCCATTAAAAATAAAAATTACCCTGGCCATATAAACTCAACCTTAACGGCTCCCATACCGGTGATACAACACTTTGACTAAAGTAACAAATGCCTCTTTATTTAAATCAGGCATACCACCTATCACCAAAATCAACTTTGTTGACCCCATGTAAAGGGGGAAAAAGTCAATTCGCTTTGTCCCGATGGATCACAAACACCCCATGCACTATTATTAATGTGCAGATTATTTCTATTAATAACTGATGATCAGATTCCATTTTAGCAACTTTGCTAGCTAAAAGGCCAAGCTCCTCAGCTGCTTCATGATGGAAACCAACATTTGCAAAATACAGCCCCTTCTCATCAGCTAATAGCGCCCTACCCGAATTAGACAAAAGGGTGCAAGCACATCAGGCAATTGTTCATCAGTCAAATGAATATCGTCTGTACCAACATTTTCGTCGCCATACAAAATTCTAAACGCTGCAAACGATATAATAAATTAAGTGCTGTATTAATATCGCTCGTATCTGTCCATGCTAAAATTTTTCTCACTGCTAATAGCCTCCGTCGGTTCTGCACGAAGCAACCCGTATAACAACGTCCTACTTGCACTAGGTGTATCTCCCGAAACAGCATAATAAGCACCAGCCGGTGTTACTTTTAGGGTATAAATTTGATTGTAAAGAAAGTGTAGTTTCCATCTTAATTTATACCTCCAGTCCTGGATCAATTGAAAATAACATTGCACTGACCAATTGTTTTACGTCATCCTCTCGACGTGCATCAATTTCAAATACAGGAACATTAAAATTATTTTGCGCTAAATATTTCTGATACACATCAACACCTGGTAAAGAACGTATATCCATTTTTGTAACCCCAACAACTAACGGAGCTGACTTCAACAATTCCTTAAAGGCATCTAAAAAGAACTGCAGATCTTTCAAAGGATTCGTACGAGTATTATCTAATAAGAGCACTAAACCCATACTGCCTTGGCTGAGAATTTCCCACATAAAATTGAATCGTTCCTGCCCTGGCGTTCCATACAAATGGACTTTAGTTTCCTCATCAAGATGGATAACACCATAATCCATAGCAACCGTTGTATAACCTTTACGGACTAAAGTCATATCGGAAGCATCAGCGTCTGTTTTGTACAGGAGGTTCATCTGACAAAGCGGAAATAGCAGTAGTTTTACCTACACCAACCGGACCGGTAAATATAATTTTTATTTTCTTTCATTACTTGTCCTTCCTAATGTTTTTCCAAGCAGTTTTCGCATTAAACGCTGTAATAAACCACGAGGCTGTTCTTTTGACGGACCCGCCATTTTTCTGCATCTTTTGCCATTTTGATCATCTGGGACGTCGCTATTCACACTAATTTGTTCTGTTGCTACTGCAGAGACTGCAGAGACATTTGCTTGTTCTGTTGCATATTCACTGTCCGTCGCCAAGAATCCTGTAATCGACGTTGCAGCCAAATAGTTCAAAAATCATCTGGCATTTCCAAAGGCATTACTTTATAGAGAATATTCAAATTAACCGATGTTTTCGTCAAGAAAGCTGACAATCTCATCGACTCAGGCACATGCGCCAAACGGGTTAAATTTGGCCAACGTTTTAATGTAAATACAGTATGTGGCGTCATCGGATAAATCAAACGTCCTGAGCAGTCAAATTGCCATTTCTCATAAAGCATGACATAATAGTTACTTTTTGCTTTTTCTTTCCATTGTGGATTATCAGGAACCGCCTTACAAATTACTGAAACATCATCATCTTTGCACAATTTTTCTAAATCAGTGGTACTTATAGTCAATAAGACTCTGAATACTGGAAACACAATCAATACAGGCTTACCATCATGTAATACTGCAATATCCTGATGTCCTTGACTAGCGAATTTCAATGCGCCCAATAGACCTTTTTGAGGATTAAATCGACGAATAACAGCCTTCCGAGACGTAATTTGCTTATCCTCATTATCCGTAGAACCCTCAGACTGATGACTTGATGGTTCAAAAACATTCCCTCCTTGAGACAAACTACGCAAAATAGGAAACAATGTATCAAAATTTAATCGGTTTTGGGAGATAAGGAGTTATTACATTTGGCTCAGCATTGGAAAACATAGCAACCGGCACTGTCGGATATTCTTTTTTCAAAGTTTTCCATACTTTAATACCTTTTTCCGTATCTGTATCAACCAGTATCAAATCTGGCTGATCTACTGACTCTGAAGTAACAATTTCGTAATTCGTCGTATTGTGCATTTTAAATGCCATACGAAACACAGCTTCTTGTTGCTCACCCACTTTCTTGCAACATTATCCGTATGGTCTTAATTTTTAGGAAACAGATTGTCCATTATTTGGCACTCTAACTAAATTATTTTATAGAATGTTGGTTAACTCGTTGTAACAAACGGCTCATTGCTAAGATGACTTCCTCTGGCAGACTCACTACACGTTCACGTAACAATCGTAAAAACTGCTCCAAACGAGGCCAATCTTCGGCACGTTCATATAGATCAAACAATACAATATATAATTGCGATTCTTGAGGGATACTGTAATACGGCCTGCTCTAGCGTACCAATCGCTTCGATCTAAATTAGCCATACATCAATAGGGATTCAACTTCTTTCAAAGCTCTCATCAGCAGGAGACGAATTCACGCTGATTATCGAAGAATCCTTTTTGAACTAAATCACGATACTTGGCTTTGACCTGCGATGAAGTGGGTTGCAAATACCCTCTTTCTAAACCGATTTTTGTATCTGTTGTTCAGTAGGGCCTTTCTCTAAATCATCAACAAATCGTGATAACCCAAACTGTATCCCCACCCCAACATCCTTTCCTTCACTTGTCGTCCATACTGACCTAAAGAGTGATAAAGTTTCCACAAATGTTTTGCAAACTGTCCCACTTCTTCATTTTGATAATCTAATCTCAAAGCATCAATAATCAAACTAGCAGGCTTTGGAGAATGTTGGATAGCACGGTTATATTGCTGGAGAGCGGTTTCATAACTAACTTTATCTTTTTAAAATTTTAGCGCTTTTGTTCAGGTTTTACAAAACCTATAACAGCACTCATTTCTTCTGGAGTGATATTATCAAATTCTGTTTGCCCTACAACAATAGGAACGCGTTTGGAAGAATTAGTTGCAAACCGATTGATTGTTAGATTCAATAGTTAATGTTGGATTAGACGAATTATTTTCCTCCAAACCAGTCTTTTTCTCCGATTTGACGAGAAACTTCCTGTATATTCCAACCTAATTTGCTTTCAGCCAGCACTCGCAAATGTAAATGATTTGGCTCAACCATTAGCCCCGCCTTAATGTATTCTACTAAGGCATCTTCTGTTAACACTGCGCCATGTCGATCCAAGGTTTCAGCCAACATATCAATGTTGCCAACACGCAGATTTAACCCTATCAACTCATGTACTAATTTTTTTCAGGTGCTGTATCAGTCAGATTATTTAAATAGCCAGCAAGAGATTCAGCAGCTTTACTTTCATACCCAAATTGCTTATAAACTTGGTATTCTGTTAAAGGATCGACCTCTTGTGCAGAAACAGACGTGGCCGATGTACTAGACCCACCATCCCCCATTCCCAATCTTGCACACCTGCATTTGAAAACGGATTGGCTGACCTTATCCATCCAGTCTTCATTCTCTGAGACCTCGTCTGCCTGAATTTGGTGATGATTCTGTGATGCTTTAGCCACTTTAGCAGACCTACCAGCTGCCGAACTACCCTGTTTATGGCGGGCAAACAGCAAAAACCAGCAGCAAAAGAGCCAGCAATATGATTAAAAGTGAATAATTCAAGAACACCTCCCGATAATGCATTGCAGTCAATCGAACTGCACATATCAATACTTGGCACTTAATTTCAAATGCTCAATCATGTTATCCTAAGTTTTTATGATAACACGATTTACCGATAATTACATTAAAAACCATTTTGTACATTCAACAGTTTTGCTGAATTACAACTTACACAAAGCTATTGGCGTTACGCATATGAAGACATACTCATTAACCTCCAATTGGCTAAGGAATAGAATAGCCTATTTTTGGCCCCAATAGTATGTTATTTCTGTATTACAAACATACTCACAGTAAGTTTAGCAGCCCAGTGTTTTATCATATCAATCCACCAATTGCCGCAATATCGTTTCAAACGGCTTTTTAAAGAAATAAACGTTCAACACGGTTACATTCGCTGCCAAATATTGAAACATTTTTCTGCAAAAAGACTCACTGCATAGAAACATATTCCAGCAGAACTTCACATAAACAAATATTAACTACCTTATTTTTCTGTTTTATCCAAACCTCAAATTTCAAACAGTCTCGTTTGTTCGCGAGGACAATAAATATGCATAGCTAATTTAACAATACCGGGCTTTCCGCACGCAGATCAGAATTTGCTAGGCCTTATAATTAGTTTATGACAAACTTAAATCCTCTTCTACATCTTTGATTTAAAAGTAATAGATATAATTCAAGTGCGCCACATACACCACAGAAACTACGGCCACTATAATGTATTAAAATAGCAACATGCAAATTCTACACGTTCGTCGGGCACATGTACAATCCCAATGGATTCAACACGTCAACACATTTTCTCCTTACTCAGAATTTCGAGTAATAGTGCAATGCACTCATTTGTCTGCTATAGCCACACGCTTCTCCTTGTATTTAAATGTAATACAAACCAGTTTAAAAGCATTGGCAAAACAATCCCTAATAGAGGGACGTTTGATTGGTTCGTATAACGATACTCTATTATTTAGGATAGTTAATCCAGAAAAATCAAAATGCTGATTGAGCAACGATGCTTCCTTTCAGTCGTCTGAATTTGGTAAGGTCTCTTATCACAGACGAATCCTCATCTTGTAGTGTGTGAGGCGCATCCTCACAAAAAGCAGCACACGAAATTCAAGGACCACTGTTTTAATACAATGAAAAACCATATACAAAAACATTACTCAATTAATCCCCAACTCTTTAGTGGAAAATCCCTAGCAAAAAGCATATTCTCACACAAAAAACTACAGATTGAGGTATTATGCACCAAATCTTTTTCAACTTAAATCTTGAAACACAGACACTACCAATGATCGGAATTGGCTTATTGACGCTACCGCTTGCCGCAACAACTTTTGCCACTACCCCATCCTGATGTATCCCCGCATCGGAAGGCCAACACGTTTTTATAAACATACCGCAACAACGCCTCTTTATTTATACGGACGGACAATTAACTAAAAAGCCTATCCTGTTGCCGTAGGGAAAAGCATGACTCAGACTACTTTGGGGGAACACAAATTGGTGTTAAAGCATTTAACCCGACTTGGCATATTCCCCAGTCCATCCAAAAAGAACGCGGCGACGGCGTGATCGGTTCCGCCCGGACCCAAAAATCGCTTTGGGACCAGTATTTGTTCGCCTAGGAGATCCAAAGCTTGAGCTAGGCATACATGGAACAAATACCCCCGCAAGTGTACCCGGCATACGAAGTCATGGATGCGTACGTATGAAATCCCCGATGCATTGGAATTTGCTACAACTATTACAACAGGCTCTCCCGCCTATGTCATTTACCAAATGGCTTCTTTAAATGAGGATGCCAATAAAAACCTATGGTTGGCCGCATACCGCGATCCATATAATAAAAATCTTAATACTGACGCATTACGAAAAAGCATTGCGGCATGGGCAAAAGCCAATGGTAAAAACATCAATAGCAAACGAATAGACGCCATTCTAAAAAGCTCGAACAGGTACAGCCAATTGTTTGACTTGCGCAAAGGCGCAAAACTTACAATGCCGCTGAAATCTCTGGCTTGGACAAACGGCTCATCAGTATACAGTAAACCCAAATTTATGCCGAAGCCTGTCCCAGTACAAAATGATGTCTTGCCGGCGGGTTCTGAAATTGAAGTCAATGCCGACGATTTTGTTCCAGATAAAGCTGCATCTGCCACCTTTATCCCTCTACACATCGGCATCAGACACACAAAATCATTCGAGGAAACCTGCTGGATCAACCCTACACAACTACTCCCCCATACCTGAAAATAGTGAACCTACAGAAGTATTGTTTTGATACTTTTTAACTGTAAATAGAAAGCTACGTCTGAAAAATTCAGACGGCCTTTTCTTCTACATCACACTCATCTCTTTCCAAGCTAAACCCTAAAATTCGCTATAATAAATTACATGGTTTTCCAGCCACCCTGTTCCCCAACCGCTCTGTAGTATGAATATGAAATAAAGGTATACCCATGTCAGATAAAAATTAAAGTAGGCATAGTTGGCGCAACTGGTTATACGGGTGTCGAATTATTGCGTTTATTAGCCACACACCCTAATACCAAAGTTACAACTGTTACCAGCCTTGCAGCGAAAACGGCGAAAATAGTCTCGGACCATTTCCCTAGTCTACGTGGCATTTTACACACTAACTTTTCAGTCTCCTGAGGGATGCCAGACTGGAAGAATGTGATGTCGTCTTTTTCGCCACTCCCAACGGAGTTGCCATGAAAGAAGTACCCGATTTATTAGCCAAAGGAGTTCGTATTATTGACCTGTCAGCTGACTTCAGAATTCACGACATTACAATATGGGAAAAATGGTACGGTATGACTCATGCCTGTCCTCATTTAGTTTCGCAGGCCGTATACGGATTATGCGAGATGAACAAACAGGACATTGCAAAAGCACACTTAATTGCCAATCCTGGCTGTTACCCCACCGTGTTTCCCTTCCCCTTGCTACCATTATTGGAAACAAAGTTGTCTAAAAGAGGATATGCCGCTTATCGCAGACTGTAAATCAGGAGTATCTGGTGCTGGAAGAAAAACAAGCATCGGTTCATTATTGTGTGAAGCAGGAGATAATTTTTAAAAGCTTACAATATCTCAGGTCATCGACATTTACGAAATCCAGCAAACTATCAATAAACTACAAAAATATTGCCGAAAATTTTGTATTTGTGCCGCATTTAACTCAATGATTCGCGGAATGCGAGGCAACAATTTATCTGCATTTAAAAGAAGGAACACATCCTGAGGAAATTTTTGCGCTCCTACTATAAAGACAACCCATTTCATCGACATTATGGAATCTGGTTCTATGCCGGAAACACGCAGCGTACGCGGTGCTAATATCTGCCGTATCAGCATTCAACGTGCTCCTCAAAATAATAATGTTTGGATTATTCTGTCCGTAATTGATAATCTAGTTAAAGGTGCTGCCGGACAAGCAGTTCAAAAATATGAACATCATGTTCGGTTTTAATGAAAGCATGGGGCTTACGAATATCCCTCTTTTGCCTTAGCAAAAAGAGAAACGCTGTTTTATATTCAATTTATGTAATTCAAGAAAGACGGTCTTTAGGAGGACACGTTCCGATTTTAATAATTTCATACCGTCTTTTTATTATGATTTTCTTTAGAAACCAAACCAGTCTCATTTAAATCTGAGGCATTTTCAAACAATCATTCATACACGACTCCAGATACCAACTCCTGTTCATTCAAACTGCCGTATTGCTCCTCCCAATCATGGGAGGCTTCTACTATATCGCATTGTTTTGAAAAATCCTGCTGCTACCGTTCATCTGTGTCAGCGACGAATAAGCCACTTCTTCACATTCTAAAGCCGACAAAGAAACATCCGTCGATTGTGCTTCCGAATAACTGAAGGGAAATGCTGCAAAAGCCCATAGCTAATGCAATAACAGCTAACCAAGTATTTTTATAACCGGTCATTCTTCATTCCTTTTCAAGAAAACTGCCCACTCTGCTTTCAAAAGTAGCGATTCAATATGCTTCGCATCATACTAAGTAAAAACTAAAAAGCAATACTTTTTTTCTTAGTTGAACTAAATTTTTCTTACATATTTCTCAAAAATAAAGTAAAAATATAAAAATAAAAAGGATACAATGCAGCAAAACTACACTTTTCCGAAGGAATAAAATGGATACCTTTAAAGACTGACTGGTTTTTCTATGGAAAAAAACGAGGCCAAACAAGCAAAAATAGCAGCCGACATCGATATGACCATTGCCGGATTCAGCCGCATATGGAACGAAGGCGGACTGCCGAAAGTCAGAAACCTATCAAAGCAATTAAAAGGTTGCAGTATCGATTGGCTGCTAACCGGAGAAGGCGACCTTTCCCTCACTCACATTTAGCAACAGAGAGCTTTGCAACAATCAGCGATACACTCCGGCAATCAGTCGACATAGACAATTTGTATTTATCCCTCGTTATGATATCCAGGCAGCTGCTGGACATGGGCGATTGGCAGGCAACGAAAAACCTATGTTTGCCATGGCATTCCGGCGCGATTGGATTGAAAAACTATGTTACCCGCGACACAAAAAAACCTCTCAGTTATTTCCGTGAAAGGTGATTCAATGGAAGGTGTGTTAAATGACGGTGACTCCATTTTAATCAACCATGGAGAGACCACACCGCGCGACGGATTATATGTATTGCGTATCAACGAAAAACCTATTGGTCAAACGCCTACAAGTGATGCCCGGCGGTATTATCAACGTTATCTCGGCTAATGATGCCTACCCAACCTTTGAAATTGACCCTAAATCATCTTACGGATGATGTCGCCATTATCGGGCGAGTAGAATGGTTTGGACGCAGCATCTGATTTAATTGTCGCAAAAACAACACTGGATTTTTCTTAGTTACATTACAAATGCCAAAATGACAGGGTTTAGCAGTTTGCCATATTAGAATTCCGTGATGGTTTTACAATTACTCAGGCTTGTATTTTCCGCCATCCGCCTAAACTTGCCTTGTAAACCTGTTTGCGCGACAATTACCGCAACATCTATATAAAGGAATCACATCATGTCAGACGAAAGCCCGATTATCTTTACCGACAGCTGTTGCACCAAGGTGGCTGATTTAATTGCTGAAGAAAATAATCCCGACTTAAAAACTGCGCGTTTTTGTAAACGGCGGCGGTTGTTCGGGTTTCCAATATGGTTTTCACCTTTGACGAAATTAAAAACGACGATGATTTTGAAATACAGAAAAAGCGGGTTGACCTTTCTTGGTCGATCCCATGAGCTATCAGTATTTAGTCGGAGCAGAAATTGACTATACCGAAAGCCTGCAAGGTTCCCAATTCGTCATTCGGAATCCGAACGCCGAAACCACCTGCGGATGTGGTTCGTCTTTCTCTGTATAAAGATTAAATTGTGCAATATCAAAGGCCGTCTGAAACTTTCAGACGGCCTTGTATTGCCTCTTTGAAATAATGAGTAACTATCTTATAATTTGAAAATATTTAGCAAAAATATTTACACGCAACTAAAAACGAGAAAAAAATGTAATCTTCAAGTAGACCCGTTGAGCTTCGGCATAATACGCAAACACAGTTCAACCCTTAAAACTACCCTTTATCCATAATATGGACAGTAATTCCAAATAGTGTTTATACTTTGCAAAATAAGCAGCTTCGGGAATATCTGTTTGAACCAAAAACACCGCCGAATATACGGGCATCTATTATCCAATGGGACAGAAATGAATAAACAAAAAGTTTTACGATGTGTATGCGTTTCCCTATCCTCCGGCGAAAAACCGCGAGCGGATTAATGATTGTCTGCGCGACAATCTGCCTGAAAATGAGGCTGAAGACCTTATTCAAGCTTTAGCAGAGCGTTCTCAAGCCATCATTGCAGAAAACTGTTCCCAAGACGAACGCGAAAAATGCCCAGCACTATTTCAATTATCTTGGTTTTGGACGTCATTGTCCGCCAATCGATGGAACTGACGCCAAACGCGAAAAACGAAGAAGAGGAAACTACGAATAAGTTGCACCAATGCCCCGTTTGCCGAACCATTATTGATGATCAGGAAGCAACGGAATGTTCGGTCTGCCACTTCCATTTTTCTACTGCCAACGAGGCTACTATCCAGCGCAAACGTATTGAGTGGGAAGAAAAACCGGCGTTCGAACACAAAAGGCAAGCCGAAATCGAACAAAAATCCAGCAGGAAAAAAAGAGCGTGAGGAAAAACTCATGCGCAGACAAATCCGTGCGGAACTTGAAGAAAAACTACGCGAAGAATTGGCTCAGAATCTGAACATCGCAGCCTTGGACCATCAAAAAGGAAAACTTTCCTCACCGGGGTTTTCGCGGCACAGAATTTTTGCCCTTATGGCCATCGGATACATAGCCAGCGAAATATCTATAAATGCCACTTTTTAAATTAAAGGCCGTCTGAAAAGTTTATATGACCTTTCAGACGGCCTCCTCTATATTCCTCAGACTACGGTTCTACGACCACATACAATGTCCTCCGTGCTTTATAATTCCCTTTTTCAGGGCAAACGAATGACCGACATGAAATGGCTCAACCGCATTAAAACCATTATCCGCACATCATCTATACGGTTTGACCGATTTATTTGCCGGACACATCCGTCAGACATGGTTGCGCCGATTACTGAAAACGCTACCAAAAATCAAGCCAATACGCCGACATACCTCTTCCCGTTCGGCTGCGGACGGCATTGGAAAGTTTAGGGCCTATATTCGTCAAGTTCGGTCAAGTCCTTTCCACACGTCCCGACTTGATTCCCCACAATTACGCCCTCGAACTGGCCAAGTTGCAAGACCAAGTACCTCCGTTTGATGCGCAGCTATCCCGTGCCCAAATCGAAAAATCACTGGGGCAATCCGTCGAAACCCTTTACGCGGAATTTGAAACCGAGCCTGTCGCCAGCGCGTCCATCGCGCAAGTACACAAAGCACGGCTGCATTCGGGCGAACAGGTGGCGGTCAAAGTTTCTTGCGCCCCTAACCTTTTGCCCGTTATCGAACAGGATTTGTCGCTGATGCGCTTCGGCGCGGTTTGGGTCGAGCGTCTGTTTGCCGACGGCAAGCGTTTGAAACCGCGCGAAGTGGTGGCGGAGTTCGACAAATATCTGCATGACGAGTTGGACTTGATGCGCGAAGCCGCCAATGCCAGCCAGCTCGGACGTAATTTTCAAAACAGCGATATGCTGATTGTGCCCAAGGTGTTTTTACGATTACTGCACCAGAGACGTGCTGACTATCGAATGGATGGACGGCACGCCGGTATCGGACATCGCCAAACTCAAAGCAGACGGCATCGATTTGCACAAACTCGCCGATTACGGCGTAGAAATCTTCTTCACGCAAGTCTTCCGCGACGGCTTTTTCCATGCCGACATGCACCCCGGCAATATTCTGGTTGCCGCCGACAACCGCTACATCGCCCTTGATTTCGGCATCGTCGGCACGCTGACCGACTACGACAAGCGCTATCTCGCCATCAACTTCCTCGCCTTTTTCAACCGCGATTACCACCGCGTCGCCACCGCCCACATCGAATCAGGCTGGGTACCCGCCGACACGCGCGGAAGAATTGAAGCCGCCGTCCGCACCGTGTGCGAACCGATTTTCAACAAACCGATTTCGCAAATCTCGTTCGGCCTCGTATTGATGCGCCTGTTTGAGGTCAGCCGCCGCTTTCCATGTCGAAATCCAGCCTCAACTCGTTTTGCTGCAAAAACCCTGCTGAATATAGAAGGTTTAGGGCCGACAGCTCGACCTCCGACCCTAGATTTGTGGGCCACAGCCAAACCTTTCCTGACCAAATGGATGAACGAACAAATCGGCCCCAAAGCATTCCTCAAAAATCTGAAAAAGAAGCCCCCGATTGGGCCGAAATCCTGCCCCGCCTGCCGCGCAAGCTCAATATGCTGATAGATGAAAACCGCCAACAGGAAATGCGCGACGCCTATGTCCATCTGGTCAGAATCCAGCGACGTCAAAAGCCTGTGGCTCGCCATTATCGCCGTTGCCCTGCTGCTGATTCTACTGTTCAATAAAACATCCCCGAACAGGCCGGTTTTCCGCAACCTTGTTTGGGGATAATATTCTTTTCATCAAAATCTTAATTTGTCAAACCCTTCTTTTCAGACGGCATAATCATACTCCACCACCAGCGGCGCATGGTCGGAAAAATTTTTCGTCTTTATAAACATGTGCGGACACCGCTTTGGCGGCGAGTTCGGGCGTAACCATCTGATAGTCGATGCGCCACCCGACATCTTTCGCATACGCCTGTCCGCGGTTGCTCCACCAAGTGTAGCCGGGGTTGTCGGGATAGAGCGTGCGCCACATGTCCGTCCAGCCGAGCGTATGGATGACTTTGCCTATCCATTCGCGTTCTTCGGGCAGAAAGCCTGAGTTTTTCTGGTTGCCTTTCCAATTTTTCAGGTCGATGTTTTGGTGGGCGATGTTCCAGTCGCCGCAGACGACAATGTTGCGCCCTTCCGCCTTCATGGCTTCAAGCATGGGGTAGAACGCATCTAAAAAACGGTATTTCAATTCCTGCCGCTCCGGCGCGCTGGTGCCGCTGGGCAGGTAAAGCGAAATCACCGACAGCCTGCCGAAATCGCAGCGCACAAACCGCCCTTCCCTGTCAAATTCTTCAATGCCCATACCGATTTGCACATTGTCAGGCGCGCGTTTGCTGTACACCGCCACGCCGCTGTAACCGCGTTTTTCGGCGCAATGCCAATGGCCGTGCATCCCGTGCGGATTCTTCATATCGGCGGACAAATCGGCTTCCTGCGCTTTGAGTTCCTGCACACAGACAATGTCCGCGCCCGATGCGGCGATGTATTCGTAAAACCCTTTCTTATAGGCGGAACGGATGCCGTTGACGTTGGCGGAGATGATTTTCAGCATGATGGTTTTGACGTATGTGGATGAAAAACGGCATTGTAACTGATTTTACGGTTTTTCAGACGGCCTGCCGATTCGGAGGCCGTCTGAAACTTGATAAAAACCGCCGTGTAGTGGAAACTGCATCTGAAAACCAATCCGCATTCCAAAGGAACCATCCATGACCCTTCCTATTCTGGCCATTACCAGCGGCGAACCGGCGGGTATCGGCCCCGACATCTGTCTTGATTTGGCACAGGCCGGGCTGTCCTGCCGCTGCGTGGTACTGGGCGACAAGACTTGTTGCGCCGGCGTGCGGCGCTGTTAGAGCAAACAAATAACCTTGCGCGATTTCAATCCGCACAGGCCGTCTGAAAACCCGATACGGCAAGGCGAATTGGAAGTGTGGCACATTCCTTTGCCCGACGTATGCGAAGCAGGCCGTCTGAATCCGGGCCAACGCGCCCTATGTGCTGCAACTGCTGGACACTGCCTGCCGAGGTGTTTCAGACGGCCTGTTTGCCGCCATGGTAACCGCACCGCTGCACAAGGGCGTGATAAACGACGGTCGCGCAAGCAGCCGTTTTTCAGCGGGCACACCGAATATCTGGCCGAAAAAGGTGGGTGGAACAAGTGGTCATGATGCTGGCCGGCGGCGGCCTGCGGGTCGCACTGGTAACGACGCACCTGCCGTTGAAGGACGTGGCCGCAGCGGTTACGCAGCCCTCATCGAATCGGTCGGCAGAATCCTGCATCACGACCTGCGCACTAAATTCGGCATCGCCGCCCCGCGCATCCTGACGGCCGGATTGAACCCGCACGCAGGCGAAGGCGGCCATTTGGGACACGAAGAAACCGATACGGTCATCCCCGCACTGGAAAACCTGCGCGCCGAAGGCATAGACATCCGCGGCCCCTACCCTGCCGACACCGTGTTCCAGCCGTTTATGCTCAAAGATGCGGACGCAGTGCTGGCGATGTACCATGACCAAGGCCTGCCGGTTTTAAAAATACGCCAGTTTCGGCAAAGGTGTGAACATCACGCTGGGGCTGCCGTTCGTCCGCACTTCCGTCGACCACGGCACGGCGTTGATTTGGCCGGAACCGGCAAAGCCTCGTCCGGCAGCCTGATAGTGGCGGTGGAAACCGCACTGGAAATGGTACGCCGCTGAACCCCGTTGCCGCCCGAAAAAAGCCCGCCCGCGATACGAGGCCGTCTGAAAACGCCGAAGTGGTTTTTCAGACGGCCTTTTTCGTTATAAAATAAGCACCTCCAGTCAAAGGAAACCATTATGCAATACAGAATCCGCCGCGAAGGCGACAACACCTCCGACCGACCGGTCGAACTGGGAGCGCAACACGTTGCGCGATGTACTGCTCGAAGCCTATAAAGAACAACGCCGCGCCCGCCTCTGGCGCAATATCTGGCGCGGTGTGGCCGTGATGCTGTTCCTCATCCTCATAACCGACATCGGCAGCAATAGCGAGGGCGGTAAAAATCGTCAGCTCCTCGGTGCGCACACCGCAGTCATCAACCTGAGGGGCGCAATCGGCGACAGCGAATTTGACGACCAAGTCAAAGCGCTGCGCGAAAGCATGAAGCCGCCTATAAAAACAAAACGCCAAAGCCATCATCATCCGCGCCAACAGTCCCGGCGGTTCGCCCGTCATATCCAACATCGCATTCAACGAAATACGCCGTCTGAAAGAAGCGCACAAAAACATCCCCGTATACGTCGTAGCGGAAGAAATGTGCGCCTCGGGCATGCTACTACATTGCTGCGGCAGCCGATAAAATCGGCGCCGACCCGTCCAGCGTCGTCGGCAGCATCGGCGTTATCGGCGGCGGTTTTCGACGCAACCGGACTGATGGACAAAATCGGCGTCAAACGCCGTCTGAAAACCGCCGGCAGCAATAAAGGCATGGGCGATCCGTTCTCACCCGAAACACCCGAACAGACCAAAATCTGGAATGCCATGCTCGCCGACATCCACGGCGAATTTATCAAAGCGGTCAAACTCAGCGCGGCAGCCGTTTGAAAGAGAAAGAAACCCCCGATATATTCAGCGGCCGCATCTACACCGGCATCGAAGCCAAACAGGCCGGTCTGATTGACGATTTCGGCAATATTTACAGCGTCGCCCGCGACGTCGTCAAAAGCCCCCGAACTGGTGAACTATTCGCCTGACGACGATTTCAGCAAACTGCTCAGCCGCCGGTTGGGTATGGAAATGAAAATGGGGCTGAAGGAAGCGATGAGCAAACTCTGGTAAGCCGTCCGTGCAACAGTGAAAAGGCCGTCTGAAAAATTTTTCAGACGGCCTTTCCGCTCTATATCGTCATGGAATGTCGTTTCGCTCCGGCATCCGAATCATCGGCCAACACACCGGTTAACGGGCACCGCCGCCCAGATAACGGTAGCCGCCGTCATCTTCTCGTGTGCCAGTCGAGATCAACGGTAAACTTCACACGGTCGTCGCTTTTTGGCCGCGCTGAGGGTTAATCGGGTATTTCACTTCGGTCAGGCCGGCAATCGTGCCGGAATCATTGGCATGGTTCCATTCCGGTTGCGGCGCGCCGTTGGCGGCGGCGAAGGCGGCGGAAGCGGAGAGAATGAGGGCGAATACTGATTTTTTTCATCATGTTTTCCTTTCGATGGTTTTCTTTAAAATATGCTGCTTTGTTTCTGCAACCAGTGAAGTGCATTTTAGTTTTCAAACCAATAATTAATGAATGGCGATTTTATTAAACATACTTTTCTAATAGGAAACTTTAAGTTGCTCGCATTCAAAAAGGCCGTCTGAAATTAGATTTCAGACGGCCTTTTACCGAGACTACGCCAAATCATACACGAACACCCGTGAGTTGCGCCCGCTTTCCATATAATCGCGGCGCCGCTCTTCGGGCAAATCGTCGGCTGAGGCCGCCTGAAAAACCACGTTCGGCAAACCATTCGCCGGTATGGGTGGACAGTGCAAACAGTTTGCGGATGCGGCGGGCGCGTGCTTTTTTGAAACAGATGCTCCAGCAGCATTTCGCCGTATCCGCCGTCGCGTGCGTCGGGAGAGACGACCAGACAGGCCAACTCGCCGCAGTCGGGGTCGGCAAAAGTCTTCAGGGCGACGCAGCCGCAAAATATGGCAATCGTGCTCGATAACGGAAAAAACTGCCGATGTGGTTTTCGAGATATTCGCGGCTTCGGCGCAGCAGTATGCCCTGCTCCGCCAGCGGCCTGATCATTTCCATAATGTGGGGAATGTCGCCGCTGCGGGCTTTACGGATGCTGACGAAGGAATTTTGCGCCACCGACGTACCCGCGCCGTTACGGGTAAAGAGTTCGCAAATAAGGCTGCCGTCATGCCGACCGCTGAGGATTTGCGTACGGCCGACACCGTTTTTCCACCGCTTTGACCGCAGACAGCAGCAGGCGGGTTTGGTTCGGGCATATCTGCCGAGCCTCGATGCGCTGGCACGCCTCGGCTGCGGACAGATTGGTTATCAGACGCCCTTCCGCATCCAAAAATCCCTTCTTGTTCAACGATATAAACCAATTTTTTTCCGCATGAAGCGCCACTGCGACCGCTTCGGCGGTTTCGCCCATACTGAGGTTGAAGGTTTTGCCGCTGAACGAATAACCGAGCGGGCTGATTAAAAACGACGGCGCCGTCGTCAAGGCGGCGGCGACGGCTTCGGTATCGGTTTTGCGGACAATGCCGGTGTAGCCCATATCAACACCGTCGATCACGCCGAGCGGCTGGCGGCTAGAAAAATTACCGCTGGCAATGGCCGGCGGGCTGCTGCGCTGCGGAGTTTGCGAAACGCTGCTGCACAGAGCAGCTTCGATGTCGCTGCGTAAGATGCCCGAGGCTTGTTTGGCGTATTGGAGGACGGTTTCTCGTCGGTGATGCGGCGGTGGTTGTGGTATTGCGGTTCGATACCGTGCGCCTGTGCGATGGCGTTAATCTGGGTTACGCGAACCGTGAACCACGACCAAGCGCACGCCCAAGCTGGCCAACAGATTGAGGTCGGCGGCCAGGTTGGTCAGCGTTTCGCCGGAGAGCAGGCTGTCGGATATGCCGACAACCAGTGTTTTACCGCGCAGGTAATGGATATAGGGCGCGGCTTCGCGGAAGCCGCCGACGAAGCCGGCCGTGTCGTTCATAGTAATAAGACCAGATAGAAAAGCTGAATAATCAATACGGTAAGCGCAACCAGTGTTGCCAGCGTCCAGTTGGTATCGTTTTTCCGTTCGGCAGCGGGAGCCGCCGCTGCAGCCGCAGGGTTTGGGCGCGACGGTAAAGCTGTCGAACAAATCGGCGATTTCGTTGCGGGAAAGCTGCTTCTGCGACTGCACCGGCATTTTTGCCGCCGCGCGATCAAGCGGAGGTCGGTCATGGCCGTCGGCAAGACTTCGGGCTGAAATTTCCCTTTCAAATCAACTATATTTTCTGTAGCCTTAAACAGACCTTCGCATTTTGGTGCATACCACAAAACCTTGTGCGATTTTGAGCTGCTCGTCTTTCACCCAGATTTGGTGTATGGCAGCGGGGGCAGGAACAAGCCGGCATGGTAATCTCGTTTCGTAATGTTATGGGGTCGTTGTTATTGGTTTCTGACCGTTGGCACTGCTTTTTCAGACGGCCTTTTTAAGTTTGTTTTCGGTTTGAATCGTTTATCGGAAACACTGCGGACGATTTTTACCGCAATATCGTTTTTAAAAATCCTTACGCCGCGCCGTAACGTTCGCGGTAGGCTTTCACCAGTTCTAAAAGCCGCCGAACTCGGCGTTGTTTTGCAGCAGCGTGAACAAATCGTTCAGGTTGGCAATCGGCACCACCGGCAAGCCGTATTGTCGTTCGACTTCCTGCACCGCCGACAGTTCGCCCGTGCCTTTTTCCATGCGGTCGAGCGCGATGGCGACGGCGGCGGGCGTCGCGCCTTCCGCTCAATCAGTTTGACCGATTCGCGCACGGAGGTTCCGGCGGAAATCACGTCGTCGATAATCAGTACGCGACCTTTGAGCGGCGCACCGACCAGCACGCCGCCTTCGCCGTGGTCTTTGGCTTCTTGCGGTTGTAGGCAAACGGTACGTTCACGCCTCTTTCCGCCAGCATCATCGCCGTCGCCGCCGCAAAATAATGCCTTTGTAAGCCGGACCGAACAGCATGTCGAACTTCACGCCGCTTTCAATAATCGCCTGCGCGTAAAACTTCGCCAGTTGCAGCGTCGATGCGCCGTCGTTGAACAGTCCGGCATTATAAGGCGACTGACGGCCTGCCTTAGTGGTGAACTCGCCGAACTTCAATACGTTTTTGCTGCAAGGCGAGTTTGAGGAAGTCTTGGCGGAAATCGGACATTGTCTCTGCTTTCAAAGGCTTGTACGGAGTACGGATTATAAAGGATTACACGGCTTAATGCGCGGGCCGTATGAAAATGTGTTGTATTTCAGACGGCATTTTTGCGGCAGGTCAAAGCGCCGCCAGCAACGCGGGCAGTTCCGCCAGGCCGTCCACACGGCCAGACACGGTTCGGCGGCAAGCTGCGCCTTGGTATGCGCGCCGGTCGCCACGGCTACGGCGGATGCTTTGGCATTGGCCGCCATCTGCAAATCATATGTCGTATCGCCGACAATCAAGGTTTCAGACGGCATCAGGCCGAGTGCGTCGCACAATGCGAACACCATCTCCGGCGCGGGTTTGGACGCGGCTGCTCGCTGGCGCAGGTTGTGGCCGCCCAGAAATGCGCGGTACCGGTTTGTCCGATGGCGCGGTCCAGGCCGGTGCGGCCCTTACCCGTGGCCACGGCAAGCAGATAGCCCTGCCCTTTCAGGGTGTTCAGGCAAGGAACGGCGCTGTCAAACAGTTTCATATTGTGGTTATTCGGATTCAGATAATGCGAGGCGTAGGTCTCGACGACGGCCGCCTGCACGCGGCCGTCGGCGTCGGGAATAAGGTGGCGCACGATGGCGGGCAGGCTGTATCCGATTAAAGGACGAATGCGGTCGGCTTCCGGCACAGGCAGGCCGCAGTCGGCGAAAACTCTGCCGGAACGTAGCGATAATCGGGTTGGTGGTATCGGCAAGCGTGCCGTCCCAATCGAAGATGATGAGTTTGGGTTTCATAAATTTTCCTTTCAGACGGCCTCATGCCGGTTTTCCAGCATCACCGTAAATTGCCGCAACTCCTGCGGCAGGTCGGCCTTCAACACCAGTTTTTCGCCTGTCAGCGGGTGGTCGAGTGCAGCTCGAAGCGTGCAGGAACATCCGTTTCAAACCGAGTTTTTGAAGGCGTTTGTTGGCCTGATAGTCGCCGTAGCGTTCGTCGCCGGCGATGGGGCAATGCTGCGACTGGAGGTGGACGCGGATTTGGTGGGTGCGCCCCTGTTTTCAGGGTAGCTTCGACCAAGGTCAGGTGCGAGGCCGACTTGGTGCAGGAGGCCGTCTGAAAAACGGTTCAACACGCGGAAAACGGTATGCGCGGACTGCGCCGTCTTCGCTGACGCGCACCATTTTCGCCTTGTGCGCCGGTGTATTTGAACAGGGGCAGTTTGACGTGGAAGCGGTCGTTTTTCCAACCCTGCCCACGCCCAACGCGAGATAGATTTTTCGGACGGTCGTTGCGGATGGCTTCGTGCAGCTTGACGAGCGCGCTGCGTTTTTGGCCATCATCAACAGGCCGCTGGTATCTTTGTCGAGGCGGTGGACGAGTTCGAGATAGCGGGCTTCAGGGGGGCGGGCGCGGCGGATTTGTTCGATAACGCCGAAGCTCACGCCGCTGCCGCCGTGGACGGCGGTGCCGGAAGGTTTGTTAATCACCAGCAGCGCGTCGTCTTCGTAAACGATGTCGAACTCGCGCGCGGGGGCGGCCTGAACACGGTTTTCAGACGGCCTCTGTTTTTCAGCGGTACGCACGGGCGGGATGCGGAGCAGGTCGCCCGCCTGAATGCGGCTGTCGGGCTTGCAGCGTTTTTGTTCAGGCGCACTTCTCCGGCGCGGATAATGCGGTGGATATGGCTCTTGGGAACGCCTTTGAGAATTTTTTTATCAGATAGTTATCAAGGCGTTGTCCCCGTCTCATGTTCGGCCACGCCAATCAGGCTGACCGAATCTTTGCTTATTGCGTGCGTTTTCATCTATAATCCGAACACCGTTCAGCGGAGCGCCGCACTCGGCGAAAGGCCGTCTGAAACGGATTTATGATTTATTGTGAGAAAGCCATTTTATATTAAAAACGCACTCTACAGCATTTCCTTCCGCCCGCAAAGCCGACGGGCGGAAATACCGTAATCAAGTTTGAATTTATCTGCCGTTCCGTTTCGGCATAAGACGACAGGGATGCAATACCGCGGTCAGGCCGCACAAACGCCGGACAGTATCTCCGGCCCCGGCGGCCGCACTCCGAATCCCGCGCCGCACAAACGGAAAACACAGGCATAACGATACTGAGAAGACGCCGGCTGGATTGTTTTGAGCCCTGAATGCCGCAGAAACGGCGGGCAGGCGGCAGCGGCGGCACAATGCGGAAACCGCCGTTGCATCGCTCTTTTATATACCTTCCTTATCCGACAATATAACCGCACATGACCGTCGCCCGATACAGGGCGAACGGCGGCTACCTGAAACAGCGCATGTTACGGCGCGGACTGCCGATGGCGAGGTCCGCCGTACCACGGCAGCTAACGACGTTTCCGGACCGCCCGTTTTTCAGACGGCATGAAACCCTTGCGGGTTCGAATTCAAATACTGATTACCTCGCCGCGAACAGTGCAAACGGGGTGTCCGAGGCCGTCTGAAAGCGGTTCCGGTCGCCTGACGAGGTTAATAATTATGAAACGCATGTTATTTAATGCCACGCAGGCCGAAGAGCTGCGCGTGGCGATTGTCGACGGCCAAAAACCTGCTCGACCTCGACATCGAAACGCTGGGCAAAGAGCAGCGCAAAGGCAATATCTATAAAGGTGTCATCACCCGCATCGAGCCGTCGCTGGAAGCGTGTTTCGTCGATTACGGAACTGACCGGCACGGCTTTTTGCCGTTTAAAAGAGGTGTCCCGTTCCTATTTCCAAGACTACGAAGGCGGCAGGGCGCGCATTCAAGACGTGCTCAAAGAAGGCATGGAAGTCATCGTCCAAGTCGAAAAAGACGAACGCGGCAACAAAGGCGCGGCACTGACCACCTTCATCAGCCTGGCCGGACGCTATCTGGTATTGATGCCCAACAACCCGCGCGGCGGCGGCGTATCCCGCCGTATCGAAGGCGAAGAGCGTCAAGAACTCAAAAGCCGCTATGGCAGAACTCGACATTCCGAACGGCATGAGCATCATCGCCCGCACCGCCGGTATCGGCCGTAGTGCGGAAGAGTTGGAATGGGATTTGAACCACCTCAAACAACTCTGGCAGGGCGATCGAAGAAGCCGGCAAGGCACACCACGATCCTTACTCTGCTCTTCATGGAAAGCTCGCTGCTCATCCGCGCCATCCGCGACTACTATCGTCCCGACATCGGCGAAATCCTAGTGGACAACCAAGAAGTCCACGACCAGGTCGCCGAATTTATGAGCTACGTCATGCCGAACAACGTGGCCGTCTGAAACTCTATCAAGACCACACGCCGCTGTTCTCCCGCTTCCAAATCGAACACCAAATCGAAAGCGCGTTCGCCCGTAGCGTCAGCCTGCCTTCCGGCGGCGCGATCGTCATCGACCACACCGAAGCCCTCGTTTCATCGACGTCAACTCCGCCCGCGCCACTCCGCGGCGCGGACATCGAAGACACCGCCTTCAAAAACCAATATGGAAGCCGCCGAAGAAGTCGCCCGCCAAATGCGCCTGCGCGACTTGGGCGGTTTGGTCGTCATCGACTTCATCGACATGGAAAACCCCGAGCATCAGCGCGACGTTGAAAAACGTCCTGCGCGACGCGCTCAAAAAGACCGCGCCCGCGTGCAAATGGGCAAACTTTCCCGCTTCGGCCTCTTGGAATTGAGCCGCCAACGCCTGAAACCCGCCTTTGGGCGAAAAGCAGCCACGTCGCCTGCCCGCGCTGCGCCGGTACCGGCGTCATCCGCGGCATCGAATCGACCGCCCTGCACGTTTTGCGCATCATTCAAGAAGAGGCGATGAAAGACAATACCGGCGAAGTGCACGCCCGCGTCCCGTCGATGTCGCCACCTTCCTGCTGAACGAAAAACGCGCCGAGCTGTTTGCGATGGAAGAGCGTTTGGACGTCAACGTCGTCCTGATTCCGAATATCCACTGGAAAAATCCGCACTACGAAATCAACCGCATCCGCATCGACGACGTAGAAGAAGACGGCGAACCGAGCTACAAACGCGTCGCCGAACCCGAGCAGGATGAAGCGGCCAAACCGTTCGGCGGCGAAAAAAGCCAAATCCGCCCGCCCCGAACCCGCCGTCACAGGCGTGCGCCACACCCAGCCCGCGCCGACCGTGTCCGGCGAACGCCAAACATCATGGTGGGACAACTTCAAAGCCTGGTTGAGCCGCATCTTCGGCAACGCCCCGCCCCTGAAACCGCCAAAGCCGCCGAACCGGAAAAGCGAAAAACGCAGCGCCGATTCGTCCCGCGGCAGCAACCGCCGCGGCAATTCGCGCCGCCAGAACCCGCGCCGCAGCAACAAACGCGACGGCAGCAAAGTCGAAGTGCAGGAAATCAACGCGCGGGCGGAAGAGGTCAAAGCCGAAAGCAAAAACCTTGGAACAGGAAGAAAGCGGCAGAGACAACAACCGCAGCAAACGCAGCCGCAGCAACCGTTCCAACAAAGCCGAGGAACAACGCGCCGTCGCGCAGGCAGCTGCAAACGCTGCAAACGCGGCCGCGGGAAACCGAAAGGCCGTCTGAAAATGCACCGCAGCCGGTCGGCAACCGCAAACGCGGCGGACGCAACAACAAAGCCGCCGAAGCGGCAGCGGCGGCAGTCGAGGCATTGAAGCGGAAAACATCGCCGATGTGGAAATCAGCGAGGCGGTTGAAGCGGTTGAGGCCGTAGAAACCGAAACCGTCGAACAGCCGCGCGGGCAACCGTGACCGCCGCGAACGCAGCGGCAGCCGCAACCAGCGCGACCGACGCAACAACGGCAAAAACGCAATATTCCGTCTGCCAAAAATCGAACAATATCTTAATATTACCGATACTGCGGAAAAAGTGCGTTTCGCCGCCGATCACGTTTTTAGGCGTGGCTGCAGCGCAACCGCTGTCCGTCGCCATCTCCGTGCCGCAAGACGCGGAAGAGCCGGCCGCGTTGCAGGATACGGCAGCCGATGCGCCGCTGGTGGTCGTGGTTCCCGAGCCGGTCATCATACCGCTGCCGCGGAAAAATGCCGAACCCGTATTGTTCGTCACCGAGAGCAACGATATCGGAGCAACCGTCGAACAAACCACCGACGACGAGCAGGCTGCTATCGATTCCGCCATTGGCAGCATTGATGCGGCCGCATCGTCCGTCTTGGCCGCCGACGACGAATACAGCTTCCAGCGTATGACCGCCGTTCCGACCAGCGAAGACGAACAGGCCGTACAGGAAATGGAAAACGCCCTGCGCCACATCCAATCTGCCGCCCAAACGGCTGCGGATACCGAAACGAAAACGGCCGCCGCCGAACAGCCCGCCGCCGATTTGGTCGGATTGGTGCAGATAGAAACGGATTCCACCGCCATCGCCGCCTTTTTGCCGACCAGCCGCAGGCTGAAAAAGCCGCCGGCCTGCGTCGCGCCGACATACCGAAAGCGCAGGCAACAGCCGATGCCGACGTGGAAATGGTTTTGGTCGAAACCCATAAATCGTAAGGTGATACGCAGCAAAAAGCCCGGTTCAATGCCGGGCTTTTTATATAAGGCCGTCTGAAAACGAAGAACATGCTTTTCAGACGGCCTCCGGGCCGTATGTTTCGACTTCCTCTCAAAAATGAAACAACACCAAACTCAGAGGCAATCACCGCCATGCCCGAAGTCAGGCCGTAAACGGTTTCGTGTCCGTCGGAATAACGCTTGGCGGCGGGCAGCATCATCCAGCGCGAGGAACACCATCACGCCCGCAATCACCGCCGAACACTGCGCCGAACACGAAAGGCGATAAAAACGGCTTGAGCATGGTGTAGCCCAAAAACCGCGCCCAAAGGTTCGGCAAGTCCCGAAGCGAGGCGAGGACGGTTTGTTTTTGCGGTTGCGGGTGGCAAAATAAACGGGGCGGCAATGGAAATACCTTCGAATATTGTGTATCGCAATCGCGAGTGCCAGCGGCATTCCGACGGCGGGATTTTCCAGCGTGGCGAAAAACGTTGCCAAACCTTCGGGAAAGTTGTGTGCGGTGATGGCAAACGACGCCATCATACCGACGCGGGCGATGTGCCGGCGTTTGTTTTCCTGAAAGGCAGGATCGTGCGGGTCGAGTGTTTCATGCGGGTTCGGCACGACGCGGTCAATCAGCGCAATCGCCCCCATGCCCGCCAAAAAGCCAACGTCGCGGCGGCAAAAGGCTTTGTCTTTGTCGTAAACCTGCGCAAAGGCTTCGCTGGATTTGTTGAAAATCTCCGTCAGCGACACTACACCATCGCCCCGCCCGCAAACGCCAACCCGAACGACAATACGCGCGGGTTGGGCGTTTTGGAAAACATCACCAGCCCGCTGCCCAGTACGGTGAACAGGCCGGCGGCGAGGGAAATGCCGAAAGCTATTGCAATGTTGGAAAAAAAGTGATTTCAAAACATGGGCTGAATCGTTCATACAATACAAGGAGCCAGCCTAACATAATTTCCGATATAAGAGAATAGTTATTATTTGCATTATTAATCTCAAACAAATAACAGCCGCGGCCGGATTTTTCAGACGACCTTTTCGAATCATTCCGAACCTATCTTCCAAACTTTTCCCGAAAAACCGACAGGCCGTCTGAAAAACCGTCCGATATACAAAGTCCTTCCGTTTCCGCTAAAAATAAAGGCCGTCTGAAACCCACATCGAAAAAGGAAAAAGCCATGACCCGTATGGTTCACTGCGTCAAACTGGGCAAAGAAGCCCCGGAGCTGAAATTCCCGCCGCTGCCCAACGAATTGGGCAAGCGCGTTTATGAAAAATGTTTCTCAGGAAGCGTGGAACGCATGGACGCGCCATCAAACCATGCTCATCAATGAAAAACCGCCTCAGCCTTGCCGACCCGCGCGCGCGCGAATATCTGGCCCAGCAGATGGAAAAACTTTTTCTTCGGCGACGGTGCGGACCAAGTACAAGGTTATGTGCCGCAAGAGCCGAAATAAGCCGGAAATATGAACGAGGCCGTCTGAAACAACGTTTCAGACGGCCTTTCACTATTTATCCGATTGCCGACAGGGCCGAACGGAACGGCTGAACCTGTTGCCGTTGAGAAACTTCTGTAATGCAATATTGGCGGGGAACAAAAATCACTGTGAAATCAACGACACCATCAGCGACCAAACAAAATCGTTCACAATGAAAAATAGAGTGCGGCAAAAGAAAAACAAAATAAAAACAATGCAGTGCCTAATATAAATCTAGTAAATTTCTTCATGCATCCTCCTTATGCCGCCAAAAGGGAAAACGGCTTCCGCCACGGTTTGCAGGGTCCCGCTCAACCGAGGGTTGCTGTCAAATGTGATGCGATTTCTATAAAAGGTTCCGCTTTTTAACAGGCAAACCCATAACAAATTGAATACAAAAATATTTTCACAATTAATCGCGCTTTTTCAAGCCGTTTTCCATCGCAACGGCCGCTGCCGCGCATGTAATTTCCGTCATTGTATCCAAGTCAATTTTTCAGACGGCCTGCCCCTATAATCAAAGCTCCCTCATCCACGCAAACAGACCATGGCTATCCGATATTGGTTGCAGGCGGCACGGCCGCGTACTTTGCCGCTCGCACTTTCCGGGCGCGCTGTTGGGCAGCCTGCTGGCTTCGCTGCAGCACCGGACAAACGCAGCCGTAACCCTGCTTTGTGCCGCGACCGCCGCCGCATTGCAGGGTTTTCGGCAATCTGGCCAACGACTACGGCGATGCTCGGAGCGGGGCGGATTCCCGTTGCGGCAAGGGCCCGAACGCATGGTGGCTTTCCGGCCGCATCAGCCCCGCGGCCATGAGGTTCGGCCTGATACTGTCAGCCCTGTCCTGCATCCTGCTCGGCACCGCCCTGCTTGCCGCCGCACTGCCCGTACTGTGTTCCGGCTGGCAAAGCTGGTTGTTTTGGCTGCTTGCAGGCACGGCGTCGCTGGCGGCGGCCCTACTGCTACCGCGGGCTGCAAACCCTACGGCTATATCGGTTTGGGCGATTTGGCCGTTTTTGTCTTTTTCGGCCTGCTGTCCGGTTTGCGGCAGCGAGTTTCTGCACACAGGCCGTCTGAATCCCGCCTCCCTGACACCCGCCGCTGCGATGGGATTGTGGTGTTGCATGATATTGAATTTAAACAATATGCGCGACATAAACAGCGATTTGCGCGCAGGAAAGCATACCGTCGCCGCCCGCCTGCGCCTGCCCCGCGCCAAACGTTACCACACCGCCCTTGCCACAACCGCCGCCCCTACTCTGGTGCGCATGGCTGCCCGCCTGTTTTCACGGAGCGCCGCTGTATGCCTTTCAGACGGCCTTGCGCCGCCAGCCTTACCCACTTGTATTTCCTGAAAAAGCCCAATCTCCCTCGGAACTGGACAAGCTGCTGCCGCAATGGAGCGCCGCCGTATTGCTGTGGGTGGCGGCCCTGTAGCTCTGCCGCTGATACCGGAAACATCCCATCGGCAACGGCAGCCTGTCCAACATTCTGATTTACTGTTAGAATCAGGCTCTCTTTTTCTCTTAACCGTTTTTGGAGCAAAACGCCATGCAAAAACGACGTTTACGACTACACTTCCGCCGGTTCGGTGCAGAAAAACACCGTACTGCGCAAAAACCTACAGCCTGCTCGCCCTGTCATTCGTTCCGGCGGCCATAGGCGCGACTTTGTCAGCGGCAAAATGGGATTCAGCCTGTATGCCATGCTCGGCGGCCGCTGGATGAGCTTCATTGTCGTGATGGCATTCTTCTACGGCATGATTTTCCTGATTGAGAAAAACCGTTACAGCAATGTCGGCGCCACCCTGCTGATGGTGTTTACCTTCGGCATGGGCGTACTGCTCAGCCCGCTGCTGCAATATGCGCTGAACTTCAGCAACGGCACGCAAATCGTTGGCATCGCTTCGGTCATGACCGCCGCCGTGTTCTTCACAATGGCCGCAATGGCACGCCGCACCACCATGAATATGAACTCGCTCGGCCGCTTCCTGACCGTCGGCGCAGTCGTCCTGATGATTGCCGTCGTCGCCAACTTCGCCCTGCAAATCCCCGCACTGAGCCTGACCATCTCCGCCGGCTTCGTCCTCTTCAGTTCGTTGATGATTATGTGGCGAGGTGCGTCCCGTCATCGACGGCGGCGAAGACAGCCACATCAGCGCGGCACTCACCATCTTCATCTCCCTCTACAACATTTTCAGCAGCCTGCTGCACCTGCTGACCGCACTGGCCGGCGACGACTAAACGCGATTTCCCAGTTTCTTAAAGTGAAAATAAAGGCCGTCTGAAACAACGTTTCAGACGGCTCTTCTGACATTCCGTGCCGCAGCCCTTATGCTGGCAGCCACAGCAACACACACCGTTCCGCCATGAACCGAACCGCACTCCGCCGCGCCGTTTACGCCGGCGGCTTCGACCCGCCGACCAACGGCCACCTCTGGATGATACGCGAAGCTGAGGCCCTGTTTGACGAACTCATCGTCTCCGTCGGCGTCAACCCCGAAAAGCGCAGCACCTTCAGCATCGAAGAGCGCAAAGCCATGCTTGAAGCCATTACGCGCGAATTCCCCAACGTGCGTATCACCGTGTTTGAAAACCGCTTCCTCGTCCATTACGCCAAAACCGTCGACGCCCAATTCATCGTACGCGGCATCCGCACCACCGCCGACTACGAATACGAACGCTCCATGCGCTACATCAACAGCGACCTCGAACCGGAAATCTCCACCGTTTTTCCCTCATGCCGCCGCGCCGAAATCGCCGAAGTCTCGTCCACGATGGTCAAAGGCTTGGTCGGCCCCGTCGGCTGGCGCAGCATGATACGCCGCTACCTGCCCGAACCCGTTTACCAAAAGATTTTTGCAGGACCACGGCGAAAGTGCGGAATAACCGCTTTGCCCCATCCGCCTTTCCGAAAGCCAAGCGAACGCCGCGCCCAAACAAAAACGCCCGTTTTAAAAACGGGCGTTTCAGCGTTTCAGACGGCCTCAGGCAAAAATAACCGCCTGAAAGCGGTATTTTTGGTTGCGAGGGGCAGGATTCGAACCTACGACCTTCGGGTTATGAGCCCGACGAGCTACCATGCTGCTCCACCCCGCGTCAGAAAGCGCAACTATACTGTATCTCACCTGCCCCGTCAAGCCGTTTTTAAAAACTCCCTGCCGCCGCCCGTTTTTGCGGAACCTCCTCTAACGGAAAACAACGCGACTCGCAGCCGTTTTCCTTCCGCAAACAAAGCGGCTGAAAATTCATCCGAGGCCGTCTGAATCCCCTTTTTCAGACGGCCTGTTTTCTCTAATTCCGCTTTGTTTTCATCCATCACAACACATCAACCATGCTCCATCCGACTTCTCCCAAACCCTCTCCAAAGACCGCCATTTCCTGCGTTCCGCCTTCAAAAATCCCAACAAATACGGCGGTTTGTCCAAAGTCGAAGAAAAATACCGAAAAATCGCACGAAATCTTTTTGAAGCGTTTGGCCGCATTACCCAAAGCCGAGTTCGACAACACCCTGCCCGTTCACGAAAAGCTCGAAGAAATCAGAAAAGCCATTGCCGAAAATCAGGTAACGATTATCTGCGGCGAAACCGGTTCGGGCAAAAACCACGCAGTTGCCCAAGATTTGTTTGGAGCTCGGGCGTGGGGCGGCAGGTTTGATCGGGCATACCAGCCGCGCCGTTTGGCTGCGCGTTCGGTGGCAGAGCGGATTGCCGAAGAATTGAAATCAGAAATCGGCAACGCGGTCGGCTATAAGTGCGTTTTACCGACCACACCTCGCGCGATGCCTGCGTCAAGCTGATGACCGACGGCATCCTGCTGGCGGAAACGCAGACCGACCGTTATCTTGCCGCCTACGACACGATTATCATCGACGAAGCGCACGAGCGCAGCCTGAACATCGACTTCCTGCTGGGCTACCTGAAACAGCTCCTGCCGCGCCGCCCTGACTTGAAAGTCATCATCACCTCGGCAACCATAGACGCAGAACGCTTCTCCCAACACTTCAACGGCGCGCCCGTGCTGGAAGTGAGCGGGCGCACCTATCCCGTCGAAATCCTCTACCGCCCGCTGACCAGCAAAGACGAAGACGACGCGGAAGTGGAGTTGACCGACGCGATTGTCGATGCGGCGGACGAATTGGCGCGCTACGGCGAAGGCGATATTTTTGGTATTCCTGCCGGGCGAACGCGAAATCCGCGAAGCCGCCGAAGCCCTGCGCAAACTCACGCTGCGCCGCAACGACGAAATCCTGCCCCTGTTCGCACGCCTGTCGCACGCCGAGCAGCACAAAATTTTTCCACCCTTCAGGTGCGAAACGCCGCATCGTACTGGCAACCAACGTCGCCGAAACCTCGCTCACCGTGCCGGGCATCAAATACGTCATCGACACCGGCCTCGCGCGCGTCAAACGCTATTCCGCACGGGCAAAAGTGGAGCAGCTTCATGTAGAAAAATCTCCCAAAGCCGCCGCCCGCCATCGCTCCGGACGCTGCGGACGCATCTCCGCAGGCGTGTGTATCCGACTGTTTTTCAGAAGAAGATTTCAACAGCCGCACCGAATTCACCGACCCCGAAATCATCCGCAGCAACCTGGCCGCCGTCATCCTGCGCATGGCAGCGTTGAAACTGGGCGACGTGGCGGCATTCCCATTCCTCGAAGCGCCGGACCAGCGGTATATCAATGATGGATTTTCAGGTGTTGTTGGAATTAGGGGCGGTTAATGAACACAACGGACTGACCAAACTCGGCGAACAAATGGCGCGCCTGCCCATCGACCCGAAAAATCGCGCGCATTTTGCTGGCGGCGAAGAAACACGACTGCATGGCGGAAATATTGGTGATTGCGTCCGCGCTGTCGATTCAAGACCCGCGCGAGCGGCCTTTGAAGCGCGCGATGCCGCCGCCAAGGCACACGAGCGTTTTACCGACAAGCAGTCCGATTTCCTTGCCTATCTGAATATTTGGGACAGTTTCCAGCGCGAGCGCGATAAAGGCTTGTCCAACAAGCAGTTGGTGCAGTGGTGCCGCCAATATTTCCTGTCGCACCTGCGAATGCGCGAATGGCGCGAGTTGCACCACCAGCTTGCCCAAACCGCGATTGAAATGGGTTTGACCACCAAGGAAGCGGCTTTCAGATGGCCTCCCGAAATCAGGCAGCTCACGTCGTCTGAAAGCCAAGGCGACCAAGACTTATCCGCCAAACTCAAACAAAAACAACTGGATAAGAAACAACACCGCGCCCAAATCCGCGCCGACAAAGAAGCGGGCTACGAACAAATCCACCGCACCCTACTTACCGGCCTTATCGCCAACCTCGGCATGAAATCGCCCGACGGCAACGACTACACCGGCGCGCGCGGCAGCCGCTTCCACCTTTTCCCCGCCTCCGCCCTGTTCAAAGCCAAACCCAAATGGGTGATGGCGGCAGAACTCGTTGAAACGACGAAACTTTATGCCCGCGACGTAGCCGCCATCCAACCCGAATGGATCGAGCAGGAAGCGCCGCACCTCGTCCGCTACCACTATTTCGAGCCGCACTGGGAACAAAAAACGCGGCGAAGTCATCGCCAGCGAACGGGTAACGCTCTACGGCCTGACCGTCCTGCCGCGCCGCCCCGTGTCCTACGGCAGAATCGCCCCCGAAGAAGCGCGCAAAATCTTTATCCGCAGCGCGTTGAGTGGCGCAGGAATACGATTTGAAAGCGGACTTTTTGTCCACAACAAAAAAGCTGATTAAGGAAATTACCGAACTCGAACACAAATCGCGCAAGCAAGATGTGCTGGTCGATGACGAAGCGCTGTTTGCGTTTTATCACGAACGGCTGCCCGATTTTTATACGGCGGACGCGGTTTCAGACGACCTGCATCCCGCAAATCCGCAGCAAACCGCCCTCTCCCCGTGGGGAGGGTCGGGGAGAGGGCAAAACAGTTGCCGCACTAAACCAACTTTTCCGCAGCCGCAGCAAACCCTTCTCCCTACCCCTCCCGCAGGAGAGGGAACAGGTGCCTCAGCTTCAACGATTTTCAGACGACCTGCGTCCCTACAAATCCGCAGCAAACCGCCCCCTCCCCCGTGGGGGAGGGTCGAAGAGGGCAAAAACAGTTGCCTCTCAAAACCAACTTTTCCGCAACCTCAGCAAGCCCTCTCCCTAACCCTCTCCCGCAGGAGAGGGAACAAAGATGCCGCAGCTTCAACGGTTTCAGGCAGCCTGCACAACATAGCGGATTCCAAAGATACGGACAACCGCGTGCGTGAACTGAGTTCACACACCCTACAAAACGTCTCAGACGACCCCAAACCCAAAAAGCAGCCTGCACCCTCCCAAAAAGGGCCGTCTGAAACCCCTCCCCTCGCCGACATCCGCACCTTCCAAGCCTGGCTCAAAACCGCCGAGGCGCGACAACCCGCGCCTGCTGTTCCTCAGCCGCGACGACCTCATGCAGCACGCCGCCGCGCACATCACCGAAGAACAATTCCCCAAATACTGGCAAACCGCAGACGGCAATTCAAACTCAGCTACCGCTTCGAGCCGCACCACCCGCTCGACGGCGTTACCCTCACCCTGCCGCTCACCGTGCTCAACCGCATCAGCCCCGCCGCCCTCGAATGGCTCGTACCCGGCATGATACGCGAAAAATCCAGTTGCAAATCAAAGCACTGCCCAAAACAAATCCGCCGCATCTGCGTGCCCGTGCCCGAATTCATCACCCAATTTTTAAGCCAAAACCCCGACCGCAACGCCCCCATCCCTGCCTCAGCTCGCCCAAGCCATCGCCAAAACCGCAGGCGACATCCGCATACTGGAGCAAATCAACCAAGACGAATGGGCCGCGTTCAGGCTACCCGAACACTGCTATTTCAACCTCCACATCATCGACGACGGCGGGCAAGAATTAGCCATGGGGCGCGATTTAATCCAAAATCCAACAACAACTTGGCAAAGCCGCCACCACCACCTTCCGCGACAACACCCAAGAATTCGAGCGCGACAACGTTACCGCATGGGACATCGGCACCCTGCCCGAATCCATCAAATTCGCCCGCGGCAAACAACAGCTCACCGGCTACCTCGGCCTGCAAAAGAAAAAAAGACGGCCGCATCGCCCTGCGCCTGTTCGACACGTCTGCCGCCGCCGAACAAGCCCACAGATTAGGGCGTGATCGAGCTCATGAAACTACAACTAAAAGAACAAGTTAAAGACCTGAACAAAGGCATCCAAGGCTTCACCCAAGCCGCCATGCTGCTCAAACACATCAACGCCGACACCCTGCGCGACGACCTCACCCAAGCCGTTCTGCGACCGCGCCTTTATCGGCGAAGACGAGCTGCCGCGCAACGAAAAAGCCTTCAAAGAACAAATCAAACGCGCCCTGCAGCCGCCTGCCCGCCGTCAAAGAAGCCCTCAGCCGCTACCTGCAGGAAACCGCCGCCGCCTACGCCGAACTGAACGGCAAACTCGGCAAACACCCACTCACCCACCTCATGCGCCAACGCCTGCAAACCCTGCTCGCCGCCGGCTTCGCCAGCCATACGCCATGGGCACAATGGCCGCGCCTCCCCATCTACCTCAAAGCCATGACCCTGCGCCTCGAAAAATACAGCAGCAACCCCGCCCGCGACGCAGCCCGCGAAGCCGACATACAGGGAATTGGAACAAATGTGCAGGAAAAACCGATAGCTTGGTGAAACAAGGACAACCCGTTTCAGACGACCTCGCCGTGTTTAAATGGATGATTGAAGAATTGAGGGTGTCGCTGTTTGCGCAGGAGTTGAAAACGCCGTATCCGGTGTCAGTGAAGAGGTTGTTGAAGGAGTGGGAAAGATTGAGTAAAAAGTAACTTTAGAAAATGCCGTCTGAACCTACTTTTTCAGACGGCATTTTGTTAGATGCCAAACTTAAATTTATATATTATCTTTTTATGTACTATACTTACTAAGTATTTTCTTTCTGAGAGGAAAAATACTGGCAAAAACAACTAAAGGTAAGATAATGTTTGCTTGAGCTCGAGTAGATAAAGAATGAAGATTTTCTCTGACATAAGGCATCAATAATATTGGAGCATTATGTTTGCTCCAATGGTCTAACTTATCCATAGGAAATTTTTCATCATCCACCTCAAAAAAATACCTGCTATATGGACTTTAATATATAAAGGGGCATCTAAATTTTTGGGGATTAATTTCGCATATCAAACCCACAACGATACTTTTTGTTTCGGTATTATATTCAGAAGATCCTAAAGAATATCTAATCTCTACTTGAAGATTCTCTTGACGAGCTTCATTGGGATTTCTTAAATCTAATATCAACTCACGGGTAACTAACTCAACCAATTGAATTGGGTGGTTTTCCATTACAACCTCCTATGCTGCAATTAAGTAAAAACTCATCATTGCAAGCTTTATTTACATCATTTTCATCTTCAAAGAGATATTGATTGATATGTAATTTCTTATTTAAATCAAATTTAAAAATAAAATCATCTAAAAATTTACTAAAAATAAAATGAATTTTTCATAACAAAAAGTAACATTAAATTGCTCTCTAAAGAAAGCATTCTCTTTGGCAAAAATATCTAATTCATCAATTACAGAAGCTATCGAAACAATTTCAATATCTTTTGAAAGTTCTGATGTTTTTAGCTCATCAACAACTTTCCTTAAAAATTGATTTAAATAGTTTTTTTATCCATAATAATCTCCATTTCTATGGAAAGCAGGTTCTTGCATATCATCTTTAATTGAAATTACAGTCTTATCCATAACAACATATGCAGGATAACCTTTAGAAAAAAAGGGGTAAAATATTCGCTATCGGAAGGCAAACTCAAATCTATATAAACTAGGTGGTATTTAAAAATTCTTATTCTGAATAATTTTTCTATACTTATCTTGAAATAAAGAAATTATTTCCTACATATTTTACCTGGCGTTTTTTTAGAGTTTTTAGGCGCTTGCTTAAGCTCATCAAATGCCTCTCTAAATTCTAAGCTATGAGCATCAAAAAACATTTTCCTGTTTTGTTGATAAAGATACCCTAAACAATACAAAAACTACAGTCTTTACTTTCGTCATATCGTTTTTTTCTTGGAACTATGTTTCCACCATTCATAAGCTAACTGATCAGCTACTTGCGTATTACTATCATAAGCCCAAAAATAGCATCCCTTTCCGCACGACCTAAGACTGTTTTTCTCAGGATCAAATCCGTATTGTCTGATAGAGATAGCATGATATGCAGTTGTCCCGTGCGTTCCTGAACCATCAAACGTCATACTTCCCTCAATTTTATAATCTAATATTTCATGAATTCCCATCGCACGAATCGCACGATGAATGTAATTATAGCGAATTAAAGTCGAATTCTATCTTCAGTATAACATTATTTCAAACACTTTTATTATATATTGTAATACCAGCAAGCAAGCCGTAGCCTACATACAACTTCAAATCCATACATAGCAAGCTGTAGCACTCACATGGTCTTTCTAAATTACCATACTCCCTTTTCAACCATCTCAAAGGTCGTCTGAAAACTGTTTTCAGACGACCTTACGTACTCATGTACAATGCTTTCCGACAAGCCTCAGCCGCCATAGCAGTATAACCATTCGCAAGAACCTTTCCAATCTTCCTGCAAATCTTGTTTCTTCCGGCTGCTGCGTCTATTTTCCAAATTTTTATATTTTGTCGTGTTTGCGGCATCCGCACGATTTCACCGCTTGGCGGCTGTCGGAAAATCTTCCAACAGCGAGTTGTGTTTATATCTATCAATCGAAGAACAAACTGTAACCCTGTATTCCATCGCTAAAGGCCGTCTGAAAAATCCCCTGCGGAATTTTTCAGACGGCCTTTCATTTCGGGTATCGACTGTCTAATCAATCAAGCCCGACATCCATTGTTTTCTCTTTTTATAGCGCGTATTGGGTACCAAAACGATTTTGTCGTCCACTTTGCCGATGGCGCTCGTATCTTTGTCCGGATAGTCCAAATGGTGCAGGAAGTAGCGGATGCAGTTGAGGCGGGCGCGTTTTTGTCGTCGGAGCGGATGATGGTCCACGGCGCGTCGCCGGTGTGGGTGTGGAAGAACATGGCGTTTTTGGCTTCGGTGTAGTCGTCCCAGCGGTCGAGCGACTGGATGTCCACGGGGGAGAGTTTCCAGTGTTTCAGGGGATCGTCGCGGCGGGAGATGAAGCGGCGCAGTTGTTCTTCGCGGGATACGGAGAACCAGAATTTGAAGAGATGGATGCCGCTGGCGACGAGCATACGTTCCAATTCGGGGTTTGGCGCATGAAGAGCAGGTATTCGTTGGGTTCGCAGAAGCCCATCACGCGCCTCTACGCCGGCGCGGTTGTACCATGAGCGGTCGAAGAATACCATTTCGCCTGCGGTCGGCAGGTTTTGAACGTAGCGTTGGAAATACCATTGGCCGCGCTCGGTAGTGGTCGGTTTTCCAGTGCTGACAACGCGCGCGCCGCGCGGGTTGAGATGTTCCATAAAGCGTTTGATGGTACCGCCTTTTACCTGCGGCGTCGCGGCCTTCAAACAGGCTGACGATGCGTTGGCCGGAATCTTTGACCCAGCTTTGCACTTTCAGCAATTCGATTTGCAGCTTCTTTTTCTTTTCGTATGTGGCGCGGCGCATACGCTGTTTGTACGGGTAGCTATCGGGAAGCGGCGCGCTGTTGGAATCCTCGAACTGACGTGTCCTTCGTGTGCCAAAAACGGCTTTTTTCAAATACCTGCAATTTTGTCTGCTGACTGTCCAATGCCACGTTTTCAAACGGTTCTAACTGATGATCTGCCATAAGGTCTCCTTGTTTGGGTTTTAATGATATGGTGTGGTTCGCTTTTAATTTTACTCCTTTTCGGCCTTATCGCACTACATAAAATTACACAGCGCCGTTTTTCTCTGCCTCATCTGCTAATTTGTGTAAAACCAGCGTATAATCAGGCTATTTGCACCACAGCCATGCACTATTTCGCCCTGTTTGACGATGCCGTGAGCGGCCGCGCAAAACTCTATCAAAATCATGTGGAAAGCCGCCTTTTCCATCATAACGAACTGGATTCGCTGGACGATACGCTGCAAAAGGGCTGGCAAAAAGGGCTGCATGCTGTGTTGTTTGCAGACTACGAATCTGGTTTGCCGCTGATGGGGATGGAGTCCGAACGCGGCGGCAATCTTGCCCTGCATTGGTCTGCCGACTGCACCGACATCGATGCCGCAAGCTGGCTTGCCCAAAATTCAGACGACCTCCCCGCCGGCATTTCCACACCGCAATCCTCCGTATCCGAAGCCGATTACCTCGACCACATCCGCCAAATCCACGAAGCCATCCGGCGCGGCGACACCCTATCAAATCAACTATACCACCCGCCTGCACCTGCAAGCCTACGGCAATCCCTGTCAGCCTCTACCGCCGCCTGCGCCAGCCCGTCCCATATGCCGTCTTGTCCCATCTGCCCGATGCGGGAAGGGCAATCCGCGTGGACGCTGTGTTTCTCGCCCGAACTCTTCTCAAAAATCGGTTCGGATGGCACCATCAGCACCGAACCGATGAAAGGCACCGCGCCAATTTTGGGCGACGGGCAAGACGAACGCCGCGCCGCCGAGTTGCAAAGCCGACCCGAAAAACCGCGCCGAAAACGTGATGATTGTCGATTTGCTGCGCAACGACCTCGGCAAAATCGCCCAAACCGGCAAAGTATGCGTACCCGAGCTCGTTTAAAGTATCGCGTTTCGGCAGCGTCTGGCAGATGACCAGCACCATCCAAGCCCAAGCCCTGCCGCACATTACCGCCGCCGACATCCTCCGCGCCGCCTTCCCCTGCGGCAGCATCACCGGTGCGCCCAAACGCATGAGTATGCAGATTATCGAATCGCTCGAAGCCGAACCGCGCGGCCTGTACACCGGCAGCATCGGCTACCTGAAACCTTGCGCGGGCGGGCTGGGGTTTGAAGGCATATTCAACGTCGTCATCCGCACCTTTGTCGCTCAAACCCGTTTCAGACCCGGTTTCAGACGACCTCTATCACGGAGTGTACGGCGTCGGTTCCGGCATCGTCATCGACAGCGACCCCGCCGCCGAATATCGTGAATGCGGCTGGAAAGCCCGTTTCCTCAACGAATTGCGCCCCGCCTTCGGCATCTTCGAAACCATGCGCGTGGAAAACTGGCAATGCCGCCTGCTCGACCTGCATTTAGGCCGTCTGAAAAACCTCCGCCCAATCCCTCAACCTGCCCCCTGCCCGACGATGGCGAAACCCGAATCAGGCAATACATCGCCGACTTGCCCGACGGCCTCTTCCGCCTGAAAGCCGAACTCGTTTCAGACGGCCTCATCCTCAGCCATGCCGCCACCGCCGAGCTGCCCACCCCGCAGCGCGCGTCATCCCCGCCCCTGCACCCCTCCCGCGCCGCGACTACCTGCGCCGCTTCAAAACCACCCGCCGCGCCCTGTACGACCAAGCATGGCAAGCCGCCGAAACACAAGGCGCGTTTGACAGCCTGTTTTTCAATTCAGACGGCCTCCTGCTCGAAGGCGGCAGAAGCAACGTGTTCGTCAAATACCGAGGACAATGGCTCACCCCGTCTCTGGATTTGGACATCCTCAACGGCGTCATGCGCCAAGCCGTGTTGCAGCAGCCGCAAACCTACTTGGGCGCAAACGCAGTCATCGAAACGCACATCACCCACGACATGCTGGAACACGCCGAAGAAATCCGCCTCCAACGCCTTGCGCGGCGTGTTTCGGGCGGAATGGGCGCATGAAGCCGGATAAGAGGAAGGCCGTTTGAAAAACAGTTTTCAGACGGCCTTGGTCAGATAACGGATTAGGCGCGCCGCTAAATTGGCCGTTTAAACCGCAATCGCCAAAGCGTTCAATACAATAGCAACAGGCCGTCTGAATTTTTCAGACGGCCTGTTTACCTTTACCGATACCGCTTCAATCAGCCTTTGAAACGTTTGAACACCAGCGTGCCGTTGGTGCCGCCGAAGCCGAAGGAATTGGAGATGGCAACGTCGATTTTCGCGTCG